>WNFJ01500265.1_pt1 | contig 11328 bp, 6 predicted proteins | sample 5400461 | NCBI WGS metagenome assembly WNFJ01 (sample SAMN13153349, study PRJNA577476) | soil metagenome | isolation source: 115 cm saprolite on Douglas fir-dominated hillslope | place: USA:California | collected 2013-09-17 | reverse complement strand
ACGTGCTCACCGGGATGGACGGCATGGCGGAAGCGACGCTCGGCCCCGGCGGCTTTGCCATGATGCCCAGCAAAACCATGCACTGGTTCACCTGCAAATTAAAGGATACTTGTCTGATGTTCGTGACGTTCGACCGCACGTACGACATCGTCTGGGCCAAGCCGCAGAAATAACCGGTCAATCGTTATCGTCTTTCTTGGAGGTGCCTTTTTCGGCTTCATCCAGTTTGGCGATTCCCAGACGCATCGCTTGATACGCCGGCAGCTGCGCCGTTTGCGGGATGTTTGTTCCAGATCCCGTGCACGCGAACCAGATCACGGCGTTCAAAATTTTCGGGTCGGCCATGTCCGCATGCGCAAAGTTCTGCCGATTGGATTTCTTCATCCACTCGGCGGCCGTCTTGTCCTTTGGCTTGTGCGTCATCAGGTTGTCCGCAGCAATCGTCGGCAAGACAGCTTTATACGGCGTCAAATCCGGCGTCTCCTGAAAAATGTCCATTGGGATCGCCGAAGCATCGAGTTGGTTCATGGGCGCGATTCCCAGAAGCAACTCCATCGTGCGAATCATGCTGACGGTGCTGTGAAATTTGTGGATCAACGCACCGGGCCTGTTGTACGCACTGATGACCAGCGCCACCGACCGGTGTGAATCGACGTGGTCCGGGCCGGACTGGGCGTCATCTTCCACGATGAAAATTGCCGTGTCCTTCCAATACAGGCTCGACGAAACCGCTTCCACGAGGCGTCCGACGGCGTAATCATTGTCCGCGACCATGAATTGCGGCGTGGGAAAACCATTTTTCATTCCGGTCGTATGATCGTTAGGAAATCGCACAACACTCAGCGCGGGCATGGGGTCCGTGCGGCCGGCCTCGCGATCCGCAACGGAATTTCTAAACTCCCCTAGCCATTCACCTAATCGCGAATTGCCGCGGCAGGCTGCGTTCGAATTTTCGCGCGTTACCGCGGGATCGGAAGAAGCTGACGGATCCAACGCGGCTTTATAGCAGTCCACAGTCATGCTGTCTGGGGCCGTTACGTCGAAGCTTCGAAAGCTCGGGCTGTGATGATTTTGCAGCGACGCTTTATTGGGAATGGCGCGGACGGCATTCGAGACATCGGGATAGCTCTTGTGTTTTTTTTGGCCGGCGGATTCGACGTCTTTTGTCGAAATCACGGTTACGAATTCGCCGTAATTGCGGTAGGTCAAACCGGCGCGGGCAGCGGCGTCCCATAGATAAAGGCTCTTGGGTTCCGCTAGATCGGTGAAGCCCTGGCGATAGGGAAGATGTTTTTCCAAGAGATCCGTCAAGGCTGCCAGCACATCGCCATTAAATTTGTCGAGTTGCAAATCGCCGGGCGGCTCGTAATCGGGCAGACGGTTATAACCTTCCCAATCGTAGGTGCGGCCACGCTCGGAATATTCCCAGCGGAAGCCTTTGTCCACGTAATCGGTGGAGAATGCGGCCGTCGCCCAGTTGTGTCCGTCGGGGCTGGCTTCGGAATTCACGAAGAAGCGGTCGAACAAGCCGAACCGCTGCGCTAGCGCATGCTGATTGGGCGTCACGGATTGCCGCGTGCCGTCAGGGCGTTGCGCGGTGGCGTTGTTTCCGAAAATCGCGAAGGCAGGCTCGCCATCCGCGGCACTTCCGTCGCCCGATGATTTCACATCACCAAACACCTGATCGTAGGTGCGGTTTTCCTTGATGATGTAGATGACGTGCTTGATCGGGCTTTTGCCTGCAAAAAGCCTGGGCGGAGCAAAATCCATCAGGCCGTCATTCTGCATGGTCTGCTGCGTATAATGCGCCAGCGCGGGGCCGTCCGGCAGCGGAACCGCGCTGATGTTTCCCGAAACTATCGAGCCACTGTACTGCCCGCCTTGTTTGTTTTTTTCTTTGTTGGGAGGAAACGCGGCGTTAGGTGGATTTGGCGTGCGTCCACTGTTGTTCACGCGCATCGACGATGATTCGAATCCCGTTCCTTTGCCATTTCCGATGAAGAGTTCGCCGTCCGCCACGGCGATTGCGGAGGGATATTGACCCGTCGGGATGAATCCCAGGATTTTCGATTTCGCGGCTTCGGACATTTTCTCCGCAGTTTTTCCGCCGCGTGCTTTTTCGGAAAGCGCCACCACAGCTACCGCGTTGCTGTGAGCATTCACGACGTAGAGCGTCTTTTCGTCTTCACTGAGCGCCATCCCCTCCGGACTCGCTCCGGGCAAGGCGTCCTCCGCCAGCCGGACGTCAATGCGCTCGATCTCCTGATCCGTCGTGGCGTCAATCACCGAGACGCTGTCCGCATCGGAGTTCGCTACAAAAAGCCGTGTCCCTTCGCCGTTCGGCGTCATGGCCGTCGGATGCCGGTCAACGTCGATGTATTTGCGCACGACGTTCTTGCCGGTCAGAGGAATCACCACCACTGACGAATCATTCCAACACGATACATACGCCCGCGCAATCTTGCCGCTTCCCAGCACCACCACGCCGTACGGATAAATGTTTTCGCTCATCTTTCCGGGATGGTGCAAATCCACTCTCTCCATCCGCCGTGCCTCGCTGACCCCGCGAACAATCGTTACACTGTCTCCGAGATTGTTCGCCGTCACCAGGGTGTTGCCGTCCGGTGTTACCGCCAGGCCCGTCGGATAAAGCGCTGCTTTTCCCTTGTTGTAATCCGATCGCGAAACTTCGCCTGGTCTGCTGATTTCGAAAGAGGGTGCCTCCACTTTCGAATCTGGCCCGGGAGATTCCGGCTGCACGGGTGCCGCTGCTTTCGGATTAAATCGAAAAATCCACACTTTGTTCCCGAATCCGCCGGAAACGTACATTTCAAAATTTCCATCGGCGACGGCGACGGGCGAAAAAGCCAAGCCAACGTTTGCGCTTTGTGGCGCCGGAAAATATACGTTTTGGATCACCATCGGTTCAGGACTCGCATTGAGGTCAATCACCGCAATCGATTGCTGGGCTTCGTTGGTGTCCCCGCTGAACTGAACACCATAACCGCTGTTGACAACGAGGAGATATCGGCCCTTGCCGCCGTGTCCGAAGGAGTCGGGACTGCGAAGCATGGTCATCGGCATGGCCCCGACAGCCGGCCGACGGGTCGCGGCGTCAATGACCAGCGCGCCCGCCGGCGTGATGGGCCGCCCCTCTCCGGCGGGTTCTTGCTGGCACCATGCGTTTCCGCAAAAACAAAAACAAATCACAAGAAAACCAGCGGTCATGACTCGCGAATTCATAGGCCCGTTTCCCCGATCCCCGAAGACCATTCATTTCTTCATCCTTCGGCGCCGCTCTAAATCTACATTCAATGGAGTCTAAGGAAAAATTGTTTCGCAAACTTTACAACACAAACATACCTGATGCGACGTCTCGCTTGGCAACGCATTTGACCCCAGGCGCTTCTACTCCTAGGATGAATCTGGCGCCACCCTCAGTCTTCAATAAGCCGCCAGCGAGTCACCGATGAAAACCGGGATCCTCTCCATCACTCTACTATTGTTCTTGCCCCTGGCCGCGGCTGCTCAAACGGCGGACGAAATCGTCAAGAAAGTACTCGACGCTCGCGGCGGAGCCGAAAAGATCAAATCCGTTCAATCCGAGCGAGTCAGCGGTCACGTCTCCTTCTCGCGTGGCATGGAAGGCACCTTTGTAGTCGAGCTCAAGCGTCCCCTGAAGATGCATGTCGAAATCTCCATCGAAGGACAAACAATTATCCGCGTGTACGACGGCAAGTCTTCCGGCTGGACGATCAATCCTTTCCTGGAAAACAAAGACGTTCAGCCGCTGTCTTCGGAAGACCTCAAGAACATCTCCGACGAATCCGACTTTGACGGCCCGCTGATGGACTACAAGAGCAAAGGCAACCAGATCGAACTGGTTGGCAAAGAAAACCTGGACGACAAGCCCGTCTATCGCTTGAAACTCACGAACAAGAACGGGGACGTCCGGTTTTACTTTTTTGACGCCTCTTCTTTTTTGCTATTGAGGTGGGAAGGCATCCGCAAGACCGCGGACCAGGAGATCCCTTGGGAGTCCTTCTTCTCGGACTTCCACGAAATCAAGGGGTTGAAATATCCATTCCGGATCGAGCAGGGCAGCCCGGGCACTGAAATCCGACAGACTCTCACCGCCGAAAAAATCGAAATCGATCCGCAGATCGATGATTCCCGATTCGCCAAACCCGTTCCACTGGATGCCCCCGCCGTCCCGGCGCCACCCACACCCCCGGCGCCAGCCAGTCCTCCACCGCCGAACTAGCGCGCGCACGCGGAGCGAGATTTATCCTTTCCCGGCAAGTTGACCGCTAGTTCCTGGAAGACGGGCGTGCCGGATGCAAATGGTATAGATTTGCGACGGAATAGGTGACGCCGGCAAAAACCGTAAAGCGTGGCAATTGTCCATACGCGGCGAAGTATGCTCCGCCGTCCAGCACCAATCGGGACGACATATTGTACGTCGCGGCGTTAAGCAGCGTCATGGTCGCTGGGGTTGTCGCGTTCTTCCGGCTGAATCCTGCAATCTCCCCCGTGTACCCCCACTTCCCTCTCAAGGGGCGGGAATAAGAGAGCGCCGTGAAGTATGTGCGGTCAAATCCGCTCAGCCGCGGTCTTCCTGCAAACTGCACTCCTTCGTTGACGTCGAAGTGATGCTTGCCAAAATCCTTGCTCACAAGAAGTTGCACCAGGTGCGCTATCGCTCCGGCACCGAGCGCGGGCCTCGCTGTCGGCAGTGTCGCCACATAGAGAACCGCCACCGTAGGGCGCGCCTTCTTCTGCGGAAATAGTTTGTACTTGAAACCTGCTCCGGAATCTCCGAGCCCAGCTGTACCCGCATCGCGCTCGATTGGATTGTTGAGAAACCATAGCTCGAGGTTCTTGACCGCCCCCCATTTCAAGAGGCCGTTTACGTCCTGGTGCCCCTTCGCCGCCTCAAACCCATATTCGATCTCGAATACTCCGAGTTGCACCATCTCAGCGGTTGACGCAAAAGTCGGGCGGTTCGGCACCGCGGTCATCTCGCTCGTGTTTTGATCTTTTTGCTGGTTCTGTGGAATAGTCTGTGGCGTATCCGGTGTTTGGCCATGCACATTCACCCCTGTAGCGAGCAGGCCCAAACCCACCAGTGCGATTCGCACTGCAGTTCGCATCCGTTAATCCTTCTTAGCACGTGCGAGCAACCACTCATTCTAACAATCAGCGCGCCCATTCACTGCGCTATCCTTAATCGCATGTCTGATGCGCAGCAACACTTGCATGACTCCCGGAGTGCTGGCCTCTGTGACGATTGTCTTCATTCCCGCCGCATCGAATCTGTCCACGGCTCCGTCTTCTTTCTTTGCCGACTTTCCATTAGCGATCCCCGCTTCCCTAAATATCCCCGCCTCCCCGTCCTCTCCTGCGACGGTTACACCCATAAGGAAACCGATTCGCCCATCCCGTTGTCATCCTGAGGCGGAGCGGCGAAGTTTGCCGAAAGATCTTTGCTGCAGCATTAGCGATCAGGTTCTGGCCAGCTCGAGTCCTGACAATTATTCTGGTATCCTTAGTTCCATGCATTTCGACCCCTTGATACGACCCTGCAAAACGGTGGGTAGCACCAGCCGTGCAGCGGGGTCTTATAAGCCCCGGTAAACGCCAGATCGGCGTGCCGGGAGGGGGCAGCACCCTCACCCACCACCAAAAACTCTCCAGCCGTCGATTCTTGCCTCAATCTTTTATCTTTGTGGTAACGTAATGCGCGGGTTTATCCATCCGGCGAGGTTCTCTCATGGCTTCCCGCTCGGAACTCGCTTTCTGCGCGATCTTGACTCTGTTCGTCTGCCCGTCTCGCGCGCTTGCCGACAAGCTGCAAATTACGAGCAATCCGGCTGGCGCCGCGGTGGAACTGGACGGCGTCGCCGCTGGCATCACGCCCTTCGAAAAGGAATTTCCAGGCGGGTACTTTCACAGAACAAGAACATCGCTGGGGTCTCGACTCGAGCATCCCATGGTCGCGCGGATCAGCCTCGCCGGCTATGCGAGCAAGGAGGTGAAGCTGACGGAAGGGCCGATGAATTGGATTTCTTTGAACGGCCGCAACCGCGGTGAATACTGGCTCTTCAAGTCCGATCATTTTCATGTGGACTTGCAGCCAATCTCGGAAACCTTCACGGGCGGAATCACCGCAAGAGTTTCCGACGCGGGTGTCGGTCTTCAGCCAGAGCTTTCGCTCGAAGAACTTGTCCGCCAAACCAAGCCCGCCGTCGTTTATCTAAAAGGATTAGACAAAGCTGGCTCTGGCTTCTTCGTCACCGGCACGGGTATTATCGTCACCAACGCTCATCTAGCCCGCGGTGAGGAAACTCTGCTCACGCTGCTTTCGAACGGTCAGCAACTCCAGGCCAAAGTCGTTCACATTGAGCCGGACCTTGACATAGCTCTAGCCAAGGTGGAAACCCCATCCGGCAAAGCCGATTTTCCTCATCTCACGCTCACGGACGCGACCGGTGTCCACCAGGGGGAAAGCGTTTTGGCCATCGGCAATCCGGGCGATGCCATGCTTTTCAGTGTTACGAAAGGAATCGTCAGCGCCGTCGGAAAATTTCCCGAGGCCGGTCCCGGGACGTGGATTCAGACGGATACGCCCATCAATCCCGGCAACAGCGGCGGCCCGCTGCTCAACTCCCGCGGCGAAGTCATCGGAATCAACACGCAAAAGCTGATCAAGAAGAATGTTACCGGCATCGGCTTTGCCCTCAGTGCCACGGACCTTCTCGAAGTTCTCCACCGCTTTTATCCTAATGTTGCTCTCACGGCAGAAAAAAAAACGGCCCCAGCGACAAACCAGGCCCTTTCCGGCCAGGATCAAAACATGGACTCAGGGACTGCTTCGAATACGCCTTTGTCGGCGGCGCCCGACGCAGTCGGCACCGTTTCGATCTCTTCCGATCCCGATGGGGCAGAAATTTTCGTCGACGAAAAATTTCACGGGAATACCCCAGCCACCCTAAAACTTTCCGCGGGAAGCCACGGGATTCTCCTGAAATTTCCAGGCCACGCCGACTGGCGCCGCACTCTCCAGGTCCTCAAATCCAGCAAGACCTCCCTCAAGGCTGTTCTCGACCCCGCTTCGTAAGCCTCGACCGCTTCTCTGAATCGTCTTCACGATAGTGAAAAAAAAGGCAGGGCGCCCAGATGAACGCCCTGCCGGCTTCTCTCCTATCTAGCTCTGTTATTCCGGTTGTTTGGGAATCTCTGGATTCTGGTCCGGCGGCTGGGGGTGCTCCGCAACCGGTGTGATGGTTGCTGGGCCTGTGCTGCTCACGGCAAGTTCCGAAGGCTTGTACTTTGGTGCGCTGACGTATCCATGCACCGCATTCTTCGCCACGCGGTTCACGACCACTTGCACGGGCTGCGACTCATTTTCCGTGTGAATCCAGATCGGCTCGTACAAGTTTACGTTTTTCTTGCTCAGCCTGTTGTCGTCCACAACCATTTCCAGGTTGTAGTTCTTGTGCTTGGTATCTGCCTTCCGCAGCGACAGCGTCAGCGGTCCCACGCGCTGGAACTGCTTGGATTTGGCGAGGTCGAATTCAAAATAGCTGCGCTCTCCGCGCTTCGACAAGGCCACCAATTCTTCGTGGGTCTTGGCGATGGAGCCGTTGAGCTCATCTCGTGTGGAATTCAGATTTCCTTCCAGGTCGGTGCGATTCTTGGCTACCTGGTCCTGCGTATCTTTCAATTGTTTCTGTTGTTCGTCGATTCGCGCCTGTATCTCTTTAAGCCGTTTGCTTTCTGTCGTGCTCCGCTTACCGGCCGCGGCCTTTGTCCCGGTCGCGTTCGGATGAGCAGATGAAGTCTTCGCTTGTGCCGCGGCCGCCGCAGCTTGCTGCGCGGCCGACATCTCATTCAGTTTCGCCGTCAATATGTTCAACTGTCCTTGCATTTCGTTGATTGTCGCGTTCGCCACGGACGCCTGCGCCGACATATGGCCGGCCAGCATTTGCTGCCGGTAGCCGTAACCGAACGCCAGCCCCGCCGCCACAATCAGCGCCACGACAGCCACCGCGAGCCAGCGATTCACAGCGGAGCCCGCGGGTAGTCTGTTATGTCCGTTTTCATTCGCTTCCAGGTTTTCTTCCATGATCGTTCTCCTTCATCTCTTGGTCATTTGCTGATTCGGTCCGACTCGTCGCGGAGTGCTCACCGCTGGCTAAAGCGGGCCGCAAAATTCCCACCCCTCATCATCTATTCATTGCTTAGCGCAATTCCCCGCTCTAGCCTTAAGCAAGTGAAGCACCGCGCATCGAGAATCCCGTTGATTTGTTAAGTCCTCTGTTGTCAAGAGACAAGAGCAAGGTCACGAGGAGCTTTCCCATAGTTGCTAGTACTAGTCCCGGTATTTTTTCCCTCTCAGCGGAGCGACTTTCACTAACCCCAAGTCACCCTCTTCCTACCTGAATTCGCTCTGCCTCGCGTTGCTCCATTCCTTTCCCTGTGCTAGCATCCGCCTCGTCAGGAGATCGGACCAGGGGCAATTCATTCGACCTTCGCCCCCGCCCCTCGGGGACCCAGGTGCAGCGGCCGCGTTCTCCTCCATCATTCTTAACTTGCCAGGCGCAGGCCCGCGCCCGAATTCATCTGCACGGACCTCGCCTGTTGGAGGTTTGTATGAAGAGCTATCTCACCAGGGACATTCGCAACGTTGGCATTGTCGGCCACGGCGGCACCGGGAAAACGCAACTGGTGTCGTCGTTGCTCTTCACCGCGGGGATGACCCCGCGTTGGGGAAAAGTTGCGGAAGGCAGCACCTCCACGGACTGGGACGAAGAGGAAATCGCTAGAAAAATCTCCATTCAAACGGGACTCGCCCATGCCGAATGGCCCGCCACCCCGGCCAGCCCCTCCGGATCTTCCGACAAAGTCAAAATCAATTTCATCGATCTCCCCGGCTATTCCACTTTCATCACCGAAGCCAAAGCCTCGCTCATCGCCGCTGATGCCGCGCTTATCACCGTTGACGCGCACGTCGGCTCGCAGGTCACCACGGAGAAAGTTTGGGACTATTGCACCGAGTACGACATACCCCGCGCCTTCGTTCTCACGTGGATGGACCGCGAGCTTTCCAGTTTCGAACGCTCCATGGAATCGCTCCAGGAAGTTTTCGGCCGCAATGTGGTTTCCCTGCAGATGCCGATCGGCAGCGAAAAAGGATTCCGCGGCGTCATTGATCTCGTGGCCATGAAAGCGCACATCTATAAACCCGATGGCGATGGCAAACCTTCGATCGAAGAAATTCCCGCCGCGCTCGCCGACGAAGCCAAGGAAGCTCACGAAAAACTCGTTGAAATGATCGCTGAAGGCGACGACGAAATGATGGAAGAGTTTTTCCGCGAAGGCACTATTCCCATCCACGACCTCATCCCCGCCGTCCGCAAGGCCATCGTGGCCGAGAAAATCTTTCCCGTCCTGATGACTTCTGGGCTCCACAACATCGGCACCGCCAGCCTGCTTACTTTCCTTGCCGACGCGTTCCCGCATCCCGATGAGCACGCGCAGGTCGGCTTCAAGGATCCCGGCGGCAAGGGCGATCGCGTCGAGCGCAAATACGACGACAGCCAGCCGCTTTCCCTCTTTGTCTTCAAGACGCTTTCCGACCCTTTCACCGGCCGCATCAATTATTTCAAGGTAAAGAGCGGTGTCTTGAAAAATGACGCCACTCTCACGAATTACAATCGCAACCTTCCGGAGCGCTTTCAGCATATCCAGGCCGTTCAGGGCAAGCAGTTCACCGAAGTCGGCGAGCTTCACGCCGGAGACATCGGCGCCATCGCCAAACTGAAGGAAACGACCACAGGCGAAACTCTCGGTGACAAAGCTTCTCCTATCTATTATTCGCCAGCGCAAATTCCCGAGCCCTCCATCACTTTCGCCATCGAGCCGAAAACCCGCGCCGACGAAGACAAGATCGGCGTCTCCATTCATAAAATTCTCGAGGAAGATCCCGCGCTCCGTTTTTCACGCGATCCGCAAACGAAGGAGTTCCTGCTTGCCGGTTCGGGCCAGCAGCATATTGAAGTCGTCGTCGCCAAGCTCCACAAACGCTATCACGTCGACCTCACTTTGAAGCCGCCCAAGGTTGCCTACCGTGAAACCATCCGCGGCAAAGCCGATGTCGAAGGCAAGCACAAAAAGCAGTCCGGCGGACACGGCCAGTTTGGCGTTTGCCGCATCAAGATGGAACCCGTCGAGCGCGGCAAGGGCGTCGAGTTCGTCGACGATGTCTTTGGCGGCGCCATCCCCAAGAACTGGATTCCTTCCGTCGAAAAAGGAATTCGTGATGCGGCCGCACGCGGCTTCCTCGCTGGGTTTCCCGTGGTGGACTTCCGCGCCATCCTTTACGACGGCAAGTATCACGATGTCGATTCCTCGGACATGGCTTTCAAGATCGCCGGCTCGCTGGCCTTCAAGGAAGCCATGAAGCAGGCCCGTCCCGCGCTCCTCGAACCCGTCATGCACGTTGAGGTTTATGCGCCCGATCAATACTCCGGCGACCTGATGGGTGACCTCAGTGGCCGCCGCGGCCGAATCGCCGGCAGCGAGAGTCGCGGCCACAACGTCATCATCAAAGCGCAGGTGCCCTTCGCAGAGATGCTCACCTACGCCAACGACCTCATCTCAAAAACGCAGGGCCGCGCCAGCTACTCCATGGAGTTTTCGCACTACGACTACGTGCCCAATGAACTTGCGGAGAAAGTGATCGCCGCCCACAAAGCCGCCCACGGCGAACATCTCGTCGAAGAAGAAGCTTAGTGCTCTTCCATTTCCCCGTCGCACCGGCGCGGGATTGTCTCCGCGCCTTAGCGAAGGAACGCCGCACCGTCATCGCGGCGGGATTGCAGCCGCCCCGGATACTGGTTACTAATGCGAGGAATTGTCTCTTGATCCGCTGACCAGCGCATGAAAAACGTGATATGGTCAGAGCCAGTTTGTTGATTCCCCAGCCGGCCCTTCGACAACGAACGTTTAGATCGCGGCTTGTCCGGCCCAGCGCCAAGAAAGCGCTATCTAAATGGAGATAAGCACATGCGCATTTTGTTGTACAACCCCGATAATGGCGTCACGCGTAATTTCATGCCCCATCTTTGGATGTTTCTGCTCCAGGCGTTGACCCCGGCAGGCCACGAAGTAGTGCTGATCGACGGCAACGCACAGCCCATGGATGAAGCTGGCATCGCCCGTTTTGTGCGCGAACAAAACATCGGACTTGTGGGCATCGGCGCGATGACCCGCATGATCGCCAAGGCTTACCGCATGGCCGATGCCATCCGGGCCGTTGGTGTG
>WNFJ01640229.1_pt1 | contig 11330 bp, 10 predicted proteins | sample 5400461 | NCBI WGS metagenome assembly WNFJ01 (sample SAMN13153349, study PRJNA577476) | soil metagenome | isolation source: 115 cm saprolite on Douglas fir-dominated hillslope | place: USA:California | collected 2013-09-17 | reverse complement strand
TCGATGGCGAAGTGCTTCGCCGCCGACACCGCGATGAAGGTGACGACCGACGCCGTGCAGATCTTCGGCGGCTACGGCTACACGCGCGAGTTCCCAGTCGAGCGGTACATGCGTGACGCCAAGATCATGCAGATCTACGAGGGCACCAACCAGATCCAGCGCCTGGTCATCGCCAAGGAGCTGCTGGAGTGACCGCGGCCCGGCGGCTGGCGCGCTTCGTCGCCGGTCTCACGCTCGATGCGATCCCGGAGCCCGTCGCCGGCAAGGCGGCGCTGCTCGCGCTCGACACCCTCGGCAACGGCCTGGCCGCGGCCGGCGAGGACTTCGGCCGCGCGGCGCTCGACGTGGCCGAGCAGCTAGGCGGCCGGCCCGAGAGCGCGCTGCTCGGCCGCGCCGTCCGCGTCGCCGCCGCCAACGCCGTGCTCGCCAACGCGACGCTCGCGCACGGCCTCGACTTCGACGACACGCGCGAGGACGCGATCGTCCACACCGGTTGCGTCGCGGTGACGACGACGCTCGCCGTCGGCGAGGCCGCCGGCGCGTCGGGCCCGGCCATGCTCGAGGCCCTGGTCGCGGCGGTGGAGGTGATGTGTCGCGTCGGTCTCGCCGTGCCCGGCGCGCTGCACGCGCGGCACTTCCACCCGACGGCGATCGCGGGCGGCTTCGGCGCCGTCGCCGCCGCCGGCAAGCTCCAGCGCCTGACCGAGGCGCAGCTGGTCCACGCCTTCGGTATCGTCGGCAGCCAGGCGGCCGGGATTATCGAGTACCTTGCCGACGGCTCGTGGCCCAAGCGCCTGCACCCGGGCTGGGTGTCGCACGCCGGCGTGATCGCCACCCAGCTGGCGCGGGCGGGATTCACCGGGCCCGCGAGCGTGCTCGAGGGCGAGCACGGGCTGTACGCGGCGTTCGCCGGCGGCCACGACGCCCAACGCCTCGAGGGGCTGCTGGCGGCGCTGGGCACGACATGGGAGCTCGAGGAGCTCACGCTCAAGCCCTATCCGTGCGGCTCGATCGCGCAGCCGTACATGGACTGCGCGGCGCGATTGCGCGAGCGCGACGGGATCAAGGCCGACGCGGTGATGGCGATCCGCTGCCGGACGTCGGCCGGTCCGGTGCCGCGGCTCTGGGAGCCGCTGGCCGCGAAGCACGCGCCGCCGAACGGCTATGCGGCGAAGTTCAGCCTGCCGTACCTGCTCGCGACGATCTTCGTGCGCGGGCGCGCGGGCCTCGCGGAGTTCACCGAGGCCGCCGTGCGTGACCCCGACGTGCTGCGGCTTGCCTCGCGCGTGACGTACGAGATCGATCCGACCATCGACTACCCGCGGCAGTTCGTCGGCGACGTGGAGGTCACGCTCGCCGACGGGCGGAGGCTGCGCGAGCGGCAGGACCGTCCGCGCGGCGGTCCCGACGCGCCGCTCACCCGCGCCGAGATCGAGGCGAAGTTCCGGGGCAACGCCGGGCTGGCGCTGCCGGCTTCCCGCGCCGACGCGATCGTGCGCGCGGTGAGCGCTCTCGCCGCCGCGCCGAGCCTGAGCGATCTGATCGCAGCCCTCACCCCCGAACGATCCCGCTGACCCAGGAGAGAGCTCGATGAGTCGACGCTCGATTCCCGCGTTCGTTGCCGTCGCCACGCTGGCCGCGCTGGTGGCCGGCCTCGTCACGGCCGGCGACGCCCAGACGCCGAACCGGCACCTCGAGGCGGCCAGGAAGGAAGGCAAGGTCGTCTGGTATACGTCGCTCGTGCTGCCGAGCGCGGAGAGGGTCGCCAAGCTGTTCGAGACCGCCTACCCGGACGTGAAGGTCGAGGTCCATCGAACGGGGTCGCAGCGGATCCTCCAGCGCGTGATGCAGGAGCTGCAGGCGAATATCAAGAACGTGGACGTCGTCCACACCTCCGACGCCGGCCATTACGTGCTCCTCAAGGAAAAGAAGCTGCTCGCGAAATACACGCCGGCGGGCGTGGACGCGTTTCCCGCCGGCTTCAAGGACAAGGACGGTTATTACTACGGCCTGCGCGCGACCGTGAACGCGATCACCTACAACACCAAGATGGTCTCGGCCGCCGAGGCGCCGAAGACCTGGAAGGACCTGCTGGACCCGAAGTGGAAGGGCAAGATGGTGACGGCGCATCCCGGCTATAGCGGCGTGATCGCGACCCACGTGCTGGCCCTCGTGCACCTGCACGGCTGGGACTACTTCAAGCAGCTCGCGCAGAATCAGCTGATGCTCGTGCAGTCGGCGAACGACCCGTCGACGGTCGTCACCTCCGGCGAGCGCGTGGTGGCCGCCAACGGCGGCGACTACAGCGCGTACCAGCTCAAGAAGAAGGGCAACCCCATCGAGATCGTCTATCCCAAGGAAGGCGTGCCGCTGGTCGTCTCGCCGACCGCGATCACGAGCTTTGCGCCGCACCCGAACGCGGCGCGCCTCTTCACGGACTTCACCTTCACGCGCGAGGTGCAGCAGGTGATGGCCGACAGCGAGGGGCTCTACACCGGCCATCCCGAGGTGAAGTACCCGCCCGACAAGCCGAAGCTCAACGAGCTGAAGCTCCTGACCGTGACGCCGGAGGAGCTCGAAAAGCGCAACGAGGAGCTCAAGAAGCGCTTCGTGGAGTTCTTCGGGGCGTAACGCATGGACCGCTCGATTCCCGTCTGGGTCGGCGCGGCGCTGGCGCTGGTCGTGCTCATGGTCCTGCCGCTCGGCTGGCTCGCGTGGCTCAGCGTGAGCGGCGAGCACGGCACCACGCTCACCCATTACCGCGACGTCTTCACCGATCCCGCGCTGCGCCGAGCGCTCTGGAACACGGTGGTGCTCGCGTTCTGGGTGGGTCTGGTCTCCGTCGCCATCGGCGCGCCGCTCGCGTGGCTGACGGCGCGCACCGACGTGCCGCGACCCGGACTGATCCGCGGCCTCGTCCTCGCCTCGTTCGTGACGCCGCCCTTCCTCGGCGCCTTCGCGTGGGTGATGCTGGCCGGACCCAACGCGGGCATCCTCAACACGTTCTGGCGCTCGGCGACCGGCGCGCGCGAGCCGCTGCTGAACATCTTCACGATGCCCGGGCTCATCTTCATCGTGTCCATCTACACGTTCCCCTACGTCTACATCATGGTCGCCAACACGCTGGCGCTCATCGCCTCCGACCTCGAGGAGGCGGCGGCCATCCTCGGCGCCGGGCGCCTCGCCGTCGCGCGCACGGTGACGCTGCCGATGGTGCTGCCCGCGCTGGCCAGCGGCTTCATCCTCGCCGTGCTCCAGGCGCTCGCGCTCTTCGGCTCGCCGGCGATCCTGGCGCTGCCCGCCGGCTTCCACACGGTCACCACGCAGATCTGGTCGCTCTTCCAGTTCCCGCCCAAGGTCGAGCAGGCGGCGGCGTTCTCCATCCCGCTGTTGCTGGCGACGGCGCTGCTGCTGGCTGTCCAGAAGCGCCTGCTCGGCCGCCGCGGCTATGCGGCGGTGGGTGGCAAGGGGGGGCAGCGGCGCACGATCCCGCTCGGGCGGTGGCGCTGGCCCGCGCTGGGCGCGTGCCTGGCCGTGATGTCGTGCGCGATCTTCCTGCCCTATGGCGTGCTGGCCAAGGCCGCCTTCTCCCGCGCGTGGGCGCAGCCGCTCAGCCGCGACAACCTCACCCTCGGCAACGTCACGTTCACGTTCTTCGACTACGGCTCGACGCGCGCGGCCATCGTCAACACGCTCGAGCTGGGGGTGATGACCGCGTGCATCGGCGCCGCGATGGTGGCCGTGCTGTCCTACGTCACGAATCGCAAGCTCGTGATCGGCCATCAGGTCGTCGCGTTCCTCGCGCTGGCCCCGGTCGTGGTCCCCGGCGTCGTCCTCGCCGTCGGTCTCTTCATCGCCTACACGCGGCCGCCGTTCGTCCTGTACGGCACGCTCTGGATCCTCTTCCTCGCGTATCTCACGAAGGAGATGCCGGTCGGCTACGCGCAGGCGGACGCGACGTTCCGGGCGATCCCCGCCGACCTCGAGGATGCCGGACGCGTGCTGGGCGCCGGCCGCCTGCGCATTCTGCGTGAGATCACCGCGCCGCTGGCGAAGAGCGGCATCATCGCCGCCTGGTGCTTCATCTTCATCGGGGTGATCCGCGAGCTCTCGGCGTCGATTCTATTGTTCACGCCGAACACGAAGGTGATGTCCGTCGTCATCTTCGACCTCAAGGAGGAAGGCCAGTTCGGCGCCATCAGCGTGCTCGGCCTCGTCATGCTCGGTCTCACCTTCGCCACCGTCGCGCTCGTCCAGGCCGCGCTCGGCCGTGACGTGCTCGGAGCGCGCCGGTGACGCGCGCCGCGGAGCCGCGATGCCGGGCGTAGTCCTGAAAGCCCTCGCGAAGCGCTACGGCGACGTCGGCGCCGTGGACGGCCTGTCGCTCGAGGTGAAGCCGGGGGAGCTGCTCGCGCTGCTCGGCCCCTCGGGCTGCGGCAAGACGACCACGCTGCGGCTCGTGGCCGGTTTCCTGGCGCCGGAGGCGGGGGAGATCTGGGTCGGCGACCGCTGCCTGTCGTCGCCGGCGCGCGTGGTGCCGCCCGAGCGCCGGCGCATGGCCATGATCTTTCAGAGCTACGCGCTCTGGCCGCACATGACCGTGGCGCAGAACGTCGCCTACGGCCTGCGCTTCAAGCCCGGGCTCTCACGCGGCGCCCGCGAGGCGCGCGTGCGCGAGATGCTGCGCGTCGTCCAGCTCGCCGGGTACGAGGGACGCTATCCGGGCGAGCTGTCGGGCGGCCAGCAACAGCGGGTGGCCGTCGCGCGGGCGCTGGTCGTCGAGCCGGAGATCCTCTTGCTGGACGAGCCGCTGTCCAATCTGGACGCCAACCTCCGGGAGGAGGTGCGCTTCGAGATCCGCCGCCTGCACGAGACCTTCGGCAACACGACGCTCTACGTCACGCACGACCAGGGCGAGGCGATGGTGATCTCCGATCGCATCGCGGTGCTGAAGGCGGGAAAGGTGGCTCAGACGGGGACGGCGGACGATCTCTACCACCGGCCGCGCACGCGCTTCGTGGCGGAGTTCATCGGGCGCACCAACGTGGTGGATGGCGTCGCCGTCGCGCGTGATACCGTCGCCCACGCCAACGTGCGGCTCCGCGTGGCCGCCGCCGATCTGGTACCGGGCTCGCGGGTGGTGCTGTCGATCCGCCCGCACCAGGTGCGGCTCGGCAGGCCGGGTGACGGCGCCGATGGCGCCAACGCCTTCCGTGGCAGCGTGCGACGGGTGGCGTTTCTCGGCGACAGCGTCGACTACGAGATCGCCCTCGCCGACAGCGATCTGGTCTTACGCGCGGCGGCGGCGCCGACCCCGCGTTTCGAGGTTGGCGCCGCCGTGCGACTGACGATCGAGCCGGCGGCGTGCGTGCCGCTGGCGGAGGACGATCCGAGCTGATCTAGCGGTCGCGGTCGTGGCGCTCCCAGCGCCCGTGCCGCTCCCAGCCGTGACGATACGCGTACTGACGATAGCCATAGACGGGCCGCGGAACGACATACACGGGCTGCGGCGGCGCGTACACCACCGGCGGTGGGCCGTACACGACGGGCGGAGGCGGCGCGTACATGACGGGCGGGGGCGGCGCGTAGACGACAGACGGCGCGGGCGCGACGACGACGGCGGGACGGCCGAAGACTCCGACACCGCCGAGGATCTGGTTGAAGACGGCGAAAGCGCCGAGGCCGAGGGCGGCGTCGGTGGATGAGCCGGCAAACGCGACGCCGGGAAGCATGATCACGGTCATGAGAGCAACGGCGGTCAGGCGTTTCATGGGCATCCTCCTCTCGCTTCTGTAACTTTGACGACGAGCGTCGTGACGCTATTCTCCAGAGGCCGGACGCCGACATACAAGAGGAAGGACCCATATCTTCGTCGGACTAGCGGTATCATCGGCCCCGCCATGGGCCCGCGCAGCGACGTGGTCGGCAGTCTCCTGCGGCCCGCGTACCTCGTCGAGGCGCGCGCGGCGCTCGAATCGGGACGGCTGACCGCGCCGGCGTTCAAGCGGATCGAGGACCGCGCGGTGGACGAGGCCGTCCGGCTCCAGGAAGCGGCCGGCCTCGACGTCGTCACCGACGGTGAGATGCGGCGCTACGCGTTCTTCGGCCACATGATCGAGGCCCTCGCGGGCTTCGACAAGCACGGGGGCTGGGCCATCCCGTTCCGCGACGAGCAGGGCGAGGAGCTCGTCTTCAAGCGTCCGGTCGTCGTCGAGAAGCTCGCGTGGCAGCGCAGCATGTGCGGCGAGGAGTTCGCGTACCTGCGCGCGCGCTCCACGAAGGCGACGAAGGTCACGCTGCTCAGCGCCCAGCAGGCGGCAGCCTACTATGACCCCCGGAAGTCCGCGGGCGCCTACCCGACGCGCGACGCCTACCTGGCCGACGTCGTGGATTTCAATCGCCGCGAGGTCGAGGAGCTGGTGAGGCTCGGCTGCACCTACGTGCAGATCGACGCGCCCCAGTACGCGGCCCTGCTCGATCCAGCGCTGCGGGCCGGCTACGTCAAGCGCGGCAGCGATCCCGAGCAGCTCATCGACGCCTGCATCGAGATGGACAACGCCGTCATCGGCCGCCACCCGGGCGTGACCTTCGGTCTGCACATCTGCCGCGGCAACAACCAGTCGAAGTTCTACGCGAGCGGCGGCTACGAACCGATCGCGCGCGTCCTTGGCAAGAGCCACTTCCAGCGCTTCCTCCTGGAGTACGACGACGAGCGATCGGGCGACTTCGAGCCGCTACGCGCGGTGCCGCCCGATCGCGAGGTCGTGCTGGGTCTCGTGACCACGAAGAAGCCGCGGCTGGAGTCGGTGCAGGAGCTGCGGCGGCGCATCGACGCGGCGGCCAAGCTCGTGCCACTCGAGCGCCTGGCGCTGAGCCCGCAGTGCGGCTTCGCCTCGACCATCGAAGGCAACCGCGTCACGCCGGAGGATCAGCGCGGCAAGCTCGAGCGCGTGGCCGAGGTCGCGCGTCTCGTCTGGGGCCGCTGAGCCCGGCGAGAGCTTCATGCCGCGTCTCCGTCGCCGACTTCTGGTCGTCGACTGAATGAACCGACTCCCAACGGAGGGATCGATGAGCGTGCTGGTCGCGCTGGTGCTGGGACTGCTCGGACTCTGGCCGTCGCTCGCGACGGCGCAAACGGTGAAGATCGGCGCGGTGGTGCCGCTCACCGGCCGTTACGGCCCGGGCGGCGCGCAGGTGCGCACCGGCTACGAGATCGCCGTCGAGCAGATCAACGCATCGGGGGGCATCCCGCTCGCCGGCAAGAAGACGCCGCTGGAGCTGGTCGTGCTCGACGACGAGTCCGATGCCACCAAGACGGTGGCGCGGCTCGAATCGCTGGCCTCGCAGGGCGTCGCCGGCTACCTGGGCGGCTTCGGCTCGGACCTCCACGCCGCGGCCGCCTCGGTCGCGGAGAAGAACAGGATCCCGTACCTCGGCATCGCGTTCGCGCTCAACAAGATTCACCAGCAGGGTTTCAAGTACCTGTTCTCGCCGTTCTGGAAGTCGCCCGACATCGGCAAGCACACGCAGGGCCTGCTCGCGCTCATTCCGGCCGGCGAGCGGCCGAAGACAGTGGCGATCTTCCAGGAGAAGACGGACTGGGGCCAGGAGATGGGGGCGGCGTGGACGGAGGCCGGCAAGGCCGCCGGCTATCAGGTCGTCGTCCACGGCGAGTACGCGCCCGGCGCCAAGGATTTCTCCGACCTGATCCTCAAGGCGAAGTCGGCCAACGCCGACGCCGTGTTCGGCATCCCGACGCCGCCCGACGGCATGACGATCATCAAGCAGATGAAGGAGCTCGGCTACACGCCAAAGCTCACCGTGCTGATTCGCGCGTCGGACTCCCCGCCGTGGACGAAGAACCTCGGCAAGGACGGCGACTACACGGTGTTGGCGGCCGGCTGGCACCACGCGATGCGCGCGCCGGGGGTGAAAGAGCTGAACGAGGCGCACGACAAGAAGTACGGTCGTCCCGCGGATCCGATCGTCGGCCCCGCCTATGCGTGCGTGCAGATTCTCGCGGCCGCCATCTCCAAGGCCGGCTCGACCGACCACGCGAGGATCCGCGATGCCGTGGCCGCTACCGACATGACGACGGTCATCGGGCCGGTGAAGTTCCGCCCCGACGGCACCGGCATCGTGCCGGCCGCCTTCGCGCAGTGGCAGAACGGCAAGCAGGAGCTGGTGTGGCCGAAGGAGTTCGCCACGGCGCCGCTCGCCTATCCCGCGCCGCCGTTCGCCAAGCGTTGATCGCGCCGGGGCCGTAGCGGCCGCATGCCCCTGCTCGAGGTGGAGCGGCTGTCGAAGGGCTTCGGCGGCGTCCGCGCGGTCCACGACGTCGGCTTCGTCCTCGAGGAGGGCGAGCTGCTCGGCATCATGGGCCCGAACGGCTCCGGGAAGACGACGCTCTTCAATCTGATCGCCGGCGCGCTCACGCCCGATGCCGGCCGCATCCGCCTCGCCGGCCGCGACATCGCCGGCCGGCCGGCGCACGAGGTCTGCGCGGCCGGCGTGGCGCGCACGTTCCAGCTTGTCCGGCCCTTCGCGGGGCTCACCGCGCTCGAGAACGTCCTGGTCGGCCGGCTGTACGGCCGCGCGCGGACGACGAGATCGGAGGCGGTGGCCGAGGCGCGACGGCTGCTGCGCGTGCTGGGCCTCGAGGCGCGCGCCGACGAGCCCGCCGCGTGGCTCACGCTGATCGATCGCAAGCGTCTCGAGCTGGCCCGGGCGCTGGCGACGTCGCCGCGGCTGCTGCTGCTCGACGAGTTCATGGCCGGATTGAATCCCATGGAGACGGCGACGGCGATGGAGCTCGTCCGCGATCTCGTGGCCGGCGGCATGACCGTGCTGATGGTCGAGCACATCGTGTGGGCGCTGATGGATCTCGCACGGCGCATCGTCGTGCTCAGCGCCGGCGAGAAGATCGCCGACGGTCCGCCGGCGGCGGTGGCGGCGGATCCGAACGTCGTCGACGTCTACCTCGGCGGCGACGTGGGGCGCCGCGCGCGTGCTTGAGATCCGAGGGCTCGAGGCCGGCTACGGCGACGTGTCCGTGCTGTCGGGCGTGACCCTCGCCGTCGGCGCCGGCGAGATCGTCGCGCTGCTCGGTCCGAATGGCGCCGGCAAGAGCACGCTGCTGAACGCCGTGGCCGGCCTCGTGCGACCCCCGCGGCGTGGACGGTGGGCGGGCGCCATCCTCTGGCAGGGCGAAGACTTGATGGTGCTCGATGCGCACCTGATCGTCCAGCGCGGCGTCGCGCTCGTTCCCGAGGGCCGCCGGCTCTTCGGCGGCATGTCGGTGCAGGAAAACCTCGAGCTCGGTGCCTTCGCCCCGCGCGCGTGGGCGGGGCGGCGCGCGGCGCTCGAGCGCGTCTACACGCTGTTTCCCGTGCTCGCCGAGCGCCGGCGCACGGCGGTGCAGGCGCTCTCGGGCGGCCAGCAGCAGATGGTGGCCGTCGGGCGCGCGCTCATGGCGAGCCCGCGGCTGCTCATGCTGGACGAGCCCTCCCTGGGGCTGGCGCCGCGGCTCGTGGCGGCCATCCTCGAGGCGCTGGTCGCGATCAACCGCGCCGGCGTCGCCGTCTTTCTCGTGGAGCAGAACGTGCCGGCGGCCCTGAGCCTGGCGCATCGCGGCTATCTGCTCGAGGGCGGGCGGATCATCGGCGAGGGGAGCGGCGCCGGCTTGATGGCCAACGAGCACGTGCGGCGCGCCTACCTCGGCCCGCTCGCGGTCCGACGATGATGATCGCGCAGCAGCTTCTGCTCGGCCTGCTGATCGGCGGGCTCTACGGCCTGGCGGCGGCGGGGCTCTCGCTGGTCTTCGGTGTCATGCGCGTGCTCAACGTCGCGCACGGCGAGCTGATCATGCTCGGCGGCTACGGCGCCTTCTGGCTGGCCACGCTGCTCGGCGTCGATCCCTTCGCCTCGCTGGCGCTGGTGATCCCGGGCGCGCTGCTGCTCGGCGCGATCCTTTACTGGGGGCTCTTCGGCTTCGTCGTGCGCGCGCACGAAGAGACGCGCGTGAAGAATTCCCTCCTGATCGGCTTCGGCCTGGCCCTGGCGCTGCACGCGCTGGCCGTGCGGCTCTGGACGGCCGACGAGCGCTCGATCCCGACCTCGTACGGCGGCGCCGTGCTCTCGGTGGGTGAGCTCTCGATCCCTCTGGTTCGCCTCGCGACGCTGGTGCTGGCGCTGCTGCTGATCGGCGCGCTGCAGCTGCTGCTCTCGCGCGCGATCCGCGCGACGGCGGAAGACTGGCAGGCCGCGCTGCTGACGGGCATCGACATCCGGCGCGCCTATCTCCTCGCCTTCGCGCTCGGCACGGCGCTGGCCGGCGCCGCCGGCACGCTGGTGACCGTGGCGTATTCGGTCAGCCCGTCCATCGGGCTGGAATGGACGCTCAAGGCGTTGATCGTCGTCGTCCTCGCCGGGCTCGGCTCGATGATGGGCACCTTCGTCGGCGGTCTCGTGCTCGGCCTCGCCGAGGCGGCGAGCGCGGCGACGTTCGGGGGGCCTTACCGCGAGATCGTCGGTCTCGTGATCTTCGTCGTCGTGCTCACCGTGCGCCCGCGCGGGCTCTTCGGCCGATGACGTCGGGCGGCCACGAGCGCCGCTGGGCCGCCGCCATCCTCGCCGCGCTCGCGCTGCTCGCGCTGCTGCCCCTCGCGGCGCCGCGCGACGACGTGCTGAACTTCGTGTTCCTCATCTTGCTGGCGATCACTCTCGCGGAGTCGTGGAACATCGTCGCCGGCTACGCCGGACAAGTGAACCTCGGCCACGCCGCGTTCTTCGGCCTCGGCGCGCTGGTCACGCGCACGCTGTGGACGGACGGCATCCCGGTGCTGCTGGCCATGGCGGCGGGCGCGGCCACGGCCATGGTCTTCGCGCTGGTGATCGGCGTGGCGGCGTTCCGGCTGCGCGGCGCCTACTTCGCGATCGGCACCCTGGCCCTCGGCGAGATCTTGCGGACCACCGTCGGCAACGTGCTGCCGCAGATCTCGACGCTGCCCGCCGCCACCATCGCGAGCTACCGGCTCACGCAGCGCTACTACCTGGCGCTCGGCCTCGCGGCCGTGTCGGTCATCGCGGTGACCGCGCTCGCGACCTCGCGCCTCGGCCTCGGCATGCGCGCGATCCGCGAGGACGAGGCGGCGGCGGAGGCGTCCGGCGTCGGCGCGCTCTCGCTGAAGCTGACCGCGCTCGCGCTGTCGACGGCGCTGGCCGGACTGGCGGGCGGACTCTTCGCCTACTACCACATCAGCTACTACCCGTCGCACCCGTTCGGCCCGCAGTGGACGTTCGACGCGCTGCTGATGACGTTCATCGGCGGC
>WNFJ01667567.1_pt1 | contig 11331 bp, 9 predicted proteins | sample 5400461 | NCBI WGS metagenome assembly WNFJ01 (sample SAMN13153349, study PRJNA577476) | soil metagenome | isolation source: 115 cm saprolite on Douglas fir-dominated hillslope | place: USA:California | collected 2013-09-17 | reverse complement strand
CGAAGAACACAATGGCGTGGACCCGGGCGAAGAAGCTGTGTCGCCGTATCTTTGGTCACGTGGATTTCAGAAGTTGGATGTTGTCGCGCTGACGCACGCGCATCAGGATCATGTGGGCGGGCTTCTTGCCATCCTGGAAAATTTTCAAGTTGCGAGACTGTGGATCGGGCGTGAAGTATCGTCCCCGGCTCTCACGAGGCTGGAAGAACTGGCGCGCGAGCGAAAAATCCCCATCGAACACGAGCTGCGCGGCAGGTGCTTCCGCTGGGATGGCGTCGATGGCGACTTTTTGTGGCCGGAGATTGCTCCTGAAGAGGTCGCGCCTTCAGCAAAGAACAACGATTCTCTGGTGTTGCGGCTGCACTACGGCGGTCAAACGATCTTGCTGCCTGGAGATGCCGAAAAACAGGCAGAGCGCGAAATTCTTTCCGAGAACAGCCTGGAAAGAATGCATGCCGATGTGCTCAAGATCGGCCATCACGGAAGCAAGAATTCGACGACGCCGGAATTCCTCGCTGCCGTACAGCCGCGTTTCGGAATCATATCCGCTGGTGAAGACAATACTTACGGACATCCCAGCCCGGAGCTCCTCGAACGATTGGAGAATGCGGGCGTGCGGATATTGAGGACGGATAGAGACGGAGCCGTGCGCGTGTTAGCTGATGGCACGCGGCTTGAGATTACATGCTTTGTTGCGTGTCCAGGTGCGGCAAACGCGGCAGCATCAGTGCAGATGGAAGCGCCAGACCGCCAGCAAGACCAAGAGAAGAAGTAGAAAGCCGACGGCGGCCTGCCATTCGTGATTCTTCTTGTATTGCGCGAAAGAGAAGGAACCTGCCGAGTCTCCAGGCAGCTTCGCGGCGGTCAGGCGCGGAACAAAAAGCGGGACGGCGCGTGCGTAGTCCTCGAAAGACGCGCCGTGGCGCAGGTGGAGTTCTCTCGCCTCGCGCCCCATCACTATGGAATAAAACACTGCAAAGTAAATAATAAGGATTAAAGCGGAGATCCACGAACGCGTGGCAATTCCTGCCCCCAGGGCCAGAATAGCGCTGCCGAAATAGAGCGGATTTCTGGTGTAAGCGTAGGGACCGGTGACGGTGAGGACTTCCTGCTTGTGAAGATAGCCGGCTGCGTACGCACGCAGCCACAGTCCGACGATGCCTACCATGGCCCCCAACAAAATACTGCAAGATATGGGCCGGGAAAAATAAAGAACCGCCATCGCAAGTGGATAACCGAGCCGCACACGCCAGCGCACGAAAAAATTTCCGGCTGCGCTCATCGGCGAACCTCAACTTGACGGCGAACGGCATCGAAAACTTTGTCGACGTCAATTTCGACCATGGATGTAGCGGCCTGGTCGCCTCGTTTGTAGGTGGTCAGGGCATGCGGACTGCGCAGAACGATGTCGATGGGAGAAGCGTTGCCAGAGCGGTCTCCCATGCGATAGGGACCGTTCCTCACGGGATCCGTCGGACCAAAGATGGCGACCGCAGGCGTTCCAAGAGCGACGGCCAAATGGAGCGGACCCGTATCACCCCCAACGATGCAGACCGCATTGCGCAGAAGAGCCATGAGTTGGCCGAGTGAACCATGGTAAGCAATGGGGTCGGCTTCCCCACTGGCCGCTCTGACCGCAGAAATCTGGTCGTCTTCCCCGGGGCCATAATTCAGAACGCAACGCAATCCGAGGGTCGCACGGATTTTCTGGCACAGAGCACCGTAGCGATCCGGCGGCCAGCATTTCGAACGCCAGCCGCCCGCAGGGCTTAATACGACGTACCGTTCAATCGCAAAACCTCGCAGAAGTTGCAACACGAACACTTCCTGAATCGACGGTACTGTGAGCGCCACGGGCGCCACGCCGTTGCGAGCGCCTGCGCGCTGTGACAGCTCTCCATTCTGATCGGCGATGTGGGTTTCGGTGCAAAGGACGCGATCGGTGTAGAGAATTGGCACGCCGAACTCGCGAATGGTATGGGAGGAAAACCCGATCCTGCGCGAAATACCGCCGAAGAACGGCAGCGCCGCAGACTTCCACAGCCCTTGATAATCGATCGCAGCCGTGAAATGTTGCTTGCGGATTCGTCCGATGCTCTCGCGCAAGGAATTGTACGCGCGAGTCTCCGTCACCAAGATATCCGTTGCCAGTTCGCTGCTCTCGACCAGCGCTTTCCAGCGCGGATGGGTCAGCCAAACAATTTCAGCTTTCGGAAACGACTCGCGAAGGGCGGCAACGGCAGGAAAGGTGTGGACGATATCTCCGAGGGATCCAAGACGCACGACCAGGAAGCGCGGCTCAGGCATGCGGCGCCTTGCGAATAGAGTCCAAGAGTTCTCGCGTGGAGTGATTCTTGGGGTCGCCCACGATGGCCACACGGATGCGCAGCCGTTCGGCGACAGCACGCTCGGGCACGGTGTCCATAGCGTAGTCAGTGCCTTTGGCGTGGACATCCGGGAGAAGCTCTTCCAGAAGAGGTTCGACGTTGGGTTCGGCGAAGAGCACGACGTAATCCACGCAGCGAAGCGCGGCAACGAGTTGTGCGCGAGCATTTTCATTGAGGATGGGGCGGCCGGGCCCTTTGAGATTGCAGACGCTGGAATCAGCATTCACACCGACAACGAGAACCTCGCCTTCGCGCCGGGCGCCTTCGAGATAACGAATATGCCCGACGTGCAACGTATCAAAGCAACCGTTGGCAAAAACGATTCTTCGGCCATGGCGTTTGTGTTCCGCGAGTTTCTCGCGCAGCACATCTCGCGAGACGATTTTGGAAGCGGCCTCGCGCATGACTTAAGAGGCGGCTCCGGAGGCCTCGCCAAGGATGGCGTCGAGAAGTTCTTCGCGGGAAATGGCAGCAGTGCCGCGTTTCATGACCACCAGGCCGCCGGCGATGTTGGCGATGTGCGCGGATTCAAGAGGAGAGGCTCCGCAGGCGAGAGCCAGAGTGTACGCGGCGAGAACGGTGTCGCCGGCGCCGGTGACATCAACGGCTTGATCGCTGCCGTGAACGGGGATGTGCGTGAGGCGATCACCCGGTTCGAAAAGCGCCGCACCGTGCCGTCCGCGGGTGACCAGGAGCGATTGCAATTTCATCTCCGAAAGAGTGGCTCGGCCTGTGCGCGTGAGCTCGCTGATATCTTGACCGATGGCCGCATGATGCTCCGCCTCAAGCTCGGCCTCGTTAGGTGTAGCGGAGGTAATGCCCGCTTTCGCGTAACGGTGCAGCCGGTAACGCGCGTCGAGCGTGACGGGCATCATACTTTTGCGCCCGGCGGATGCCTGCTGCACAAGCTCCGGAGTCGCACTGCCAAAGCCGTAGTCGGAAACAGCGAGCGCGTGGGCATGGCGCAGATTTGTAAAAAGCCGCTGATGGAGTTTTTTTCGAATGGCGTCCGGCAGAAGCGGTTTCGGTTCGTAGTCGACGCGCAGAACCTGTTGTCCCACGGTGTGCGCCCAGCCAGCGAGAAAGCGGCTTTTGGTTGGCGTCGTCCAGCTTTTCACGCGGAAGATGCCGGAAACGTCAACGCGCAGGCGGCGAAAATGAGCGAGCAGCGCATCTCCCGCCGCGTCGTCGCCCACGGCGGTGACAGGCAGGACGCGCGCGCCAAGGGAGGCGAGATTATTGGCGGCGTTGGCTCCGCCGCCCGGAAGAATCTGAGTTTCGCGATGCTTTAGGATTAGGACCGGCGCTTCGCGCGAAACGCGCGAGATTTCACCATACTGGAATTCGTCGGCGACGAAATCACCAAGCAGAACGATGGTTTTCGTGGTGAACTGCTCGACGCACTCGCGGAGGGCGAGAAGGTCGACGGACGTTGCCGCCGGCTTTTGCATGCGCGAAGGCTTCATTGTTGTTGCCTCGGGATCCAGTCTGCCGCGCGCATGAGATACTCCGCGACAAAGGGAAACATACGAAAACGGCTGGCGCGAATCAAGTAGCCCAGTTCCTCGGCGACGGTGCCGTCGCGATCGAGGAAAACGGCGGGGCGCAAGGGAGATTGCTTAGGCACGCTGCACCCGGATCGAGGACAGCCAGGGCCTTGCCGCGGCTTCGACCATGTCGGCCGTGACTGCAGTCATGCAGCGATGATCGGTCGGACAGCGGCGAAGAAAACACGGGCTGCAGTAGGGTTTTTGCTGAACGATGCTGCAGCGCGGCGTGACGGGAGATGTTCCGAACGGGTCGGTGGGACCAAACACCGCGACGATAGGAAGGCCCGCGGCGGCGGCAACGTGCATCGCGCCGGAATCGTTGCCGATGAAAAGATGACACTGCGAGAGGAGTGCAGGCAGATCGGTGATCGCGGTTTTCCCCGTCAGATCAATAGGAGACCGGCGCATTTCGGCAGAGATGGCCGTCGAGACGTTGGCCTCGGCGGCAGTTCCAAATAGGATCACGTCGGCATCCGCTTCCGATTGCAGTCGATTTGCCACTTCCGCAAACCGCGAAGGCGGCCAGCACTTTGCCGATCCGTACGATGCACCGGCCCCGATGGCAATTCGCAGCGCGCCCTGGCGCACGCCGGATTTGCAAAGGAATTCATTGGCACTCCGGCGCTTCTCTTCCGGTACACGCAGGCCAATGAACGCTTCTTCCGGCATGGAATCCAGCCATCCAGCGCGGCGCAGCAGTTCCAGATAATAAAATTTTTCGTGCGCGGGAATTTCCCCGTGCCGGGGAAGAGGCACGGCCTTGGTCAGAAGAAGGCTGCGGGTATCGCGCGCGTAGCCGATGCGTTCGGGAATCTTCGCGCGCCAGGCAAGCCAGGCGGCATCGAACGCATTTTGCAGCAGCAAGGCCACGTCGAACTTCTGTGCTCGAAGTTCCGAGGCAAGCCGCTCGCGGCCGGAAAACCCTGAGTGCTGGCCCTTCGGATCGTACGGGATGAGTTGATCGCAGATTTCTTGATGGCGATAAATATCGGCGACGTAGGGCCGTGCCACGATCGCGATTTCATCGTCAGGAAAGCGCTTGCGCACCGCGCGCAGCGCCGGCAGCGCCATGATGGCATCCCCGACCCAGTTCGTCGCACGAATGAGGATCTTCACGTCGCAGCTCCTGCACCGGCTGCAAGCGTTTGATCGAGAACATTTATGAAGTCAGCCTCTGGAGTCACCACCAGGTCGATCACTGCGACGTACACCGGAGTTTCCTCGGACTTGAGGGCAGCCAGATTCTGCGCATCCTTTTCGGTCGTCACCAACGCGTTCGCGCCTGCCCGCTTCCCCGCCTGCTGAACCGCTAAGATGTCCCGCGGGGTATAGCGATGGTGATCGGGAAAGATGGCTTGGCCGCAAACTGCAAGCCCCCAAGTTTCGAGATCGCGGAAAAACGCGTCCGGATTCCCAAGGCCGCAGAATGCAAAAAAAGGGCCAGTCCCGATTTCATTGGCGGAGAGAGGAGTGAACTCTCCGCACAAACGGCGGAACCCAAGCAGCCGAGTCGACGCAGCGAAAACCGGATACTGATTGAGTTTCCCGACCGCCTCGAGGGTTCCAGACGCCGTTTCGGCGCGAGTAAAAATAATCAAATTTGCGCGGCTCATGGCCGCCACGGGTTCCCGAAGCCTGCCGGCCGGCAATAAAAACTCCCCAGCAAGAGGCCTGGACGCATCCATCAACAGGATGTCCAGGTCGCGGGCGAGTTGAAGATGCTGAAAACCGTCATCCAAAAGAAAAACGTCGATGGACTGCTGCGCTTCGAGCCGGTGGCCCTCGGCGAAGCGGTTCTTGCCCACGCCAAAAGAGACGCGATCCTGGAGGCGGAATTTCATCAACTCGATTTCGTCGCTGGTAGCATTCGCGCCGCGATAGCCACGGCTCAGAATCGCAACGCGCTTCCCTTGCGCGAGAAACTTCTCGGCGAGCCAGATCACCATGGGCGTCTTGCCGGTGCCTCCGACGGTAAGATTGCCGACACTGATGACCGTTCCTTTCAGCCGCTCTTGCTTCCGCCAGCCGTGCGCGTAGAGCCAAACCCGCACGCGCATGATGGCGCCATAAAGCACAGACAGCGGCCAGAGAAGCGTCCGCAATCGCGGCGAAACGTTCATCGCCCGGGGCCGTCCAGACGCTTCGCAATCTCCGCCACCGCTCGATCCGTGGCTCCACGCGAGTCCGCCACCAAGTGGCGCGCCGTCTCGCTCATTTTTTTCATACGCGCCGGATCGCGAAACAATTCGATCCAGGCGACGCCGACGTCTTCCGGGCTTTCCACTTGAACAGCGGCTCCCGCGGAAACGAAGCGCGACGCCATTTCGGCAAAGTTTTCCATCGATGGGCCAAAGACCGGGATTTTACCGAAGGCCGCCGGTTCCAGAATATTGTGGCCGCCGGAGGAAACGAGCGAGCCTCCGACAAAGGCGCCGTCGGCAAGTCCATAAAGCGATGCCAGCTCACCAATGCTGTCGAGCAGAAGAACGGTTACGTCGTCGGGTATGGTGGAGTTTTCGGACGGCTGAATGGCTTGCGATTGTGCCGGTCCTGGAATGGGCAATCGCGACCGCCGGATTAGCTTGCGGTGCGATTCATCGATGAACTCCGCGGCGTCATCAAAACACTCCGGCTTGCGGGGCGCAAGCACGAGCAGCGCCTTCGGGTACTCGCCTTGGAGAGTTCCAAAGGCGATGAGGGCGTGCGGCTCTTCCGCCGCAACGACACTGCCGGCAACAATAAGCGGCGACCGGCCGCTGCGCTTGAGCTCGGTTGCGAGCCAATTCGACAACGGCGTGGGCTCGGGTACCTCCAGGTCGTATTTCAAATTGCCGCTGACCTGCACGCGATGCGCTGGCGCGCCGAGGGCCCGCACGCACTCCGCATCTTTCTCGCTCTGCATCAGGAAGACGCTGGCATTGGAGAGTGCATTTCTCAGGAAAGGACGAAGAAAAAAGCCAAAAACTCCGAGATAGCTTTGGTAGCGCGCAAAAGAACGGTCAGAAATGCGTCCGCTGACGAAAAGCAACGGAATCTTGCGACGTCCGGCTTCCCGGAGAAAATTCGGCCAGATCTCGGTCTCCACCACCAGCACAACCGACGGACGCACAGCATCAAGGGCGCGCCGGACGCAGAAGGCCCAATCCAGGGGAAAATAGATGACGGCATCGGCAAAGGGCATGCGTTCGCGAGCGAGCGCCTGCCCCGTCTGGGTAGTCGTCGAGATAATGAGAGGCCGATGGGGGTAAGCTTCTTTCAAGCGCCGCGCAAGAGTAAAGCCGGAAAGCGCTTCACCGACGCTCACGGCATGAATCCATATCGCGCCTGTGGAATGCGCGGGCAGCTTGGCGAGCGCCGGAAAGGAGAATCCCAAGCGTTCCCCGAGATTCGAGAGATACTTTCCGTGGCGCAGTCCCTGTACGAGCCAATAGGGCGTCAGCAAAAGGGCCGCGAGGCCCATGAGAAGGCTATAAATAAAATACACTGAGCATGGCTCCGGTCTGTACGTGCTCCGCCAGTAGCAGGCGGCGCGCGACGCAGGGCAACCCTGCACAACCCCCAGGAATCGAAGGCCTCAAGATGAGAAAAGTCTATTATAACCCGTTGCGAAAACTTACCCTCATCCTTCCCTTTCTCGCCGCCTGGCTGCTGGCCGCCCAACAGGGAGTCTCCCAGCAACCGTCTTCGCTCAAGACCACGTCATTGGAATCGCACGAAGGCATGACCATCACGGCGCGGCCGTGGACCAACCCCGCGCTCTATAAGGAGAAGTTTCCGAAGAAATCGCCATTTGCGGCAGGAATCATCGCCATACAGGTCGCGTTTCGAAATGATTCCGGCGACAGCATGAAGATAAACCTCGAGCGCATTCGATTGAACCTCACGCTCTCCGAGGAAGACCATCAGGCGTTGTACCCGCTTTCGCCGGACGGAGCAGCCGACGTGATCATGAACCCGGGCGCAAAGGATCCGACTAAGACCCGAAAAAAGTTTCCCTTTCCCACGGGAGCTCCAAAGGTCGGCCATGACAAACATTGGGCTGAAATGGAGAAGACCATAGCAGACGCAGGGGTGCAGGCGAGCGTCGTCGCGCCGCATAGCACGGTGCAAGGGCTCCTGTACTTCGACCTGCGAAGCCAATTCGAGCTTCTGAATACAGCTCATCTCTACGTGCCCGAAATCGTGGCCATCGAAAAGAATCGCGGCCTCCTCTATTTCGAGATTGACCTGAGCCGCTCCGCGGAACGCTGAGCGACTCGCAACGGCCAGCCTAGCGCACAAGTTTGCGCGCGTCGCCACGCTCGGCTACCATGACGTGTGCAAACTTTCTACCAACACCGCGGACAAATGCTGGCCCTTCTCGACGAACTGAACCCCGAACAACGGCTGGCCGTCGAAACCATCGAAGGCCCGGTGCTGATCCTCGCCGGCGCCGGCACCGGCAAGACCCGCGCGGTCACGTATCGCATTGCAAATCTGATTGCTAACGGGGTCCCTGCCGAAGCCATCCTCGCCGTCACGTTCACCAACAAAGCCGCGGAAGAGATGCGCAATCGCGTCTCCGACCTCCTATTGCGCGCCGGGGTGCCACCCGGGCAGCCCTGGCTTTCCACTTTCCATTCCCTCTGCGCGCGACTTCTACGGCGCGAGGCGGCTACGGCCGGCCTGCCGCGAGATTTTGCCATTTACGATGACGACGACCAGCTCGCGGCCGTCAAGCTGGCCATGACCAAGTTACAAATCGAGGACGACAGCCTTAACCCTAGAACTGTTCTCAGCCGCATCAGCTACGCAAAAAATCATGGCCAGACTGCGGAGCAGTTGCGCGCCGGAGCGTTCGATCAAAACGGGAGCCGGACGGCCGACATTTTCGTGGCTTACGAAAAACTCCTGCACGACAGCAAGGCGTTGGACTTCGATGATCTGCTCCTCCGCTCGGCACGTTTGCTCCGCGAATCCACGGCGACGAGGGAGAAGTGTCAAGCACGCTTCCAATACATTCACGTGGACGAATATCAGGACACCAACCGCGTGCAATACGAGCTGATGCGGCTGCTGACGGGACCGAAGCAGAATGTCTGCGTTGTCGGCGACGAGGACCAGTCCATTTACCGCTGGCGAGGCGCGGACGTTTCCATCCTCTTGAGTTTTTCCCGGGATTTTCCCTCCGCTCGAATCGTCAAGCTGGAACGCAACTACCGCTCGACGCAGAATATTCTCGACGCCGCCGGGGCGGTCGTCGCCAACAATCCTGAACGACTGGGCAAGTCGCTGAGCGCGGAGAAGGGCCTGGGCGGAAATCTGAAGTATTTCGAAGCGCGGGATGCGCAGGCGGAAGCAGAATTTGTGGCCAGTGAGCTCGAGCGCATTCTCAACGACGATTCGGACCAGACGTGCGCGGTGGAGTACCGCACTAATTCCCAGTCGCGCTCTTTCGAAGAGGTCTTTCGCCGACGCGGCTTGCGCTACAAGCTTGTGGGTGGGTTCAGCTTCTACAAGCGGGCCGAAGTGCGCGACACGCTGGCTTACGTCCGCTTAGCGATGCATCCGGAGGATGATATCTCGCTGTTGCGGATCTTGAATTTGCCCCCGCGCGGCATTGGTCCCACGACTGTCCGTACCCTGCGTGAAACGGCGCGGGTGGGTGGAACGCCGCTGTGGGCCGCCATCGAAAAATTTGTTTCCGGCCCTTCGTCGGGCCGCGCGGTGACCCCGTTGCGGGCATTCCAGGAGCTCATCCGCAAGTTGCGGGCGGCACTCACCTCAAAAGAGCCTGCGGATTTTCTGCGCACGGTGCTTGAAGAATCCGGTTACATGGATATGCTCAAGGACCGCAACACGCCAGAAGATGTGACACGCGTGGAGAACCTGGAAGAACTTGTGCGTGCCGTTGCGGAAAGCATGGAGGCAGGCGAGACCTTTACTGATTTTCTGGATGCCGCCGCGCTCGTGAGCGATGCCGATCAATTCGAAGGCAAGCCGGGTGTGACGCTAATCACTCTGCACAGCACGAAGGGCCTGGAGTTCGATCACGTTTTCCTCACCGGCATGGAAGAAGGCGTCTGCCCTCACAGCCGGGCCATAACCGAAGAAAAAGGAATCGAAGAGGAACGCCGTCTCGTCTACGTCGGCATGACTCGGGCCCGGCAGTCGCTCACCCTGACGCGCGCCGTGTACCGGCGCATCTTCGGCAATGAGCAGCAACTGCGCGCTTCTCTGCCGTCACGCTTTCTCGCGGAAATTCCGAGCGAACTGGTGGAAACGGTTCGCGGATCAATGGCAGAGATTGGCGAGACACGCCACTACGAGCGTATTCTCCGGAACAGTTCCTGCGCCGCGTGCGCGGCGGATCGAAGCGGGCAGTAGCGGCTCCGCGGCGCAAGCCAGCTCAAAGTTCATTCGGGCGCCCCGTTGCAAAGCCCAGCGGCGACGCCAATCCCATGCTGGGGCGCAAAGTTCGTCATCCGAGCTTCGGCGTCGGAACCATCGTTGGCGTCGAGGGCGACGACGAAGACCGCCGCGTATCTGTGAGCTTCCCCGGACGCGGCACGAAAAAGTTTATCGAGCGGTACGCGCAACTCGAACAGGCATAACGCGCGGAACCTGCCCCGAACGCGGGTTCGCCGGCGGGTTGCGTGCCGGGGCTTCTCGGGGTACATTGAGGCACGTTCATTCCTCAAAAGCGTGCTGGGTAATTTCAGGCTTCCGGTTTGCCCGGATGCGATCGGAGCGCGTGGGTGGGATCACAACTCTTCCGCTGCAAGAGTATCGACCAACTGCTGTCGGATTCGGAAAATGCTGAAGTCCGGTTAAAAAAATCCCTGGGATGGCTGAGCCTGACGTCGCTCGGCATCGGCGCGGTCATCGGCTCGGGCATCTTTACCGTCATCGGCACCGCGATAGCCGGGGAACAATTTCCAGCCTCGTCCATCCTGAACGCGCCTCTTCTTGAATACCTGATCCACCACTCCGCTTCCTTCGGACGCCCCGGCGCGGGACCGGCCATCGCTCTCTCTTTTATCCTCGTAGCCATCGCCTGCGGATTTGCCTCGGTGTGTTACGCCGAGCTTGCGGCCATGATTCCCATTGCAGGCAGCGCGTACACCTACACTTACGCCACGATGGGAGAACTCATCGCCTGGATTATCGGTTGGGACCTGATCCTGGAATACGCCGTCAGCAATATGGCCGTCAGCGTCGGATTCTCACAGCACGTGGTCAACTTGTTGGACTGGTTTGGCGTGCATCCGGATCTCCGCTGGATTTCTCCCGCTTATCTTCCCAGCGGGCTCGCCGACCTGCAGGGAAACACCCTCTACGACGCGGGCTGGCATTTTGGCTTTAATTGGCCCGCATTCATCATCGTGATGCTGCTGACAGTGATTCTGGTGCGC
>WNFJ01265344.1_pt2 | contig 11331 bp, 10 predicted proteins | sample 5400461 | NCBI WGS metagenome assembly WNFJ01 (sample SAMN13153349, study PRJNA577476) | soil metagenome | isolation source: 115 cm saprolite on Douglas fir-dominated hillslope | place: USA:California | collected 2013-09-17 | reverse complement strand
ACCCGAATCCCCCACAAGAACGACCCCGCCCGCCGAAAGGTCACCGCTATGCGGCAGATTTCCCGGCCTCTCTCTTCCCGTGGAGCCATGAGCGCTAGCCGTAGCAGCCGAAAATGGGAAAGCTGGGATCCGTTGTTTGGTAGCGGGGGAGCGCTACCGCCTTTCCCCACACGACGCAAATCTACGATATTTCCTCCGATCGTGCGCCTAGAGGGCCTCTGACACTTGTCGAGGATAGGTTCAAATCAGCGACGCGCAACCATCTCGCATTGCTATTCGAAGCAGCGGCTTGAGCAGCCACTTAATGTTGGTGGCAGACGGCATGCAGCTTGGAAGTCTCCGGATTTTCGCAATGTTTTCAAAAGCCGTTCCGACATTTCGCAGCTTTCCGGGCGATTGAGATCGCTACGGAATTTCTCTTTGTCGAAATGACGGTTGCGGCTCCGTGCGCGTCCTTTTCCTCTATTATTGACCGGCCGCCATGAGCCAACCAGGTGGCGTATCCATATGCTGTGAGGCCCGGAAGGGCCCGGCCGCAATCCGCACGCGCCCGCACGGTCATGCTCAAGCTGCGCGACCCGAAGACTGGAGACCAAGGTATTCTGCACGCTCTGCCTCAACCGTCGAGAATCAGTTTGACGGACTCGATTCCGAAGTAATTTCAAGCATTGAACTCTTTCCATTGAATCGCCAGCATTGTGGCTGCTGAACAAGTGGCGATTCTCGCCCGCGATTTCGAGAACAAGACGCAAGACAGGATTTCTGCATCGGGTTAGAGACCAGTTGCGCGTCGCCTGATCGATGCACCGTTCGGCAACGGCGGGACGGCACCCTAAGGTGAAAGTTTGCGGGCTTCGAGATCATCTCGCGCAGCCATGTCGAAGATCTCACCGCCGACTTTTCAGCACATGACCGACACGGCCGCCTAATGCGCTGCCTTTGCGCTGCGCTGGGAGACGTGCCACGGCAGAAACCAGCGTTCGCAAAGCTCGACAACGAAAAACATGATCGTGCCGATGACGCTCAAAAGAATGATGGCGGCAAAAGCTCGCGGACTGTTGAAGGTCGCCTGGCTCGTCAGGATCACGTAGCCAAGGCCGCGCTCGCCCGCCACGAACTCGCCGACAATCGCGCCGATCAGCGCAAACGAAATTCCGACCTTGGCGCCGGCAAATATGCTCGGCAACGCGTTGGGCAGGCGTATCTTCAGCATCACGTCGTGATTGGGCGCCCGTGCGGAGCGCGCCAGATCGATCATGTCGGGATCGACCGCACGCAGCCCGAGCGTGGTGTTGATCACGATCGGGAAGACCGCAATCAGGGCGGCTATCGCCACCTTGGGTTCGCCGCCCGTGCCGAGCCAAATCACGAAAATCGGCGCCAGCGCCACCTTGGGCACGGAATTGGAGGCAATCAGCAAGGTGTAAAGCAAGCGGTCCATGAGCTTGGACGACACGATCGCAATCGCCAGGCCGACCCCGAAGATGATTGCCAGGGCAAATCCGATCGCTGTGATGTAGATCGTATAGAGCGACTGGTAGCCGTAGAAGCCGGGATTCTTGAAGATCTCGATCGCGACCAATGACGGCGGTGGAAGCAGAAACGTCCTGATGCCAAACATCCGGACGGCAAGTTCCCACAGCCCGACCACCAGCGCTAGAACGAACACCACGGTCCGCGCGTATTCGCTTTGTCTCCACCACTTCATGGGTCTATTCTGATCTCACCACGCCGAGCGACGCGAACAGCCGGCGGATTTCGCTCGTGTACTTGCCGAACTTCGGCGTCTGCCTGACGCTGAGAGAGCGTGGCCGAGGAATGTCGATATCGATGATTTCGGCAATGCGTCCCGGATTTCTGGCCATCACCACCACGCGATCCGCAAGATAGACGGCCTCGTCAATACCGTGCGTGATGAACAGAAGGGTCTTTCGCGTGGCGTACCAGAGGCGTTCCAGCTCGACGTTCAGATCGTCGCGCGTCATCGCATCGAGCGCACCGAACGGCTCATCCATCAACAGCAACTCGGGGTCAACGACAAGCGCACGGCAGATCGCCGCCCGCTGCCGCATCCCGCCCGAGAGCTCCCACGGGAAGCGATGAAGGAAGTCGCCAAGGCCATAGGTGGTCAGAAGCTGAATCGCCCGGGCCTCGTAATCTTTGCGCTTCAATCCTTTGAATTCGACCATCAACAGGACGTTGTCGAGCACGGTGCGCCAATCGAGCAGAACGTCGCGTTGAAACACGATCGTCATATTGTCCGGAGGCGCAAGGACATGCTCATCCTTGACCATGATCCGCCCAGCCGTCACCGGCTGCAGCCCGGCGATGCACTTAAGCAAGGTGCTCTTGCCGCAGCCGGAGGGACCCACAATGCTAATGAACTCGCCCGGCGCGATGTTCAGGGTGACTTCCTTGAGAACGACAGCCGGATTCTCGCCGTGGTCATAGGACTTGCTCACCCCGGACACCCGAACATAGGGTGTGGATGTCGCAGACCGTCCGTCCGGCGTGGTTTCAGAGCTGGCCTGCATCGATGTCATAACTTGATGAAATCGTTGGTGTAGAAATCCTCGATCTTCCCGTCCGCTTTAATGAGTGAAGCGTCGGACATCGATTTGACGGCCAGCTTCCAGTCCTCCGCGGCCTGCCAGCCGATCGGCTTGCCGGACGTGTTCGGTGTACCCAGAAAGTCCCTGCTCAGGACAAGCTGCGCCTTGAGCACCTCTGGATTGAGTTGCTTGTCGGATCGCTGCGCCATCATCGCCGCAACGGCTTCATCGAGATGGGCAGGGCTCTCGAGGATGTAGGTCCATGCGCGCGTCTGATTCGCCGACAACCGCCGCATCGCGTCCGCGCGCTTGGTCAGGCTGTCATCGGTGGCGATCAGACCGTAGCTTGGAAAGGCAATTCCGACATCGGCCGCGAGAAACGAGCGCGCTGGCCGCACGCCCATCACCAGAGGCTCACCAAATTCCTGCAGCGACATGAAGCCGTCCGCGTCGCCGCTGGCGTAGGTCGACACCATCGCGGCCGGAGACACCATCACGACATTCACCTGCCCGGCACCGCTGCCTTTTTCGAGGCCCAGATTCTTGATGTATTGATCGACGAACGGCGCCCAAGGGCTGTTGGCGAAGCACACGATCTTCTTGCCGGCCAGTTCCTTGGCCGTCTTCGGCCCCTTTACGGCATCCACCATGACCGCGAGGTCGCCCTTGCGAAGGTAGCCCGCGAACGATTTGATGGGCAGCCCACTCGCTCGCGCAATCGCCATCGGACCCAATTGTACGAAGCCAACATCGACCTTTCCGGCCGCGACCAGGTTGATGGTGCTCAGCGTCCCGGTGCCGTCCTGAATATCGACTGCGAGGTTATCTTCTTTCAGCCATCCCTTGGCCTGCGCGAGATGCAGCGCCGCATGCACGCCCCAGGGCGCGAAATCAACGCGCACGGACAATGCTTCTGCCGCCTGCGCACGCGCAAACCGGGTTTGTCCGATCAGCGGGAACGCCGCCATCGTGCCCAGCAAGGCGCGGCGCGTTAACGCTCCAGATCGGGCGCTGGGTTTTCTATCGACGTGCATCGGCCAATCCTCACTTATGTTCCAAAATCACGCGCAGCAGAACCTGTTCAACGTCGAACGATCTCGTCCGGCTTACAACGTCACTAACTGTCTGGTTAGTCTACAGGCGATCGAGAATTGAAAGCAATCTTTGGGCCAGCCGTGACGGCGAGCCTTGCTCTTCAATTCCATTAAAAGCGGCTTGTCGTCCGCGATTGCAATCGGAAGGCGAGCAGATTGCCGCCCAAATAAGCAGAGGGCCGCGACGCTGAGCAGTCGATAAACCGCAAGCCATCAATCTGCACAATCTGCTTTGAGCAATATGGCGAACGACAACGCCAGGAAATGCCCAGTCCTGGACCGATTGTGATCTCCGGTCCGGGATAGTTGCCGCCCACCTCCGAATTCATGGCAACGCCGCAGACATACCTATGATCAATGACGCGGAGCGACGCACGCGAGCATCCTCGTCGCTCACCGGACCCGTCGCGGCGCTGATATCGTCGGGATAGAGACGGTCGGCATCTGTCATGCCGCGCTTTCGGTCAAACGGGACATGCGACCGGTCGCGTCGGTGATCGTGCCATCAAACGCGATGATAACCGCGATCAAAATAGATCAGGCCGGCGGCAACCTGGTGGCATTCGATCGCAAGCACTTCACAGAAGAAGACCGTATGGCTGCCTACATCCGCCCTGTTCGCGATCCTGCAATCAAATGAAACGGTGGCGCCCTCCAGCACCGGCGCGCCCGAAATGCCGACCCTCCAGGCTGCCGCGGCGAAACGCTCGTCCATTCCGGTTTTTCCGCCAAAAAGCCGGGACAGCTGTTCGTGATCCGGCTTGAGCGTATTGACGCAAAGCGCTTCATTAGCGGTGAATCTGTCGTACACCGAAGACGAACGGTTGAGGCAGACCAGCAAAGTCGGCGGAGAGTCGGTGACGCCGCAGACCGCTGACGCCGTGAAGCCCGCGCGCCCCGCCGGGCCATCCGTCGTGATGATATTTACAGCCGCACCAAGTCTCGACATTCCCTCCCGAAAGGCCTCCTTGCGGAGTGTTGGCCCAGGGTCGGGCGTTCTGGTTGCGGCACCGATCATTTCAAGCCCCTAGCTCTGCTTTCGGCCCGCGCTCGGTCAAACGGCTTCCGCGTACCTGAAGCTGGCGCCGGGATGAGGAGCAACGAGACGCGGATTTCCTGTTTGCGACAGTTTTTCGCGAAGCGTTCCGGGCGCATATTCCATGTGGTAGACGCCGCGCCGCTGCAATTCGGGGACAACCAACGACACGAAATCCTCGTAAGTGTCGTGGGCGACGACGTAAGCGAGGTTGAAGCCGTCGATGTCGGTATCATCGACCCACTCCATCATCTGGTCTGCGACCTGTGCGGGCGAGCCGACAAAGACTGGCCCGCGGCCGCCGATGCTCTGATGCTCCGCCAGCTCACGTATCGTCCACAGCCGGTCCGGATCCGCGGAAGTGAAGGATTCAACAGCCGACCGCATAGCATCCGTCGAGATGTGGGTCAGGATTTCGTCCAGACTATATTTCGAAAGGTCGATGCCGGTCAGGCCCGAAAGATGCGCAAGCGCGCCTTCGTGCTGAACGTTGCGGCGGTAGTCGTCATATTTGCGGAAAGCTTCCTGCTCGGTCTCCGCGACGATAGCCGTCGCCAGCGTATAGATCTTGATCGCGTCCCGGGGTCGCCCAGCCGCGACGCATTCGGCGCGAATCTTCTTGACCTGGTCGCCGATGACCTTCTTCGACGGACCACCGGTGAAGATGCCTTCCGCATGCTTTCCTGCGAAGGCGCGGCCACGGCCGGAGGCGCCCGCCTGGTAAAGCACCGGCGTCCGCTGCAGCGATGGCTCGCACAAATGGATGGTGTCGGTGCTGAAGAACTCACCTTCGAAACGCACCGGATGAACCTTGCTGGGATCCGTGAACCAGCCGCGCCCGCTGTCGCGACACGCCGCATCGTCTTCCCAGCTGCCTTCCCACAGGCGATATACGACCTCCATGTATTCTTCGGCGATGTCGTAACGCCGGTCGTGTCCGGGAATCTGACCGTGACCGGCCGCCTTGCCGGCGCTCTGCAGGAAGCCTGTGACGATGTTCCAACCGATTCGCCCGCCGGTCAGATGATCCAGCGTCGACATGCGACGGGCAAACACATGCGGCGGCTCGTAAGTCAGCGTGCAGGTCACACCGAAGCCGAGGTTGCTGGTGTTGTCCGCCAGGGCGGGGATCAGTTGCACGGGATCGAGGATCGGCACGGAGACCGCGCGACGAAGCGCGGCGTCAGGATTGCCGCCGTAGACATCGTAGGTGCCAAGGACATCGGCCAGAAACAGCGTATCGAACAGGCCGCGCTCGAGGATATTGCAGAGGTCCTTCCAGTAGCCCAGAGTATTGTAGCTTCCGACGCGGTTGCCGGGGTAGTTCCAGAGCGACGACGCCTGGGAGCCCGGTGTCGCCATATTGAACGCATTCAGCCGGATCTGCTTGGTCATCACCTTTTCCACATCTAAATCTAAGCACCCGCCGGCGCCGGCGCGGACTGCGTCCGCGCTCGATCTCCGACTCCGCAGCTTGCCAATCCGCCGCATCCCAGTTACTTTATCGACCGACTAGTCAGTTACTAATATGCAAGCTTGTCCGGGCATGGCAAGCGCATTTCGAAGGCTCGAAATGCTTCTTTCCTGGGCATCGACATTGGTGCGGCACGCCGGGCGCTCGACACTCTGCAGCGACGTTGCCGGCCATCCGGTTGTCATCGGCAGGACGGCCACCTACACCGAAACGTCACGTGCAACTTGCTCACGGTTGCACGCTGCTGCTCCCTGTCGGAGTTTGGCAGCAAAGTCGGAATGATGATCCGCCATCCCGGCTGAAAAATCGGGTTGGCCGCACGGGCGTCGCAGGTGCCTCGAAATAGCAATTGCATGAGATGACAAAAGATCAGCGAAAACGACCATCTACTCCGAAGCCAACGAAGGCAGGAGATCCGCGTAAGACGCGTGATGCTACGCTAGCGCAGACCACCATTCTTGGCGTGGCCCGCGCCCATTTCGTGTCGCAAGGCTTCGCTGGTGCGCGCGTCGACGAGATCGCTGCGGAGTCCGGCTACAGCAAGGCGATGCTCTACCACTACTATGGCAACAAGGAGAATCTCTACATCGCCGTCCTCGAGGAAGCCTACCAGCACTTCGTCGCACCACGTCGCGTGATCGATATCGCGGAAGTCGGACCGGTCCGGGCGCTGGAGGCCTTTATCCGCGAAGGCGCCGCCTCGGTGCGCAAGGACCCCTCCATCCTCAATCTTCTGAGCATCGAGAACCTGAACAAGGCTGCCTATCTGCGTGGCTCGACCGTATCGCGCGCGCTGTATCCTCCCCTGCTGACGCAGTTGAAGGAGATCATCGATATCGGCGTACAGCACGGCGTATTCAGGACCGGCATCGACTCTGTACACCTGTACGTCGCTTTATCGTCCGTCATCTTTCATGCCGTCAGCAACCGATTTACCCTTTCCGTCACGCTCGGAACCGATACGGCAAGCAACGAATTTCTCGATCGGCACGTCGATATGTCCGTTGCCATGGTCATCGGATATTGCACGAACCCCTTGCCCGCCGGCGAATAGACCGCAATCCAACCCTTCTCACGCTTTATGCGGAAAGATCCCCGGCAGCATCGCGTTGGTGTAGACCGTCGTCGCCGCGGGCGCCTTGCTCAGGCCATAGGCCTCGACCGTCGTCTTGATCGTGCGATCCATCTTATCGGCCGACATCGAGCCGATGCCCCCGCTAAACACTTCCGGCACGAGCAGATACTCAGCCGCAATGTCCAGTCCCTCGCGGATCACAGCCTCGCTGTATTGCGGCTGAAACTCGCAGAAAATCCCCACCGTTTCGTCGCGCTGGCTCGTTGCGAATTCTAGCCCCTGGGCGATTGCCCGCACGAAGGACTTCACGAGCGTGGGATCAGAGCGCAACAGATCATCCTGGACGATAATGCCATTGCTGTAGATATCCAGCCCGTATTCGGCGTAGCTGATCGCCTTCAATTCAAGACCAATGGCCTTGCCGGCTTCGCGATAGATCGGAAGTGCCGATAGATAATCGCACACGCCGTCGACTTGTCCGGCCAGCAGCATGCTCGCCTTTGCCGACTGGCTGACGGTGAGAAAATTGACCTTCTCGCCATCGAAACCGTTCATCTTGGCGAAGGCCGGCATCACCATGCGGACCGCGTCGCCACTGGTCGATGCGATCTTCTTGCCGACGAGATCGGCAGGCTTGCCGACCCCGCTCGGTACCCGCGTAATGATCGACATCAGCGTCTTGTAATGAACCATCGCCACCAGCGTGACGGGCAGATCGCGGGTACGGCTGAGGACGACGGCACTGGCATCGGCAAATCCGAATTGTGCCGCGCCGCTGGCGACGTTCTGGATAACGTCGGCCGATCCCTTGCTGGACTCGATCGTGACATCGAGTCCCTGCTCGGCGAAGAAGCCTTTCTTCGCCGCGGGATAGAACAATGCGTGCTTCGGGTTCGGAAGTACGTCGAACAGGAATTTCACCTGTTTACGCGACTGCGCGCAGACGGGACGGGACGAGGCTGCGACCGCCGCCGTTGCGAGGGCTCCGCCCAACAGCTGTCTGCGTCGAATGTCAGTCGTCATCGTCGATGATCCCCTCAAGTGTGTCCAGTTCCGGAAACAGCAGGTCGCGCCGACCTGCATTCCCGCCCTAGCGGAGCTTGGCCATGTCTTCCTTCTTCGCGTCCGCAATAATGCCGGCGCGATCATAGGTGTTGATCTGATCGATGAATTGATTGGTGAAGACTTTGTCGAGCGGCGGCGTATCGGGCATCGCGCCCTGGTCCTTGAGAAACTGCAACAGATTCTGCCAGTCCCCCGCGACGAAGAGACCATGCTTGGGGCCGATCTTGTCGCTGTTCCAGATCGCGAGGCGGCCCTGATTGACGGCAATGCCCTCTGCGATCGCCTCGGCTGCATTCGGATTCTTCGAACGCGACTCCGGAAAGGATTTCCAGGTGATCAGGACGGCCGCCTCGGGATTGGCCATGCTGAAGTCATATCCCTTGGCAAGCGCACGCGCGATCCCGACCAGCATCTTCGGATTCTCCTCGATCATGTCCGTGCGGGCCAGCAGGCCGACATCCGGCAAGGTCCGGAGCCGCTCCGGCGCCGGCACTTCCCGCAATTTCAGGCCTGAAAAGGCCAGCTTCGCCAGTGCGGCGTCCCAGAAGATCACGCCATCGACCAGCTTCTGACGAACCGACGTGACCGCCTGGGCGCCGAGGCCGATCGGCAGGAACGAAATGTCTTTCGCCGGGTCGAGACCGGCCTCCTTCACGAAGGCCTTCGCAAAGGTCGTGCCCGCACTGCCCATCGACTGAACGCCGAGCTTCTTGTCCTTCAGATCGGTAAGTGACTTGATCGGACTCTCCGGCAGCACGGCGACCGACCAGATGTTGGCGTAGTACATATCGTAATAATAGCGGATCTTGAGCTGGCCCGACTGGATGCCGATGATCGCTTCACCGGGAGATGCCGCGCCGACTTCGGCATTGCCGGCGGAAACCTGCAACGCGGCTTCGTTCGAGCCGCCAACCGCCAGCAGGCTGACGTCATAGCCCTCGGCTTCGAAATATCCCTTTTCCTTGGCCACGGCGAATGGCGAGAACGCCTCGTCGATGGCGCGGACTGGAATCAAAATCCGGACCTTGTCGAGCGCCAGCGCCGCATGGGATCCTCCCAGCATCAACGCCGCGATCTGCGCCGCCAAGGCCAGCTTTCGTCCAATCCCGGTGCGCCGCATGTGAATTCCCGCTCTTTGAAAAGGGTTAAGCCATCGCCGGCGCTTCATTGCGCCGGATCCAGAAAATATAGCGGCGCGCCGCATATCGCATTGCGCCATGCATCAGCAGACCGATCGCAGACAGCACGATGAGGACCGCGAATACGCCGGGCACATCGAGGCTAAAATTGAGCGCGACGATCAGATAGCCCAGGCCCACCTGGGCTCCGACGAATTCGCCGACGATCGCACCGATGACCGCGAGAACGGCCGCGATTTCCAGTCCCGCGAAGATCAGCACCAATGCCGATGGGATGCGCAACCGGACCAGCGTCTGCCACTTGGTGGCGCCGAACGCCTTCATCATATCGAGCTGGTCGCGGTCGGTCGAATGAAAGCCGGCCACGACGCTGACGAGAATCGGAAAGAAGCAGACGAGTGCCGTGATGACGATCTTCGACGTCAGCCCGTACCCGAACCAGATGATGAACAGCGGCGCGATCGCGACCTTCGGCAGCGTCTGAAGCGCGACGAGGTAGGGATAAACCAGTCGCTCAACCACCGGAATGAGTGAAACCATGGCGCCGATCACAAGTCCCGCAATCACGCCGAACGCAAATCCTGAAACGATCTCCACCACGGTCGCCCACAGATGCGGCCAGATAGTCCCGGACCCGACAAAGACATAGAGTCGCGCTGCGATGGCGAACGGCGCCGGCAGGATGAGCGGCGATATGTCGAACACCCTGCAGGCCCCCTCCCAGATCGCGATGATCACGATCGCCAGCAGCGCCGATTGCAGCCGATGCGAGCCCAGCATTTTCGTCATCCCGCTCATAGCGACGACACCATCGAGGCTTCAGCCCCGAAGATCGTGCGGATGTGATCGCACAATTCACCGAAGCGAGGCGTGCCCATCGTTTTCAGGCTGCGCGGGCGTTCGATATCGATGTCCACCACTTCCGAAATCCGCCCGGGCCGCGGCGACATGACGACCACGCGATCGCCGAGCAGCACGGCTTCCGGAATGCTGTGCGTGATGAAGATCACCGTCTTGCGCTCTTCCGACCAGACGCGCATCAGCTCCATGTTCATCGACTCGCGCGTCATCGCATCGAGCGCCCCGAACGGCTCGTCCATCAGCAGAACCTTGGGATCCCGCATCAAGGCGCGGCAAATCGACACACGCTGCTGCATGCCGCCGGACAGTTCGAACGGATACTTCCGCGCGAAATCCTTCAGCCCCATGAAATCCAGCAGGCGTTCGGCGCGCACTCTCGTTGCCGCCGATACATCGCCCTTCAACTGGGCCGGCAGCATGACATTGTTGAGGACGGTATTCCACGGCAGCAGCACCGCCTGCTGGAACACGACACCTGCGTCCGGCCGCGGCTTGGTCACGAGCTCTCCGCCGCAATGAACCGTGCCCGAAGACCCGCTTTCGAGACCGGCCACGATGCGCAGCAGCGTCGTCTTGCCGCAACCGCTCGGACCGACGACGGAAATGAACTCGTTGTCGCGGATGTTCAGATTGACGTCCGACAGGGCGGTGACGACCTCACCGGAGCGCGACGAGAATCGCTTTCCAAGACCTGCTATCCGGATCAGTGCTGGCGACGGCTGACCCGCCCCGGGGAAATGCCCATCTTCGTCGCTTCCTTCTGACCGAACCAGTAACTGCGTCATGATCCCGATCTTTATCAACGCGAAGGAGCATTTGACCTGGATCAAGTATTCCACAGTTAACCGTTTAGTCAACTGAAGATCGGATCGTTCTAAGTTGCAATTGCCAATATCGGCATGGGCTGTCGCGCGTCACGGTTAAGATGCAAGCGCTCGATGGCGTTCAATTAGGCGCAACGGTTTCGCGGAATATCGGGGACATTCTATCTGATCGGGAATCCCGGCATGTTGGCGGCAATGCGCGCGCGGTCCA
>WNFJ01284785.1_pt1 | contig 11332 bp, 8 predicted proteins | sample 5400461 | NCBI WGS metagenome assembly WNFJ01 (sample SAMN13153349, study PRJNA577476) | soil metagenome | isolation source: 115 cm saprolite on Douglas fir-dominated hillslope | place: USA:California | collected 2013-09-17 | reverse complement strand
ATCAGCACTTCGGCGCACGCCGTGCCCTCGGGGTAGATCAGGGTGTCGTGCTCCTTCACGATCAAGGCGCGGCGCAGCGGGATCATCATCAGGATCCCCATCAGACCGCCGGCGGTCGCGAGCACCGCGACTCGGCCGATGTCGAGGTCGTAGCCCATCAACAGGATGGCGGGGATCGTGAAGACCACGCCGGCGGCCACGGAGTCGCTGGCCGCTCCGGTCGTCTGCACGATGTTGTTCTCGAGGATCGAGGTCTTGCCGAGAGCGCGAAAGATCGTGATCGAGAGTACGGCGATCGGGATGGAGGAGCTGACCGTGAGCCCGATTTTGAGCGCCAGGTAGACGCTCGAGGCGCTGAAGATCAGGCCGAGCACAACGCCCAGCAACAGCGCGCGCGGCGTCAGCTCCGCGGGCGACTGGCTCGCCGGGACGTAGGGTTCGTGGTCGGGCATAGGGGGCTGAATCTGAGGGCGAGCGGCAAGAGGCGATAGAGGGAGCGGGACCACATCAGGCCAGCGCGCGCGTGCTCGTCATCACGCTCGCGCCGTTATCGTGCCGTTTCCCGCTCGTGACCGAACTGCGCACTCCGCGCGGAACCTCGCGCACACCCCTCGGGGTAGACAGGCCCCGTGACGGTGACAGCCGACCCACTCTTCCCGAGTCTGCAACGCGCCCTCGCGGGGCGCTATGTGCTGGAGCGACGCCTGGGACACGGCGGCATGGGGGTCGTGTACCTAGCCCGCGAGCTGCGCCTGGACCGCAAAGTCGCCATCAAGCTGCTGCCGCCCGAGCGGGCCATCCAACCGAGGGCGCGGGAGCGCTTCCTGCGCGAGGCGCGGACCGCCGCCCAGCTCTCGCATCCGGGCATCGTGCCCATCTTTGCTGTACACGAGGTCTCGGACTTCGTGTACTTCGCGATGGCGTACGTGGACGGAGACACGCTGGGGCGGCGGGTGCGTCAGCGCGGGCCAATGCCGCACGACACCGCGGCCCGGCTGCTCGAAGAGGTAGCTCGCGCGCTGGCGTACGCGCACGACCGCGGCGTGGTGCACCGCGACGTGAAGCCCGACAACATCCTGCTGGACCTGGCGACCGGCCGCGCGCTGGTCTCCGACTTCGGGATCGCGCGTGTCGGCTCGGACGTCACGACGGGGCCCCAGCGCGTGGTCGGGACGGCCGAGTTCATGAGTCCGGAGCAGGCGCTGGGCGAGCGGGTGGACCCGCGGAGCGACCTGTACTCGCTCGGCGTGGTCGGGTACTTCGCGTTGTCGGGCGAGTTGCCGTTCGTCGGCTCCGACGACATGACGGTGCTCGCGCGCCACGTGAACGATCCGGCGCCCCCACTGGCCTCGGTGGCGCCCGGCGTGCCGCCGCGCCTGGCTGAGACGATCGACCGCTGCCTGGCCAAGGATCCGGGCGCGCGCTTCCCCAACGGCGAAGCGCTCGCCGACGCGCTCGCCGCCGCCCTCGATCGGCGCGCGGCCGTGGCCGTGCGGGCGTTCGCGACCGAGGCGCGGCAGCTCTCGACCTCGGCGTTGCTGTACGGCGCGTTCGCAGCCGTCGCCCTCCCGCTCCTGGCGATTCGGTTGTTTGGGGCGGACGAGCCCCAGGCCCGGGCCGCGATCCTCGCGGCGGCGGTTGCGATCGCGGCGCTGCCGGTCGTCGTCATGGTCCGGCGCGTGCGCCGTCTCCGAAAGGCGGGATACGGGCGAGCCGACCTGGTCGATGCCCTGCGTGGGGAGCTGGCGCACCGGCGCGAAGAGCTGGCGTTCCTGTACGGGGAGGGGCGGTCCCCCCTGGAGCGCGCGCTGCGGCGGCTGTGCTACGCGTGCGTCGCGGCGGCCGGAGGCGGTGTTCTGGCCATGGAGCGGTTGCCGGGGTTAGCCGGGGTGGCAGGAGTGCCCACCCTGCTGGGCGTCGTCGCGGGGACCGGGCTGCTGGCCGCGATCGCGGCACGGGCGCGCACCGAGCATCGCACCGATCCCAAGGCCGAGCGGCGGCTGCGGTTTTGGAGCGGGCCGCTAGGTGGGTGGCTGTTTACGCTGGCGGGGCTGGACCTCACCGCCTCGCTCTCCCTCTCCGTAGTTGCGGAGAGGGGAAAGGGGGGTGAGGCTACGCCCGTACCGGACGCGCGGGACGCCTGACGCGGGCGAGGCGCCGCGCCGCCTCGGCCAGCATCTCCTCCGTCTTACAAAACGCGAACCGCACCAGCCGCCGGCCCGGTTCTGGGCGGCTGAAAAAGCTCGAGCCCGGCACGGGCGCCACGCCGATCTCCTTCGTCAACCAGAAGGAGAACTCGTCGTCCGGGAGCTCCGACACGCCGGAGTAGTCCGCCAGCACGTAGTAGGCGCCCTGGGGGGGCGTACAACGGAACCCGGCGTCGACCAACGCGCGGCACAGCAGATCCCGCCGCGCCCGGTAGTCGAGCGCCAGCCGCTCGTAGTAGTCCTCCCCCAGCGTCTCGAGTCCCGCCGCCACGGCCTCCTGAAGCGGGGCCGGGGCTCCCACGGTCAGAAAGTCATGCACCTTGCGGATCGCGTCGGTCGCGCCCGGCGGGGCCACGATCGTGCCGATCCGCCAGCCGGTGACGCTGAACGTCTTCGACGCCCCGCTGATCGTGATGGTACGCTCGGCCATCCCGTCGAGCGTTGCGATCGGAATGTGCTCGCCCTCATAGTAGATGTGCTCGTAGATCTCATCCGTCACGGCATACGCGTCGTGCCGCCGGCACAGCTCGGCGATCGCTTCAAGCTCGCGCCGTGACAGCACCCGGCCCGTCGGGTTGTTCGGTGTGCACACGATGATCGCGCGCGTCCGCGCCGAGAACGCGGCTGCGAGCCGATCGAGGTCGAGCTCCTGGGTCGCCGCCAGCGGCACATACACCGGCTTCGCGCCGCACAGGATCGCGTCCGGCCCGTAGTTCTCGTAGAACGGCTCGAACACGATGACTTCGTCGCCCGGATCGACGATCGCGAGCAGCGCCGAAGCCATCGCTTCGGTGGCGCCGCAAGTGACGGTGATCTCGGCTTCCGGGTCGACCGTCATGCCGTACCAGTCGGCGTATTTCCGGGCGAGCGCATCCCGCAGTCGCTTGGCGCCCCACGTGATGGCGTACTGGTTCACTTCGTCCCGGATCGCCTTCGCCGCAGCCTCCTTGAGGACGTCCGGAGCCGCGAAGTTGGGAAATCCCTGAGCGAGGTTGATGGCCCCGTGCTCGCTCGCGAGACGGGTCATCCCGCGGATCACCGACTCCGTGAACGAGTGGGTGCGTCGGGCTGTGTGCATACACCCGGAAGTTACAAGAGAAAGGCCCCGGCGAAACCGCCCGGGGCCCTCACGTGCTACGCTACCTATGCTCTAGAAAAAGAACCCGAAGTCCTGGCCGGTGACGACCTGGCCCGCGGAGAGCACGATCGGGAACCCGCCTTGGGTGCCGCATGCGTTTCCCAGCGGGGTGGTCTGGATATTGAAATTCCGCTGCTGCGCGCAGACCGTGTAGCTGCCGGCCGAAAGACCGGTGAAGGCATAGTCCCCGTTGGCATCCGTCTGAACCGGCGGAATGGTCGTGCCGGAGAGCATGACGAACCAACTTCCGAGACCGACCTCAGTAGGATCACGCAGGCCATCACCGTTCGCGTCATTGTACACGGCCCCGTGGATCTCCCCACCCGCGGACGGGGGCGGCGGGAGCGGGGGCGGCGGGTCGCCGACGCAATCCTCACTGTCCTGATCGTATTTCCTGCCGGCGTCCCGATGTCGCGCGCGCTTCTCGTGCCGCCCGTCTTGCCGAACCTCGAAGGACCGGGGCGACCGGTGCCGCGCGGCGCGGCCTGCTGCATTGTCGCATTTCTCGTCGTTGTCGTCCCGATCGCCGTCTCGCCCGTTCGAATTCCGAAGGGCGTCGCGGTCCGACGGTGCCGGGCGGGTGGGCCCGGTGCGATTCTGGGAAACGCTCGCGCATAACGGCGCGGCGACCAAGGCTAGAAGTACAAGGACCGCACGCATGACGCCCTCCTAGCGTTTTGGCTGAGGGAGGGCGCCGCGGCCTCAGCCGACCTGTTTGTGCTGAGGGCCCCGGCCAGACGGCCCGGGGCCCCAGCTGCGTCAGCACTGCACGAGACTTAGTTGAAGTTCCCGAAATCGATGCCGGTCCGGACCTCGCCCGTCGTGAGCGTGATCGTGTACCCGATGCCGGACCCGCACGCGGTGCCGGTCTGCGGGGCGGTCTGGAAGAAGGCGAAACGCTGCCCCTCACACACCGTGTAGGTGCCAGCCGGAAGACCCGTGAAGGCATAGTTCCCGTTACCGTCCGTCTGCACCGCCGGAATCGACGTGCCCGAGAGCATCACGGACCAGTTCGGGATGCCGCTTTCCGTGGGATCGCGCAGGCCGTCCGCGTTGGCGTCCAGGAACACCAAGCCGTGGATCTCCGCGCCCGTGGGCGGGGGAGGCGGCGGCGTCGGAACGGCGTCACACTTATTGATATCGCTGTCCGGGTGCAGATCCGCACGCATCGCGCAATGCGCGTCGTCGTGGCCCAGACCGGGCTGGGTGACGTCCGCCGGGCGCACGCTGGTGTTGCCCTTCAGCGTACGACCTTGGGCCACACCCGCCACGTACGGCGTCGCGACCAGCGCAAACAGGACTATAAGGGCTCGCATGTGTCACTCCTCACTTGTTAGGGCTGAGGAGGGGCGCTGCGGCCTCAGCTGAACTTGTTGCGGGGGTGCATCACCGCACGAGTTTTGTCCCCGCCTACCCAATCCGGCTCGCCTTAAGAGTCGCTTGGGCGACTCGGGCGGGCCGTGTGGCATATCACCCAGTTACCTAAGCACAAGCGGGCGCGCCACTTACTATTCCGGAATGAGGATGGAGCAAGAAGGGTGCCCTATGCCCACGGGCCCTGGAAACACGTCACTTGGCCAACTGGTGATTGGCAGGTAGACTTGCATAACGCCATATTTCGTGCAGAAAATAGTATAGCTAGACGTGCTATGTGCGTCGTTAGAGACGCAATAGTGTCGTGATGGTGTTACCGCAAGAGTTGCTTCGCGATGGTGTTCAACTGCATGTTGCTCGTCCCCTCGTAAATCGTCCCGATCTTGGCATCGCGGTAAAACTTCTCCACCGGGTACTCTTTGGTGTAGCCGTAACCGCCAAACAGCTCCACCGCGAGCGACGTGACCCGCTCCGCGACCTGGGAGGCGAACAGCTTCGCCATCGCCGCCTGGGTGGTGTATGCCTCCCCCGCAGTCCCGAGCCGCGCCGCGTTGTACACCATGAGCCGGGCGGCCTCGAGCTCCGTGGCGGCCTGCGCCAGCTGGAATTGGACCGCCTGAAACTCCCCGATCGGCTTCCCGAACTGCTTCCGCTCCTTGGCGTACGTGAGCGCCGCCGTGAGGGCACCGCGCGCCACGCCGATCATCTGCGCCCCGATTCCGATCCGGCCGGTATTGAGTGTCTCGATCGCCACCTTGTAGCCGACGCCCACCTCCCCGATCACGTTCGCTTCCGGGACCTCGCAACCGTCGAGGATCAGCTCGCACGTGCTCGAGGCCCGGATGCCGAGCTTGTCCTCCTTCTTGCCGACCCCAAACCCCGTGAATCCACGCTCCACCGCGAAGGCGGTGATCCCCTTGTAGCCTTTGGCGAAGTCACTGTTTGCAAACACCACAAACAGCCCCGCCTCGGCGCCGTTCGTGATCCACAGCTTGCGGCCGTCGAGAATCCACGTGTTCCCGCGTTTGGTGGCGCGGGTTTGGAGCCCGAACGCGTCCGAGCCCGAGTCCGGCTCGGACAGGGCGTACGCGCCCAGCAGGTCGCTCGCCAGGCGGGGGAGAAAGCGCCGCTTGACGTCATCGCTTGCCCACTTGCGGAACAGCGTGTTCACGAGGGTGTTCTGGACGTCCACGAAGATCGCCACCGAGGCGTCCACCGCCGACAACTCCTCCACCGCGAGCACCGTCATCAGCAGGCTCCCGCCCGCGCCGCCGTGGGATTCCGGGATGTCGATGCCCATGAGCCCGAGCTCGAAGCACTTCGCGAGCAGGGCCGGGTCCACCGAGGACGCCCGCTCCATGGCGGCCACGCGTGGCCGAACTTCGCGCTCGGCGAAGTCGCGCACCGTGTTGCGGAACAGCTCCTCTTCCTCGGAGAGCTTGGTGAGGGGGGGTGTCGTGGTGATCTCGGCCATCGGTGCCCAATCTACCCGTCCACGCTTGGCACGACCAATGCGTGACGCAACGCACACTTCCCATCGGCCGAGAGCCAGGTCCCATTTTGAGTGTTGCGCCGTCGCAACCCTGCACTAGTCCGCCCTGCCAACGGGCGTCGCGGCGCTGCAACGCTTGCGCACGGCCTCCGCCCGCCCGGCTGCAGTAACTAACTCAGCTTCACAATGAAACGCTCACGCGCGGTTTTCAACCCTGAAAAAGGAGGGGCCGTGAAGACGTGCCGTCCGTTCGTGATCGCGATGTTGTGGGGAGTCGGCTGGACCGCCAGCGCCGCGGGACAGCGATCGCTCCACGGGACTGTGAAGGACGCCCATACCGGTTCGCCGATCGCGGCCGCTCAAGTCTCGGTCCGAGGGACCAGGACGTGGGCGTCGACATCGTCGGATGGTCAATTCGCTTTAGGCGCACCGGCCGGAGCCGTGACGCTCGACGTCCGTCGCATCGGATTCGTTTCGGCCGAGGTTGCGGTCGCGGCGGATCAGAACGAGGTCGAGATCAGGCTGAAGGCCACCGCCCTCGAGCTCAGCGAGGTCATCGTGACTGGCCAGGGGACCGGGATCTCCCGACGCAACCTGGCGAACAACGTGGAGTCGGTCCGCAGCGACCAGCTGAGTGTCGCGCACAGCCAAACAGTCGAAAGCGCGCTGCAAGGCGTGGTGCCCGGCGCCGTCGTCACGGCGAACTCCGGAGCCCCAGGCGGCGGCATGCAGGTCCGGATGCAGGGGGTGACCTCGATCTTCGGCCGCTCGCAACCGCTCTACGTCGTCGACGGCGTGCTCGTGGCCAACACGGCGATCTCGAACGGCCTCAACGCGGCCACTGCCGCCGGTGCGGGGCTCGATGCGTCGAATCAGGACAACCCGGTCAACCGAATCGCCGACCTAAATCCGTCGGACATCGAGTCCATCGAGTTTCTCGAGGGACCGTCGGCGGCGGCGATTTACGGCTCCTCCGCGGCGAACGGCGTCATCGTCATCTCGACCAAGCGCGGCGCACCCGGACCCGCGCGGTTCTCCATCACACAACGCCTCGGGACGAACGCCGCGTCCAACACGCTCGGGTTGCGGCGGTTCCAGCTTGCCGACGCGATTCAGTACGTCTCGGCCTGTTGCAAGATCGATGCAGCCACCACAACGGCTTGGTTCCAGCAGACTGGTGGATACCAGGATTACGAAAACCAGGTGTACGGCGACAAGAGCCTGTCCTACGAGACCAACCTGCAGATCAGCGGGGGGAACGAGAACACCCAGTACTTCTTCTCCGCGCTCAACCAGCATGACAACGGCACCATGTACGGCACGGGCTACGACAAGCAGGGAATCCGCCTCAACCTCACGCAGCTCGTCGGATCGAAGCTACAGGTGAGGGCCAACACGAACCTGATCCACTCGCTCACGAAGCGCGGCATCAGCAACAACGACAACGTCAACATCACGCCCTACTTCGTGATCGGCGAAACGCCGAGTTTCTTCGACATGCGCCCCGTGAACGGCGTGTACCCGTTCAATCCGTTCACATCTGGCAGCGGCGACAATCTGCTCCAGACCCTCGCCCAATTCCAAGCGCCGGAGGACGTGTTCCGTCTGATCGGTGCGGCGAACGCGACCTACACCTTCGTGAACGGCGAAAATCACACCCTGCGGGCGTCCATCGATGGCGGGATCGACTCCTACCTGATGAAGGCGAACATCTATGCGCCGGCGACGCTCTACTGGCAGCAGGGCAGCTTGCCGGGGCTCGCCACCGACCTGACGGGGAACGAGACAGTAGCGACGCTCGCTGGCACGCTCACGCACAGCTACTCGCCGAGCTCAAAGGCCTTCACGGCAACGACGTCCGTCGGCATGCGCTCGGGCTATGATTACCTGCGAACGACCAACAATGTGACCCAGGATCTGCTCCCGGGTCAGCAAAACGTCGACCGAGGCGCTTCGGGGAGCGTGTTCGAGAACCGCCAGCGGACGCGCACGCAGGCACTGTTCGGCCAGGAGGAGTTGCTGCTCCTCAACGAGCGCCTCTTCGTGTCCGGCGGCGTCTTGGCACAGAAGAGCACCAACAACGTCGACGTCAACAAGTTCTTCTACTATCCCAAGGCCGCCGCATCGTACCGCTGGCCCACGCTCGGGCCATTCGAGGAGTTTAAGGTTCGGGTCGCGTATGGTCAGACGGGCAACGAGCCGCTATACGGCCAGAAGTCGCCCCTCATCCTCGGCGTGACGTACGCGGGACAGAACGGTGTAGCCATCGCGGCCCCGGCGAACGTCGTCGCGGATCCGACCTTGCACCCCGAGCGCGAGCGGGAGATCGAGGGCGGCTTCGACGCCGGCCTCTTCAACTCGCGGGTCGCGTTATCGGCGACCGTGTACCAGAAGGACAATACTGACTTAATCCTCCAGCAAACGCTCGCGCCGAGCACCGGATACGGCACGCGAATCTTCAACGGGGGCGATGGGGCCAGGATCCGGAATCGCGGTATCGACGCGTCCGTCTCGGTGTACGCGGTGCGCACACCAGACCTGAGCTGGCTCGCCCGTGTGACGTTCACCAAGAACAAGGGCACGATGGACACCCTGTCCGTCTCCGCTTTCGCGCCGGCGAACAACTTCGGGTTTTCCTACGGCGCCGGGTTCATTCAGCAAGGCGCGTCGCCGTCGCAGATCTATGGGCGCAACGGGCAGGGAGGAGTTGCTGCCCTCGGCGACTACGAGCCCAAGTTCATCATGGGGCTCTCGAGCGACGTAACCTTCCGCCGGTTCCGCCTTTCCGGACTGCTCGAGTGGCGGCATGGGGGCAATGTCGTGAATATCACCCAAAACGTGTTCGACGAAGACGGCATCGCGCCCGATTCCGCCGCTTCGGGAGCACGGCTCGCGGCCTTCCACGCCACCGGCAAACGTCTCGCCGTGTACATCCAGGATGCGTCGTTCGTGAAGCTGCGGGAGGTCACGCTCTCGTATCAGCTCCCCCAGGGATTGATGCAATCGCTCTTCCGCGGCAGTGTGACCGGCGCGCGGGCCGAACTCTCCGGCCGGAATCTGATCACGTGGAGCAAGTACCCCGGGCTCGACCCCGAGGTCTCGAACTTCGGCAACCAGAACATCAACCGTGGTCAGGACCTGGCACCATTTCCGCCGTCGCGCAGCTACTTCTTCACGATCGCCGTGGACTTCTGACCATGACCACGCGACCCAACACTCGACCGATGCTTCCGCACTGTGAGGGAGCCATGCGGACTACATACGTGGCACTGGCACTCGGGGCGCTCGTCCTCGGCGCGTGCAATCTCCCCGAAGAGGCGAACCTGAACAACCCGAGCGCGAACGACTACTCGGTCATCACGGACCTGCCGCATCTGCAGGCGCTCGTCACCGGCGTGGTTCGCGGCGACCGCGTCCAGAACGAAAACGAAATCATTTACGGAGAGACGATGGGGCGCGACGGCATGCGCCTGACGGGATCGGAGCCGCGCTTCGTGACCGAGCTGCTCGGGCCGAGTAGCATCGACCCGAGCGACTTCCTGGGCGGCGCGCTGTGGCCGTTCGCGACCGTGCGGCTCGCCAACATCGGCCTGCACGGAATAGCCGGAGCGCCGTCCGGCTTGCTCAACGCCCAGGACAAGCCTGCGACCGCGGGCCTCGTCCAGACCATCAAGGCCCAGATCATGCTGCGGGTCATCGAGTCGCACGACACGACCGGTGCACCGGTCGATGTGGACGTCGACCCCACTGGTCCGCTCGCGGCGCTGCGCTGCAAGAACGATGTCCTGGCGTACGTCGCGGCGCTGCTTGACTCGGCGGCCACCAACCTCGCCGCAGGGGGAGGCACGTTCCCCGTCGTGCTGCCGCCCGGCTTTGCCGGTTTCGATACGCCGGCGAAGTTCCTCCAGTTCAACCGCGGGCTCGCGGCCAAGGTAGACGTGTACCTCGCCTTCCGTGGGTATGCGCCGCTCGGGCCCGTGGTCAGTACCATCGATGCGACATACCTCAATTCGGCCCAGGCGGCCTTGACCGGGTCGTTCATGGTCGCAGACGCAAGCAAACTCGACCTCGGCCCGGCCCACACGTACAGTTCGTCGACGGGCGACGCGCAGAACGGTCTGTGGGACCAGGGTCTTGCGAAGACGTCCTTTCGGGCAAACCCGCGTGTGCTGACTGATGCGGCGGCGGGAGACCTTCGGGTCGGGCGGAAGATCGACTCCTCCTTCGCCACGATCGGCGTGTCGGGGTACTCATCGAAGTACGTGTTCAAGCTTTACCCCGACCCGACCACGCCAACGTCGATCCTCACGAACAAGGAGCTGCTGTTGATTCAGGCCGAGGTCAACTGGGGAAAGGGCGCCTATGCGACGGCCCTGGCGGAGGCGAACTTCATCCGCACCAACGACGGTGGCTTGACCGCGGACACAAGCGTGGCGCCCGACTCGGTGCTCAACAGCATCCTCTACGAGAAGCGCTATTCGTTGCTGTGGCAGAGCGGCAGTCGCTGGCTCGACGCGCGGATGTTCGGCAAGCTCAACTCCAACCCGCCACCCGTGGGTGTCGGTGCGGAGCAGGAGCCCGCCCCGGGTGAGCCGTATCGGAATTTCCCGATTCCTTTCAACGAGGCGGCGGCGCGGAACAACAACCTCGCCAAGCAGAGCTGTTCGTTGCCCTAAGGGAGGCGGTTTGCGGCATGCAAGGCGCGGCCCCGGCGATCCTCTGCCGGGGCCGCGTTCCTCACCGATCCTCGAGCCGCCGCACGAACTTGAGCTCCGACCACACGTCGTCCACCGCCGCCACCTTCACATCCACGAGCCCGTGCGCCAGGCCCACCGCGCGGATCACGTCCTCCGTGAGATCGGTTGTCACACCGGAGGCCTTCTTGGGCCAGGAGATCCACAGCATGCCCGCAGGGGTGAGCGAGCGCGCCAGCGTCGCGAACCGACGCTCGAGCTCGTGTTTCTCGGTCGTGAAGAATTGAACGAAATCGAGGCGGCCGGTCGCAGGGGTTCGCCGCCTCACTTCCGGTAACCTTCCTAACAGGCGGTCGTAGCCGCGCGGCGCGCCGAGGATCGCGATCGTCGAGCCCGGCTTAATGCCGAGTTTCGCGACCAGAGGCTT
>WNFJ01265542.1_pt1 | contig 11332 bp, 11 predicted proteins | sample 5400461 | NCBI WGS metagenome assembly WNFJ01 (sample SAMN13153349, study PRJNA577476) | soil metagenome | isolation source: 115 cm saprolite on Douglas fir-dominated hillslope | place: USA:California | collected 2013-09-17 | reverse complement strand
GGACTGGTGGCTGGGGCTGACGGTCATTGCCACGCTGATGTCGGTGGCGTCGCCGCTCAAAATCTGGAACAACACGCGCATCGAGATGAACCTGGAGCGCCACCAGCAGCTGCTGTTGAAAGCGCGCATGGATGCGCTCTCCAGCCAGATCAATCCTCATTTTCTCTTTAACACGCTAAATACCGTGTCCGCGCTGATCCGCTTTGATCCGGATTCGGCGCGCGGCGTGGTACTGAAGCTGAGCAACATTCTGCGGCGGCTGTTGCGCAAGCATGAAACGTTTGTGCCGCTGCGCGAGGAGTTGCAATTCATCGATGACTACCTGGACATCGAGGTGGCGCGATTCGGAAAAGATAATCTGGACATCGTGAAGCACATTGACGACGCCGCGCTGGAAGCGTTTGTGCCGAGCATGCTGCTCCAGCCGATGGTCGAGAATTGCCTGAAGCACGGGCTGGCGCCGAAGCTGGGCGGAGGAAAAATCGAGTTGAGAACGACGAGCCGCGACGGACGGCTGAGAATTGAGATCGAAGACAATGGCGTGGGCATTTCGGAAGAGAAGATGCCGCATGTGTACGTCGAGGGAATCGGGCTGAGCAACGTGCGCGAGCGGCTGCGCGTGCTTTACGGGACGGATTTTTATTTGGACATCCAGAGCCGCCCGGGAGAGGGAACGGTGATCCGCATCGAGATTCCGGAGTTGGTATCCACGATGCAGGAAGTAGGATAAGACTAAATAGGGAAGTAAGGAGGTAAGGAACGGACGAGAATCGCTGGAACGCTTGCCAGAAGGTCGTTCGGAAGAGAGCGATGTGTGGGCTTGCTCATTGCGACCGAGAAGCAGCATCATCCTAGAGCGGATTCGACCGCCCTGCTGGACAGGGCTGTAGTTACGCGATTAGAGGCGCAAACTAGCGGGTAGATTCATCCCTCTCAAATGCAGCGCTGGAAATCTGAGCCTGCCCCCGGCTCGGGTGCGTAGACATCTGCCTGCGCGGATGCGAAACTAAGAGGAACTAAATCCCCCGGGGCGCGAGAACGGCGCCAGGGTACACAATGAGCGAGGAACAGTGACCAGTAAGAATTTACAAGACGCAAAACCGATGATCGGTGTACGAGGCCGCCCAGCGGGACCTTCGCCTGAACTTGCACGAGAGATGTGCACGTGCGGGCACCGTGCCGGCAGCCACGCGGCGCTTAAATATTCCTGCCAGGCCCCGGGCGATCACAAAGGCTTCTGCCCGTGCATGCGCTTTATTTCGGCGAAGGAATGGCGGGCAAATAAAGCGCGCTCCACATAGCGAAGCCCCAGGGCAAAGAAATGCGGGGCCACCGCCACCGACGATCAGGCGACTCGACAGGCGCAAGAGCGGAGAGAAGTTCCTGTGCGTGCTCCATGGTCATCAAGCGGCGGCCGAATTGCTGCCGTTCTATCCCTTTGCGGACCTGGCGAGCGGCCGTGCGGTCTTGGATTCCCAATTCTTGCGCAACTCTTCTCGTTGTTTGAGCACGAAGGCCTTAGCCTCGTCGAAATTGGCGTAAACGCGCGTGCCCTTGATGGTGTTACAGGGCGTGCAACAGGCTACCAAATTGCTCGGATCCTTCTTTCCTTTGCGAGCCCGCGGAACAACGAAGTCCACGCGCATGACGAGGGCGTTCTCGAAACTGGCCCGGCCGTCCAGCCCGCAGTACTGGCAGCGATGATCATCGCGTTCCAGAATCTTCAGGCCTTCTTGCAGGGTCACCGGTGAATCCACCAGAGATAACGTCGTAAGGCTCAATGGCATCGGATCCCTCCAAAGCGGAAATCTTCGAGAGTAGGCGGGAACTTGCGACTTCCACTTTCCTTACGGAAGACCATAGGCCAGCCCCGGTGTTAGTGTCAAGCCGGGACACGATCTGGGACCGGCTCAATTTTCGGTAATTAGAATTATCAGGTATAACTCTTACGGTTGAGAATGTTTTCTCGGATAGAGCCGTGTGGTTCTAAGTGCAAGGATTTGATTGCTACGACTCAGTGCTTCTACTGCGGTCTATACTCCATATGAGAGATTTTTCCGGAGAAGGGCATGTTTGAACGTTATTCGGAGACGGCAAGGCAGGTAATCCTTTCGTGGCTCTACATGGCCGGCCGAGTCGGAAGCCCGGAAATTGAAACAGAGCATCTTCTATTGGGATTGTTGAGGACAGACAAAGTCCTAGGACGCCGATTCTTCGGTTCACCCTGGGCAGCGGACGCAGTCGGGAGAAAGATCGGCAAAGCAAGGCCGTCCGAGAGAAAACTCCAGGCCCTAAGGAAATTCCACTCAGTAATTGGTGTAAACGTGCGTTAACTTTTGCAACAGAGGAAGCCGATCTGCTTTCCAATAGGCGGATTTGCACCGAGCACCTGTTGCTCGGCCTTCTTCAAGAAGAGAAATGTTTTGCCGCAGAGATACTGTCTGAACTTGGTGTCCGTCTCGCGTCAACACGCGAGGAGCTAGTGCGAATCCCACATGATGACTCGGCAACTGAGGAGTTTATTAGAGAACGCGGTCCACTGCCGGAGCGCGTCGTCGAATTGCAAACCCGGATTAGGTCAATCAGGACTCGTATGGAGGAGGCCATCGCTGACCACGACTTCGCGAAGGCTCGGGCATGTTCAGACGAAGAGGGACAGGAACGTGAGAAGTTGCATTCGCTTTATCAACAACATGGACTCCTCGACTGGATCTACGATTATGCTTTTCACTCGTCGGAAAATCCAAAGAGTTGGTTCACATCGTGTCAGATTATTACAAAGAACCTGCGACATATCGTCCTGTGCTTGGTAGACGCTAATCGGAAACTGATCCACTACTGACAGTCTCGACTCGCCGCTCGCACGAATGAAACAGACATCTGGATCCAGTTCTCGGCGAGGCGACCTTTATTCGTCGCGTAGGGCGACCATGGGATCGACTTGGGTGGCGCGTCGAGCGGGGAAGTAGCAGGCGAGCAGCGCGGATAGCAGCAGCACGCCGGTGACGGCGCTGATGGCTGCAGGATCGATCGCATTGACTTGATACAAGACGGTCTTCATCACGTGGCCGACAAAGTACGTGCCGGCCAAACCCACCCCCAAACCAATCAGCGCGAGCAGCATACCTTCCCCAATCACCAGGCGAAGCACCTGCCGTGGACCGGCGCCGAGAGCGATGCGCAATCCGATTTCGTGGGTGCGCTGGGCGACGGCGAACGACATCACACCGTAAATGCCGATGGCCGCGAGGAGAAGTGCGAGGCCGGCAAAACTGGCGAAGAGCACGGTTGAGAAGCGGTCGCTGGCCAGCGATTCATGGACGAGTTGGTCCATGGTTTTTACCTGGTCGAGGGGAAGTTCGGGATCCACGGTGTGGACAACGGCGGTGATGCTCTTGGTCATGCCGGCTGGATCGCCAAAGGNNNNGAGATTGCCAGAAGGGAACGTCGATTTCCGGGAAGCCTTCGCGGCGGACCCCGCCGTTGTGAACGTCATGATAGACCCCGACAATCTGCCATTCGATGGGAGGGCCGAGTTTGGTGACACCCGGAATCAATTGCTCGACCACAACGCGCTGCGTGAGGGGATCCACTTTGGACAGGTATTTTTTCACGAAGGTCTCATTCACGACGGCAACTGGTACGCCGCCCGCGGCGTCCTGTTCGGTGAACGTCCGGCCAGTGATCATGCGAATGCCGAATGTGCGGAAATATTCGGGAGTGACCATATTGAAGCCGGCGCCAGGACGCGAGGAGGGGTCGTCAACGGCCTGTCCCGCGAGATGGAAAGGCATGCCGAAGTTTGTACCAATGATGGGCATGCCGGTGGAAGCGGAGACCGCGGTGATTCCGGGAAGAGCGCCGATCTTATCGATGAGCAGGTGGTAAAAAGCGTTGTTCAGTTCGGGTTTGGCAAACCGGTCGTTGGTGACGGGCAGATAAAACGTGAGGATGTGGTCTTGCCGGAATCCGAGATCCACGCGGGACAGCTTCCAGAAACTGTGAATCACGAGGCCTGCGCCAGTAAGGAGCGTGAGGGCCAGTGCAAACTCGACGACGACCAGAGTTCGGCGCAGACCTTGTCGGCCGGCGGAACTGGACGAGGAGCGCCCCGATTCCTTCAAGGTGTCGCTCAAATTGAGCTGCGCGGTTTGCCATGCCGGCGCGCAGCCGAATAGCACTCCACAGACGATGGATGCGGCAAGGCTGAAGAAAAGCACCGGCAGGTTCAACCGAAAGTCGGCTTCGGACGGCAGCGTAAAGGGCGGAATCATGGCGACGATCACTTTGAGCAAGCCCCACGCGAGACTGACGCCCAATACACCGCCAATCAGAGACAACGCGACACTTTCAGTGAGGAACTGGGCGAAGAGCTGCCAGCGAGTTGCGCCGAGCGCGGCGCGGACGGCAATTTCTCTTTGGCGCGCGCTGCCGCGTGCGAGTAAGAGATTGGCGACGTTCATGCATGCGATCAACAGGATGAAACCGACCGCACCCATCAGCAGCCAGAGATTCTTGATGGTGTCTTTGCTGATGAAGTCATTCCGCAAGGGTTCGACGGCGGCGCCCCAGCCCTTGTTTGACTTTGGATAGACTTCGGCGATGTGGCGAGTGACGGAATCCATGTCAGCGTTGGCTTGCTGGAGAGTGACCCCCGATTTCAGGCGGCCCATCACCAGAACAAAATGAAAATCGTGGTTGATCTGTTCCGGTTTGAAGGCGAGTGGCACGAATAACTGCGACTCTAGGCGGTCGGGCTGCCCGACAGCCAATACGCCAACGACCGTGTAGCGCTCGCCATTCAGGCGGACGGGCTTGCCGATGATGTCGCGGTCGCTTCCGAAGCGCTCTCGCCAGAACCGGTGAGTCATGATGACGACACGGTCTCTGCCGACCTGGCCTTCCTCGGACAGAAAATCCCGCCCAAGGAAGAAGGGAGTTCCCACCATGTCGTTGAATCCCGGCGTGACTAACCTGGTCTGGATTAGTTCGGGATGATCGGAGGTGGAAAGACTGTAGTTGCCCCCGGTCCAGGCGCAAATCGACTGAAAGACGGTGCTCTGGCTCTTCCAATCGAGAAAATCGCCAGCCGAAACGCCGTTGCGGTTTCCATTGATTTTCGACCAGACAATAACAAGCTGGTCTGGATTGGGGTAGGGCATCGGGGATAGAAGAGTGGCGTAGACGACGCTGAAGATGGCGGTGTTGGCGCCGATTCCCAGAATGAGCGCGAGGAGGGCTACAGAGGTGAACCCGGGGTTTTTGAGAAGCAGCCTGAGGCCAAAGCGAACATTGCGCCCGAAATTTGCCATGCTGGTTCCCCCCATGCCTGCCTGACGACCACCCGTTGGAGTGATTAGACGTTCGGCGGGCCGAGTCGTCACGGTCAGATGCATAAAATACGTTTGAGGAAATAAAAAGTTCCCGTGGCGCCATGTTGGTTTGGGGGCATGGTCTCCACAGAGGAAGGCTAATGACGGGGGACTGCTGCCGCTTTAGCGACCCTCGTCAAATTGACGCGTCAGTGGCTGGGGAGCGGCGAGACGCCAGGCGGCTTCGAGAGCACGGCGCAAGGTAGGTTTTCGCGCGGCCTTCAGGCGGACGTTGGTGGCGCCGCGGCGCCCCCAAACACCCGTGCAGGGGTTGAAGACGCTGGGCTGGGCTTTGACGAACATTTCTTGTTCGATGGGTGTGAGTTTGACCATAGCCCAGCCATCCTCGGGGTAGCCGAGGGTGGCGAAGATCTTTCCGGCGACGCGGAAATCCGGATGGTCCATGTGGGCACGTTCCTCTGTTTCGGGGAAGCTTAGGGCCAGGTGACGAAAATCGTTGGGGGTCATAGAGTGGCCTCCGCTGATGGCGACTCTTGATGAAAGCACACATGAAGCATTTGCAACCAGGAGCTGATCAGAATTCTGTGTTATCGCCTAGGTGAGGAAGGTGGCGGAGGTTGAGGCGCGTGCCAGGAGATCGATTGGCGTTGCAGGAGAGCGATCGCGTAGCGAATGGGGACGGCGGCACCTGGGGTAGAAGTGGACAAAGAGGAGGACTTGGCGATGGAAACGGCGCGGGACCGCAGCCAGCGGCCTTCGACCAGACCAACGACCGCGCGTGAGTCGAGGGCGACGACCGGGGAGCCGCTCTGGCCGCGAGCTACGGGATGACTGAGGAGGAAAACGTCAGCCGAGGGGGCGGATTTTTCGAGCTGAGTGGATTCGTAGGAGAGGACTTCGCCGGAAGAGCGGTCTTCTTGGGGAGCTTGGAATGTATGAGCATTCTGGAGCTTTGGAGGATGAAGCGAAAGGGCGATCACCGATTGGCCGCAGATGGCTGGCTCAGGAGCAAGCGGCAGAAAGGTTACTTTGTGTTTGCCGGCGAAGGGATTTGGGGTGGCGAGGAGAACGGCGACGTCGTGTTCCGAGTCCACAGCGATGATGGCCGCCTCAAGAAGGCGAGGCGGACTATTGGGGCGGCTGATCAGGATGTAGGGCTGGCCGCCGTCGCGAAAGGTTTCCAGGACGTGGGCGACGGTCAGAAGGTAGCCCTGTTCGTTAATGAAGAAGGCGTTGCCAAAGAAACTGTAATGGTAACCGCGCAAAGACGGGGATTGGTCGAGTTGATAAACGACGGGGCAGACAGCGGCGGCGAGAGAGGCGTCGTCAGCAAGATCCTCGGACGCGGCACCGGCCGCCAGGCAGCCGAGGAGGCAAACAACAAGTGCTATTGACCTCACATAAAATAATGCAATAATGGACCTCTTGGCGATAGGAGGTCCCCATGCGACCAAAGGGTTCGGCCGAGCTACTCTCGGATCGGCGCAGGCGCGCGCTGAAACTGCTTGGCGCGAAATTTTCCCTGAACGAAGTTGCTCGGCGTATCGGTTGCGCTGCCAGTTCCGTCATGCGGTGGCGGAATGCTTGGCGACGACGCGGCACCGATTCCCTCCAGGTGCGATTCTCTCCGGGTCGTCCGCGAAGACTCACGCGACGCCAAGAGCATCGGCTGGTCCGGATCTTGCTTCAAGGAGCCGTTGCCAATGGCTACCGCACAGAATTGTGGACGACAAAGCGAGTGGCGGAAGTGATTCAAAGGAGCTTCCACGTGCCGTGCCATTTCAACACCGCTGGCCAACTCCTGCATCGGCTCGGGTGGACGCACCAGAAGCCCGAAGGACGTGCTTTGGAGCGGGACGAAAGGGCCCTCGAGCGTTGGAAGCGGAAAGACTGGCCGCGGGTAAAAAAAACGCCACGCGGCTGGGCGCCCACCTAGTTTTTGCGGACGAATCGGGCTTCTTGTTGGCTCCCCTGGTGGTCAAGACTTGGGCACCCCGAGGCTGCACTCCCCTCCACCGTCATCGCCAGGGGCGCCGGGACAAAATCTCTGTCATCTCCGGAATTTCGCTGAGCCCCAAGCGACACCATCTGGGCCTCTACTACCTGCTCTTCTATGACAACATCGCACAGGAAGAGGTCTGTGTGTTTCTGCGTGAGTTACTGCGGCAGCTACGCGGCCCCGTCATCGTTCTCCTGGATAACTCCTCCACCCATCAGGGGGAACCACTCCAGAAGCTCCTCGGTCAAAACCCGCGTCTCAGGATCAAGCATTTTCCCTCCTACGCCCCGGAACTCAACCCCGATGAAGGAGTTTGGTCTCTTGCCAAACGGGAACTCGCCAATAGCTGCCCCAAGGATGTCGATGAGTTGATGGAAGACATCATCCGTTCGATTAATGGTATCCGAAGTTCGCCAGCGAAACTGCGGGGCTGCATCCTGCAATCAGGGCTCCCCCTTTTTTTGCGCTAGCCATTGCATTATTTAATATGAGCTCAATAATAGCCAGGAAGAGTTACCCCCGTTGTTCTGGCGCGTTCGTCGCAAAAGCATCTCCAAAGGCCCTTCTGGGACACGGTTAAGAAGGTAGCAGCGCGGCGAGAGGCGGGGAAGGCCAGAAAGAGGACAGGTAGAAAGGGCTTGACAGGCAGCGGAAATAACTGTATATTCTGTAATAACAGAAATAACAGATATGACGAATGCAACAAGAAGGACGCCAGGTACGGAAGGGCAAAAATGAGTCAGCCGACAAAAAACAGTTTAACGCCGGTGGCACAGAAGTTCATTTTGCATTGGGGAGAGATGGGTACGCGCTGGGGCATCAACCGGACGGTGGCGCAGGTGCATGCGTTGCTGTTCCTGTCGCCGCAACCGTTGCCGGCGGATGAGATTTCCGCGACGCTGGCGGTGGCGCGCTCAAACGTGAGCACCAGCCTGCGCGAGCTGCAAGGGTGGCGGATCGTGCGCGTGGTACACGTGCTGGGCGACCGGCGCGACCATTTTGAGTCGATCAAAGATGTGTGGGAGATTTTTCGGATCGTGTCGGAAGAGCGAAAGCGACGGGAGATCGATCCGACTCTGAATGTCCTGGCGGAGTGCGTGCGCGAGGTTAAGTCCAACCCACAGGGGGACGCGTACACGCGAGAACGGCTGGAGAGTATGCTGGAGTTCTTGACGGCGATGACCGGCTTGTTTGAGGAGATCATCCGGATGCCGACGGGGGCGTTGAAGGGCGTGGTGAAGCTGCGGGGGAAGGTGATCACGCTGTTGGGGAAGAAGGCGGTTAATGGTTGAAAGTTGAAAGTTTCGGAAAAGACGGAAGATCTAACACCGAGATCGCTGAGGACACGGAGAGCACAGAGAAGAGAAGAAAATAATGCAGTGGCGCTGAGAGCGCAGTGGCACGCAGAGAAGTAAGGAAGAGAAGAAACATGATTTCGCTGGTGAGTGAGTACACTGACGGGAAGGGGCGGCACGCGCGGGGGTGGTTGTTTTTTGACGCGGAGTGCCAATTCTGTATGCGAACCGCGCGGTGGATTGCCCCGATTCTGGAGCGGCGCGGGATGGCGCTTGCGCCTCTGCAAGATTCGCGCGTCGGTGCGCTGCTGGGAATGCCGCGGGAAGAACTGATGCTGGAAATGAAATTTCTGCTGAGCGATGGGAGCCAGTACGGCGGGGCGGACGCAGCGGTGGCGCTGGCCCGCGAAATCTGGTGGCTACGGCCGCTTCTGTGGATTTCGAAGATTCCCGGGATGATGGAAATTTTGCGCAAAGGATACCGGTGGGTTGCGGCGAGCCGGAGTTGCGCGGCAGTTTCTTGTCCGGCGAATGAGTCTTCGACGCGAGTTTAGGAACGAGTTGCAGGTGCTCCAGCAGGGAGAGCCGGCGATGGCGATGAAAGTTTCGGATTTGTGGCGATGGGATGGAAAAGTTGGACGCGGGAAATATGCGGCAGTGGGACTCATTGGCGTAATCATCAAGCACAATCTTGACCGGCTGATTGCCGGTTCGTTTTTGGGTTACGAGAAAAGTTTTTTCAATTACTGGGCGCCGCTGGGGAAGGCGGCCAGGCTCGACCATCTCTCGAGTACGGAAACGAAATTTCTCGCGATGCTGCTGCTGTTCTCGATCCCATTTTTGTGGGTGGGCGTAGCGATGACGGTGCGGCGGTTGCGAGATGTGGGGCAACCGGTATGGCTGGTAGTGCTGTTTTTTATTCCGGTGATCAATGTGCTGTTTTTCCTGGCGCTTTGCGCGTTGCCGCCGCGAGAGTGCGCAGCGGACTCCGACGGCGCACCGTGGCCCGGGCCGAGCGGCTTGGACGGAATGATTCCAAGTAGTCCGTTGGGCAGTGCGGTGCTTGCGATTTTTCTCACGTGTGTTTTGGGGCTGGTGTTTCTGGTGCTGGGGACGCTGGTGATCGGGGCGTATGGCTGGGGGTTGTTTGTGGCGTTGCCGTTTTGCCTGGGGATGTTTTCGGTGCTGCTCTACAGCTACCATTCGCCGCGCGACTGGTGGACTTGCTTGAATGTTGCGCTGCTGCCCGTGGGAATATTGGGCGTCGCGCTGATTTTGGTGGCGATGGAAGGCGTGATCTGCGTGTTGATGGCAGCGCCGTTTGCGTTGGGGCTGTCAGCGCTCGGCGGGATGCTGGGCTACACGATTCAAGCTCACCACTGGCGGCCGAAGCAGACGCCGGCGATGCTGTCGATCGTACTTTTGATCATTCCGGTGTCGTCTGGGATCGAGCGTACCGCGGCGCTGCGACCGCCGACGTTTGAGGTCCGGACGGCGATGGAGGTGAATGCGCCGCCGGAGAAAGTTTGGAACCAGGTGGTGGCGTTTGCGGAGATTCCGCCGCCGAAGGAATTGTTGTTTCGAGCGGGGATCGCGTATCCGATTCGCGCGGAGATTTCCGGGCATGGCGTTGGCGCGGTGCGGCACTGCATTTTTTCGACGGGACCGTTTGCGGAACCCATCGAAGCGTGGGACGAGCCGCGACTCCTGAAATTTGGGGTGACGGCGAATCCGGCACCGTTGAATGAGCTTAGCCCGTACGGAAATATTCAGCCTCCGCATTTGCATGGGTACTTTGTCTCGAAGCAAGGGCAATTCTCTCTGACGGCGCTACCCGGAGGCCGGACGCGGCTCGAAGGAACAACCTGGTATCAGCATACGATGTGGCCGGCGGCGTATTGGCATTTGTGGTCGGACTACATCATTCATCGGATTCATTTGCGGGTTCTGGAGCACATAAAAGCGGAAGTAGAGAAGTAAAGAAGCAATGAAAAAGCTAACGTAAGGACGCGGAGGAAGCAGACAGAAGAAAAGACCTACATAGAGAGCACCGTGACACGGTTGGGGTAAACGCCGAGCGCAGAGAAGCGAAACTCGCAAGCAACGCTCTTCGCTGGGGACACACTGCAGGAAAAAACGCTGGCCCGAGGTCACTGGATTAACGATAGAGGTAATTGTTATTGCAGTATAAGAGAAGCGGCAGTCTGTCAAGGGAAAAGAACAGCGGGTAGTGGGTCAATTTCCGTTTGGCGCGTTAATCAGAGTCGAAAGAAGAGTCCCCGTGCTGAAAACAAAGCAGTTACAGACACGACTTTCATAAGGTTTCGCGGGCCGAAGGCCCTAAAAGGACAGATGGGACGAGAAGGCCAGATCGACGCGCTCGAAGCGTAATGGAAAGGAGACCGGCCTTCTCATTCCATCTTGTCAAGAGGGCAAAAAGCTCTCCCGACGTGCTTCGGAGGAGCGCGGGTACAAATTCTTTCTGATTCTTCGCCGCGCGTGTCCACCTCTCAGCCATGGTTCCTATTGCTTATAGAGCCAGCGCAACTGCAAGAACGTTCATCCGGACATTGCCTTTTCCCGTAGATCAAAGACCAGAAGTCGGTCATCCTCCTGCACGCAACGCGAGTTCATGTACAAGTGACGGCACATACCTGAATAGTGATCTAGCCACCAGAAGGTTAGCCACGAAAAAACTATGAAGC
>WNFJ01468581.1_pt1 | contig 11334 bp, 8 predicted proteins | sample 5400461 | NCBI WGS metagenome assembly WNFJ01 (sample SAMN13153349, study PRJNA577476) | soil metagenome | isolation source: 115 cm saprolite on Douglas fir-dominated hillslope | place: USA:California | collected 2013-09-17 | reverse complement strand
TAACGTGTCCTGTGGTCTACTTCTCGAAAATAAGGCTCATTTTCACAGAAGTTGAGGGACTACTGGTCGCGGATATGGGTCAAAACGGACAGAATATGGGTCAAAACTCGTTTTTTGGCCCTTCTTGTGGTACACTTCTTTGCAAGAATTTCCATGAGGGAGATGCGACCCATGAACACGCGCATGGACCAGGCACAATTTCAGCACTACTGCCGCGAACAGCATTTCACTGAAGAGACCCAGGATCTCCTCGCCCGTTTGCGTCATTCTCCGCCAGCACGCCGTGTTCAGGGACGAAGGGGGAACCTGTCCGGTTTCTTTCCCAGCCGAAAAATGGGCGTGGCGATCCAGTTTGAAAGCTCACTTGAGTTAAGCGCCATCTATCTGATGGAGCAGGATGATGCGGTCCTCGAATTTTACGATCAGCCTCATACCTTTAAGCTCAAGTATCTCGACAAGACGGGCAAGAAGCTCCAGGGCCATTTTTACACGCCAGATTTCCTGGTCCTGCGCACAAATGGCGTGTTTCTGGAAGAATGGAAAATGGAGGAGGATCTCCACAAGTTCGCGACGAAACAGCCCTATCGCTATCAGAGGAGCGTAGAGGGGCAGTGGCTCTGCCCACCTGGTGACGAGTTGACGCAGCCGCTCGGTTTTTCCTTTCGCGTCTGTTCGTCCGCGCTTTTACCGCGTACCTATGTTGATAACCTCGACTTTCTTACCGACTACTTTATCTCCCAGCCAGTGATCCCTGAGAGGCTCACCACCCTTGTGCGCGAGCGTGTGCAAGCAGAGCCAGGCATCAGCATCGGGATAGTAGTTGGCGACATAGCTGGCTTGCGGCCTCATGACCTGTATGCTCTCATTGCGCAAGAACAGATCTTCGCGGATCTGCATCGCTGTATTCTGCGCGATCATTACCGCACGCATCTTTTTGCTGACCAGCCAACGGCGCTGGCGTATGCCCAACTTGGCGTGATTTCCTCCTCCCGCACTGGATCGATTGCCGAGCCGGTCACTGCGCCCATTGCCACCAACACGCGCTTGCTCTGGGATGGCCGGATCTGGACCTTGGTGAATTTAGGCGAGACAACGACGACACTGCTCCCGGAGTACGGTGAACCTATTCAACTCTCTTCTGCCTTCTTCCTTCGTCTTCTGGAAGCGCGCACCATTGTCATCCCCAAAGGGGAGACTGAGGAGCAGGTGCCGCTCGATGCCCAAGAGCGTATGGCAGCCGCGAGCAAAGCGGATTTCCGCATCGCCAACGAGCGTTTCCGTTGGGTCAGCGCCTATCTCGAAGGAGACAAGGAGCAGGTGCGCCAGGCTCCGGTCTCGGAGCGCACCGTTCGCCGCTGGGCGCAGGCATATCAAGCGGCTGCGCTTCACTACAGGACCGGCTATGTTGGTTTACTCCCGAAGACCTCCCAACGAGGGAACCGTCACGCCAAAGCTCCAGAGGAAGCGCAGGCGCTTCTGCTCTCTTTCATTACTGATGGCTATGAAACGTCGCGGGAAGCGCCTGCCTGGGAAGTCTATCTAGCGTACCAGCGAGCGTGTGAGGAAAAACAGATCGTTGCGCTCTCCTCCCGGACCTTTTACCGACAGATCAAACAGCGCGCTGGATACGAGCAGACCAAAGCGCGTCAGGGAACAAAGGCCGCCTATGCCCAAGAACCCTGGATTTTAGAGCTGACCCCCACGACGCCGCGACATGGTAACCGCCCTTTTGCCATTATCCATCTTGACCACACTGAACTGGACGTGATGCTGGTGTCCTCGGTCACAGGGAAGCCACTGGGCAAACCCTGGGTGACATTCCTGGTCGATGCGTTCTCTCGTCGCATTCTCAGCGTGTACCTGACCTTTGACCCGCCAAGCTACCGCTCCTGCATGATGGCCTTGCGCATCTGTGTGCAACGCTTCGGACGCATGCCGGGGGCGTTGGTGGTCGACGGCGGGCGTGAGTTTCACAGTACCTATTTTGACGCGCTGTTGTTGCGCTATCATACCGCGAAAAAAGATCGGCCAGGATCAAAGCCGCGTTTTGGCTCCGTTATTGAACGTCTCTTTGGCACAACGAATACCGAGTTTATCTACAATCTCCTCGGCAATACCCAGGCTGCCAAACGTCCACGCCAGCGAACGCCAGAGGTTGACCCGAGCATTCATGCTGTGTGGCAACTCGCCGATCTCTATGCCTTTTTGTGCGAGTGGGCCTATGAGGTCTACGATCAAATGGACCATCCCGCGTTGTTTCAAAGCCCACGAGATGCCTTTGTGCAAGGTCTCGTGCAGGCTGGAGAGCGAGAGCATCGCGCGATCCCCTACGCTGACGAGTTTCTCATGGCAAGTTCCCCATCGACGCGCAAGGGAACCGCCAAAGTAGAGCCGGGACGCGGGGTCAAGATCCACGGAATCTATTACTCCGCGCTCCAGTTGCGCTCATCAGAGGTGGAGGGAACGGAGGTCGAGGTCCGGTATGATCCGTTTGATATTGGCATTGCCTACGCCTACGTCAAAAACACCTGGGTACGCTGTGTGTCTCAGTATCATACCTTTCTGCAAGGGCATTCGGAAAAGGAACTCATGCTGGCCTCCAAAGAGATTCGACGCCAGAATCAGCTTCATACCAAAAATCGCACCGTCACGGCGCGACGCTTAGCGGACTTTCTCAGCCATGCGTCTGAGCATGAAGCCATCCGACAGCAGCGCATTCGCGATCTTGAGGTCAAAGCCATTCTGGAGGCGATTGCTGGCTCTGGAGGGCAGGCAGGTGCGGAAACCTTGGGCGCCCCTGAGACAACCGCGCTCGTGGCCCTGGCCCCAATCAAAACCGTCGATTTTGCTTCCCTGACCGCTTTTGAGGAGTTTCACTAATGGAGACGCAGCCTACGCCCCATATTCTCCCGGGATCGCCGGAGGCGACCGCCGCCCTGCAACGCTGGAAGCGCGTATGCCACGTCTCATACCCTGCTGGCTGAGGTGGACAAGCAGATCTCGCGCGCGATTCACGAGCCTGCGGGTTTTGCCTTTGTCCTGCTCTATGGCCCAAGCGGAGTCGGCAAGACGACCCTGATTCGTCAATTGGAACATCGCGCAGGGGTGGTGAGAGACCCCGCGTTTCCTGGATTTGCTGGCGGACCACGACATCCCCACCCGTTTGCCCCTGTCCCGCTCTTGCTGCTGGAAACCCGGCCACCGGATGGCGCAACCTTCAATCGCGCCGAATACTACCAGGTCGCCCTCAAGCAGTTGGGAGAATATCCCTATGACCCTTCCTGGGAGCAGAAAAAAGGGCGAGGAAAAGACGCCACATTCAATGATTCGGCAGAACTGCGCCAGATCTACGAGGCAGCTCTCCAGCGCCGAGGAGTGCGAACCATCATCTTGGATGAAGCGCAGCATCTCCTCAAGCTGGCCAGTGGCATCAAGTTGATTGACCAGCTTGATTGGCTCAAAAGTATGACCAATACCACGGGCGTCCTCCACATTTTAACCGGCACCTACGAATTGTTACCCCTGCGCAATCTCAATGGGCAAGCCGCCAGGCGGGGCCTGGAAATCCACTTCCCGCGCTATCAATTTCAGCATGAACCCGATCAACAAGCGTTCCAGCGCACGCTGCTGACCTTGCTGCAACAGATCCCTCTCAAGGTCGAGATCAAGCCGCTGATCGATCAGTGGTGTGACTAACCAAAAGGATTGACCTCTAAAAAGCGCAAAGTTTGGCCATGATCAACGTTTTCCTCCGCTCACCTGATGCCAATGGAGTTGCCTGCGAAAGCAGAAAGTTTGGCCGAAAGTACGCGAAAAGCGTGGAGTTTGGCCGAAAAAACGGCCTGCCTTAGGTGGCTGGGGGTCCGTACGACCAGAAAGACGGACGACCCCTTGCCCGCCTCAGCTAGATGGTTCCAGGGGCTGCGCCATTTTCTCCCGCCTTGATGGCACGGCCGCGGCTGTACCCTCGCCACAAGACCGCTGCAAAGGCCAGGTTGAGTGCCAGCCCGACCAGGCCGACCTCCGGGCCGAACACCCCGGTGTTGTGGATTCCCAAGACTCCGAGCGTGGGGCCGACGCCAAACAACGTGTAGACCAGGCCGTTCCAGAGGCCATGGCTGACAGATGTCACCAGGATCGAGCCGGACCTCTGTCGCATCAGTGCCCAGTTGAAGCCGATCACGGCCGCATTCAGCAGGTAAATGGGGACTTGGGCGATGGGGGGGTGGAAATCGGTGGGCAACAGCGCCGTCGACAGGTGCCAGGCGGCAAACGCCACGCTGGTCCACACCAACAGCCCGCGCTCCGTCACACCGGCGCGCTGGAGTGACGCCCAAAGCCAACCCCGAAACACGCCTTCTTCTGTGACGATGGCCAAAAGAATCGTGACGAGAATCGAGAAGACGAGACTGAGCAAGGTTTTGGCCCAGTCGGTGGCCGTGGGGGTGACGGCCCCGCTCAGCCAGGCGATCAGACCGAGCACACCGAGCACCAACGCGGGATAGAACAAGGCCAATGCATAGTCTCGCCAGCGGCCCCAGGTCAAACCAATCTCGGCGCGCGACATCCGTTGCAGGTACCAGAGGAGGACAAAGAGGGGTATCAGCGGAAAGGCATTGAAATTTGACAGGCCGACAGCGTCCAGGACAGTGGTGCAGGCGATAGCCAGGAGAGTGCCGATCACCGGCCAGCGCCAACTGTGGCTCATGCCAAGAGTCCTTCTCGTCATGTTTTCCTCCTCTCGATCGGTAAAATCTCCGTTACGAAGGTCAGATTAGGCTGTAAATTGGTTCATTCGATGAGGTCTTTAAAGAGGGTAATGAACGCGTTCGAGAAGAAGTATACCAGATGGGTGGCAGTTTCTCTAGACTCTGAATGGTCGATTCCTCTGTTTCGCGCTGATTTCCTCCGTTTTACCTCAAAAATCGTGAGCATTCACGCTATTTACTAAAAACTCCTATCTTCGCAAAAAGAGGTTTCTCGCTCCGTGTGTAAGAAAGATCCGTAAAGGTATTTCTGAAAAGGAGCAGAAAATCATGCTAAGCACAGATGCATTTGAGCGATGGTGCCAGAGCCTGGGTCTTTCGGAGAAAGCGTGGGCACTCATTGCTCATATTCGGTCATCTCCCCCATCCCGCCTTGTCAGAAGTGCGGCGGGGAATGTGAGTGGTCGTTATGCAAGCGCAAAAATGCATTGCACCATTCAATTCGAGAGTCATCGTGATGAACTGGCGGCGATCTATCTCATGGAGCACGATCCTGATGTGGTGGAGTTTTTTGACCAACCAGGCCGAATGAAACTCACCTATCAGGGAAACAAAAAGCAAGTAGGTGTTTGGCACACCCCTGACTTTTTCGTGCTACGGAAAGATGAGGCCGGATGGCTGGAGTGTAAGATGGAGGAAACGCTGCTTCAACTTGCGGAAACACAGCCGCATCGCTACCATCACCACTCTGACGGGACGTGGTCTTGTCCTCCAGGAGAAGCCTACGCCAAATCATTTGGACTCTTTTACCGGATTCGCTCCTCACGAGAAAATGACTGGACGTACCTTCGTAATCTCCGCTTCCTCGAAGAGTATTTGCGGGGACCGAGACCGGAAGTCCCAACAGAGGTAGTGGAGCACGTTCGTACTGCGGTCATGCGCAAGCCAGGAATGACCCTGCTGGAAATGCTCCACAGCCTGCCAGAGGGGAGAACGGATGATCTGTACTTCCTCATCGTGACTGATCAGCTCTATGTTGATCTGACACGTCAGGCACTGGCAGAGCCTGCGCATGTCCAGGTGTTCCTTGACCGCGAAATGGCTGCGTCATATGCTGCTTTCCCTCCTTCTTCGCTCCAATGGCCACGAGCCTCGACCTTGTTCATGGGTGTTGGAGCACGCGTCTTTTGGGATGGCAAGCCCTGGACCGTGCTGAATCCCGGCACCACAGAAGTGACCTTTCTTTCAGAGGATCAACAGTTCAGAGAACTCTCCATCGAAGTCCTTGACACCTTGTTGCGGAACGGAAAAATCACTGGACCCCCAGCGAAATCGGAAAGTTCTGAACAGACGGCGGCAGGAATGTTGCTGGAGAAAGCCAGTCCCAAGCACTTAGAGACGGCCTTGCAGCGGTATCGAGCACTCGGTAATCCAGCGGAGGCGCAGGTTTCTCCTCGAACGTTACGCCGTTGGCGCGCACGTTGGAGAGCCTCAGAGGCCAGCTACGGAAATGGGTATGTGGGCCTGCTTCCTGATTGGAGTACATGCGGAGATCGAACGCCACGCATTGCTGAACAGGCCGAAACGCTCCTGGAAACGTTCATCGTGGAGCATTACGAAACCCCGAAACAACAGCCAAAACGCGAGGTCTATCTCCTGCTCGAACGAGAGGCCGAACGTCAACACTTGCCTGCACCAAGTTACTCGACCTTCTTGCGGCGAATTGCACAACGCTCTCGCCCTGAAGTGATCCGCAAACGCCAGGGGCCACGAGCCGCAGCAAGCCACGAACCATTTTACTGGGAGTTACAACTCACGACTCCAAAACATGGAGATCGACCCTGGGATGTAGTGCATCTTGACCACACGCTTCTCGATATTGAGTTGGTGAGCGCCAGATCAGGCCGTCCTCTGGGACGCCCCTGGGCGACCTTCATGACCGATGCCTTTTCGCGCCGGTTACTCGTGGTCTATCTGACGTTCGATCCCCCTTCGTATCGCTCGTGCCTCATGACCTTGCGCGAGTGTGTGTGGCGACATGGGAGGCTTCCCCAGACCCTCATTGTAGATGGGGGTCCTGATTTTCGGAGCACGTACTTCGAGACGTTCCTGGCTTACTACGGTTGTACCAAGGCAACAAGACCCTGGGCACAGCCCAGATATGGATCTGTTTGTGAGAGGTTATTTGGGACAGCAAATTCCCAATTTGTCTTTAATCTTACCGGGAATACACAGATCACCAAGCACGTCCGACTGATGACCAAATCGGTTGACCCCGAGCGTCTGGCCGTGTGGGCCCTGGGGGATCTCTATCGCTATCTCTGCGTCTGGGCTTACGAGGTCTACGACCAGGAACTTCATCCGGCTCTTGGGATGACGCCGCGTGAAGCCTTCAATACAGGAGTGGCCGTCAGCGGCGAGCGCGCTCATCGCAAGATTCTCTACGATGAGGAGTTTCGCTTTCTCTCGCTGGCCTCTCCCCGCAAGGGTACGGCGCAAGTCGAACCCGGGCGCGGGATCAAAGTGAATTACCTGTACTACTGGTCAGAGGCATTTCTCTCCGCCGCTGTTGAGCGGATGCAGGTTCCGGTGCGGTACGCGCCGTTTGATATCGGAACTGCCTACGCGTATGTTCAGGGGAGGTGGGTCCAGTGTCACTCGGAATATTACCTGCAATTACGAGGACACACGGAACGAGAATTACATCTTGCAAGTAGCGAGTTACGCAAACGCTACCAGAATCACGCGGGCGAAGCCGCTGTGACCGCCAAACGCCTGGCGGACTTCCTCGCTGAGGCCCAAAACCATGAGCAGATTCTCATGCAACGGTTACAGGATATGGAGGCGCGTGATGTCTTTGCTCAAATGGAAGGACACGATATCCTTGACAATGAGTCGATACCCACACCACATCCCTCCTCGTCGGTCTCCACCGCATCTGAGTGTTGCGCCCCTGGAGAATCTGCGCAACAAGATCCAGAGGGGGAGGAGGAGGAGGCTTTTGATCTCGACGAATATGAGGAGTTGCACTAATGGCACCATCAAGCTTTCCACAGGAGTTGTTGGAACAGACGCCAGCCCACCGACTCGACTACTTTAAAGACTACACCATTGCCCATCCTGCTCTTTCTGAGGCTTTCAACACGATCTGGAATGCGCTGCGAGAGCCTGCTGGCGCCTTACTCGTCTTCGTGTTTGGGCCAACCGGCGTCGGGAAGACCACCCTCCTGGCTCATATCGAGAAACGGCTCATCGAGCAAGCGCTCTCCCTGCTTGAACACGACCGGAGCCGCCTTCCGGTTGTCAAACTGGAAGCGGTTGCTCCCTCATCTCGCCAGTTTCGCTGGCCGGATTTCTACAATCGTGCGCTGATCGGCGTTCGTGAAACCCTCATTGAAGACAAAGTGAATGCTGATCTTCTGGTCCCCAGGTACAACGAAAAGCTCCGGCGATACGTCGCACCGAGAACGGGCGTCGATGTGGCCGAGTTGCGGCTCGCCTGGGAACACGTCCTGAAATATCGACGCCCTTCGGCGGTCCTTATCGATGAAGCTCAGCACCTGGCGAAAATGTCGCGCGGGGTCAAATTACTCGACCAGCTCGACCATCTCAAAAGTTTAGCTGTCATGAGTCAGACCGTGCATGTGCTTGCCGGGACGTATGATCTGTTGGCTTTTCGGAATCTGAACGCGCAGCTTTCTCGACGCAGTGTCGATGTTCATTTCCCACGCTATCGGGCGGCAGACAAACAAGGGGTGCGTGCCTTCCAGAGTGTGGTTCTGGTTTTTCAACAACATCTTCCCCTGGAAGAGCCTCCTGACCTGATTCAGCAGTGGAAGTATTTGTATGCCCGCACCATTGGTTGTCCTGGAGTACTCAAAGACTGGCTCACCAAAGCATTAGCTGAAGCACTGGAAACGGGACAGAAAACCCTGACACAAACGCTTTTGGAACACCATGCGCTCTCTGTGGATCGATGCGTACAAATGGCCAGTGACATTGAGGAAGGGGAGAAGGCCCTCATGGATGATGCAGATGCTGAGTACCGCTTACGTGTTCGCCTGGGCTTGGAGAAACCACCGTCAAGCCGGAAGATCAAGCCTCAAGAGGAAAACGGCGAGGAGACACCAGGAGAAGCTTCCCCCAAAAAACGAAAATCACGTGTTGGAGATCGGACGCCAGCCAGGGATCAGGTGAAAGAAGAAGGAAACGGCGATGCCCCACACGAGCTTTGATACCTATGAGGAATGGAATCTCGCCCTTCCTCCGATCCCGGAGCGATCAGTGCTCTTCGCGCTCGAACCTGTTGGCGCGGGAACGCCGTGGGTGGAGAGCCTGACCAGCTACATTGCGCGTCTGGCTTCAGCTCATGTGGTATTTCCAGGTGTTTTCATGAACAAATTGCTGGAACCTCTTGCCCAGGGAAACCATTCACATCTCCTGCACATCTCAGAAGGAAAGAAAACCAACCTGCTCAATGCCACTGGGCTGCGAGCTGCTTTAGCGGTGCAGTTCCTTGAAACGTTGACCATGCGGCAGGATCTGCGACACCTGACGCTCCTCGTCTGGTTTGAGGTCTTGTGCCTGAGAGGATTACTTCGCGCAACCCGTGCCTGGTGTCCAGCGTGTTACGAGCACTGGCGTAAGCAGGGAGAAATCATCTACGATCCACTCCTTTGGGCTATCCAGGAAGTCACCATATGCGTTCTTCATCAGATCCCGCTCTGTCAGCACTGTCCAAATCCTGAGTGCGCGCGACCCCTTCCCGCACTATGTTGGCGCTCACGGCCTGGCTACTGTGCCTACTGTCAGGAGTGGTTAGGTCGTCCATTGACCACCATGATGAAGAGTGATCCAGCGCTGGTAGAGCGCCAACAGTGGATTATCAGGAACGTGGGAGCTTTACTCGCTCTTTCCCCGCAGGTTTCGGTTTCACCTTCGAGAAAGCGAATACAAGAAGCGTTACCAGCCATTATCCAGCAAGTAACGCAGGGGAATATTTCCGCTTTTGCCAGAACTTTGAACATGCCACAAGGTCTGGTCTCCCACTGGGTCAATGGAAGAAAAATACCCCAGCTTGAAATGCTCTTGCATATCTGTTCTGTCGTGAATCTTTCCCTGGAGGCGTTGCTCCTGCATGATCCTGGTTTACTTCGCCCCCACTTGGGAGCCGCAGATGAACCTGCTGTGTATGAGTTACGGGGCAAATGGACCCATGTCCGCGTTTCCATGGAACAACTCCGACAGGCATTGGAGAAGATCCTGGCGGCAAACGAAGATCCTCCACCGACATTGACCCAGGTGTCCGGGCGACTTGGGCTGGGATCTCCGGTGCTCTACAAATGCCACCCGGAGGCTTGTTACGCCATCTCAGCACGATACAAGGAGTATGCTCAACACCGAACGGCAACACGAGTACAACAATATCGTGTAGAATTGAGAGAGGCAGCACGACGACTTCACGAGCAAGGAGTATCACCGACCAGAGGACGTATCGAACCATTGCTCCGATCACCAGGCATTCTCCGTGATCCAGAGGTCCGCCAGATCTTGGTTGAAGTCTGTCGTGAGATCGAGGAAAAAAAGGATGGGAATCTCTCAAATCAACTCCCTGAAATCTCGAAGATTGACCGAGGAGGACAATCCTTTTGATTTGTCACAACTGGTCGTATTTCTACGAGCGATGCATTGGCTGTATTGGCGTCTTGAAAGACTGGCTCGTGCGCGCGCTGGCTGCAAGTCTAGCCACTGGACAGAGTGAACTGCTCCTGGACCGCATCCAGGAATGTGCGCTTCCGATTGCCCAATGCGAGAGTATGGCACTGGAGGCGGCGGCAGGGGAGCAAGAACTGCATTACACGGCAAGCCGCCAACAGCATTTGTGGGCGCTGTTAGGAATGAAGTTGGACCAGGATATGATCCAGCGGCAGGTTCAACCCATCTGGGGTCAGCATATCTAGACCTGCTTTCTGTACGCTCAGCTTCCTCAAACACAGAAGGAGCAACCATTTTGGACGTGAAGAAGAGTCAGAACACCTTCTCCGGCACGTTTCTGGCCGCAGCAAAAAGAGCACCGAGATCCTGTCCCACTCACACTTGCAGGCCTTCCCTGACTTGCAATGGCGTTATGTAACAGGTATACTACCGTTAGGAACATCTCTTCTGTAACACGCTGTTAGGTAACTTTTAGGTAACTCTCGTCAGGTCAGCATGTCTTCGTCGGTCGACAAGGGAGATCGTATGCCCAAGGCTGTCTCTACGCTCAGCTGGTCTGCCGCTCAAGAGACCTATATTTTGTCTGAGCCACAGAGCGGAGCTGCCTGCGCTCTTGCGCCGGAGAGTCCCGCCTGGTTTGCCTGGCTGGCCGAGCGGTCTTCCTTTGCCTTCCAAGGCCAGGCGGGTTCCTACACGGCACGCCTGGAAGCTGTGCAGCGCGGCGAGCGCTACTGGTATGCCTATCTGCGCCTGGGTCAGAAGCTGCGTAAGAAGTATCTGGGCAAGACCGCTGATCTGACCCTCGCCCGGCTCGAGCAGGTCGCACGGTTCCTGGATGCCGAGCGGACTCGCGTCGTCTCACCCGGCACCGCTCTTCCAGTGTCGCAGGAGCAGCACGAGCCTGCGCCCACCT
>WNFJ01359557.1_pt2 | contig 11335 bp, 10 predicted proteins | sample 5400461 | NCBI WGS metagenome assembly WNFJ01 (sample SAMN13153349, study PRJNA577476) | soil metagenome | isolation source: 115 cm saprolite on Douglas fir-dominated hillslope | place: USA:California | collected 2013-09-17 | reverse complement strand
GAGGCCGAAAGACAGGAGGATTTCAACAAAGCCTCGCACGCGCTGGAGCCTATTGAGGCCTATAGCATTGCTTTTTTTGATAAATACCTCAAACACCACGATACCGCCCTTTTGGACGAGCCGAGAAACACAGCTTCGGCCCAAATAACCCTGAAAAAGTATGGGAAGGCGCGGTAGTTTCCTACCCCAGATAAACCGAGGTCTTGACTACTACTCTCATTCACTTCTGACGGGCTGTTCAATTTCGCTCTCCCGGCAATCCAGCCCGGGCTGAACGGGAGCGATTCAAAGCGGCAAGAACTACACTTTGCTGCCAAATAGACTTCGTAAGTAGCAGATAATCAACAGCTTACATTGGCAACTTAAATGCACATCGAATAGCAAACCCCTGTTGTTTGTGAGTAGCTTTACGATGAAGTTGAAGTGGCAGTTCGTTCCGCTTTTGGCTGCTTTGCTGGTTTTTGGCTTGGTGGCCTTCAGCATCAGTCGCTCCCGTCCCATCAGTTCGGCGGAGGCGGCGCCTCCCAGCGGCGACGCCCAAATTCCATTCCGTCACAGCGCGTTGAACAGCGAAACTGACGTAAAGCCGGCAGCGCTCCCGCCGCCGGAGTTGACGATTCCCGCGGGCACCGCCCTCGAGATTCGCATGCAGACTTCGCTTTCGAGTGTGAGCGCCTCGCTGGGAGAGCGTTTTGATGCGCTGCTGGAAGAGCCCTTGGTGATTAATGGCCAGCTCGTGGCGCCTCGTGGCTCCGACGTCACGGGACGGGTGGTGGCAGTGCGGCGTTCAGGCAGGCTACATAATCCAGGATATTTACGCATTACGCTGACCTCATTGAACCTGCACGGACAGGCGATGCCTTTGCATACCTCCAGTATCTTTGTACAGGCAAACTCGCATAAGAAGCGCAACTGGGCACTTATTGGCGGCGGCACGGGAGCGGGCGCATTGATTGGGGCACTTACCGGCGGCGGCAAAGGCGCATTGATTGGGGGTGCCATCGGCGCCGGCGCGGGTACTGGCGCCGCTCTCGCGACAGGCAAAAAAGACGTTGCCATAGCAGCGGAGAGACATTTAACCTTTCGGTTGACCGAGCCTGTAGTTACCCATGGTTGATCGATTTACCTGTAAACCCAAGAAAATAGATGGCTTAGTAGAGATGGAAGATTTCCACAGCCATTGGGAAGGCAATTCCCAAAATAGAACAAGGTTTCATACTGAGAATTATCCCAATAAAAGATTGAAAATAAATGGTATACAGGAATAGAATCCGTTGTATAAATAAACGAATTTCCGCATTTGGGAAAGTACACGCCCCCCTCATCATTAGAAGTACTTTGTAACTTATTGTAAATAAAGATGTTGCATTTTTGTCCCCAGAGGGACCTGAAAATGCACTAGGAAATAGAAATGGCTGCCAATTCGTTGATTTCCACAAGCATTGAGCATCCCCCCCTTGAACTTCTGAGTCTTCTGATTCTTGACGACGAACGTGCGGTGCGAGAGGGGTGCCGGGATGCTGCCGTCTCGCTCGGTTATCAGACGTTCGTTGCCGAAAACGCTGAAGCCGCATACAAGTTGCTGGAAACCCATGGGATCGACGTGGTTATGCTCGATTTCAAGGTTTCAGGCAGCGGCGGCTTCGAGTTGCTGCGCGAGGTGAAGCGCCGCCGTCCACAGGCCGAGGTGATCGTAATCACCAGCAATGCCACCGTGGAATCGGCGGTGCAGGCCATGAAATATGGCGCCTATGACTACGTGACCAAGCCCTTTGACCTGGATGAGTTGAAGTTGCTGCTGGGACGCGTGGCAGGCCACGTGAAGCTGGCGATTGAAAATCGTCTGCTGCGCCAGAAGATCAAGTCCAAAGAAGGGTTGGGCAATATTGTCGGCCGCGCGCCGGAGATGGAAAAGCTGTACCGCTTTATCTGCAAGGCGGCGAGCAGCGCGTATCCCGTACTGATCCATGGCGAGAGCGGGACCGGCAAAGAGCTGGTAGCGCGTTCCATTCATTTTTCCGGACCTAACCACGACAAGCCGTTTATCCCGGTGGATTGCGGTTCACTGGTCCCCACTTTGATCGAGAGTGAACTGTTTGGATACGTCAAAGGGGCCTTCACCGGTGCGAACCGTTCCAAAGAGGGGCTGCTTTCATTGGCCAACGGCGGGACGGTTTTTCTCGACGAGATTGGCGAGCTGGGCACCGATCTACAGGTAAAGTTGCTGCGCGCCTTACAGGAAAAGGAAATTCGTCCGGTGGGGGCAACGCGCCCGGTTTCCATTAACGTCCGTATCCTGGCGGCGACCAACCGTAATCTCGAAACCGCGGTGGAGCAGGGAAGCTTCCGCAAAGATTTATATTTCCGCCTCAATGTGCTTTCCCTGCGTGTGCCCCCGCTACGCGAGCGCAAGCAGGATATTCCCCTGCTGGTAGGGCATTTTCTCGACCGCTTGTCCCGGCTCACGGGCGCGCAGCGCATCATCAGCGACGAAGCTCTGAAGATCATGCTGGCCTATGACTGGCCGGGTAATGTTCGCGAGCTGGAAAATTGCCTGGAGCGGGCCAGCGCCATGAGTTCGGGGCCGCTCATCCATTCGGGCGATCTGCCCACGGCGCTGCAAAATGCCATGCGGCAGCAGTCCAACGCCGATATGCGCCAGAGCACCATAATTCCCATCGCGCAACTGGAGCGAGAGGCGATTCTCAATGCTTTGCGCCAACTCAAAGGCGACAAGCTTGAGGCCGCTAAGAAACTCGGCATGGGGAAGACGACACTCTACCGCAAAATCAGGGAGTACCACCTGGAAGATTTTGGAATAACGATGTGAGGAAACTATGATCCTTTTGGTTACTAGTTGCGATCGCGGAGAGGAATGCGCGGCTGCCCTGCAGAAGGCGACCAGCGAACAGGTACACGTGATCAAGAGCACGCGCCAGCCATTGGTCCGGGAAGAGAAAGAGCAATTCCAGGGCAAGATCACCGTAGTGGTAATGGATGAAGGCCTGCTGGATTCGGAACCCATGCCCGCGCAGGAATTTTTAGATTCCATGGAAACCGCTGTGCCCGTGTTCATCAATTTTGCCATCAGTAGCATGGACCGGATCGTGCGTGAGGCGCGGATGGCGTTGCATCGTCACCAGCGAGAGCAGTTCCAGGCCATGCAGGCAGCCGAGAGTCTGTTGCGCGGCGAGGTGAAAGATACGGTGACTGGCATCCTGCTTTCTTCCCAGCTCGCGCTGGAGACGCCTGACATTCCCAAAACCGCGCAGGCCAAAGTCCAGGACATCTACGAGCTGGCCCTGGCACTCAGGCAGCGGCTCGATCCTGATGCGGGAAGATTGCGCAAAGGGAAAAAAGAGAGCGTCGCAGCCCAGATATAGACATTTTCCTCCAGATTTTGCCATCCTTTCCAAGACTCTGCTGCCGGCAGGGCCCGAATTTGTATGCAAAATTAAAGACAACTCTGAATTCCCACCCCGCCTCTTACTCGTGTAACGCCATTCTTGAATGGCTGAGGTGAAAGAATGCTTTGGACCATCTTTGTAATTCTTCTTATTCTCTGGCTTCTGGGCTGGGGATTTCATGTGGCCGGCGGCTTGATTCATCTTCTTCTGGTGGTTGCTCTGGTGATTGCGATCATCAACCTGCTCACGGGACGGCGAACTGTCATTTAGAGCTTGCATTGAGCTGAAGTAGCCTGGCGCTGTCAGGCATTGTATGCACCACCGGCCATCAGGAAAGCACGCAATGCCCATGCCCTGCCAGGCACGCCTTTTGGTCAACGAAGGCCTGGCGCCCGGCCAGATCATCAAAGGTGAGAGCAGTGCCCGGTGCAGGCCACATCATGCGCGGCAACAGGCCGCAGAGTTTGTCTTAATGCCCATAACAGGAACGGTAAACCAAGCCATGAGTCTTTCTCCCAACACAGTCGAGCCGGCGGAGATTGAGCGCAAAATCGGGGAACTGGGAGAATGGTTTCACAACATTAATCTTTGCGGGGTATTCACCGCTCCCCATCATTTTCTTGGAGATTTCCCTAGCATCAAGTGGAAGTATCTTGCTTCCATTCTTCCGCAAGACCTGGAGGGCGCTTCGGTGCTCGACCTGGGCTGCAACGCCGGCTTTTACTCCATCGAGATGAAGAGGCGCGGCGCGGGCAGAGTGGTTGGCGTTGATGTTGACGACCGCTATCTTAGCCAGGCCAGATTTGCGGCCGATACGCTCGGTCTGGATATTGAATTCAAAAAACTTTCAGTGTATGAAGCCGACTCCATCCCTGGGCAATTCGACTACGTGCTGTTCATGGGAATTTTCTATCATTTACGCTATCCGCTTTACGCTCTCGACACGATCATCAAGAAGGTCAAAGATACCCTGGTCTTTCAAACCATGATTCGCGGGTCGGAAAAGCCGCGCGCGTGGCAGGAGAACTACAATTTCTGGGAGAAGAGTATCTTTAACGATCCTGACTTTCCCCGCGCATATTTCATCGAAAACAGCTATGCGGAGGATCCCACAAATTGGTGGATTCCCAACAGCTCGGCTGCGGAAGCGATGTTGCGTAGCTCGGGACTCGAAATCGTGGCCCATCCGGAGGCGGAAATCTGGATATTGAAGCCCAAGAACGTCATGAGGGATGGACAGTTCATCCTCGATGCGGAACTTGCCGGCACGCTGTAGAAACTCAAATTTAGAAAGCAGTTAAGGTGAAGCATGGTGGAAGCAGTGATGTTGTGGAATGAGCCTAATAATCTTTCCCATTGGGATTTCAAAATCGATCCCGAGTGGAAGATGTTTGCGGCCATGACCATTGCAGCGGCGAGGGCCATCCGCCGGGTAAATCCTGAGCTGACGATTGCGTTGGGTGGAATTTCTCCGATTGACCCCCACTTTATCCGGCTGATGGGATCGCATGGCGTACTGGATGAGATCGACTTGATTGCCGTGCACGGGTTCCCGCTCGATTGGAACCACTGGAAGATCCAGGAGTGGCCCAAAAAAATCGAGGAGATACGGGAGGTAACCAAGCTCCCGGTGTGGGTCTCGGAGGCGGGGGCGTCTTCTTTCGGCGCCGAGGAGGTCCAGCTCTTCGGTCTGCAAAAAACCGCTGAGTTGCTGCTTCCCATTGTGGAACGGGTCCACTGGTACAGCCTTTTCGATCTGCCTGCCACCTGGACCGCAACCACGCGCCACAAAGAAGCTGAAGGCAGCGCCTATTACCGGCACTACTATATGGGGCTGGTACGCGAAGACGGTACGCCCAAGCCCGCGGCAGAACGCTTTCCCGAGGGCATGGGGATCTGTCAGTGGTTTCATTTCGAAGATCCGCGCTTTGAATCCGGATTGGAGTGGTTGCGTAAGTTGAATGTGCGCTACCTGCGTACAGGGGTAAGCTGGGCAGATTTCTTTCGTCCCCAGGCGCAGGAGTGGTTCGACCGGCAGATGGCCGGACTTGAAGAATTTGAAACCACCATGACACTCTGCTTCACACCCGAACACCTGGGACTGGCACCGCATTACACCAGCCCTCCCAAGTCGCCCGAGGATTTTGCGGAATTCGCGGTGTGGGCGGTGGAGCGCTATGCTTCGCGCGCACGCAGCTCAAAGCCCGCGCTCCTGCGCCGGGGCGGGGAAGCGCTGCGCGGTGACGGGCCATCTACATGCACGTACTGATGACAGCGGATACGGTTGGCGGCGTCTGGACCTACGCCCAGGAGCTGGTTACCGCGCTTGTGCATAGCGGCGTGCGAGTCACGCTGGTCAGCCTGGGTGAGATGCCGGGCCCGGAGCAGACGCAGTGGATGGAAGGGCTGCCTAACCTCGATTTTCGCGCAACCGCGTTCGCGCTGGAGTGGATGCACGACGTTGAGCGCGATATGGAAGCGTCACAGCAGTTTCTGCAGGGCGTGATTCGCGATGTACGCCCCGACCTGCTGCATTTCAACCAATATTTCTATGGCGCCATTGCCAATGATCTTCCCCGCGTGGTGGTGGCGCACAGCGACGTTGTGAGTTGGTGGGTTGCGGTGCACCAGCAGGAGCCGCCGGCAACGAAGTGGCTGGAGTGGTATCGGGGAATGCTGACCAGGGGCATTCAGCACGCCAACTCGGTGGTGGCGCCTTCAAGATGGATGCTCGATTCACTGATCGGCCTGTATGGAAAGCCCGGGCACTCTACGGTGATTTACAACGGGCGCAATCCGCACGCCTTCAATCCGCACATGACGAAGCAGAACCGGGTGCTCACAGTGGGGCGCGTTTGGGATTCGGGGAAGCAGGTTACCCTGCTGTGCCGGCAGAATCCTGCTATTGAGACCTGTATTGCCGGGTCAGAGCACCACCCGGAAGCAGCATTACGTTCAGGAGTTCTGCCGGGAGCAGCTTTGCTGCCCAACGTTCACTTCAAAGGCATGCAAAGCGAAGGGCAGTTGCGCCAGCTCTATGGCAGGGCCGCGATTTATGCGGCTACATCACGCTACGAGCCCTTTGGCCTGGCGCCGGTTGAAGCGGCCCTTTCCCGCTGCGCGATTGTCGCCAATGACATTCCCAGCTTCCACGAGCTGTGGGGCGATGATGCGGTTTACTTTCAACGCAACGACGCACCTAGCCTGATGCGAGAGATCGAAAAACTGGGGGCGGATTCAAAACTGCGCGTCGAGTACGGTAATCGCGCATACCAGAGGGCCCTGCAGTGCTATAACAGCAACCGCATGGCAGAAGACTATCTGACCCTCTACCACGCTTTGCTGAGCGCCAGATCGGCGGTGGCGTAAGTGAAAATCGTAGTTTTTGGGCTTACCATCACGTCTTCCTGGGGCAATGGCCATGGGACCACCTATCGCGCCCTTACCCGCGCCCTGGCTGAGCGCGGCCACACCATCATTTTTTTTGAGCATGATGTCGAATGGTATGCCTCGAACCGTGATCTTCCCAACCCGGAGTGGTGCCAGGTGGTTCTCTATGAGGAATGGAACGAAATTTTGCCGCGCGTTCATCGTGAGCTGCGCGAGGCGGACGTCGCGGTAGTGGGTTCGTACTTTCCCGAAGGCATTGAAGTCATTGAACGCATCGCGGATTCGGCAGCAGTCAAAGTTTTTTACGACATTGATACCCCCATTACCCTGGCACAATTGCGGGAGAGAGGGGAAACACCGTACCTGCGTGCCGGGCAGATTCCCAGCTTTGATATTTACTTCAGCTTCACCGGCGGGCCGATGCTGCGGGAGATTGAACAGGAGTTCGGCGCGCACTGCGCCGTGCCCTTGTATTGTTCGTTTGACCCGTACCGCTATCACCGGTATCCGGTGGATCAGGAGTACGCATGCGCGATGAGCTACATGGGGACCTACGCTCCCGATCGTCAACCCAAAATCGACGAGTTGTTATGCGAACCGGCACGCCGTCTCCGACAGAAAAAATTTATTGTGGCCGGGCCCCAGTATCCGCCCAGCTTGGCTTGGCCTGGGAATGTTGAAAGAATTATTCACCTTAACCCGTGCTGGCACCCGCATCTGTACTCTTCGTCTCGCCTGACGCTGAATGTGACCCGCCGCGACATGGTCATGGCTGGTTACTCTCCTTCGGTGCGCCTGTTTGAGGCGGCGGCGTGCGGCGCCGCGATTGTTTCCGACAATTGGCCCGGCCTGGAAGCTTTTTTCACGCCCGGAGAGGAAATTCTGGTTCCGGCAACCAGCGATGACGTTATGCGCTATATTCTGGAATATTCCGATGTCGATCTCGAATCTCTGGGAGAGCGTGCCCAGGCGCGCGTGCTCGCTGTTCACACCAACCAGCAACGAGCTCTGGAATTTGAAAATCACGTCGCTGCTGTGCAAAAAGCTGTGCACCTGCGATAAACCAACCGTCCGGCAAGGTCTCAGCATCTCAAGCATCAACAGGTTGAGTAGTCGCGCTGACCCGAGTCCAGCGAACAATCCAGGAGCTTCCGTTGAGAATTGCTCTCATCGCACCACCTTTCATCCCCGTGCCTCCAAAGGTGTATGGAGGAACAGAATTATTTGTTGGACAGTTGGCGGAAGGACTCGAAACGCGCGGAGTGGATGTCGTTGTGTACAGCAATGGGGATTCAACGATTGCTGTGGAAAATCGCTGGCTGTACGCCAAGGCGCAATGGCCGATTCGGGGAGAAATTTTTGATAACCTTACGGATTTTAACCATACCTTCTGGGCGGTGCGCGACGCCATGGATTCGAGCGACCTGGTCCACATAAACAATGTTCCGGGGGTATTGTGCTCGCGTTTCTGTCCATTGCCGATGGTTTCTACGATTCATCACCCGCATATGCCGGAATTGAGCGCGCTGTATGGCTATCATCCGGAGTTGTATTACGTTACCATCAGCGAATTTCAACGGAAGTGCGAAAGCATGCCTCGCAGCCGCACCATTCACCACGGCATCAATATGGCGGATTATGCGATTTCCGAAATGCCGCGCCGCTATATGGCATTTCTGGGGCGGATTGCGCCCATGAAGGGAACACACCTGGCGATCCAGATCGCGAAGCAAAGCGGCATTCCGCTCAAGATTGCCGGCGAGGTGCAGCCGGTATTCAAGGAGTATTTCGAGCACGAGATCGCGCCGCATGTGGACGGCAAGTTCATCGAGTTCATCGGTGAAGTTGATTTGGAGGGCAAGAATGCTTTGTTGGGAGGCGCGCTCGCCTTACTGTTCCCTATCCAGTGGAACGAACCCTTTGGCCTGGTCATGATTGAGGCCATGGCATGCGGCACTCCGGTGCTGGCTTTGCCTGGTGGCTCGGTGCCGGAAGTCGTACGCGAAGGAGTTTCAGGCCACGTTGGCAACTCTGTGGAAGAGCTGATTACTCACGCACGCAATTTGAAATTCGATCCAGAAAAGGTTCGCGGGTATGCGGAAGAAAATTTCAGTGTCGAGGCCATGGCAGGCAAGTACCTGGAGCTGTATGAGGAAGTTATAAACGACAGGAAAAATTCAGAACGCGAAATTCAGCCGAGAGCGGTTGCATGAGCACATTGTCCGAGGTTTTTTCCCGGGGCGCTGAACATCTGGAGGAGATTGCTTCTCCACACGTCGAACCTCGTCTTGTCTACCAGAGCTTCGAACCCCGCAAGCTCAATAACCTTACTCTGATTGACGGCAAGACATTTATTTCCACGACAGTCGCGGGCGATATTACCCCTGCAGGAGCTCCCGACGTGGGGCTCTTTCATGACGACACCCGCTTCCTCAGCCAGCTCGAGCTGCGCATCGGGGGCTTCCGTACCGTTGTGCTCAGCTCCAGCACGGAGAAGACCTTTGTCTCTCGAATCGAGCTGACCACGGGCAACATTACCCTGCGTGATTCGCTCGATCTGCCGGAGAACACGGTCCACATTCGCCGTGAACAGCTTCTTTCCGGGGCCACGCTGTTTGATTCATTGACTTTTGAAAATTTTAATCTCTCGCCGGTCGAATTTCTGGTGGAGCTTGCCCTGGACGCTGACTTTATCGACGTCTTCCAGGCGCGCGGCTGCGCTCGCCAGCGCAGCGGCCAGTACTATCGGCCCGTGGTTTGTGAAGATGGCATTATCTTCTATTACCGTGGCCTGGATAGCCTGTTCCGCGAGACCGAGGTGCACCTCGACCCGCCGCCGTCAGAATTCCGCGATAAGAAGGCGGTGTGGAACCTGAAGCTGTCTCCACTGAAGAAAGTGGAGATCAGGACTACGATCGTTGCTCGCGTGGGAGAGGCCCCCAGCCGCAAACGGAGAAGCAGTTTTACATTCGCAGACGCTCCGCCTTCACTATTTGGGAGCAGGAGTCCACGCACTTCGAATCGAGCAACGAGGTTTTTGACGAGGCGTTGCTGACCGGTATCGGCGATCTCCACGCCCTGCAAATCCCCGATGGCGAACAGCACATTCTGGCGGCCGGCATCCCCTGGTTTGCCACAATCTTTGGGCGTGACTCGGTTATCTCTGCCTACCAGTCCCTCTCCGTTAACCCGCGGCTGGCGGTGGACATATTGCGGGTGCTGGCGCGGTATCAAGGCTCGGTGATGAATGACTGGCAGGATGAGCAGCCAGGAAAGATTCTGCACGAGTATCGCACGGGCGAGATGACGCGTTCGGGCGAGATGCCCTTTGGTCCGTATTACGGTTCGGTGGACGCCACGCCGCTGTTTCTTATCCTGCTGAGCGAGACCTTTCAATGGACGGCGGATGAAGAGCTGGTGCGGGAGTTGTTGCCTGCTGCCTACCGGGCGCTGGATTGGATTGATGAATATGCGGACCTGGATGGCGACGGATTCATAGAGTATACCCGCCGCTCGCCGCGTGGCCTGGTGAATCAGGGCTGGAAAGATTCCTGGGACGCGATGATGCATCGCAATGGCGTTGTGGCCCAGCCTCCCATTGCGTTGTCTGAAGTGCAGGGATACGTGTATGACGCCAAGTACCGTATGTCATCGCTGTTGCGCGCCTTCGGCGACGTGGCCCGCGCCGACAAGCTGAAGCGCGAAGCTGTCGAGCTAGCCAAACGCTTTGAGAAAGTCTTCTGGCAGCCACAGCGCGGCTTCTACGCCATGGCCCTGGATGCGGAGAAGAAGCCCCTGGATGCGATCTCATCGAACGCTGGGCACCTGCTCTTTACCCGTATCCTCAATCGCGAACGCGCCCGCGTCGTGGTGCAACGCCTGATGCAGCCTGACATGTTTTCCGGGTGGGGATGGCGCACATTGTCCCAGGAAGAGCGCATTTTTAATCCGCTGAGCTATCACCGTGGCTCGGTGTGGCCGCATGATAATTCCTTGATCGCCCACGGCATGGCCCTGAACGAGTTTCGCGATGAGGCACAGATGGTGTTCACGGCTTTGTTTCAGGCGGCGCTCAACTTCCGCGACTACCGCTTGCCTGAGCTTTTTTGCGGCATTGCACGCCGCTCGTACGATGAACCGGTGCATTATCCGGTCTCGTGCTCGCCGCAGGCCTGGGCTTCAGGCGCCATGTTTCTTATCCTCAGTTCCGTTCTGGGAATTCGGCCAAGCGCGCACCGCAAGGAGCTCAACATCGTGAACCCCTCACTGCCGGAGTGGCTTGATTACCTCAAGATCAGGAACTTGTGCGTGGGTAAGACCCGCATCGGACTCGACTTCGCCCGCCAGGGCAAACGAACCTTCTGTAACGTCGTGGAAGTCGAGGGAGAGAAAATGTTTATCAACGTAGCTTTCCGCAAGTAGTCCTACTCGAGTAGACCGGGTTTTCGAGTTTCAAGAAGTTCGACCGCAAAGCCCGCGGAGAAACACCGCCGCTTAGTAAATCCCGGCACTGATAAACACGGATGCACACGGATTAG
>WNFJ01212668.1_pt2 | contig 11335 bp, 15 predicted proteins | sample 5400461 | NCBI WGS metagenome assembly WNFJ01 (sample SAMN13153349, study PRJNA577476) | soil metagenome | isolation source: 115 cm saprolite on Douglas fir-dominated hillslope | place: USA:California | collected 2013-09-17 | reverse complement strand
GAGTTCGGGCACCTGACCGCCCGGCAGGCGGGCCGGATCGCGGCCGAGTCCGGTGCGCGACGGCTCGTCCTCACCCATTTCTCACAGCGCTACGAGTCCGGGGGAGGCGAGCGGCTCGCCGCCGAAGCGGCTTCGGCCTTCGGCGGCGAGGTCGTGCTGGCCCACGACCTGGATCACATACCCGTTCCATCACGGCAACCGTCAGCGGTCCGCTAGCGGCCGGACCAAACGTACGCCAAGATTGATGACCTAACCCGCGGGCCGGCGAACCACCGGGCCCCGAGATTGCCCGGAATAAGATTGCTTTGTCCGCTAACATGAAGCGGCTGGCCGGGTTCGTAGCCGCTGTCCTCGGGCCAGCCCTGGTCGTCGACACCGGCGCCTGGGGTACCTACGCGTGGACCTCGGTGGTGCTCGGCGCGCCGGGGCACTTGCTGGGCGGCGGAACCGACGAGGTTCTGAAGAACGCCGTCGCGCAGCGGGTCCTCGGCCTCCCACGCCCCGCGTGAGGAGCAGCTTCATGACCATCCGCGACTCCCTCGCCCGCAGCGAGGACCAGCACCAGCTCTCCTCCGCGGCGCTGCGCAGCGCGCTGGAGACCGAAGCCGGGTACAGCCCGCAGCTGCACTCCCGCCTGGCGGGCGAGCTGGGCCTGACCGGGCTGACGATCCCGGAAGAGTTCGGCGGCCTCGGCATGTCCCAGGCCGAGGCGGGCGTCGTGCACACCGAACTGGGCCGCGCCCTGTATCCGGGCCCGTTCCTGGCCAGCTGCCTGGCCGCCGGAGTGCTGCTCGCGGCCGGTGACCGCGCGGCGCAGGAACGCTGGCTGCCGCTCCTGGCCGACGGATCAGTGACCGGGACGGTGGCGGCGGCCGGCGAGGACGGCCACTGGGCACCAGGATCCGACAGCGTCCGGGCCGAGCGCACCCCCGGTGGCTGGCGCCTGTCCGGCCGCAGGTGGTACGTGGTCGCGGGTCACGTGGCCGGCATTATCGTCGTGCCGGCGATCACCGATTCCGGACTCGCGATGTTCCTGGTGGAACCGGGATCCCCCGGGTTCTGGGCGTTCGGGCAGCTGAGCCTCGACCTGACCCGGCGGGTATGCGTCACCACCTTTGACGCGACCCCGGCGCTGCTGCTCGGTCAGGACGAGAACGCGGCCGCCGCCCTGGCCCGGGCCGAGCGCGAGTTCCTGCTCGCGACCGCCGCCGAAGCCGTCGGCGGCATCGGCTGGTGCCTGAACGCGACGATCGCGTACGCGAAGGACCGGGAGCAGTTCGGGCGCCCGATCGGTTCCTTCCAGGCGGTCGCCCACGCCTGCGTCGACATGCTCGCGGCCTTTCAGTCCGTCTCGTCGGCCGCCAGGTACGCCGCGATCGCCACCGCCTACGGTGCGACCGACGCCCGGATGGCCGCCCACGTCGCCGCGCTGCGGTCCGGCGAGTCCTACCGCGGCGTGACCGAAGCCGCCATCCATCTGTTCGGCGGCGTCGGGTTCACCTGGGAGCACGACGCGCACCTTTACTACCGGCGCGCGTGGTCCGCCGAGCGCCTGGCCGGCGGACCGCAGGCTCACCGCGCGGCCATCGCTGACCTCGCAGGCGTGTAAGGACGGGCGGCAGCCCGGGGCGACCTCGGCTGGGCTAGGCCGGCGCCAGCCGCCTGGCCACCTGGCCCATCAGCCCAGAGCCGATCGACTCTTGCACGCTCCTGGCGAACAGCCACTGCCGCACTCGGCTGGGGTCCAGGCCGGCCAGGCCCGCCATCCGGGTCGCCAGCCCGGCCGGGTCGGCGGCCAGCCTGACCTCGCAGTTCAGCATGTGCTGCAGCACGTCGTAGGCCGGATCGCCCATGTACGGCTTGGGGTCGATGACCAGCCAGGACGCGCGCCGCGCGGCCAGGATGTTCTGGCTGTGCAGGTCGGTGCACAGCAGCACCTTCTCCTCCGCGGCATCGGGCAGGGTACGGAACAGGGCGATGCCGTCCCTGGCCAGTCCAGGATCGATCCGGTCGGCGGCACCGGCGTACTCCCGCTCAAACTCATCGGCCCACGCCTGGCACATCTCTCGTAGCGGCCGGAACGGCGTGGCCGTCGGCGGCTGAGCCCATAGCTGGCGCAGCAGCATCGCCACGACCTGGTCCTGCTCGGGCTCGGCCAGGACTAGGCGCAGCGGCGTGCCGGGCACGCAGCGCTCTAGCAGCAGCGCGGTGGCCGACCCTGTCTCGTGCGAGGCGTGCAGTCGGACGACTCCGTTCCCGTTCCATAGCCGCAATCCGGCCGCCTCGTCCCGCCCTTCGCCGGACGGGAACCGGAAGCCGACCTTCAGCACGAGCTCGGCGCCAGCTGCGTCAGCGGCCGGTGCGACCCATGCGCACTGCCCGCCTGGCCGGAATGGCTCGCCGACACGCAGGGACCACCGGTCGGCCAGATCGGCCACGATCGCGGGCAGTTCGGCGATCCAGCCGCGCAGGTCATCCTCGCGGCGTGCCGCCGCCGCCTCGGCCAGGAGCCTGGGCACCGGGAATGCTGGCATGGTCGGAACATTGCCGGGCCCTCAAGACGGAGTCAAATGAGATTGGCTCGTCCTGACGATCGGGGTAGGGCTAGCGGCGCGTGGCGGGGACGGGTGGCTCAGGCCGTCTGCTGATGTCCTTCGTCGGGCTGGATGCCATGCCGGAGCAGCAGGCCCCGCAGCCGTGCCACCTCGTGGTGCAGTCGGCCGAGTTCCTCGTGCAGCGCGATTTCGGCGTCTGGCGTGGCGATGTCAGCATCCGGCGCCCAGTTGGCGGAGGGCGGGACAAGGTCCGCTGACTCCGGCGCGTGGTTGGCCAAGATCTGGATTACTTTCTGGCGGACGCGATTCTGGTCAGCACCCAGGTTGGTGAGCACCTGGCATGCCACCCCGTCCCCTTCGCGGAGCAGGCCGAGCAGGATGTGTTCGGTCCCGAGGTGCAGGTGGCCGAGGTGCCAGGCTTCCCTATGGGCCAGTTCGAGCACCTTCTTGGCCCGGGGTGTGAACGGGATGTGGCCTGCCGCACGGCGTCCAGGCTGATGTCAACCGCCTCAAGCGCCCTGGCCGCCACGCCCTCGCCCTCGCGGAGCAGGCCGAGCAGGATGTGCTCGGTGCCGACGAAGTTGTGGTTCAGCCTCCGGGCCTCGTCCTGGGCGTGGACGACGACATTTCGCGCCCGATCGGTGAAACGCCCGAAGAGCCCTCCGGGCCCGGGCATCTGCTGGCTCTCCCTCGATCGGAAGATCTTCCTCCGATCCGGTATCCATCCGGGCATGGGTGCCTTCCTGGTTTGTGGTCTGGCGTCGTCCTGATGAGGTGATCCGGCGCTACGGGACAGCCGGGGCGACAGCCAGGCCGTCAGGCCCGCGACCGGAGGGCGGTCATCCGCTAGCTGGCAGATGACCGCCTCAGCCGCCTCGGGCGGATCGAGATCGGCCTGCCACCCGTTGACCGCGAGGAACTGCAGCGCCGCCATCACCGCGACCTGCCTGCCGTCGCCGAATGGGCGGTGCTTGATCAGCGCGTGCAGCAGGTGTGCGGCGGCGCGGGCCGGCTCGTCCGGGTCAACGGGAGCGCGACCGCCTTCCTGGTCGCGGCGATCCTCCGGAATGCTAGGGTCGCCCGGTGCCCGGCCAGGCGGTGCCCCGGCGCGGGCCGCCTCGTCCAAAGCCGCTTCAGCGGCAGCGATATCGAGCATGGCGAGAGCCGTGCCGGTATCCACGTCCAGGACCCTGCTGGCGATGACGACCAGATCGGCCACACTGAGCGGGATCACGGCGGGTCGTCCCGGAGCAGTTCCAGGATGCGCTGGTGCCGGGCCAGGTTGTCGTCAAGCAGCTTGCGGAATCTCTTGTCGCGGCGCCGCGCCTCCACCAGCACGGCAATCGCCTCCCGGACTACGTCAGACACCGACCGGCCCTCGACCTGGGCGACCGCCTCCAGCCGTTCGGCCAGGCCGGGATCAAGCCGCAGCACCATGTTCTTGGTCCGGGCAGACGCGCTCTCCGTCATAATGATATCAAGATATCACGATACCGTAGAGTCGTCCAGCGGGTACCCGGTGGAACCGTCGCATTTTGTTGGGGTCCCCTCTAGGCTGTCTCGGAGGCTGAGGGAGGAAATGTGGCCAGCGCCGAAGAGATCCTCAGGCAAGCTCGCACTATCCTGGTTATTGACTGGCCAAGTAGGGACGTGCCGGACACTCTCGCGCGAGCCGGGTTCACGGTCGTCGTACGCGGCGGGCCCGGACCCGAGGACTACTCAGTCCAGGACATCGTGGACGGGGAGGTCGTTCCCCGGCCCCTCGGTGCCGCTCCCCGGCAGGCCGACCTCGTCTACTCCTACCGCCCGATCGGCGAACTGCCAGGAATCGTCTCCAGTGCCCGGAAGATGGGCGCCACGGCCGTCTGGCGGCAATCAGGCCTGGCCAGCTCCGGGACCAGCGACCCGAAGGGCTGCTGGGTAGCCGAAACCGAGTCGCGGCAGGCCCGGCAGATCGTCGAGTCGGCAGGACTGGATTACATCGAACAGCCCTATATCGCCGATGCGGTCCGGCGGATCACCGGCGAACCGGGCTGATGTAAGGTCCAAAACGCCAGTCGTGCGCGACGCTCATGCTCCTCCTATAGTTCCCTGCCATGATAAAGCCATGACAGGGCAGGCTTCTGGAACGCCCGGTGACTGCTCACCTTTACCGGAGGGGCCATGACGTACCCGATCACCCCAGACCGCGTTCCCGCCGGCGCGACACCCGAAGGCGACGGGGTTGTCATCGGGGAGGGGCCGGTCCGTGTCGACGCTTTCGTCGACTTCCTGTGCCCGTTCTGCCAGCGTTTTGAGCTGTCCTCGGCGCCGGCACTGGCTGGCCTGGTGGCCGACGGGCTGGCCAGCCTGGTCTACCACCCCATGAACTTCCTCGACGAGGCCTCGACCACGAACTACTCGACCCGGGCGGCCGCAGCATCGGGCTGCGCCGCCGACCAGGGCCGGTTCCTCGAGTACGCACATGTGCTGTTCGTCAACCAGCCACCCGAGGGCGGGCCAGGGCTGAGCGACGCTGAACTCGCCCGCCTCGGCCGCGCCGCGGAGATTGTCGACCCGGCGTTCGCGGCTTGCCTGTCCGGTGCGCCCTACCTGGACTGGCCGCCATACGTCACCGCGCGCGCCACCGCGGCGGGTGTCAGCGCGACGCCGACCGTTCTGGTCGCAGGCGTAGTTGTCAGGCCAGACGCGCAGGCGATCACCGCCGCGGTCGCCCGGGCCAGCAGCGGGCCATGACCAGGAATCGCGGGGATGGCGGTCAGGCGGCCCGGGCTGATGTGACGTCCTGGGCACCCAGGAATTTCTTGAGGTACTGGCCGGTGTAGCTCTGCTCGACCTGCGCCACTTGCTCGGGGGTCCCGGCCGCGATCACGTCGCCGCCGCCGGAACCGCCCTCGGGACCTAGGTCGATGACCCAGTCGGCGGTCTTGATCACGTCGAGGTTGTGCTCGATCACGATGACGGTGTGGCCGGCGTCCACGAGCCGCCCGAGCACGACGAGAAGCTTGCGGATGTCCTCGCAATGCAGGCCGGTGGTCGGCTCGTCGAGCAAGTAGATGGTGCGGCCGGTAGCGCGGCGCTGCAGTTCGGCGGCCAGCTTGACCCGCTGCGCCTCCCCGCCGGACAAAGCCGGGGCCGGCTGGCCGAGCCGCACGTAGCCCAGGCCCACGTCCACCAGCGCCTTAAGGGGCCGGTAGATGGCGGGAATGGCCCCGAACAACGCGGCCGCCTCCTCGATCGGCATGTCCAGCACGTCGGCGATGGTCTTGCCCTTGTAGTGGACCTGCAGGGTGTCGGTGTTGTAGCGGGTGCTGTGGCAGACCTCGCACGGCACGTAGACATCCGGCAGGAACTGCATCTCGATCTTGATCGTGCCGTCGCCGGAGCAGGCCTCGCACCGGCCGCCCTTGACGTTGAACGAGAACCGGCCCGGCTGGTAGCCGCGGACCTTCGCCTCGGGGGTCTGCGCGAACAGCCTGCGGATGTGGTCGAACGCCCCGGTGTAGGTGGCGGGATTCGACCGCGGCGTCCGGCCGATCGGGTCCTGGTCGACGTGGACGACCTGGTCCAGGTTCTGCATCCCGGTGACCCGCGTGTGCCTGCCCGGCACGATCCGCGTGCCATGCAGTTCCCTGGCCAGGGCGCCGTAGAGGACGTCGTTGACCAGGGTCGACTTGCCGGACCCGGAAACGCCGGTGACCGCGATGAGGCAGCCCAGCGGGAACGCCACGTCGATGCCGCGCAAGTTGTGCTCGCTGGCGCCCTCGACCACGATTTCCCGGCCGGGGGACCGATTCCTGCGGGCCCGGGGCAGCGGGATGACCTCGCGGCCGGCCAGGTAGCCGCCGGTCAGCGAATCGCGGCTGGCCAGCACCTGCTCGAGCGGGCCGGAGACGACGATGTGGCCGCCATGCTCGCCCGCCCCCGGCCCGACATCGACCACCCAGTCGGCGGCCCCAGATCCCGCAGCCGGGTCAGCGTCTCCAGCAGCCGGTGGTTGTCGCGCTGGTGCAGGCCGACAGACGGCTCGTCCAGCACGTAGAGCACGCCGGTCAGGCCCGAGCCGATCTGCGTGGCCAGCCGGATCCGCCGCGCCTCACCGCCGGACAGAGTTGACGACGCCCGGTCCAGGGTCAGGTAGTCCAGGCCGGCTTGCCGCAGGAACTCCAGGCGCGCGGCCATCTCGGCCAGGATTGGCGCCGAGATCTGGGTGTCTCGCTCGGACAGCTCCAGCGCGGGCAGCAGCCTGGCCAGCTCGCCGATCGGCAGCGCGCACAGCTCCGCGATGGACCTGCCATCCACCTTCACCGCGACCGCGACGGGATTCAGCCGTGCCCCCTGGCACGACAGACACGGCACGTCCCGCATGAACCCCGCGCACCAGTCCCGGCTTGCCTCGCTCTTGGCCTCGGCCTGCCGCCGCTGGATGTAGGGAATCGCGCCCTCGAAGCGGGCCTGGTAGGAGCGCTGCCTGCCGTTCCTGGTCGTGTACTGAACGTGCACCTGCTGGTCATGGCCATACAGCAGAGCATGCTGAGCGGCGGCGGGCAGCCCGTCCCAAGGCGTGTGAATGCCGAACCCCAGGCTGTCGCCGAGCGCCTCCATCAGATGGATGAAGTAGTCACTGGCGTGCTCGCCGCCGCTCCACGGGCCGATCGCGCCCTCGGCCAGGGTCCGGTCCGGATCGAAGACCACGAGGTCGGGGTCGACCTCCATCCGGGTGCCCAGGCCGGTGCAGGCCGGGCAGGCGCCCTGGGGGGAGTTGAACGAGAACGAGCGCGGCTCGAGCTCGTCGAAGTACAGGTCGTCGAACAGGCACGCCAGGTGCTCGGAGAACATCCGTTCCCGATGCGGGTCGTCCTGGCGAAGGTCGACGAAGTCGAGCACCACCACCCCGCCGGACAGGGCGAGCGCGGTCTCCACCGAGTCGGTCAGCCTGCGCCTGGACGACTCCTTCACGTCCAGCCGGTCGACCACGACGTCGATGTCGTGCTTCTCGTACTTCCTCAGCTCAGGCCGCTCACCGGGCGCCGCGGTAGAGCCGGCGCTGTCCAGCCTGATGACCACGCCGTCGACCCTGGCCCGGGAGTAGCCCTTGCCCTGCAGCTCACGCAGCATCTCGCCGTACTCGCCCGTGCGGTTCCGCGCCACCGGGGCCAGCACCTGGAACCTGGTGCCCTTCTCCAGCTCGAGCACCCGGTCCACGATCTGCTGCGGGCTGTGCCGCATGATCGGCCGCCCGCAGATCGGGCAGTGCGGCTGGCCCACCCGGGCGTACAGCAGCCGCAGGTAGTCGTACACCTCGGTGATCGTCCCGACGGTCGACCGCGGATTGCGCCCCGGGGCATTCTGGCCGATGGACAGCGCCGGCGACAGCCCGTCGATGAAGTCGACGTCGGGCCTGTCCATCTGGCCGAGGAACTGCCGGGCATAGGCGGAAAGCGACTCGACATACCTGCGCTGGCTCTCGGCGAAGATCGTGTCGAAGGCCAGGCTGGACTTGCCGGACCCGGACAGGCCGGTAAACACGATCAGGGCATCACGCGGCAGGTCGAGCGAGACATCCTTGAGGTTGTGCTCGCGCGCACCGCGGACCACGAGACGATTAGCCACAGTGTTCGGTACTCCCATGGGGGACGTGGCGCATTCAGGGCCTGTAATGGGGGAGGGGGACACGATGGTCCACTGGCGATGGCGCTCGCCGGGCCACGCCTCACCCGCCCCGTGCCCTGCCCATCCGCCCGCCCAGCGGAGATAGCGCCTGACAGATGTACTCACAACAAAAACACGGCGCCCCGGATTCCGCCTGCCTGCGGCGCCTCCCGCCCGCGGACGATGACCTGACTGAAGGGCTTAAACCACCGTTCGTTCGGCATAAAAAATCTGATGATCCCGAACGGCCGGGGTGTTACGGCCTGAGCCAGCTGAGCGGCGGCCATCGCGAACGTGCTCACGGGCGGAGTTGCCGGCTGACCTGATACCTGGCCTGCGGCCCGGCGGAGGGGGCCAGGACGGTGAAGAAGTCCCTGGTCCACCCGTAGAGGTACTGGTCGGCCGGCCGGTTCTGGCCGGGGACCGCCGCCCTGAGCGGGCCGCCCGGCTGGCGGGCGACATCCAGCTGAACCCACTCGGGGTTGATATCGAGCTCCATCGCGATCCGCGCCCCGCTGCGGGCCAGCGCCATCGCGAGGTCGGCCGGGGCGGCGGACATGCTCGCGGCGTAGATCAGGTCGCCGGAGGCGTTCTGGCCGACGGCGCTGCGGGCGACGTACTCGCCGCCGCCGAGCGTCGATCCCCACAGACCCCAGTCCGATGCCGCCCCGGTGGGTTTGGAGTCCATGACCAGAGGCTGCAGGTTCTGCCGGACGCTGTACACCGCCTGGCCCGGTTCGGGCACGCCGCTTCCCCAGATCCCGATGCTGGCCCGGCCGGAGCGGTCGATGACCAGGCTGGCGTAGCCGCGGCGCAGCGGGCTGATCACGTGCCCCTCCTGCTCGTACCCGCCCACCCCGGCGCCCAGCTTGAACCCTCCGTTGAAGGCGGCCAGCAGCCGCTTACGCTCAGCGCCCGTCACCTCCGGGCCGGCGCGCACTACGCTGGCCGCCGCCGCCCCGGGATCCCCGCTGCCGTTGTGCAGGACGTACTGCACCGGCCCCGAGAAGGTCGCCACCGTGACCGCGGACCCATCGGCGAGCCGCATCCGGGTCGTGGTGACCGCCGGCGCGGGCGGCGGCTGCGCGAGGGGGCTGGCCGCCTGGCTGTTCCGCACCGCCGGGCTGGCCGGGCCGCTCCGCACCGCGGGGCTGGCCGGGCCGCTCCGCACCGCGGGGCTGGCCGGGCCGCTCGGCGCCGCGGGGCTGGCCGGGCTGACCGTAGCGCCCGTATTGCCCGTGGCCGTCGGGGTGGCCGGGGACGCCGCACGCGTTCCACCCGGCGGCGAGCTACACGCCGTTATCAGGCAGAGGCCAGCCAGGAATCCGGCGGCGCACAGCCTGCGCATCACGCGCTCCGCCCGCGGGCCTTGCTTCGCGGCGGCCGTACCGGGCCAGACGACTGGGAGAAATGCAAAGATCGTCTCTTACGTGTCTTTTCTTCCGCTGCCGCGTTCAGGATACGGTGCTGGTTCTGGGCGGCTGATCCTGGCCGCCGGACCTGGCCGTCCGAGAGCGATCAATAATGTGGCCGTGTTCCCGTCGCCCATCGCGCCGACGCGGGAGTCGCCCTCGCTGATCTCGCCGCGGTCAATGCGGCCGCGTCACGGGCTGCCGCCCATCTGGCTGACCAGCACGTCCCTGGTAATGCCGTACGGCGCGAGGATCCCTTCGGCCTTGTCAAGATCAACCAGATCGGGCAGGACCCGCGACAGTTCTTCCGCCGTCTCCGCGAATCCTGCCCTGCGCAGGACGTCAAGAACATGCTGCCTTGTGACTTGCATAGCGACTCCCTCACTCTCCTCCGCCCTCTGCGCTACCTTACGGGGCAGCTACGGCACCCTGGATGGGCGGCAGCTCACCCTCCAGAACCCCAGGCCGAGCCAGGGGAAGTGAGCACTGCCGACGCGGCCCTGCTGGCCGAACTGGACATGGCCGGTGGCCAGCCAGGTGAAGAAGTAGATCAGGTACCGGAACGCGACCGCGCCCAGTCCTGACCCGGCGCCCACCACGGCCGCGATCGCGAACAGCCCGGACCGTGACTCCCGCGCCCAGCCGCTCGCCCGGCCGGTCCACCGCAGTGTTCCCGGCAGTTCCGCCGCCGCCTTGCCCGTCATGACCGGCCCTGCTCACTGCCGGCGCGCGCCGGCTCCCGTTTCATCCTGGTAGCCGCCGGCGGCGCGGGGCCAGCCGGCTCCGCGGGCCACTGGCTGTCGGGGATCTTCCCGGCCGCCATAGAAGTGTGGGCTCGTACCCGTTTCCACGCCGCCCATCATCGCACCTGAGGCCAAGGCCCGCTAAGAGCCTGCCCCCTCGTTCGAGCGCGCGGGCGCCCTGCTGCTGTCCGCCTAGCAAAGCCTCGTCCCGCAGGGCCTGGACGAAGTTGCGGATGATCTTTTCGCCGTGCATGGTGAGGATCGACTCGGGGTGGAACTGCACGCCCTCGATCGGCAGGGTGGAGTGCCGCAGCCCCATCGGGATGCCCCCGCTGGTCCGGGCCGTGACCGGCAGCCACGGCGGCAGGGATCGCTCGTCCACGACGAGCGAGTGGTACCGGGTGGCCTGGAACCTGCGCGGCAGGCCGGCCAGGACGCCGCGGCCATCGTGCGCGATGACTGACGGCTGGCCATGGACGGGGCGCGGGGCACGGATGATCCGGGCGCCGTAGGCGGCCGCGATGGCCTGATGGCCCAGGCAGATGCCGAGCACCGGCATGACAGCGCCGCAGACGCGGACCACATCGATGCTGATGCCGGCCTCGGCCGGGCCGCAGGGTCCCGGCGAGATCACCACGCCGGCCGCGCCGGACGCCGTGACCTGCTCTGCGGTGACCTCGTCGTTGCGGGCCACCTCGACCGCGCACCCGGCGGACGCCAGCAAGTGCACCAAGTTATAGGTGAAGGAGTCGTAGTTGTCGATGACGACGACCTGCGCCCTGGCGACGGCGTTGGCGGCCCGCGCGGCGCCGCTCCGCGCGGGCCCGGGCCGGGGCGCGGGCCCGGGCCGGGGCGCGGGCGCGGGCTGGGGCGCGGGCGCGGGCCGGGGCGAGCTGGATCGGCCGTGCGATGCCGCCGTGGCGGCGGTGTCCGCGGCCAGGGCGGCGGCCAGGCGGGCGGTCAGGGGTTCCCC
>WNFJ01197806.1_pt1 | contig 11335 bp, 10 predicted proteins | sample 5400461 | NCBI WGS metagenome assembly WNFJ01 (sample SAMN13153349, study PRJNA577476) | soil metagenome | isolation source: 115 cm saprolite on Douglas fir-dominated hillslope | place: USA:California | collected 2013-09-17 | reverse complement strand
AGATCGGGATTTGTCCGATTACATCCCGCTTTGCCACGACGTAAAAGGCAACGACGTGATCAGCCAGTACGCCATGGGACCGCTCAACGATTTGGGTCTGCTGAAGATGGATTTTCTCGGGTTGAAAACGCTGACCGTCATCGAGGATACGCTGACGCTGATTCGCAAACGCGACTCAAACTTTTCGCTAAAAGATATTCCGCTGAATGATGCCGGTGCCTTCGCGCTTTACAACCGCGGCGAAACCATCGGCCTGTTCCAGATGGAATCTGGCGGTATGACCAGCCTCTCGAAGCAGTTCGATGTTAAAAGGCTCGACGACATCATTGCATTGATCGCGCTGTACCGGCCCGGTCCGATGGAGCTCATTCCGGAATACGTGAAAGCGAAAAAGGGGATCACGCCAATCAAATACCTGCATCCGCTCCTCGAGGATATCTGCGCCGACACCTACGGCGTGATGATTTACCAGGAACAGGTAATGGCGGCTGCGAGCAAACTTGCCGGCTACTCGCTTGCGCAAGCCGATCTTCTCCGGCGCGCCATGGGCAAGAAAGACAAGGAGAAGATGGCGAAAGAACGCAGAAACTTCATCGAGGGCTGCGCGCGCACGAATAAAATTCCCGAAAAAAAGGCGAACGCCATTTTCGATTTGCTGGAAAAATTTGCCGGTTACGGATTCAACAAAAGTCACAGCGCGGCGTATGGCGTGATCAGTTACCAGACGGCCTTCCTCAAGGCGCATTACCCAGTGGAATTCATGGCGGGTTTGCTGAGCAACGAAATCAATAACACGGAAAAAATTTCGGTCTTCGTAGGTGAATGCAAGCGCAATTCTTCCGCCGGACATCAACAAGAGCGGTTTGAAATTCACACCGGAAACGTGGCAGGGGCCTCAGCCTCCCGAGAGTCGCGGCACTGACGCGGCTCCAACATTGAATGCAATTCGTTACGGCCTGGCTGCGATCAAAAACGTCGGCGAAACAGCGATGGCCATGGCCATTCGGGAGCGCGACGAACGCGGCGAGTTTTCTTCGTCGGAGGATTTCTGCAGCCGGCTCGATTCGCGCGTAGCCAATCGCAAAATGTTAGAAAGCCTCATTAAGGCGGGCGCGTTTGATTTTACCGGGCGCGATCGAGCGGAGCTCTTCGCGTGCATCGAAGATGCGCTTGCATCCTCGGCGGCTCTCCAGCGTGATCGGGTGGCTGGGCAGGTTTCGCTCTTCGATGAGCAAACGCACGCTGCCACGGCAACGAGGCGGCAATCGATCAAACCGTGGAACGAGCACGAGAAACTTTCGTTCGAGAAGGAGCTTCTCGGATTCTACTTGAGCGGTCACCCGCTGGATGCGTATGCCGATCTTTTTGCGGCAAAAAATTATCGATCAATTGCCTCGTTGGGCGAGCTTGACGATCGCGCGCAATTTAAGATTGCTGGAGCGATCGTGGAGGTGGAAAAAAAATTCACCAAGAAGGAGGGCAAGCCGTTCGCGGTTGTATGGCTCGAAGACCTGATGGACATGCTCGAGGTGGTCGTGTGGAACGAGGTGTATCTGAAGGTCTCGGATGTTCTCGTGCCCGGGCGCGTTGTTGAATTGAAAGCAACGTTGGACAGACGCGACGAAATGCTTCGGGCTACGGCTGTGGAAATTAAGCCGCTGGTAGCGGCAAAATCTAATGGCGCAACCGAAGGATCGGAAGATAAATCACAGTCCGCGATTCGTCTGCGATTTTCCTCGGCGACGACGGGGGATGAGTTGCGCCAGATCCGCAAAATTCTCGTCAGCTCACCCGGACGTCATCCCGTCCAACTGTTGTTTGATCGAGGTGACGGCAATTCGTTGCGGCTCGATGCGGGCACGGAGTTTAGGGTGGATCTTACGCCGGATTTGGCGGAGAAGCTTTCCCGCTGGCTTGTGACCGGGCGACACCAGTAACTGAGTTATCGCTGCTTCTCTCGTTCTTTTGGACGTGCTTGGGGCGTAACTTCAGCACGCGGCACGGCGCCGAGTAACAATGTTTTTTCCTCAGGGCCTGTTCCAATGCAAAGGGGAAATGTGCGTTCGGTACTATCGGACGTCGAAACAATGGAAAATTGGCTAGCGATCTCTTCTTTCAACTTGACGCTCCAGCCGGATTGAAGAAGAGGGCCGCGAAACTCCAGCTCCGTCGCGGCAGGAGCAAGAGGCAGGGCCGCCGGCGCAATTTCAATTTTGCTCACGCAGTCAACGGGACGCGACATTAGATCGAAAATGGGTGTCGCTGTGGCGATTCTGATCACGACGTGTTTCGTATTTTCGAAATCGATTTCTCCACTAAGCGCAAGGTCTACTTCCTTGGTTGCGAGATTCAGAAACTCGAGCGAAGCGCGATTGCCATCAAAAATGGCCAGGGTACTGGCTCCGATGACGTTTAAGAAAGAGTCGCTGCTGGCCAGCTTTCCGTTTACGAGCTGCACTTCACCAACGATGCGGGGACGCTCCAACGTTTCGGAGAGAGAGATTTTTCCACTCAAAATGCCGTCTTCCAGAATGTTTGAAGGGAAAAACTGAGGTGCGGCTGCCAGAAAGAGCGCCGGGAAATCCAGCGAAACCTTAAGAGGCGACATCTGAAAAGCGCTCCAAGTGACCCCGATGGGCAGCGGAAAATTCGCGGTGAAACTGAGCGGGCTCGATTTGGGCAAGTGAACCGCGCCGCGCATATCCCACTGACTCGAGTCGATCGTTGCTTGAAATTCTACCGGAATCGGGCCCGCGTTCGGCCGTGGTAACCCGCGCAGGGTCGAAACGTAATCGCGCAGATCGTTTGTCCAGGCGTCGAGTGTCCCTGAATACTTGTGCTCGGGTGAAAGATCGATCTTGCCCTCACCCGAGAGAGAATCTTTCTTCCGAGTCAAATCGAAGCGTTCGATCTCCAGCTCGGTCGGTTTCAGAGTCACTTTTGCACTGAGGCTGTCGATGTCGTGTTTGAAAAACGTTAGCGAGGCGCCCTCGATCGTGAGGTCACCGCCGAAGTTGCGGGCGTGGGTATCCATCGACCCTTCGATGCTGATTTTCCCTGCGAAATCAGCTGGATTTGCACCGAAAAGCGCAAGGAATTCGCCGAGCTGATTAATCGATGCGGAAACGTTTCCGCGAAAATCCGGCCGGAGCCACTCGGACGAACTCGCGGGTAATGCAGCTTCTCCGCTTAAGGTGAACTGGTTGCTTTTTTGCCTGATGTAAACTTGCTGGAGCTCAATCTTCCGGTTGTAAAGTGCGGCGCCGAGCATGAGCGCTTCTGCTGTGCGATCGCGCCAGGTCAGCCCGGTTAATTCGCCCCAAAGCGACGCGGTTGCGCGGTCCGGCTCGATCAAATTGCCGCGAAACGTGAAGTTGCTGGCATGGAGCAAGCCATTGACACGGTCTGCGAAACCAAGCGCGTCTGAAATCTGCGCCAGCGAAAGGTCGGCGGCGCCACCCGCAATCTTCCAGTTAGAATGTGGCGAGTGCCATTCATGCGAAATATTCGCCCGGAGTTTGCCACCGAACGCATCGACGTCGAACTGCAATCCCATTCGCCGGTTCCCCAGCCGCGCTAGATCCACTGTCGCGGCCTGCAAGTCCAGGCCGTGAGTCAAAGTCAGTCCGGCGAGCGTCAAGCGATTGCCTTCCCAGTGAGTAGCGCCGCGCAACTGCGAAAAAGTTTGGCGCACCCATGGTGAGGTGATCATGAGTTCAGCAGCGGTGAACCGGCCGGGTTCCGTCTCGCTTGCAGATAGCGAAGCGTTCCGCAGCAAAATCAAACTCGGCCCGTTCTGGACGCGCGTTTCCAGCTTGGCGATGCTTAAGGTTTCCGGGAGCAATCGATGGAGCCTCGCCCAGCCGCGTTCGCTTAGTGCTTGCACACTTGGATTCGTGCGGTGCAGCTCGGCGTGGAATTCTCGAACGGAAATATTTCGGATGTCGCGGCCGCTCAGGTGCAGAAAGACGCGCTTGAGATTGAAAACAACTCGCGCGTCAAGGACAGTGACATCAACGCGGGCTGCATCGCCACGCACACTTTTCAGGTGAATCTGACGAATGACAATGGGACGCAGAAACGGCGCGTCGACTCCGTCGATCGTGGCGACCAGCCCTTCTTGGCGGGCGAACCACCAGACCCAGAGGCGAACCCCGTTGGAGACCGCAATTGGCGCAAGCAGGACAGCGGCGAGCGCCACGATGACGATCACCAGAATAATGAGGAAGATTCGATTCTTAAACGGCATCCCTGTGAGACCAAGAGGATCAGTATACGGAGGACCGATAATCGGTAATTACACCTGCATGTGTCACTTAAATACTGATCACAATTGACTGACCACTATTCACTTTTCCTCTCGTCTTTGAACACCAAACGCAGCGGCTGCGCTGTGTGAATTCGTTGTTCGAGTTGCTGCTGCAAAGTTTTCTCGGCTTCAGTGGGCAGCTCGCTTTCTGCTGCTTTCTTCCAAGCCAACTCAGGCAGCACTAACAATTCGCTTTGAACATCCTGCCCGGAAATGCGGTTCCATAATCCGTTTTCGAATGCGAGCACGTCCATTTGTTGCTGCTCAACGCCCAAAATCTGCGCATGCGGCAGCTGCACGATGATTTCATCCGGGCGAATATCGATCGAGAGGCCTTTCCGCAGATCGAATCCGGCTTTGGCAATGAATGTGCCATGCAGTTTCACGCGTTTGGAGCTGCCCACCCACGTATGGAGCAATTCGTGTTCGACTTCGATGCGACGGGACAGGACGACCAGCTCGGTTACCGGCGTCGTTTGTTCCATATAAACGCGGTCATTGATCGTGATCCGTGGCTGCAAATGCGCGATGTCGACGAATGCAGCGCGGAGATTTTTGCCAAGCCTCTCCAGCTCAGCCGTGCTTTGCCGCGCTGTGCGCGCCGGCCAGCTCTCCAAACGCAAAAAGATGATCAAGATCGTCATTGCAATTGTGAGGGCCATCAGCGTCAACGCGATTGGCCATGCAACACGATACGGGTTTGCTGATTTCGACATTGGACGTTCCGCGTTGACCGTTTCTGTTCAGACGCAATCGAGCAAGAGGAGAATCCCGAGCAAGGAGAAAGCGGCGAACGTTCGGCTCCAAAAAATTACCGCCCCCCACACCCGATAGGCGTGAAGGGCGGCTGTTCCCCCCAGAACAATCGTAGAAAACTTTCATGGCTCTAAACGAGGTTTCGCCCGCTCGCAACAAAATTCTACACAAAACTTTCAAAAAAGTCTCGGGCAGTTCTGCCGTTGCGATCTCCACAGAAAAAACGAGGGCACGACAGACTGAACGCGAGGTCGAATGCCAGCACGATCGAAAGGTTGCGCAAGCGCGCGGCGCGGTCTCTAGTTTTGGAATGCGTGACTTGGGCGATGAACGGGGGTCGCGCAATTTCTCCGGTTCATTGCTGGTCGCTCATCCGAACATGGTCGACCCGAACTTTCGGCGCACCGTGCTTTTTGTTTCCGAGCATGAGCCTAACGAGGGCGCATTGGGTGTGATAATCAATCGCCCGCTTGACCGGCCAGTGACTGAACTGGTCTCGGGTACGCCACCGGAGGGGCTCGCCGATGTCCCGGTGTTTTTGGGCGGTCCGGTTGGAAAAAACCAACTGATGTTTGCTGCGTTTGAATGGCAGAAGGGTGCAGGTTTGAAACTCAATCACAACATCAGTTTCGACGAAGGAACTGATACACAGGGCCAAAAGGATGTGCTTACGGTTTGCGCTTTTGTCGGTTACGCCGGCTGGGGTGCCGGCCAACTCGAAAGCGAGGTGAAGCAAAAAGCGTGGGTTGTGCAGAATGCCAATCCGTCGCTGCTAAAACTTGATCGCCTGCCAAATCTGTGGTTCGAGATTATGCGAACGCTGGGACCGTGGTATAAAATGCTCGCCGCCGCTCCAGATGATCCCTCGCTCAACTAATCTAAGAATTGAGACGTCCGAAGTGATTTAGCTTGATTCCAAGTCTCATTTCTCACTAATCACTCTCACTTCGCACCATGATCGTCGGTGTCCCAAAAGAGATTAAGGAACAAGAGCAGCGCGTTGCGTTGCTGCCGTCCGCTACGAACCAACTCACCAGGCGTGGTCACTCCGTTTTGGTGGAAAGGAATGCGGGGCTCGGCTCTGGCTACACCGACCAGGACTACGTTAAGGCGGGCGCGGAGATTGTGGAGCAGGCGAAAGAAGTTTTCGCGCGCGCTGACATGATTGTGAGAGTCAAGGAACCTCTCAAAGCAGAGTTCCCGTTATTGCGCAGGGGCCAAATTCTTTTCACCTATCTACATCTGGCTGCGAGCAAATCTCTCACTGAGGCTTTGCTGAAATCAGGTGTGACTGGCGTGGCGTACGAGACGATCCAGGTCGACCAGACCATCGTTTGCCGCTGCTGGAACCGATGAGCGAAATTGCCGGTCGCATGTCGGTGGTAATGGGTGCCAATTTTCTCGCCAAGTACAACGGTGGCAGCGGGGTTTTGCTGGGCGGCGTTCCGGGAGTTTTGCCCGGGAGCGTGGTCATCCTCGGTGGCGGAACTTCGGGCGTAAACGCCCTACGCATGGCCAGAGGCCTCGGTGCCGATGCCACAATTCTCGACGTCGATGTCGAACGGCTGCGATTTCTGGATATCGCAATAGAGAACCTGCACACTCTTTATTCGAACGAAGCAAATTTGGACGAATTAATGCCCGATTGCGATTTGCTCATCGGCGCCGTGCTTTTGCCGGGAGCCAAGGCGCCGAAGCTGATCACACGCGCAATGTTGCGAAAGATGAAACCCGGCAGCGTGATGGTAGATATTTCGATTGATCAGGGGGGGTGCGCCGAGACCTCGCGACCAACGACGCATCTCGATCCGGTTTACGTCGAGGAAGGTGTGACGCATTATTGCGTAGCAAACATGCCGGCGGCGTACGCGCGCACCGCGACGCAAGCGCTTACGAACGTCACCTATCGCTATGTGGAGCTACTGGCCGATTTCGGTCTTGAAGGCGCGTGCAAAAAGCAGCAGGCACTGATTGGTGGGATCAACACGCGCGAAGGCCGGCTCACTTGCAAGGCCGTAGCCGACGCGCACGGCCTAAAATGGGAGCCACCGTTTTAGTGCTCGTGGCGAGCCATTTGTGTTCAAAGAAACATTCTACGCGGTCCAAAAACTGCGCTTGCTGCAATTGGTCAATTGAAGCAGTGTGCGTTTCCAACTATGAAGAAATACATCTGCATTCTGGCCGGAGCCGCGCTTCTCGCGGCGTGCGAGCAAAAAACTGAAACTGTCACTCCTGCGACAAGTCCAACTCCTACGACCCCACCGCCTGCGGCGACTGATATGACGAGTCCCGCTGCAACGGAAGCTCCAGCTGCCACCACTGAATCGCCGGCTGGCGCAGAGGAAACACCTGCCGAGTCGCCGCCCGGGCAATAAATTGCCGGGGATTCTTTTTCCCGAGAAGTCTTCCGCCGGATTCCGGTGGAAGACTTCTTTTGTACTGAAGTCGCACATCAGACGCCTACCGCCCGCAATGTGCCTTTGAAGCGCGAGATCTTGAGATCGAGCGGCGAGCAATAGAGGATTGCCAATCAAGATGGCGCCGGCAGGTTCATTCTCCTTCCCAAAGGCGCGTCGCCTGACGCATCGCTCAGAATACGAGCGTGTAAAACGGAACGGCATCACGCAACGCGGCAGACTCCTGATGTTAAATGCGATGCCGGTGGAGGATTCTGGTCCCTGGCGTGCAGGATTCGTTACTTCAGGCCGCCTCGGCGGCGCGGTCCTTCGCAATCGCGTTCGGCGTCGTTTGCGAGAAATTGTTCGCCGGCACCAGCACGGCTTGCGACAAGGCGTTTGGTTCGTAATTATTGCCAGACACCAAGCTGCGACCGCGAGATACGACGCGTTGGAAGATGAATGGTTGCACCTCGCTAGGCGCGCTTCTATTCTGCTCTAATGCTCGGACTGGTTCGTTTCACCATTCGCCTCTATCAGTGCACGCTTTCGCCGTTGCTTCGTCTGCTTTGCGGTCCTGACTGCGGTTGCCGATTTACCCCGACCTGTTCGACATATTTTCTGGAAGCGGTGGAGACGCACGGCGTTCGGCACGGAAGCTGGCTGGGATTGAAACGCCTCGCTCGCTGCCAACCATGGGGCGGATGTGGGTACGACCCGGTGCCACCTCGCTGGGCGGGCGGATCTCACAATGAGCTCCGTCGCTGCGTCTGATCGTGCAAAACCGAATTTATGGATCGAACTGCGTGGGTTGTCGTCGCTCTTTGTGTGGTTGGGCTCGTTGTATGGGAAGTGTATCTGGCAAAGCAGATGGCGCCCAGACCGATTCCCGTTACTGCGGCGCATGGGCAAACTTCATCAACGGCGACGCCGGGGGTCCTGGCGCCTTCGCCGTCTCCGCTTGCCACACCGGAAGCGCCGCCACAGGGCGCTGAGTCAGGTCCCGCCTTTCCGGAAAAGGTCGAGACGTTGCGCAATTCAGATTTCGAATTGCGCTTCACCAACCGCGGCGGCGGCATCGCCGAGGCGGTTATGTTCAATCACATCGCCGAAAACGCCAAGCGCGTGATCTTGAATTCTCCCAAGCACATGCCTATCGGCGCGATGGTTGATGACCCCGCAAAGCCCACGCTTCCGGAATTTACGTTGGCGCGTGAGTCCGATAGCAGCATTCGGTGCGAGCGCGTCGCGCCTGACGGAATCACAATTCGAAAGAAGTTTTCGTTGCTGCAGGCGAGCCAGAAGAAAGACAATTTTCTTCTCGACTTCAACGTAGACGTTCAGAACACAGGTGCACAGCCGTACGCGAAGGCTGACTACTTCGTCGCGCTCGGTTCGGCGGCGCCGATTCATCCGAAGGATTACCCGTACTACACGCGAGTAGTTTGGTGCATCAACGGTAAAGCCAGAGACCGCAACGTGAGTGCATTTCAGGGTAGCGGCGGTTTTTTCGGTATCGGTGCGCATGCGGCGCAGCCGGTTTTCCAGGAGAATTTTGCCGGAGCAGAATGGACAGCCGTGACAGACCAGTTTTTCGCGACGATCATCGTGCCGCTGAACGCGAAGGCTACCGGCATTTGGGGCCGCTCGTTTGAGGTCTCAACCGAGCAAAACACGGTCGGCGTCGAAGGCGCGATGCGCATGCCGGGTTTTCAGGTGCAGCCAGGTCAAACTTACAGCGCGCGTTTCCAGATCTGGACGGGACCGAAAATCTATCATCGGCTGGCTCAGCTCGAGCACAACGAAGCGGAGATTATGAATTTCGGCGTCTTCAAAATAGTCAGCCAATTTCTGCTCAATTTTCTCAACACCATTCACGGTTTCGTAAAGAGTTACGGCGTCGCCATTCTCGTACTGACCCTTGTCGTACGCCTCGTGCTGTGGCCGCTCCAAAGCAAAGCGAATCAAACAATGCGCAAAACAGCGTTGCTTGGGCCGAAGATGCAGGAGTTGCGCGAAAAATACAAAGACGATCCGACACGGATGAACCAGGAGGTAATGAAGCTGTATAAGCAGTACGGCATTAATCCTGTGGGCGGCTGTTTGCCGATGGCCATTCAGATCCCGATTTTCTTCGGGCTTTACCAGATGCTCGCGCAAGCTGTGGAGTTGCGAAACGCGAAGTTTCTTTGGGTACACGATCTATCCCAACCCGATACCGTCGCGCACCTGCCTGTGCTCGGCTTCCCGATCAACATCATCCCGCTGCTTATGGCGGCTACGCAGGTCTGGCTAATGGCGATGACACCGAAGACGGGCGATCCCACACAACGCCGCATAATGATGTTTACGCCGCTGATCTTCCTATTTTTCTGCTACAATTTTGCGGCGGCTCTGGCATTATATTACACCGCGCAAAATCTTTTCAGCATCCTGCAATTTTATCAGAACAAACGACAACCCATGCCGACGCTCGAAAAAGTTGCTCCCGCCGGAAAACGAAAACGATGATGACGCCGAAAGATCTGCTGGACACGATGCTCGGGTACCTCGGTTTCGTGGTGGACATAGAGGAGACCACCAACGAAGGCGGCAACCCGACGCTGCAGATTTACACTGAGGAAAGCCGGCGCCTCATCGGACGCGATGGTGAGACGCTGGAAGCCATTCAGTTTTTGCTCAATCGTTTACTGCAAGCCAGAGACAAGGACGCCGAAAAAGTGATCGTCGATTGCGAACATTACCGGTCAATGCGCGAGGATCGGATCGTACAGCGGGTGCGCGAGTTGGCCGAGCGGGTGCGCATCACAGGCCGTTCGCTCCAACTCGAGCCGATGAATTCTTACGAGCGGCGTCTCGTCCACAACGCTTTCAAAGACGATCCGGAAGTCGCGACATGGAGCCCGTCCGATTCGGCGCGTATCAAGCAGATCACTCTGCTGAAGCGCCCCAAAAAAACGGCACCGCAAGGAACGACGGCTTCCTAGCCGTCGAGTTTTTTGTAGCCGCTTCGCTGTGCGAAGCAAAAGAAGGAGGCCGCCAATAATCTTGAAAATGCACGTGCATTTACACATTCCTTCGTCAACTTCTCGTTAGGCCGCCCTATGGCGATCGGTACTCTTACGTAATGCGACCCCTTCGGTATTCCATCAACGTCACGTTGGACGGATGCTGCGATCATCGTGTAATGATCGCGGACGAAGACTTGCATCGTCACGCGGTCGAGAACCTCGCCCGGGCCGATGCCCTCCTCTTTGGCCGGGTGACCTACGAAATGATGGAGGCAGCGTGGCGGCGGCCGGCGCGGGCGGGAGCGAGGCCTAATTGGATGGAACCCTTCGCCCGGACGATCGACGCGGCAAAGAAGTACGTCGTGTCGAGCACCCTTGACCGGGTCGATTGGAACGCGGAGCTCGTGCGCGGGGATCTGGGGAAGGCCGTTCAGCAGCTCAAGGGGGAGTCGGGCAAGGGACTGTTCGTGGCAGGCGTGAAGCTCCCGCTGGCGTTGGCGGAGCTGGGATTGATCGATGAGTATGAGTTCGTGGTGCAGCCCAGGCTAGCGGGCCATGGGCCGACGTTGTTCGCGGGGCTATCGAAGTGTGTCGACTTGAAGCTCGTGAGCCGGCTGGACTTCGGCTCGGGGGCAGTGGCGATGCGGTATGAGCCGAGAAGGTAGCTATCTGTCGAAGCGCTGCCCCATCCCGCCAGTGGAGCAGAAGTTATGTTCAATGGAGCCCGTTCGCTTAAAACCGCCACCCGGCGCGTGTTTACGTTTTCAGATGATTAAAACAATTTCAGTCGAAGCCACACTCGCTCTCGGTGGCGGTAGCTCAGCCTATTCTCGCTAGGCGACTTGAACTTTCGCGGTCAACAA
>WNFJ01229940.1_pt1 | contig 11337 bp, 10 predicted proteins | sample 5400461 | NCBI WGS metagenome assembly WNFJ01 (sample SAMN13153349, study PRJNA577476) | soil metagenome | isolation source: 115 cm saprolite on Douglas fir-dominated hillslope | place: USA:California | collected 2013-09-17 | reverse complement strand
CGGCGAACTGCTGACCGCCGCGGTCGCCGAGACACTCGGGATCACGCGCGCGGCGGCGGACTGGGTCAAGCGGGGCCCGTGCCTGCGGATAGAAAGCGGGGGGCGGTTCGAGGCCGAGGATGGCAGCCGCGGATTCCTTGGCGGGCCCGGCGCCCCGGCCCTGCCGCTTCCCGCGGCGGCCACGAACATGCTCGCGGTTGCCGGCCCCGCGGGTCTCATGCCCGTCGCCGGCCACCGCACCCCGGCCGAATGGCGGGCGATCAGGCTGCGCCTGAAACAGGCGGTGTTCGCCGGAAACCTGTCGCGAGCGCTGCGGACCCTCGGCCTGGGCGCCACCGGTAGGGCCTGGGCGCCACAGGTCCTGCTCGCGGGCGGCGCGGCCGGTGACGGCGAACTGCTCGGTGTGCTGCTTCGCGCACTTCCCGGCGGCGTGGCGGCGGGCCGGGCGAATGTCGGCGGTGTGCTCGCCGGATCACCGGTCGGACACCGTTACGCCGTCGCGCTCGGCCTGGCGCTCGGCCGCGACCCGGGCTGAGGCTGGCCCGTCAGGCGGCAGAAGCCTCCTGCACCATCTCCAGCCGGTCGGCAAGCTCCTGCCCGGCCTCGAGGAACAGATGCCCGACTTCTGAGTGGACGGGCGCGTAGCGGTCGAACCATTCCGGATCTTGCAGCCCGAGGTTGGTCACTATCAGCGCTGCCTGAGTTCCGTCGTAGAGCATTGACTGGAGGGCGTTGAGCTCGTCAAGAGTAAGACTTTCGTACATTGCGCCAATCCCTTTCTAGCGGACGAGCAGACAACTCCGTCGTAGCCAATGGCGGTACAGCCCGGCTTGAGTTCCCCTGGGGAGCGGCCCATCGGCAAGCGGCTTCATCGTGCCGGCCACGTGACGTTTTCACATCCATGTCGTGCACAGATCCCAGGATGAGATCAGTTGCCGCGCGCTCCTTCTCCGAACCTGCTCGCGCGTCGCGATCGCCCAAGCGGCCTTCCCCGCGGCGCGGCCCACGCCTGCCGCGCTGCGCCACCGCAGGCCGGGACGGCGCAATCCGGCAGGCAGCCGCGCCGGCGAGGCGGAATATTTCTCCTGCCGTGACGTGGCGGGCCACCTGCGCTGATCGCGCAAGGTCCGAGAAGGAACACGCCGCGTCTGCTCGCATCCTGGGATCAATGCACGACATGGATGTGAAAACTTCACACAGCGGGAGCGAAGCTGCGGCCCGCTAGAGCAGTTGAGGACGCGTCGAGCGCGGATGGCATCGCACGCGAGGCGAGCCGCACCGGACGACACACGAGGATCTGTCTGCGAGGAAAATGATGTCAGGATCGCATTCTCGGATGCGCAGGTTGGTGCCTGGCGTGACAGCGCTCGTGCTGCTCGGGTCCGTGACGGCGGTGCTCCACGGCGCCGGCCGCAACGAGCCAATGCCGCTTGCCAATCTGGACGAGGCGGCCTTCCTGCGGACACTGGCACCGAAGATCGCCGGACTCGAGGCCACCCTGGCCGCGACGGATCCGGCCTCGCTCAAGCTGTTGATCACCTTCGGCAGCATCATCGGGCGCGCCGGGCTGCGCGGTCAGGCAGACTACGCGACGGCCAACGACTGGCTCACCGATCTGACGCGCCGGTTCGACACCTTCCTGCCCGGAGATCTGGTACTCAGCGATCGGGGCACCCGCGACGCGTTCATGCACGCGATCCAGTGCTGCGTGCCCAACGCGACGTTCCTCCCGCGGCCGTGGAGAACTCTGGCTCGCCGAGCCCGACACGGCCACCGACCGGGTGGTTCTTTACGCCAGAGAACGTCACCGTGACGGCGACATCTATACCTACGACCTGGACGTCCGCGACCCGGACGGACGCCTGCTCGAACGCTGGGAGGGACTGCGGCTGCATGCGGTACGCAAGACAGACGGGAGCGGCCCGTGGGTTCCCGCATTGCTCGGCCCTTACCTGGAACGCCAGGTGGCGGACCTCGTCCCGCGGGCGCCACGGTGCGTGGTGCAACCAGACAGCGAGGAAGGCGCGCAGGGCCAGCACGCGCGGCGCGTGCAGACGACGGCCGCGGTAGGCCGGCCGCTCGGCAAGTCCACCGTCGTGCGCCACCGCGGCGACGGCAAGCCCGAGGTGGACGACGACGTCGCCGTGTCCGCCTCGCACAACGCGGGTGTGACGCTCGCGGTCGCGAGCCAGGGGCGGGTCGTCCGCGACGCCGAACAGGTGGGTGAACGGCCGGTCGAGGATTGGCAGGCGCTGCTTGGTGCCGAGCACTTCGCCCTGGCCAAGCTGGTGCGCCGCGAACGCGGCGAAGAGCTGTCGGTCGCCGCCACCCGTGTCTGGGGAGCCATCGAATGTCTCAGCAAGATCGGCCGGGCCGTCGCGGGGCCGATCACGCTCGCCGAATCCCGTCTGGACGGCTGGGTGCTGCTCCGCGCGGGCCAGGCACAAATTGCGACGTTCCCGGCTCACCTGCGGGATAGGACGAACCCGGTCGTGTTTACGATCTTGACGGAAGGCAGCAGCTAACGATGGATCACTACTACGAGTACCGCCACGTCGTTGGTTTCGAGGAGACCAACCTCGTCGGCAATGTGTACTACGTCAACTACGTGCGCTGGCAGGGACGCTGCAGGGAGATGTTCCTGCTCGAACACGCGCCTGACGTGCTCGACGAGCTTCGCCTTGACCTCAAGCTGTTCACGCTCAAATCCGAGTGTGAGTACCTGGCGGAGCTGTCGGCCTTCGACGAGCTGTCGATCAGGATGTGCCTTGAGGACCTGACGCAGACCCAGATCGGCTTCGCGTTCGACTACGTGCGCCTTCGCGACGGGATGGAAGACCTCGTCGCCAAGGGACGGCAGCGAGTCGCGTGCATGCGCGGAGAAAACGGACGTACCGTGCCCGCGCGCGTGCCCGAGACGCTGCGGCGCGCGCTCGAGGCCTACGCCATCCCCGCCGCCCACGCAGGGCCGCCCGGCAGGATCGTCACCACTGCACGCGGGGGCGAGGCAATGACCATCAACGGCCTGTCGGCCGCGGGCGCCGTGGATACGGCGACCCGCCCGACCTTCCGGTCAGCGACACGCCACAGGGCATGATGGCAAACTCCTTCACGTCGGTGTCACTTGATCCGCCGCTGATCCTGGTGTGCGTCAACGTGCGGGCCGCCATCCATCAGGCCGTGCTCGACGGCGGGTCGTTCGCGGTTTCCGTGCTGTCGGCGCGCCAGGAACACGTGGCGCGCTATTTCGCCAACCATTCACGGCCGCGGGGCGAGCAAGAATTTGATCTCGTCGGCTGGTCGCCCGCGCCCAACACGGGAGCGCCGATCCTGCACGGGGCCCTCGCCTGGGTCGAGTGCACGCTCGCGGGCGCGTACCCGCCCACGTAGCCAGCGGCCCGCGGTGCGGGTTATCCCAGGGTCGCCCCCGGGACGGCGCAGCGCGGGGGGTTCCGGGGGTCGCCCCCCGGCTGGCAGGGCCCCCGCATCAGTGGATGCCGCATTCGCGGCAGCCGTTCAGGATCTACCAAGCGCTCGGGATCAGGCGGCTGTCACGGCAGCCAGCCCGCGTCGTAGGCGGTCCTGATCGCATCCACCCGGTTACGTGCGTTCAGCTTGGTCACGATGGTGGTCAGGTAGTTGCGCACGGTCCCCACCGTCAGGTGCAGGGTCGCCGCGATCTCGCCGGGCTCGGCGCCGTCGGCGGCCAGCCGCAGCACCTCGTGCTCCCGCGGGGACAGCGGGCTCTGGCCGCCGTCCCAGGCGGACACGGCGAGCTGTGCGTCGATCACGCGGCGCCCGGCCGCGACGTTCCTGATCGCCGCCGCAAGCTGGTCGGGCGGGGCGTCCTTGAGCATGTACCCGGACACGTGCGCGGCGAGCGCGCGCCGCAGCGTGCCCGACCGGCCGAGGTTGGTCAGGATGAGCGTCCGGCACGACGGCAGCTTCTCGTGCAACAGGGCCGCCGCGGCCAGCCCGTCGAGCCCCGGCAGGTCGATGTCGATGATCGCGACGTCGGGCCGGTGGGCCAGCGCGGTGGGCACGATCTCGTCGCCGCGCTCGATGTCGGCCACCACGGTCAGATCGGGTTCAAGCTCGATCAGAGCGACGAGCGCGCCTCGCACCATCGCGACGTCCTCGGCAAGCAGGATCTTCAGCGAAAGCAACTCACGCTCCCCAAATAGCATGCCGACGCTCGCCGCTGACATTCCGCACCGGCCGCACCAGCCGTACGGGCCGGTTCCGCGGGCTCACGGCCGTGACGTTGCCAGAGGTCGCACGCTCATTGTGGTGGATAAGACGGTGTCACGCCTCCTTTCGGAGCGGACCCGTGACCGCGTCACGCCGCTTACCCGATACCGCGCCCGAGGCGCGCTCGGCGAGGCCGCCCAGCGGCCGGAACGGCGCCTCGGCCACCAGGTCGAACCAGCCATCGGCACGGACCCCGGCCGTGAGCCGCCCGCCGACCGCCTGCAGCCGCACGGACAGGTTGTCAAGACCGCCGCCGTGGCGGTCGGACGGTTCCGGTCGCGAGACACCATCGTTGATGACCTGCAACCGGATGGTGTCGCCGACCTGGCATGCCTCGATCCAGCAGGTGCGGACCGTGCTGTGCCTGAGCGTGTTCGTCACCGCCTCGCGGAGCACGGTCGCGAGCACGGTGTCCACCTTCTCCTCGAGCGGCCCGCAACTGATATCCACGTGGGCCGCGATGCCGGCCGCGGACAGCAGGGAGGCCACCGCGCTCGCTTCCTTCGTGAGCGAGATATTGCGGTAGCCGCTTGCCACCAGGCGGACGTCGGCCAGTGCCTGCCGCGCGATGTCGAGGACCTCGGCGATCTCGTCACGCGCACGGCCCGGGTTGCTCGTCACCAGGCGCCTGGTCAGCTCGACCTTCAGGGTGATCGCGGACAGGCTGTAGCCGAGCAGGTCGTGCACGTCCCTGGCGAAGCGCATCCGCTCGTTGGCGATCGCCATCTGGGCTAGTTCGCCACGCGTGGCGTGCACGTACCTGATGACATCTCCCAGCCTGGTCAGGCCGAACACGACGAGCCCCAGGTTGATGGGAGAGATCACGAAGTACGCGACGCTCGCCAGGCCGACCCCAAATCCCAGAGCCACCGCGAGCATGCTCGCGGCGACGGCAGCGAACAGCGCCCACCGGATCCGGCCCGGTACAAGTAGCAGGATCGACCCGGCGAGGAACCCCGACATACCGGCCCACAAGACGTTCACGACCAGCAGCGGCAGGTACGTGACAACCGCCTGCGCAAACAGCATCGCGACACGGCGCCGCATTGGCCATCGTCCCGCGCCTGGGGAGGAATTGAGGAGCTGCAGGATGAACAGCAGGACAACCGCGGTGCAGCCCACCACAACGGTGGTGCCGTGGGCCGGAAGGGGTGGCGTAACCACATTAAGGAGCTCAACCACGAGGTAGCCGCACAGCACCGTGACGAGGATCGCCCGTGCCAGGCGAACACCCGGGACTTCGTTGGCTGCTGGTAGAGAGGGTCGATCCATGCGGGGTACTGCCGACCATACGCGGTGCTCAGCCTGCCCGGACGGCCTTAATCCTGGCACAGCAGACAGTCGGCCCGCCCGCGCACCGCGGTTGGGCATAGTGAACCCCTCGTGTTCCTTACGTCGCTCACCGTGGGGAAACCCGACCGACAAGCGACGAATGCCGCATTTCGTCTGAGGTTATAACGGAAGAGTGGTTCCTAAACGTAACATTTCCGTTACTTGGATCGTAAACCCTTGACACGGAAAACCTAGGCCGGAGGTAACACCCCGGCGGTTCCAGCCGAGGCCCGCCGGCCGGGCGGGGCCAGCCGGCCGGGCGGGGCCAGCCGGTGGCAGCCGGGAAGTTCCAGCCGGGCGCCGCGCGGGCCGGTGCCCGCTATGCCGCTGCCCGGCTGAGCGAAGCTTCACGTCCCGACCGGGTGCCGCCTGGCCACCCGGCCGTGCGCGGCCCGCCTGGCAGCCTCGGCTGTGTCCAAAGCCGGGTCCCCGGCCAGTACGGCCTGCTGCAACCGCCGCAGCCGCGGGCAGGGGTCGACGCCAAGCTCATCCCTCAGCGCGGCGCGCAGGCGCTGGAACGCCTCGAGCGCTCGCCCCACATGGCCCGCGCGATAAAGCGCCGTCATAAGGTGCCCGCAGAAATTCTCATTCATGGGATACCGGGCCGCCAATGTAGTCAGCTCGCCCAGAATATCGGCGTGACGGTCCAGCGCCAGGTCCGATTCGATTCGCCGCTCGAGCACTCCGAGCCTATTTTCCTCCAGCGCGGTCACCTCGAGTTCGAGCACGCGCCCCATTCGGACGTCCACCAGAGCCGGCCCGCCCCACAACGCCAGGGCGCGGCCGAGCAGATCCGACGCCGCGCGGTAGTCTCCGGTCTCCGCGGCCACCCGGCCGGCGCGGGACAGTCGCCCGAACTCATGGACGTCGTTCTGGCTCGTATGCGATCCAAGCAGGTAGCCACAGTGCCGGGTGCTCAGCACCTGCTTCGGGTCAGCACCGGGTGCCACGGCGGCCGCTATCAGGTTGCGTATCTGGAGGATGTAGGTCTGCAGGGTGGTCGCCGCACTGCGCGGCGGGTAGTCCCCCCAGATCTCCTCGGCCAGCATGGACACCGTGACGACCCGCCCCGCGTTCAGCGCGAGAAGGGCGAGGATCTGGCGCGGCTTGGCGGCGCTTGGCATGACGGGTGTGCGATTGAGGTGTACGGACAGCGGACCTAGCAGTTCGATAACCATCTCGTCAGGTTCGGTGTTCATCTCTCGTCTCTCGTCGTTCCGGAGCCGGTGCCTGTCGGCAGCCCGCCTCAGCGTCACCTGAGCATGCGTCGAGCAGTACGGGCAATCCAGTGATCGCATCACGAGTCACACAATGAAATGTTCATATCAGTACGATGACGCCTGCAATGCAGCCACGATCATGTCCAGCGATGAAGAACTCACATGAACTAAATGATGCTGGCACTACAAGTGGATGCTCGGCCACATGCACACTCAGGTCTAGGCACACGACTGGATTGAAGGAGAACGTCATGAACGCAAGCGTGGGATCGCGGAGTACCGAACAGGAATTCAGCTACCTCGGTGGCGGCCTGGGAATGGGACCCGGACAGATGGACCTCGGCTACGACCTGGTGATCGAAGATCTTGATGAGGCGGCTACTACGCTTTTCGCGCCCACATGCTTCTGCCCCAGCCCAGGCGTTGACGGCCGCCCTGCAATCACCGTCCACGCCCGTCTGCATGGGCGTCAGGCTCTCGTCACCTCGTGACCATCTCCATGTATCCCGCACAGACCCCTCTCGTAGGGTTCAAATGCCACCTGCGGGCCGAGACGGTCCCGGCAGAAGCGGTCTACCTCATCTCGGCACGCCGGGTGACCGCCCTGTCGGGACCGTCCATCGAGAGGCTCGCGCCGCTGCTTGACGGCACGCGGAGTCTCGCGCAGGTGAAGCAGGAGGTAGCACCGGACATTCCGGCGGCCCGGGTGGCCGAGTTGATCGAGCGTCTGTCGAAGGCGAAGCTGATCAGCTATCGCTGCCCTGAACCCGTGGGTGTGCGCGACAGCGCGGCCGACGCCTACTGGGACCTGGCCGGCCTCGACGCCGATCAGGCCGCCTCCGCGCTCGGCACTCTCGGGGTGGAGATCGTCGCCCTGGGGAGCACGGGCGCGCCGGCGGTCGCGGATGCCTGCGGCGCATGTGGGCTCGCCTTGTGTGAGCCAGGCAGCCCCACGGCGGCCTTGTCCCTCGTCCTGTGTGACGACTATCTCGATCCGCAGCTTGACGCGGTAAACACGCGGCACCTCACCAGCGGGCGGCCGTGGCTGCTGGCCAAGCCAACCGGTGCCGATCCCTGGATCGGCCCGGTGTTCCGGCCCGGCGCGGGACCGTGCTGGGCCTGCCTGGCCAAGCGGCTCCAGGGACAACGCCACTCCGAGGCGCTCGTCCAGCGGGCCCTGGGTGGCTGCGGATCCGTGCGCCCGCCGGAGGCGTCGCTGCCTGCTGGTCGCGGCGTGGGTCTGCAGATCGCCGTTCTCGAGGCGGCGAAGTGGCTGGCGGGTTTCCGCGGCGACGGCCAGGACGCCGTCTATGTCCTCGACACCTTCGACCTGCGGGGCCAGCACCACACCGTGGTACGCCGTCCGCAGTGCCCGGCGTGCGGTGACCCCGGGCTGTACGCGGCACGGGCAGGAAAGCCGGTCCAGATCGCGTCACGGAATGCGGCGGCGTGCGGTGGCAACGGCTACCGCGCGCTCCATCCGGAACAGGTGCTCGAAGCGTACGGCCATCTGGCCGACCCGGTCACCGGGATCGTGGGTGAGATCCGGCGTGATCCGCGCTGCCCGCAGTTCCTGCACAGCTACCTCTCCGGCGCCAACCGGGCGATGGCCGCGAGCAGCCTCGCCACGATGCGAGCGGGGCTGCGCGCGCAAAGCGGCGGAAAGGGCGCCACCGAGCTCGAAGCCAGAGTGGGAGCCCTGTGCGAAGCCGTCGAGCGGTACTGCGGGTCGCGGGCCGGGGATGAGCCGACCGTCCGAGACAGTTTTCGCGGCCTCGGCTCTCAGGCCGTGCATCCGGATACATGCCAGCTTTTCGGCGAGCGCCAATACGCCGACCGCGATCGGTGGAATGCCGAGTGCGCATATTTCCACCTCGTGCCCGAGCCATTCGATGACCGGGAGGTCATGGACTGGACTCCGGTGTGGTCACTGATAACCGGCGAGCAGCGCCTGCTGCCCACCGCCCTGCTTTACTACGACTGTGGCGCGGGGGACAAGCTGTCCTCCGTACGGGCCGATTCCAACGGAAACGCGGCGGGCAGCAGCCTTGAGGACGCCATACTGCAGGGATTCTTCGAGCTCGTAGAGCGGGACGCGGTGGCGCTGTGGTGGTACAACCGGACGCGTCAGCGGTCGGTTGACCTGGATTCGTTCGACGATCGGTGGATAGTCGAGCTGCGCGAGGAATACGCGCGCCTCAGCCGCCAGGTCTGGGCCCTCGACCTGACTTCGGACCTCGGCGTCCCGGCCATGGTCGCCATCTCCCGGCGCACCGACAAGCCCGCGGAAGACATCATGTTCGGCTTCGGGGCACATCTCGATCCGGACGTGGCGCTGCGCCGAGCGCTGACCGAACTGGGCCAGCTCCTGCCGACCGTGGCCGGCGCCCGCGCCGACGGCACCGGGTACGGGTCCCCCGATCCCCACCTCACGCCGTGGTGGACCACCGCGACGGTGGCCAACCAGCCCTACCTCCTCCCCGATTCGCGTCAGGACGCGCGCGCCGCGGCCAGCTACCGCTACACGCCGCACACCGACCTGGCCGAGGGCATCGACGGCATCCGCGCGGTCGCCCGGCGGGCCGGCCTCGACATCCTTGTCCTCGATCAAACTCGTCCTGACATCAACATGCCCGTAGTCAAGGTGGTGGTTCCCGGTCTACGCCATTTCTGGCCACGGTTTGCCCCGGGCCGCCTATTCGACGTTCCCGTCCGCCTTGGGCGCCTTGCTAAGGAGACGGCATATGACCAGCTCAACCCGATACCCCTGTACCTTTGAGATGCCACAGGGTGTGCTAACCCGCCTTCGGCGCACTGGCCGGCCGCTGGGTGGGAAGCCCCCCGGACGAGGAAAATACGCCGTGACAACACACCACAGCAACGACGCCCCCGCGCCGGGGGGGCATGAGCTGTGGTCGCTGCGCGAAGACGTGCAGGTCGAACTCGCGCCCGGCGACGGACCGGTGCTGCTGCGCAGCCGCTGGGGTGACGTCAGGGTGCAACGGCCGTCACCGGTCGTACGGGAAGCCATTCACCGCATGCGCCTCGGGCCGATCTCGCTGGAGAATGTCATCGCCGGTCCGGCGAGGCGGGTGGGAACGACGGGTGGCCCCCGGGGTGGTGCCTGGGGTGGTGCCTGGGGTGGCGACGGGGGTGGCGACGGCGCGGAGGCTGATCGCGGCAGCGGGTATCACCCGCAGTGGACCCACCTCTACCAGGTGCTGGCCTCGTTGCAGCCGCTGATCGTCCGGTCGCTCGGCATGGACAACGGTCAGCCGCTGCTGTCCGTCGTGCCGCTCACGCCGCGATCGCGCTTCCGCCCGGTGCTGCTACCCCCCGACGTGCCTGTCCGGCTGTCTGCCTTCGCCGAGCTGCGCACGAACGGCAACGAATTCCAGCTGGAATCCCCGCTGTCACTGCACCGGGTGCTGCTGCACAGGCCAGAAGCGATCTGGCTGGTCGGTGCGCTCGGCCGCGCCGTCACGCCGGCCGCTTGCGACGCTGCCCTACCGCGCCGCAGTTCTGTCACTGCCGAGGCGCTGGCCTTCCTCGCCGCGGCGGGCATGGTAGTGCTCGCGGAGGCCACCGAGCGCGAGCAGGTGGGCAGCCTGCCGGTTTTCCCTGAGGACACCGACGACGCCCTCGCCGGCTGGTCCCCCGCCGACCTGATGTTCCACACCCACAGCACCCTCGGCCGGCACGACCACGACTTCGGCGCCACCTACCCATTCGGCGAGTCCAGGTCGCCGGAACCCGTGGTCAAACCCCGGGTCTCGACAACGGGGATTTCGTTGTACCGGCCACGCTGGGACGCCCTGCTTGAAGCAGACCCGCCGCTCACCGTCGCGATCGAGGGCCGTCACTCCGCGCGGACCTACGGCACCGAGCCACTGACCGTGGCCGAACTCGGCGAGCTGCTTTACCGGGCCGCAAGAGTTCGCTCGCTTATCGCGACTTCGGCCGCTGCGGCCACACCCCCGGGGCTCCCCGACGTGGGCTCCCAGGTGGCGCCCGAAGTGGGTACGGAGGTGGCGCCCGACCTAAGCGACCGCCCGTATCCAAGCGGCGGAGCCTGCCACGAGCTCGAGCTGTACGTCACCGTGGGCCAGTGCGAGGGCATCGCCCCCGGGGTGTACCACTACGACCCGCTCGGGCACAGGCTCGAGCTGGTCAACGCGGATCGGGCCGCGGTCGACGAGCTGCTCGGCTGCGCCCGCCTGGCGGCCAACATGAACGACAGCCCTCCAGTGCTCATCACGCTGACCGCACGGCTGCGCCGGCTTTCGTGGAAGTACGAAGGACTCGCGTACTCCCTGGCACTCAAGCACGTGGGGGTGCTGACCCAGATGCTCTACCTGGTCGCCACCGCCATGAGCCTCGCCGCCTGCGCGCTTGGCAGCGTGAATATCCGCGCCACGGCGCGCGCGTTTGGCACAGACTGGCGAATCGAGCCGAGCATGGGCGGGTTCATCATCGGCCGCGAGCCCGCAGCGCACCCGGAGCGCGCGGGCAGGTGGCAGCCGGCGAACGGTGC
>WNFJ01627784.1_pt1 | contig 11338 bp, 15 predicted proteins | sample 5400461 | NCBI WGS metagenome assembly WNFJ01 (sample SAMN13153349, study PRJNA577476) | soil metagenome | isolation source: 115 cm saprolite on Douglas fir-dominated hillslope | place: USA:California | collected 2013-09-17 | reverse complement strand
TCCCTTTTGGCTGATTTTTTCGTCAGTGGGCAATCCGGACAGGCCTGTCTCACCCTGGAGTGAGGCTCCTTCCGGCCTCTTCTGATGGCACTTTCAACTCCCCGCGACTTGACACTCTAACCACATCTGGCTTCAGCGTTTCTCAAGCGGAAACCGGCGGCAATGGGCAAGAGAGCACCTCGCGGGCCGTCCATCGTCGATGGGTCCTGCCGGCTGCCATCGCCGGAGTCCGTTGCCGATAGCGTTGCACCGTCAGGTTGCTCCCTCGCTCTCGTGGCTGCACGAGTGCCACTCGCAGTGAGTGGTGAGGACGCACAAAGTGGGAATAGGCTCGCCACCATTCCAGCTGTGCCAGCAGGTGTGGGGACTGTTGACCCGTCGCCCAGGTGCGGCGTGCGAGCGCTGAGCAGCCATGTCGGACGGTCAGATTCACTCGCTCAATGAAAGCCGTGTTCAACCTCCCAGAGAAGCCCAATCCCTGTAAGGCGATTTTGAGTGCGTCCTCTGTCCCCAGGCGCATCACGTGCGTGACGCGCACGAGCTTGCGTCGCCGGTAGCATTTTTTCACCTGGCCGTAGATCAAGCCCATTGCCACCTGCCACCGGAGGACTTTGCGCCCTCGGCGACGCACCTGGCGCCAGTGTCCAAAATGGGCCGTGAGAGCATAGAAATAGAAATTGAGCCCGTCACTCGTAAAGAGCGGGAGACAACCAGGAGCCGGGATCTGTCGCAGGGAATGGATGAGCAGATGAGCCATGTGTTGTGTGCGGGGACCCAGCTGGAGCACGGGAAGAAGCTTGGTGCAAGGATCAATGGCTAACTACAGCCACAGGACCTGGGTGTTGCTGCGCAGCCTGGTGCGTAGTTCATCCAATTGAAGATGCGGGAGCCAGAGGGCGCGGAAGCAGCGCTCGTGCAAGGTCTGAGCGTGCTCGCCAGCGCGAGACAACCAGGTGGTGATGGTGGCTTGCCGGTAGCCGAAGACCCGTTCGGCAGCCGATGGGTCCAGCCCTTCGGCCAGCGTCGAGAGCACCACGGCGATCTGCTGAGAAGGGGTTTTCAGCCGGTACAACGGGGTGTGGCGTCGGGCACTGAACGTCGGTGGCAAGCCTGACAACGGAACGGCTGGATCCTCTCGGCACGGCCATGCTTGCCATCCCCGACGAGAGCATGGATGTGAGCGTCTGTGACCCCGAAGTACAAACACTGCTGATTGGGACAGGCGAAGCCGTCGGTGGGTATGCGCTTGGGTGCTCCTCGTCGACTTTTCACCTCAGACCAGGGACGTAAAAGAGAACAAAGCAGTGCGAGAGAGAAGGTGAGGAAGAACAAGAGCAAGAACACCTGGTGGGTCATACGAATCCTCTTGGTTTGAAATGAGGCGAAGGGACGTTTCCTTCTGGGAAGGAAGAATAAACAGGGTCGAGAGGGAAAGTCAAGCGGGTAGGAGAGTAGGCGGAATTATCCACCATGGAAAGAGGGGGTACCGCCTGCGCCACCTGAACTGAGCCCAGAGCAGAATCGCGCTCGTTGGCTACGGTGGCAGGAAGGCTTACAACTCTCACCCAGTATCGGTGAGGACATGCCTCCACTGCGTCTCTTACTGGTGCTGGATAACTTGAGTGGACACCATACCCCCAGTTTCGTGATGTGGTTGTGTGAACAGGGCATCATGCCCCTCTACATGCCTCTGGGCGGCTCCTGGCTTAATATGAGCGAGTCGATCCAGCGCATTCTCAAACGACGCGCCTTAGACGGAGAACATCCCACCACGCCACAACAAATTATTGACTGGTTGGAGGAGACAGCCGAGGGCTGGAACGCTGATCCCACGCCTTTCATATGGGGAGGCAAACGCAAAAGGCGGCGAGACCGGGCACGAGATCGACGACATGCTCTTGGTGGCAGTGGCGCCTACAGTCGTCGAGTGCTTCGCTATCACCGGACTCTTGTGTCAGAACGGCCAGGGGCGTGACAAGTGGCCCACTAGTTGAGGGGTTGAAAATGGGCCGAAACCCCGCGTCAACAAAGTAGCGATATATTATTACCCGGATAAAAATGGCATAAGGTTGAGAGAAGGCGATTATTTTTATCCAGGGAATACTACCTCACAAACCACGACCTATCCCGTTGCCTCTCTCCTAGGGACCTCTGCTGGCTACATAGGATATCCGCCGAACACATTGATAGTTCACCTATGCTGGCTACTCAGGGCATCTGTTCGCAAAAACGGTGCTTGAAAGGCGTAATCGCTGTTGGCAAATAGGCTCTTTTTGAACGGATGTCTTATACCAACTTGCGTTCCGTGTGATATAATAGAGAAACCGATGAAAGAAGGGAAGAAGACCTGTTGTGGGAACGAGAGTCACACGAGCCGCAGCGCATTCTCCAATAGAAGAAGTCAAACGTCGTATGAAACTGGATCCACGCTCTTGGGTGCGAGAACGCTGGGGGATCATTTACCACGCCTTGATGAACCCGCGCAAAGCCGAAGAGATCGCCAGAGATATGGGGGTATCTGTCACGACGGTGCGCCGCGTCATTACCGGCTATAGCCGCTTGGGACTTGCCGCGTGAGATCCGCCAGGCAGGGGTGGACGCCGTCATGAATACATGAGTTTAGAGCAAGAACGCAGCTTTCTGCAGCCCTTTTTCGCGCGAGCTGCGCACGGAGAAATTGCCACGGCGGAAGACATTCAGCGCGCCTTTGAAGCGGAAGTGAAGCATGAGGTGCATATCACGAGTATCTATCGCTTGCTGGATCGTCATGGCTGGCGTAAGCTCGTGCCGCGTCCGCGTCATCCCAAAGCCAATCCAGAAGAGCAGGCTGCTTTTAAAAAACTTTGCGCAGGCGGTTCAAGCGGCACTGGCCACACGCGATCCTCTTGACCGGCGACCAGTGTTAAAGATGGCCGAAGATGAAGGCCGCTTCGGCCGCGTCAACATCCCGAGACGTGCCTGGGCTCCGCCTGGAGTGCGGCGCGTGTCGCCACGTCAAGTCGTGCGCGAATATACCCACGTGTATGCGGCTGTGGCACCAGCGGAAGGCAAAATGACGTCGCTCATTCTGCCTTCTGCCGATACCGAGATGATGAGCCTGTTTCTGGAGCATGTGTCCAAGACATTCGCGAAGTACTTTGTAGTGATGCAAGTCGATCAAGCTGGGTGGCATCGGTCAAAAGAGCTCAAGATTCCGGCAAATATGCGACTGATTGCTCAGCCTGCCTACAGTCCAGAGCTGAATCCTGTGGAACATGTGTGGGAAGAGGTGCGCGAAAAACATCTGGCGAATCTGGCTCTTGCCTCTCTTGATGAGGTGATTGACAAGGTATGTAACGGACTCAATCAGTTGGAAGCCGATCCTGAACGCCTCCGTTCGATGACCTACTTCCCGCATTTTAGAAGTGTCTCTTAGAACGCAAGTTGGTATTATGTAGCCAGTACAGTAACCCTTTATATTCTGAACCTGCTCCTGGCTCAGTTGCTTGACCGCCATCACCTGTTCCGGCGTCAGGTCATACAACTCAATATATGATTACGGTAGTTCCATAGCTGGTGTGATTATATAACCAGGCGGCATCGTCCGGTGCCATGTTAATACATCCATGGCTGCCGTTGCCAGCAAATGTTTCGTCACCACCACTGTCATAGTGCGGGAAGTTAGTGCCAATGCCATAATCAGCGCGCCACCAGCTATCGTGAAAGAAATAGCCGCCACTATGGTATTCCATGGCGTACTCGATTTTTGTCGGGGGATACCAGAAGGCTGAGCCCTGGGGATCACTCGATTTGAATTCGGTGGGGTGTTGGCGCAGAAAGATGCTCCACAGCCCGGGAGGCGTCGGTCGTTCGTACTGGCCAGTCGTGACATGAAAGGCGTTGACGAACTGACCGTTTTGATAAAAGCGCAGCGCTTGCCCGGCCAGTGAGACAACTATCACTGTCCCGGTAGTAAGATGATAGCGTCTCAGCAAACCTCGATCTGCAATGTGTGATTGATTCCAAGGCGTTCTATCGTAAGTATCTACTGCCATGGACTGTAGATGAAAGAAGTAATTGTTAATCATGTCGGTAGCAGCCTGGTAATCGTCGACGGTCCGGGCTGTCTGCACGGCAGCAACTACATCTGCACCTATACCTTGCTGGTCATACTCATAATCCAGGCGGTAGGCGTTATTATCATACCCGTCTCTATAGTGATTGTGACTGCCCCACTTCTCTACTTCTCGCTGAAAACGGTTGAGGAAGAAGACGGCTTGAGCACGCGCCAGCGGGATTTGTAGAGATGCGATGTCGCTATCGACCTGTGCTAATACGTTGATATATTCATAGCCTGTCGCTGTGGCAAGGTTCTGTTGATCGGTATCGAGGCGCTGCTGAAATGTGGAGACATCCCCATGATATGTTCTCATCTTGCTAATAGCTGCGCTCAGCTCTTGCAGCTTTATCGCGCCTTCGTATGCTCCGAAATAGGGGATGTCCTGGATGGCGAGCACGTTCGCTTCCTGAAGTTGTGCGTTGATAAGATCGACCAGGCGAGTGAAATCTCCAGCAGTACGGGCGGCGCGGAAGAGTTCAAGGTCGTCGTTTTCTTCTTGAGTTAACGCGGTTGTATCTACACGCGATGCCTGTAACTGCAAGGCCGTGTGAGAGAGCGACTGCAGGTCATCGTACGCGGAGCCCATCAGGGAAAGCGCTTGTACGGCACGCCTGGCATCTGCGCTGATATGCAGGTACTCTTTAGGATACTGGGCATCTGCCAGTAATGATTGATCCTGGGCGAACTGGCTTGCAAAGATTTTTGCTTCAATGAGGTGTTGTAATTGTCGTTGCGCGAGAACAGTTTCAAAGCTATGCATGTCGAGGTACGCCTGGGAGGCGGTTTCTTTTGTTACCTGTGCTTCGAGGCCGGATAGCTCAACTGCCAGCATCTGGTAACGCCGAGCCAGATTGCCGTAATAGTCAATTGCTGGCTGATCACTAAAGAGTGTGAAGGGCGCTTGTGTGCTGACAATTTGTTGCTCTTGCCTGGTGATAGTTTGCAGCATGCTGCTGGGGATGCCTATGTCGCGAGCGTGAACAAGCAGACAATCAAGGTGAGATTTGGCGGAGGTAGCTTTTTGTTGTGCTAGCGCCGCTCCGCTACAGGCGCTGAATAACACTGAAAACAGTAGGATGGATGTAGTAATAAGAACATGTTTGCGAGCAGAGCGCCGCAGAGGTGCAAAATATACCATGGCCAGAACACATCTCCTCTTTCTTATTCATAAGCTGGTGCCCCACCAAATGCTTATGGATCAAATAGAAAGAACGCAGTATCTGGGATATTTATGCATATTCCTCTGGTTGACTGTAAATCACTGTGCTGGCTACGTGCGCCATGTGAATGATTCTCCGTCATCATGACCAGAAAGGTGCAGCCAGTTCGTAATCGAGCAAGCGAAAGGTGATCCCCTCGAAGCTGGAGTGGCAGCGCTCCCTGATCACGCCCTCTCCAGCTTGGATGCTAGGGCTTCAAGCCATCATCCAAGCAGCAAAAGACCACAAAATATCCCTCTGCCTCTTTCCAGCCAGCCCACCTGCCACTGGCGCATCTGGCTCATTACGCCCCCATCGTGCCCAAGCTCAGAGCAGGTTCAGTGAACTTCCCACAACGCGAGTTGCTTCCATCCTCGACCCCGCGCTCTGGCTTGCAACCTTGCCTGTCGCTCCTCGGACACGGCTTGCTCACGCATCCAGGCCATGAACTGCGACAGTTCCATTGGCGCGCCTTGTACCCCCTTGATGGTGAGCTTCTTGAGCAACGTCTTGCCTTCCCAGACTTCAAACTGGCGAACAGGCGCATTGAAAAGCCTCGCCACGGTTTTCCCTTTGTGCTCCAATCCCTGTGCTGGCTACTTTGGGCATCCGTTCGAAAGATTGGCCTGTTGCGCACGATGTTGGAGGCCTTCTTGCAAAGCACGGGAGAAGCGCATACAATTAATACGATCCATGCTGTGTATGTACTCCGACCATGCGCCCATTTTCACAGGGAAGAGGTTCTATTTGTGCGGTGTATGTTTCCCTTGATCAAGCAATGTGTCTCTTTCTGCTTCCATGAGCTTCAAGAACAGATTTTGCGCTGGATGAAGCCACGAACAGCCTCCTTTGTACTTGGCACACTCGCCGATCTGACCAAAGGCAAAGCCGAACTGCTCGCAGAAAATGCGCTGTTACGTCACCAACTGATCATCCTGCGCCGACAGGTCAAACGCCCTGTGTGCCGAAAGACGGACCGGCTTCTTCTGGTACTCCTCGCCAGGATGGCCCAAACCTGGAAAGAAGCGCTCTTCCTTGTACAACCGGAGACGATTCTGCGCTGGCACCGTGAGCTCTTCTGTCTATTTTGGAAGCACAAATCAAAAGTGCGCTCGAGAAAACCGAGGATCTCGCCCGAGGCGATTCGCTTGATCAAGGAAATGGCAGCAAACAACCGGCTTTGGGAGCAGAGCGCATTCATGCGGTTATGTGGACACTTTCTGGAAGAAATGTGTGCTCACATAACCGCATTTATGTAGACACTTTGCCAAGATGTCTACATAAGTGGCGAACTCCTCAAACTGGGTATTCGGGTGAGTAAACGCACCATCCAGAAATATACACAACAGGTTCCCCGAAAACGCGCCCATGGACAGACCTGGAAAACATTCCTGCGCAATCATGCGGCAGGGGTGTGGGCCTGTGATTTTTTACAGGTGACCGATCTCTTCTTTCGTCCGCTCTTTGCCTTCTTCAACACCCTCCTGCAGTCGCGGAAGGTGATCCACGTGAACGTGACGCGCCCTCCAACTGATCCCTGGGTCGCACAACAACTGCGCGAGGCGACGCCATATGGGCAAACCCCAACCTGTCTGATCCGGGATAATGATCGCACATTCGGGCAACACTTTGCACGAGTGGCCACAACAAGCAGCATCAGGGTCCTTCGAACCCCGTATCGGACCCCGCAAGCCAATGCCGTTTGCGAACGCTTTCTGGGCAGCGTGAGGCGAGAATGCCTGGATCATTTCCTGATCTTCCGGGAGAAGCAGCTTGCTCGCGTTCTGCGTGCCTATAGCATATATTTTAATCAAACTCGACCACATCAAGGTATTCAACAGCGGATTCCGGATCCGCCGGCGTCTTCCACTCCTTTCACAGATCAATCAAGCAAGATTTGTGCCGTTCCCGTATTGGGTGGATTACACCATGATTACCGAAGAGTGGCATAAACAGGAAAAAGTGTATTCATCAAGGGCAAATGAAGCCTATGTGACGAAGCGGAATGGTCGTGTCAAGATGAGAGGTATGTGTTCCTTGCTCCATTTTCTCTCGACAGACGAAGAGAATACGCTGTCTCTCTGCTTAGCCAAAATACACGAATGCATGTTTATCAAACGTGAACGTATCTGTTCCGATATTTGCAATCAATGCGTCTTTTATGAAGAAGATAGAGAAGGCAAGAGAGGTCGGCTGGCGTACATCTCCGACTTTATAAACAGACGTCCAAAGTAGCCAGCACAAGCCAGCACAGGTTCATCTGAGTGAAGTGAAAGCTAAAATAAGCAATTGTACGAACGGATGTCCCAAGTAGCCAGCACAGGATCCGCCCCAAAAATGAAAAGGCCCGAAGAGAAGTGATCATTTCCTCTCCGAGTCTCTCCTCAGTGGCCTACTTTGACTTGTGAAGGACTACGCCTGTCTTTGTAGGTCTGCATCAAGTCCTTCGGTTCCTGGCCCTTCCTTCGTCTAGATAGCAGGTTCCTACACCCCTTGATGGCCTACCCAGAATGGTCGCGCTTCTTCTAGGAGGCATCTATAGTATATGCTACCTCTCTTCCCTCTGTCAAGGCTTTTCAGGTCAGGTTATAGGACTTTTTGGTGTACCCGTTCTACCGCAAAAGCTTGTGACACAGTAGCTGCAAGGCTTCCCCTGGATGCGCGCAAAAATGCCGCATGTGGGAAGCCTGTGCTGGCTACATGGGTGTACTGGCTACCTGGCATATCCGTTTCAAAAAAGAGCGACGCTGCTGGCTCTCCCAATGCCTTTCCTCCGTAGCTCTCTCCCAACAAGGGGGCAAGTAGATGCTCCTCACGGCTTTTTTCCCCTCGATTTGGAATGGATATCCTATGTAGCCAGCACAGCCGTTTGCCTGCCACATCCAGTCCTGTCTCATCTTGATGGATCACATCGCTGTGGATCAGGGCTGCTTTGACCTGCTGCTCCACGGTGGCCAACTGTCCCGCACAGCGTTTGATCAGCTCCCAGACCGTCCCCTCACTCATCTGGACGAAGAGCAGGTCTCGCATCACCTCACAGGCACGAGCCAGTGGCAACAGTTGCTGTTCGACCAGATACACCGCCGTCGCTCCTACATTGGGTCCATATTGGATGGGGGCCTGCACCCCGGCGGGAAATGCGGCGATGGTGATCTGCTGGCACTGGGGACACTGTTTCTGCTCCGCCCGATATTCCCGCACCCACAGACGAGGCGACGGCACATCCACCACCTGTCGACGCTCTTTTCCACACGCTGCCACCGCTTGCAGGTCGTGCTGACACGCTTCACATCGGTCTACCTGCAGTTGGGTGATCTCATCTGGGGTGGACGAGAACTGCAAGCTGGATCCCGGGTGTCCTGGTTGCCCGCCCGATTTCTTCTCGCTCTTGGTGCGCAAGCTTTTCGGCTTGCGTCCAAAACGATCCGAGGACGGCGGCAGGTGGCTATTGTGGCTATCTGACGCCTGCCGATCCCACAAATTTTTCACTTGCTCGCTCAAGCTGCTCATCTGCTCACCGTGGTGCTGGATCAAGGCGTTCTGCTCCGACAGCCTCGCTTGTTGCTGCTGGATGAGTTCGTCTCGCTGCGCCAATTGTTCCCGCAGACCCTTATTCTCTTCTCGCAGATACACCAGTTCTTCTTCAATCGTCATGCTCCTACTTTACTGGGTTTGACACCCTTTGGCAAGTCCCCAGCGGACCTAGGCAGTTACCGTTTAAAATACATCTCACCAACAGCAGGCACCTGTGATGTCTACATGGGATATCCGCCGAGCACATTGATAGTTTACCTCTTCAGTTATCTTGTGCTTTGACAACGGGATGCACATTGAGTCACGCTTGGGGGAAACATCTTTGCCCTCCCCGGCAGCAACTCACTGACCACGAGGCGCACGTCTATCTTTTAATTTCCTTCATCAAGGAAAACGACAAGAACCTGCCTGGAATATGTAAAATAAACTGTGGAAACTGGCTATCACCGGAAGAGTTTAGAAGAAGACAAGTAGAGGAGGAAAACGATGACCATTCGACCCGAACTACTGGACGAACTGTTAAAAGACTACCAAACCCCTCAGGATTTGTAGGGAGAGAACGGACTTCTCAAGCAACTGATCAAGGCGATGATTGAAAGCTTTTAATTTTTATAGAACGGATATTTTTAACTCAATCCTCTTCGAGCCAGCGTTGGAGATAAGGTACAACCGCCTGCTCCAAACGCACCATGGCGTCAATCATCTGCGATTGGATAGCCGGCCAGGATTCGCGATCCAGATCACGTAAACCAGGGCAGGCGATCGTCCAGGCAAGTGCAGCGTACGGCCAGGGATGCTCCGAGCTGTGCGCATCTCGCAGCCAGAGCAATGACCCACCAAAAGCCGCATTGATCTGCTTCCGTCGACGAACAAGACTGTTGTAGATCTGCTCACTGTCACTGCGTAGGAGTGCAAACTCAACAAGCGCATTGGGAGCATCATACTCCAGGCGGTAATGGAAACAAAACCCGACGCGGCAGAACTCGACGTAGGAGCGCCGGGTCGGGCTCCGCAATGAGAAACCCGTCCAGCGGTTCGACTGGGGAAGCAAGGTTGCCCAGAAGGCATGATAGGTTTGTCCGATATCCGACATACATCTCTCCGTACCATACTGCCTTAAAGCTGCCAGGCGATAAATGGTGTGAGTCAACCAGGAACAGCTCACCTTTGATCCTGAGTATCCGGCACGTTCGCCAGGGAGATCAGTTCCCTATCTTCTCCACCCACCCATTGGCTTGAACATGACCGCCTCTTTGAAGTCGTGCAACGCCTCAATCGAATCCTGGATAGGGAGCTTATCCTGGTCTATACGCTTCCAGTCAGCTCGATCCAATGTTCCAATCACCAGATATTTATTGCCAACGATTTCCGGGTTGAGAACAGTGAAAACTCTCGTAATGATCTCATCTAACTCGTTCTGGTGAGCGATCAGCAGAGCACAGTGGGAACAGTAGCGGCAGGTCTTATTCAAAAGTAGTGGTTGCTTTGGATCGATATGGATGAACAGCGGTAGTTTCCGCTGCCCTGGCTTATTGGCGCACTGCGGACATGTACTAAACCGCGCATCCTGATACGGATTGAGAAAGAAGCGATAACGCGGGGGCTGCTTGCCAAGCCGTACTGTGTCCTTCTCGTCCTTCTTCCCCATTATTCCCTCGCTCTTCTTTAAGAAGAGAAAAAACAAAAGCTCTCTTACCGAATATCCTGGGCCATATACCGAATGGGAACGCCTAGATCATTGATCCACTCGATCCATACGACTGCCTGTATCCATTCATCACGGGCTGCTGTTCTAACTTCCAAGACGCCATTTCGCCTGCGGGCTCGCGTGATCTTTCGTCTCCTGGCTGTGCCTTCAATCTGTGCATAGGTTTTATAGTATTGGCACACCAGGTTGATATCCCTGACATTGACCAACGCGCGCGCTTTTTCCATCATATATCTCCCTTCCTCGCTCACATATAGCATATCACGCGAGTGCAGCTAGCCGTCTCTGGCAAACCATAATCGCATGCTCAATCGCGATCAGCCGCTCCTTCATGTGAGCGGGTCAATGAGGCTTCTCCTCGCTTGCCTGATGGGCGTGTTCTCCATGTTACGATGGGTGCTCCCCGTTGCATTCGCGCCTCGCGCAGAAGCACCGCAAAATACCATGACTCCCTGATGATACCCGAGGCGCTCGCCTCGTGTACCTGTCTGTTTTTGCTTTATCCCTCAGAGTTGGGTACAATAGGGCAAATGGTTGCTACGGTTTGCCAGTGACGTATAGAACTCCAGGAATATTCCCATCCCGCGCTTCCATAACGGCAAAGGGAGTGCAGCATGAGGCGTAGAAAAGCTCCGCTCAATAGAGCAGGTCGGCGGCGCGAGGCAACGTACCAGAAACGACGAATGAGCAAGCCAGCGTCCGAAAAGACATCGACTCGCACAATACAGTGGTTCGCCATTGCCTTGCTGTGCATTGCGGTGGTGGTGCTTCTCGCACGCGTTTTCCGCCTCATTCATC
>WNFJ01624973.1_pt1 | contig 11338 bp, 7 predicted proteins | sample 5400461 | NCBI WGS metagenome assembly WNFJ01 (sample SAMN13153349, study PRJNA577476) | soil metagenome | isolation source: 115 cm saprolite on Douglas fir-dominated hillslope | place: USA:California | collected 2013-09-17 | reverse complement strand
TCTCATCTGAGCGATGCGCAGCGCGAGTCGGACTTAATCGGCTGCAATCGCGAGTTGAGCTTCCTGGCCGACCTGGGACGCGGTCTGCTGCGCACGCTTGAGCCGGAACAGGTTGCGCGGCGCGTCGCCGGGGCCATCTACGAAGGCACGAACGCCGCGCTCAGCGCCTGTGCAATCGAGAATAATGGTCATGGTCTGGCCGTTTGTGTTTTCGATCGCGAAGGCAGCGCCCACAACCCCGCGCTAATCAATCTGGAACGCCTGGAAAAATGGCTGCGTTCTTCCCGGTCTCCCGCATTTCTGACGAATAGCAGCGAGTTCCTCTTGCACGACGCGCAGCACGAAACTGAATACCTGACGCCGATTCGTTTTGGCGGAAAGAATTTTGGAGCGTTAGTCGTCGCCTTTGGTAGTGCGCAAGATTGCACTGAAAACGAATGCCGTCTGATTGACGCCGCCGCGCAACAGGGCGCATTTGCAGCGCACATCTCGACTATGTATCTGAAGGCCCGTGAGTCGGCGGCAACTCTGGCCCAGGAAGTCGATCGTCGCACCGCGGAAGGCGAGATGCAGGAGCGTTTCACCGAAGCAATTATTGATTCGCTGCCGCTGTCGCTTTACGCAATCGATCGCAACTATCAAATCGTGGCGTGGAACCGAAACCGTGAACTGGGCGAACTGGGTCTCCCACGCGGCGAAGTTTTGGGCCGAAACATTTTCGAGGTGTTAACCAAGCAGAGTCGCGATCTGCTGGAACGCGAATTCAGCAGGGTCTTTGCCACCGGTGAGATTCATCGAATCGAACAGGAAACGGTAACGAAATCCGGCGAAACGCATCACTGGCTGATCAGCAAGATTCCCATGTGCGCCGACGAAAGCAGAGAGGTTTCGCACGTCATCACGGTTGGCGAGAACATCACCGTTCGAGTCAAGGCACACCGCGCGATTGCCCGCGCTGAGAAACTGGCGGCCGTCGGCCGGCTCGCCGCCGGCGTCGTGCACGAAATCAACAATCCACTGGCGACAATCGCGGCGTGCGCTGAGTCGCTTGAGAAGCGAGTCAAAGAGGGCGCCTTCGGCAACTCGCCTGACGCGGAAGATTTGCGGGAATACCTTGGTTTAATTCGCGATGAAGCTTTCCGCTGCAAGACAATCACAAATGGACTGCTGGATTTCAGCCGTCTTCGGGCCGGCCAACGCGTCCCGGTGGACATCACAGAAGTTATCAAGGCTGCGGCCCGATTAGTTGCGCATCAACAACGCGGTGACAATATTCAAATCGATGTCGAGGCTCCACCGGATCTTCCCCGCGTCTCTGGCGACGTAGGCCAATTGCAACAGGCAGTCCTGGCCTTGGCCACCAATGCCATTGACGCGATGCCTGACGGCGGACAATTGACGTTGCGTGCAATTGAATCCGGCTCTCGCGTGCTGGTCGAGGTCAAGGACTCCGGAATTGGAATCCCTCCCGAAAACATGACGAAGATTTTCGATCCCTTCTTCACGACCAAAGATGTGGGTCAGGGCACGGGGCTGGGACTCGCAGTCTGTTATGGTATTTTATCTGATCATGGTGGCCGCCTGGACGTGCGGTCCACGGTGGGCGTCGGGACGACGTTTACGATCACGTTGCCGGTGGCTACTGATTGAACCTCCTAAGTGCGGAGTAACAAACAGTGAACGAACAGCGGGATGCGCGACTCTTAATCGCCGAAGACGAAGCCAACTTGCGTTTGGTGTTGCAGAAGGAATTGCAACGCCTGGGTTATCGCGTGCAGGTAGCGCCGGATGGCGAAGCCGCGCTGCGAAAACTCGAAGAGACAAACGTTGACGTGCTGTTGTGCGACATTAACATGCCGCACATGGATGGCATGGAGCTTTTGCGGCGCGTTCATGAGCGGCCGAATCCGCCCGAAGTGATTATGCTAACCGGTCAGGGCACGATTGAAAACGCCGTCGAGGCGATGCGCATCGGCGCTTACGATTATCTGACCAAGCCTTACAGCATCAACGAACTCGACGTGCGTGTGCGCCAGGCTGCTGAAAAGCGAAGCCTGCGGGTTACCAATCAGCGGCTCCGAGCGCAGATCGAACGTCAATCCGCTTTGCCGGAGATCGTGAGCCGTTCGCTGGCGATGAACGAAGCGATTCGTTTGGTCGATCGCGTCGCGCCCTCGGAAACCTCAGTTTTGATTACCGGCGAATCGGGAACGGGCAAAGAATTGATCGCCCAGGCCATTCATCGCCTATCGAATCGCGCTAACGGATCATTCATCGATCTCAACTGCGCTGCCTTTCAGGAATCGTTGTTGGAATCGGAATTGTTTGGCTACGAAGCCGGCGCATTCTCCGGTGCTAAGGCGCGCAAGCTCGGACTGATTGAGTTGGCCGATGGCGGCACGCTGTTTCTCGATGAAGTAACTGAACTGCCGGCAAGCCTGCAAGCAAAGCTACTACGCGCGATCGAAACGCGCACATTTTTCCGCGTTGGCGGCGTGCGCAAAGTCGAAGTCAACGTGCGCATCGTTGCCGCCACGAATCGCAATCTCGATTCTGTCATCGGCAATGGATCGTTTCGCGCCGACCTGCTCTATCGCATCAACAGTTTCCAGATTCATCTGGCCCCATTGCGGGAACGTCCTGAGGACATCGAACCGCTGACGAATCATATTTTGAAACAACTCGGCGGCGCGAATCCTCCCACAGTCATGCCGGATGCGCTGGCCAAAATGGGCGCTTACAGTTGGCCCGGAAATGTGCGCCAGCTTCGCAATTGTCTCGAGCGGGCGATCCTGCTTTCAAACGAAGGCCGCATCACGTCTAATGAGTTGCCCCCGGAAGTTGCTCGCAGCGCGAACGGCGCCGTGCCCTTCATGAGCGGCTTCTCGAGCGCGCCGCTTTCAGCCGGCCACCACCCTTCGGTTGCAGCCATTGACTCAGGTAATCTGCCAGGTTCGAGTTCGCTGCGCGACGTTGAGAAACAGCAGATTATCTCGGCGCTGGAGCAAACCGGCTGGCATCGTGGCAAAGCGGCGCAGATGCTGGGTATTTCTCCCTCGACGCTGTATCGTCGTTTGCGCGATTACAATTTGGAAAGTCGACTGCAATAGTCACGAGCGCCGACAGACGGTGAGTCTTGAACGAAGACACGAAAGCCGCAGTCAGCATCTGCTGCCTGCGGCATTTCTGTGGACAAATCGTGAGCGATGATCCTTAGTTAAATTGCTTGAGCCTTTTGTTGTCGCCGGCGGCGATAATAGAGACCCACCAGCCCGGTGCCGAGTAGCGCTAACGTCGCGGGTTCCGGCGTCGGCGTCGTCGGACAAGTGGTGAAGCTGAAGGTGATGCCATCGTTCCAGAAGTGACAATCAGGATCGAAACCAAAGGCAATGTCGCTTCCATTCAGGAAGTACGCGCTCAAGACTTTTAACTGATCAGCCGTAAAGGTGTAAACAAAATCTTTCGCCGTAGTTGTAAAGGACTGCTGCGTCAGAAAAGTGTTCGCGGTTCCTGATGCCACCAGTGGGTTATTGAGATAGCTCTTGCCTGCAAAATCATCGTTAATAGCGATCTGGCTGCCCGGAGCGTCCTGGAATGACGCCACCCCTGCCTGCTTTGCTGTATTCAGCAAATGGACAAATAGCATATTGGCATTCTTGTCCCAGTTGCTGATGTTGTGAAAGGTCAGCGTGGCGCTCGTGATCGACTTGCCCGCTAAATTCACGCCATCAATTCTCCAGGTGTACGCTGAGTGATGATCCAGATTAAATTGATTGGCTCCGCCGCTGCCCTGGTTCGCTCCAGTGGGTGGGGCTTGAAACGTAATCACGTCCGCTGAAGCCGCGGTCGGCAAGCCAACCATAATTGCGGCCGCAAACAATAGAAATAACTTTCGCACGTAATATCTTCCCTCCGTAAAGTCTTTCCTGACTCTCGCTTAAGAGAAATGGTTAGTAGGTATACAATTCCACAAAGGGCAGCCTAAGTTTCGGGCAATGCTTTAGAGCCGGTCTTCAATCGGAGATTCTTTTTGCTAAGACATTTGGAGGGTTCAGGGAGATTTGCTCGATAGAGTCTTTGATGCCCAGTCGCTCACAGTCTGAAGCATCTCCGCACTCACAATTGTTGTTTGTTGGGGGGGCTCATTCCGATCCGGACTGGCGGGCGTGAACAGATGCGTGAGATTAGGAAAAATGCGCAGCCGCACTTGCTTATTGCCGCCGGCGATTAGTGCTTGAGCCAATTCGATTGCATTGTGCGCCAGAACCAGCGCGTCGCGCTCACCATTCAAAATAAGCACGGGGCATTTTACTCGTCGCGCCAACGCTGAAGGGTCGCTGTTGATGTGCTCGCGAAACCAGGCATTGGCATCGGGCCCCGAGGCCGGAGCCTTTTCATTACGCGCTGCTTCAAAACGTTGGAGGATTGTGCGGAAGATTTCGGGTAGACTATTTGAGTCGTTCGGATCTATCGGTCGCTGCAAGGCAGTCTGATAGATCGACTGCTCCAAGGCCACGCGATCCACCGGACGCGCGCAACCCGCCAACAAAATAATAGCCGCCACCCGGGGGTCTTCGGAGGCGATCGTCAAAGCAGTCTCTGCGCCTTCGCTGTGGCCAACGAGTGCGATTCGCGTCTTATCTATCTCGCCGCGTTGGGTCAGATATTCAACTGCCGCTCGGCTATCATTAATGAGATCGCGATAAGAAGTTGGTCTTTTTGGATCGGTCAATACGCTCTTTCCAACTCCTCGATCGTCGGCTCGCAAGACCGCAACTCCGGCATTAGATAGGGCCTCAGCCACAAGCTTATAGAGATTGAAAACTCCCATCGCGCCGTCGCGATCCTGGCTTCCTGATCCGGTGATAATAACCGCAGCGGGAAATGGAGCTTTACTTGCTTTTGGCAGCGTGAGCGTTCCCGCAAGTTTCACATCGCCATTAGCAAAATTCACTTCCTCACTCGTGAAATTTTCTAGCTTCGGCGGCGGCTTTGACTTTGGCAGCAATAATTCTGCGAGTGCTTCGGATCCAGTTAGAACGACTTTCAAATCTTGGGTCGCCACTCCGATGACAAGCGGAACACGATCGTTATCAGTCCACAAGTCGATGATCACACCCTGGCTGGTCGTCGCGCGATAATGCTCAGTGGCGACGTGATTACCCTTAACATCCACCGTTGGCGTCTCAGTTCGCTCGAGTTGTATCTGCAATTCTAACGTCTGGCTGGGAAGGAACGCTTTGAAAGTCTGCGAGCCGCCGCGCACGGCGTCGTATTGCTTGAGCAAAAAAATGAGTTGATGCCAAAGGCCGTTCTCTAAAACCACATTCGCCTGAGTGTTAACTTCGCGATCCGCTTGCCCCGTGGTTGAAATCTTGGCTGTGTTCCCAGTAAAGATTACGGTTGATCCGGCCTGATTTGGCACCGTGAAAGCGAAGGACTGCGGCCTCTCCTTCGTCGCCTTTGTCACGCTGTGAATCTTATTCGGCCCAGACTGCACATCAGCTTGGGCCTCGATCGCGCCGCTGGCATCCACTGTAATCGTGAAGGTCTCTTGCGAGGCGATCTGAGGTCCAATCGTCATCGTATATGAACCACTCAGCTTCTGTTGCGCCTGCGTGACCGACAGACTTCCGAGCGCGAGAATGAGAACGAACATCTGTATGCGAGTCGAACTTTTCATAACGAGATTACTCCTCGATCTCTAAGTAATTTGCGATCGACTTTGCCGCGATCATTCTTTGGCAGCGACGGAACGAATTCGATCCAGCGCGGGTATTTGTAGAGCGCGATTTTCGATTTTACGAACAGCTTGATTTCATCGGCAAGAGCAGCGGTCGTTTGGCGGCCGGCGCGCGCAACGATGAAGGCTTTTGGCTTCACCAGGCCATCGCCCGCGTCCTGGCCAATAACTGCACATTCCAACACGGCTTCGTGCTGAAGCAGGCAGTTCTCGATTTCTGACGGAGCGACGAACACGCCGCCGACTTTCAGCATATCGTCGGTGCGGCCATGATACCAATAACAACCGTCTTCATCGATGTGAAATTGATCGCCGGTGGTGCACCAATCACCGGCAAAAGTTTCTTTCGATTTCTCATGCGCGTTCCAATAACAAAGCGCCGCCGAATCGCCTTTGATTTTCAACGTGCCCATTTCACCGGTCGATACCTCATGGTCATTCGCACCGACAATCCTGGCTTCGTAACCCTCGACGATGCGGCCCAGGCTGCCCGGTTTTACGTCTTCGGGCCGATTGGTGATGTAGATATGAAACATCTCTGCCGAGCCGATGCCATCGCAAATCTCAACACCGAACATTTCCTTCCAGCGATAATAAAGTTCGATTGGTAAAGCTTCGCCCGCTGAATAACAAAAGCGAATGCTTGATAAATCATGGGCGCTCGCGTCGTCGACATTCAGCATCGCGTTAATCATAGTCGGCACCGTCGTGAGTATCGTCGGACGATAGCGTTCGATCACTTCGAACATCTTCTCAGGGGTCGCACGCTCAGCGAAGAGCGCGCTGGCGCCGCCGACGGCGAACGGAAACAGCAGGTTCGTCCCCGTGGCGTAGCCAAAGAAAAGCTTGGGCACGGAAACCGTCAGATCACTTTCGTTCACGCCCATCGCCCGCTTGGCAAAACTTTCGGTGTTGTAAGGCAAATCGTGCTGGAGGTGCACTGCGCCCTTGGGATGCCCGGTCGAGCCTGAGGTAAACAACCAAATCGCGATGTCGTCGCGATGCGTGTCCGCCGCGCGGCAAATGTTCGGCTGCGACGAAACAATCTCGTCAAACGAAAAGAATTTCGCACGAGTCTGCTGGGGCGGAATCTGCTCTTCGTCTACCGCATCTTCGTTGCGAACGACAAGCACTGCGAGCAGAAAGGTGGCGTCCTGCGCCGCCTCGGTAAAAGGCTTGATGAACGATTCGTGCACGATGGCGGCGCGCGCCCGAGTATACTCAAGGTAATAACGATAATCATCCGCGGGCAACAGCGGATTAACCATCGTTATCACCGCGCCAATCCGGGCCGCTCCAAACCAAGTCCAAACAAACTCGGGACAATCAGGCAGCACGATGAGCACCCGATCTTCAATCTCAACGCCCACCTCACGCAGCCCGCTGCCCACGCGATTCGACATCCGCGCCGTCTCGCCATACGTGTAAGTTCGATCTTTGAAATAGAGACAGACTTTATTCTCTCGCCCTTCCTCAAGGTTGTGGTAGAGGAAGTAGTCGGCCATGTTGAAGCGTTCGAGAAATTGAATCGACACGGTTGGGTTCATGTCTTCGCAAACGGGCATCCCTTGTCGTCGTGCCTCGTGCTTAAGTACGTCCGTGCTTCCCAAAGCTCCGGAAAGAATTTCTTATCAAGCGTCGTGCGCAAATAGCCGACGCCTTCGGAGCCTCCGGTGCCTCGTTTGCTTCCCACCATGCGCTCGACCATCTTGATATGATGCGAGCGCCAGAGCGAGAAGTGTTCGTCGTGTTCAAGCAGCGCTTCGGCAAGTTGGTATTCTTCATTCAGCTTCTGGGGATGCGTGAGAATCTCTACTACCGCTCGTTGTCTTTTGCCATGATTGCCGCGGCGTTCTTTATCGCCGCGCGGAGCCACGCAAAAAAAGCCTCAGCCAGCGAAGGCGCGTTAATGCGCGCTTCCAGACGCTGTCGCGCAAAATCATCATGAGCAAACTCGTCCAGGATCGCTTCGGTTTTCAAACCGGAAGCAAATTCAATCTCGCGAAACTGCATGGATTGAAAACCACTGGCTGGATTCAACTCGTCTCTAAATCCCAGAAAGCTGATCGGCGTCATCGTTTCCAGAATATGAATTTGCGCGATCAGAAGCTTTTCGATCTCGACGATGCGCCGCAACGCATTTGCAGCTTCGATCGCGCGATCTGCTTTCATCAAAGCAATCGCGGCATCAATCTCATGGAGGATTTGCTTGAACCACAGTTCGTAGGCCTGGTGCACGGTGATGAAAAGCAATTCATCATGTTGTGCGGGCGAAGATAGACAAGTCTGCAAATCGATCAACTCAGGCACGCGCAAATACTTGTTGTACGAGAGAAGCGCTTTCTTGCCGTAGTCATTAGTCATTGATAGATTAATCTTAACCGCAAAGCGGTTCCGTCCTCCAGCCCAAGGTTGCCGCCGCGGCTACCCTGGGATCAGAAACGAAAATGATTATCCAACCGCAAAGCGGTTGCGTCATTTCTTCGTCGAGTCAAAAACCGCGCAACCGCGTTGCGGTTGGGCTGCAAGACCATTCCCGGCCCAGGGTAGCCGGAGCGGCAACCCTGGGCTGGAGGACTTTTAACCGCTTTGCGGTTTGCATCGCCAAGCTCGCGGTTGGACGTTTCTTCACAAATCGGCAATAATAATTAGCTTTTTCAGCGCGGCATTATCTCGCCATTAGCATACACGTAAGGGAAAGGATTCTTTACTAGTGAATTCAACGTCGAACTTTGTCATGAAGATGTATCGCCGATTATTGACTCTTTTATTTCTGGTTATCGGACTTGCGGTAAGCGCACCGGCCGTCATGGCCCAACGGAGCGAAGGCGGTGAGGCCGCCTTGAAACTGCCCGACCTGTCCGGTGTGAATTTCCTGGGCATCGATGGTCATCGTTTGCTGCTCGTGGGCTTGCTGTTTTGTTTCTTTGGCTTGCTCTTCGGGCTGGCGATTTATATTCAGTTGAAAAACCTGCCCGTCCATCGCGCGATGCGCGAAATCTCAGAACTGATTTATGAAACCTGCAAGACCTACCTCATCACTCAAGGCAAATTCATCCTGATTCTCTGGGTATTTATCGCGGTGATCGTGGTTGCCTATTTTGGAATTCTGCGACCCGTCCCCGGTCATTCGGTGGCCCTTACGGTGCCGATGATTCTGTTCTTCAGTCTGATCGGAATCGGCGGCAGCTACGGCGTGGCGTGGTTTGGCATTCGCGTCAATACGTTTGCAAATTCGCGGACCGCGTTCGCGAGTTTGGAAGGCAAGCCTTATCCGATTTATGCGATTCCTTTGAAAGCCGGCATGAGCATCGGCATGCTTTTGATCAGCGTCGAGCTGCTTATCATGCTCGCCATCGGCGAGAGTCTTGGCGCCGCGGCCTTGCGTATCGCGGGCGGCATCTTCACCAAGATCGCCGACATCGGCTCTGATCTGATGAAGATCGTTTTCAAGATTAAGGAAGACGACGCGCGCAACCCGGGCGTGATTGCTGATTGCACGGGCGACAACGCCGGCGACTCAGTCGGGCCCAGCGCCGATGGCTTCGAAACCTACGGCGTAACCGGCGTCGCTCTGATTACTTTTATTCTGCTGGCCGTTCCCAACCCCACGATTCAAATCCAGTTGCTGGTTTGGATCTTCGTGATGCGCGTCATGATGTTGGTCTCCAGCGCGGTTTCGTATTTCGTCAACGCAGCGATTGCCAAAGCGCGTTATAGCGCGGCCGGTGAAATGAATTTTGAAGCGCCGTTGACCACTCTGGTATGGCTCACTTCCATTGTCTCTATCGCCCTCACTTACGTGGTCTCTTATCTGATCATTCCGGTATTGGGTGGTAATACGACATTGTGGTGGAAGTTGGCGACGATCATTTCCTGTGGCACGCTGGCGGGCGCGGTGATTCCCGAACTGGTCAAGGTTTTTACCTCGACAGGATCGCGCCACGTTCAGGAAATCGTGAAATCGTCAAACGAAGGCGGCGCCTCGCTCAACATCCTGGCGGGGTTTGTCGCCGGCAACTATTCGGCGTACTGGCTGGGCATCAGCATGGTGGGTCTAATGGCGATCGCTTTCATCGTCAGCACGACCGGACTTGCGATACTGATGGCCTTTCCGGCGGTGTTTGCTTTCGGTCTGGTTGCCTTCGGTTTTCTCGGCATGGGGCCGGTTACCATAGCCGTGGATTCTTATGGTCCTGTCACAGACAACGCGCAGTCGGTTTACGAGCTTTCTTTAATCGAACATCTGCCGAACATTGTTGAAGAGATCAAGAGCGAACATAACATGACGGTAGTTTTCGAGCGCGCCAAGCATTTGCTGGAAGAGAACGACGGCGCGGGTAATACTTTCAAAGCGACTGCCAAGCCTGTGCTCATCGGAACAGCCGTGGTAGGCGCTACGACCATGATCTTCTCTATTATTCAACTCCTTCGTACTGAAATAGTTTCCTCTGCGATCCAAGCCGGGCAGACAGAGGCACAGGGCTTGGCGACCTTCTTCGAAAGCCTGTCATTGCTTAATCCTCTCTTTCTCTTGGGTTTGATTACGGGTGGTGCGATCATCTACTGGTTCACTGGTGCTTCGACACAAGCGGTCACGACGGGCGCGTATCGTGCGGTTGAATTCATTAAAGCCAACATCAAACTTGAAGGCGTCGAGAAAGCTTCGGTCGCGGATAGCAAAAAGGTCGTGGAAATTTGCACGAAGTATGCCCAGAAGGGAATGTTCAATATCTTTCTGACGATCTTCTTTGCTACGCTGGCTTTTGCGTTCGTCGAGCCGTTTTTCTTTATCGGCTATTTGATCTCGATTGCCATATTCGGATTGTACCAGGCGATTTTCATGGCCAATGCCGGCGGCGCGTGGGACAATGCAAAGAAGGTCGTCGAAGTTGAGATGAAACAGAAGGGTACGCCGCTGCACGATGCCACAGTCGTCGGCGATACGGTGGGCGATCCTTTCAAAGACACTTCGTCCGTGGCAATGAATCCGGTGATTAAGTTTACGACCCTGTTCGGTTTGCTGGCCGTTGAGTTGGCCGTTAGCTTGACGAAGCAACAGGGCACGACGCTAACGCTCGTTTTGGCGGCAGTCTTCTTTTTGATCTCGGTCTTTTTCGTTTGGCGATCGTTTCATAGTATGCGGATTGGAGTGGAATAGGACCGATTCGATCTTTAGGACCTATATGCTTTCATCATGATTCGCTCGATACTGTTCCCAACCGATTTCTCGGCCGTGGCCAACAGCGCGTTTCCGCTGGCGGTGGCGTTGGCGGCGCAGTTCGATGCGACTGTGCAGTCGGTCCATATCGCTCACCGTGGCGATCCTCATATCACGGAAACCTCGCGTTATGAGTTTCCCGCCACACCGACCGGCGCTACTTCAGTGCGCGTGATCGAGACTATCATTCCTAAGGATGAAGAAGACCCGGCGCAGATAATTATGCGTCAAGCACAGGAACGCGGATGCGACTTGATCGTTATGGCCTCGCACGGACGCTCGGACGTGGCCCAGTTCTTCCTTGGTCGTAGTGTCGCCGAGCAAGTTGCGCGCGATTCCAGGATTCCGACGATCATCGCCCGCCTCTACGGTCC
>WNFJ01135850.1_pt1 | contig 11338 bp, 13 predicted proteins | sample 5400461 | NCBI WGS metagenome assembly WNFJ01 (sample SAMN13153349, study PRJNA577476) | soil metagenome | isolation source: 115 cm saprolite on Douglas fir-dominated hillslope | place: USA:California | collected 2013-09-17 | reverse complement strand
GGTAGATGCTTTGTACTTGCGTTTTCACCGTATTGACCGAGACGATTAGTTCCTGGGCAATCTCGGGATTGGAGCGGCCAGCAGCAAGCAGGCGGAGCACGCGCTGCTCTTGTGGGCTTAGAGGCTCAATCAGTAGCACAGGTGCGGTATGATGAGAGGTATCCTGCCCCGCCTGCTGTTGAGCAAAGGCCAACAGTAAGCTCCGCACATAGCTAACCAGCGGCTCCTCTCGCACATCGAGCAAAACAGCCCGTAGCAATGTTGCCAGGGCCTCTCCCTCGTCCAGGAAGAGACGCTGGTAGCCTTCTGCTTGTGCAAGGGCAAGTGCCCCTCTCAGTGTCTCCTTAGCCTGGGGCAGGCGTTTCTGAGTAGAGTGAGCAAGGGCCGTGAGGACCTGAATCTCCAGTTCACTTCGTGTACGCCCCTGGGCATGTGCCTCCGCTTGCCAGCGCTCAAGCAGGCGCAGGGCTGCCGTTGCCTCTCCCTGCGCGATCAGCAGGCGAGCGACTATCAGCGCCTCCCGCTCTCGTTGAACGAGGCGAAAGTCCTCACCGAGCTGTGTTACGGTAGTCGACCACCGCTGTACTGTGACCAGGTCCGAGACCATCAAAGAGAGACGCGCCTGTTCTGCGAGCACCTCTCTATGGAGATACGGCCACCTGTGTTCCTGTGTCAGGACAATCAGCTCTTGCAGCAAACGCTGCGCCTGTACAGTCTCACCGCGAGCGTGCAGCACACGAGCCAGGACGAGCGAACCAGGAATCTGGATAAACTGCTCCGCATGGTACTTGCCGACCTCATCCACGTGACCCTTGCCGAGGTCGAGCGCCTGGGACACTTCTTGCTCTGCCCTTTGCAGCTCATTCCACTCATAGGAGAGCGCAGCGAGGCCGATCAGCGCATTCGCCATGTCGAGAGGATCCTCTGTGGCCTCGGCGATCTCCTGTCGAAAGAACCGTGCCGCCACGTGCAGCTCTCCTTGCCGGGAGCGCACTTCGCCTAATACATGAGTAGCAGCGCGCGTTCCATAGGCATTTCCGATAGTTTCAAAGCGCGCTCGTGCCTCCAAAACCGCCTGCCGTGCCGCGTCGAGTTTCCCAGCAAGTAGTTCCTCCATCCCCACGGTGAGTATACTACTCCCCGGCCAGAGCGTCTCCTGCTCCGACGAAAGCTCGAGGGCCTGTCTTGCATCTGCAAACGCCTGGGAGAGGTCTCCCTGCCACCAGCCAACCTGGGAGCGGAAGGCCAGCAGTTCACCGAGTTTGGGCCTGTTGCCTTCGGCCTGCCAGTAGCGCTCTGCCATCTTGAGTGGTACTTGAATAAGCGACATCGTCGCAGGAGCGCTGCGGTCCCGGGTGAACAGGAGCGCTATTGCATAGGACAAACAGAGCTGCGGGTGCGCCTGGAGCACCTCTTCTGGCAATTGCTCTATCCAACGCAACAATGTGTGCAACTCGTTAATGGTGTTGTAAGGCCCGACAATGCGTTCGATGAGCATGGCAGCACGCGTAAAGTCTCTGGCAGAGAGTGCAACTTCGACTGCTTCAGCCAGCAGCCCATGCTCTTCATACCAATGACTCGCTTTGTCATATAACGTGCGCAGGTAGTCTTCTCCGAGGCGGCGTCTGGCCTCGTGTTGCATAGCCTCGGCAAAAAGTGCGTGATAGCGATACCACTGACCCGCGTCATCGAGTGGCATCAGGAACAGGTTAGCACGTTCCATTTGTTCAAGCATGTGCTCACTGTCGTTCCTGCCGGTGACCGCATCACAAAGCGAGCTCGTCAGGCGGTTGAGAAAGGTCGTCTGCAGCAAAAACTCCTGCAGCGACTCCGGCTGGGAAGAGAGCACGTCAGCAACAAGGTACTCCAGGATGTGCCGGTGGCTGCGGGTAAAGGTTCCGAGCATGTGCTCGAGATCCCGCGTGTCTTCTCGCCCTTGCAGCGCGAGCGCGAACAGGCGCAACCCGGTCACCCAGCCCTCTGTGCGCGCCTCGAGGCGTGTGATCGCCTCAGCAGAGAGTGGAAACGGAAGAGCCTGCCGGAGAAAGATCTCGGCCTCCGCCAGAGAAAAGCGCAGGTCAGCAGCATGCAGTTCGTAAAGGTCATCATGGGCTCGCAGGCGCGCCAGGGGAAGCGGTGGATCACTGCGCGCCAGTATCAGCAGGTGTACCGTTGTAGGGAGATGGTCGACGAGATAGGCCACCGTCTCGTGAATCTGGGGTGAGGTGATGACGTGGTAGTCCTCCAGGACGAGGACACACCTGTATGCTAGCTGCGCCAGTTCATTGATGAATGTGGTAAGCACGGTCTCCAAAGAGGGACGTCGCGGCGTGTGCAACAGCGCAAGAGTGGACTTACCAATACCGGTCTGGAACGCCTGGCAGGCAGCGATGGCATAGCGCCAGAAGCGCACAGGATCGTTATCGCCCGCGTCAAGCGACAACCATGCAACAGGAAGCGGATCCTGGCGTTCGCCACGCGTGGCAATCCACTCACTGACGAGCGTGGTTTTGCCGAAGCCGGCAGGAGCAGTGAGCAGGGTAAGCTTATATTCAAGTGCTTCATCAAGCCGTGCGAGCAGTGGCTCACGTAACACGAGTGATGGACGTAGGCGTGGAAGAGCAAGTTTGGTGCTCAGGAGCTCATATATGTCGGGAGGCCGCGTTTGCTGAATCTCTTCCATAGCATCCCTTCCGCTCTACTTGAAATATTCCAGAGAAATCCTCGCGCTCTCCAGCGAAGGAATTTGAGGATGATCGTTCTCGACAATCACCCACAGGCCACGAGCCCTCGCAAACGCGTATATATGCCCCATATCTAGCATGCCTTTACCAACTTCAGTCATCGAACGATCAGCGGCCATATCCTTGAGATGCATGAGCGCGACACGGTGTGCATTTGTTTCAGGATACAAGACAGGATCAACACCGGCGTAAGCAGCCCAGTAAACATCTAGCTCGATCTTTACAAGTGAGGGATCGGTAGCCTGTATCAAATAGTCAAGGAGATAGATGCCATCAACGCGAGTGAATTCAAAGTCGTGGTTATGATAGGCAAAGGTGATTCCGTGTTCCCGGCATCGCTGACCGATGGCATTCAGTCGAGGAGCGAGCGCCCGTATACCCTCTCGCGTGCGCCACTCGTTCGCCAGCCAGGGCAGCACTATATTGGAACAGCCAATATCCTGGCAATAGCGAATAGACGCGTCCAGGTGCTCATCTTGTAACGCATCTAACCTGATATGGGTACTGACTGCGCGTAGCCCCGTTTCGGCTAGCAACGCCGACATCTCTCGCGAGGTCAGGTTGCCATAGCCAGCGAATTCTACTCCAGGGTATCCTATCTGCGCCACACGCCGCAGTGTGCCAACGAAATCGCGCTCAGTCTCATCTCGTACCGTATATAATTGTAGAGCCACCTGCAAGTTGTTCGGGTCGTTCATGAAATTATCTCCTATATTTCTAGAGGACCGGGTCGATTCAACCGGCCTTCTCTATACTCCAGCAAGCTGCGCCGCGTGCGTAATCAACGTTTGGACACGATCGCCAAAAACGGCGAAACGCTCATCCTGCGTTTGTCCGCGTTTCCAACGGACGTAGATCTGCTGAATGATCACTGCCAGTTTGAAATAAGCAAAGACCATGTAATAGTCTATGGAAGAGAGGTCGCGAGAACTCTTTTGTGCATAGATCCCCATAAAGGTCTCCCTGCTCACGAAGCCAGGAAACATGGTTACCGTTGGGAGGATTGTTTTCAGTTCTTCGGGGTCATCCTCCGTTGCCCAGTAGCTTAAAGATATGGCAAGGTCGAAGAGGGGATCACCTATGGTTGCCATCTCCCAATCAAATACGGCGACAGGGCGAGTAAGATCCTCCGCATCAAGCATCATATTGTTCAGCTTGAAGTCATTGTGGATCAACGTAGGCGCGGGGCTTTGTGGGATGTGCGACAGCAGCCAGCTGGTCAGAGGCTCTACCTGCGGTATGTCGTCTGTTTTTGCGCGATGATAGCGTTCAATCCAGCCTTTTACCTGGCGCTCGAGAAAGCCTGGAGGATGGCCAAAAGTATCAAGTCCGGCTGCCTGCCAGTCGATAGCGTGAATTTGTACCAGCGTGTCGATGAGATATTTGCTTGCACAGGTCGGGGGTTGGCGTTACTCCTGGCGGAAAAGAGGTATTCACAATAACCCCTTTGCGCCGTTCCATCACATAGAAAGGCGCCCCTATGATGGTAGGATCATCGCAGAAGAGATAAGGTTTTGGCGCAAGTGGAAAGACCGGGTTGATCTTCTGCAAGAGGCTGCACTCCCGTTTCATATCGTGCGCTTTTGGAGGTACTGGCCCAAGCGGAGGGCGGCGCAGTACTCCTTCCCAGGCGCCGATCTGGAGCAGGTAGGTCAGGTTAGAGGCGCCCGAGGGAAATTGTCGCACCTGCAAGGTACTCTCCCCTATATCCTCGATGTGATCGCGCAAGTAATGCTCGACCTTTTCGAGATCAAAATTCTCTCCCACGCGCACGGCAATCGTATCTTCCTGTTTATCCATTACACTCTCCTCAAAGAAAAGGCTAAAGATTCTTGTTCATAAGAGTGTACAACAATGCAAGAGCCAATTCCACTTTCTAGCCACTGGCGCGGCAAAACAGGCGGCCCTCGTCCTTACTGGACAAGGGCCGCCTGGTGAAAAATCTCTGCAAGGCTACGCTCCTGCTCTCTAACCCATGAGTGATGGACTGGACCAGTTCATATCCCTCACCTGGTCAGCCGGGATAATAAGGGACGTCACAATAGTAGGGATACTTCGCCGTCCCCAGGTACTTTACATAGCACGAACCACAAGCACGAAAGGTGACTCATCTTTGGCGTCTGAGTGGACTTAAAAGTGCTACACCTCTCTGCGCGACATCCAGATAGCGATAGCCATCATCACCACGGTAAAGCCTAACAATATTGCTAAATTAAAGGGCACGCTGGCAATCTCATAACCCAGCAGTACCCCGCGAATGGCATTGACGCCATAGGTTAGCGGATTGAGCAAGAGAATAGCATGCAACCACGGCGGAACCATGCGCGTCGGGAAGATCGCCCCTGAGAACATGTAGAGCGGCAGGGTAATAAAGTTCTGGATGGTGCCGAAATTCTCAAAGTCGGTGATCCACATCGCAATGACCACGCCAAGGCCAGCGATCGCCAGGGCAGTGACAAAGGTTGCCACGACAGTGGCAAGCACGTTAAAGGGATTCAGGGCCACAGAGGCAAAAGGTGCAAAGATCAGAATGATCAGGGCCTGGACAGTCGAACTAGAAGCGCCACCGAGACATTTACCGATCACCAGCGTTGATCTCGGTGTCGGCGCTACCTGTACCTCCTTCAGGAAGCCGAACTCGCGGTCATATACAATCGAAATCGCCGACTGGAGACCGCTGAAAATAACCGTCATGGCGATCACGCCTGGAAAGACAAACTGTTCGTAATTAAAACCTGCGATAGAACCGAGCGAGCCGCGTAGGCCAAATCCCAGCGCGAAAAGCCAGACGAGCGCTCGCGCCACCGCTCCAAGCAAACGCGAACGCTGCCGCCATAGGCGCACCATATCGCGTCGCCAGATCATGGCAATGCCTTCTGGATCAATAAAAAATGCAGGGACTGACCTGTTTTCAGGTGTGGTTTGAGGAACTGCGGCTGACTGCGTCGTTTTGAGCATTGATGCACTCCTTGTCTAGCGGCGTAAACGGCCACGGCTGCGCAGGCGAGAACCCATGCGATCTTTGGCGCTGGCAGACTCGTCACGAATGACTCGACCGGTGAGATGTACAAATACATCTTCCAGCGTGGGGGCTGTAACGTTCACTCCAAGCACATCGATATCCGCCAATGTAAGCTGGCGGATTAAGTTGGCGGCTAACGCCTGTCCGTTCTCTCCCTCTACATAAATGGCATCACCTTCGCGGCGCACCGGATGACCAGTATATTGTTCAAGCATGGTAGCGGCCCGTTCGGGTTCGGACGTGGTAAGACATACCAGGTCCTGACCGACCATACGTTTGAGCGCGGCGGGAGTATCGAGGGCGACGATTTGACCATGGTCGATGATGGCGATGCGATCACAATATTCAGCTTCTTCCATGTAGTGTGTCGTCATAAAGATGGTGAGTCCCGTTCTCTCGCGCAGGCGCAGCACATGCTCCCAGACGCTGCGTCGCGTTTGTGGATCAAGGCCTACAGTTGGCTCGTCGAGAAAGAGCGTTTGTGGTTCGTGCAGCAGTCCGCGTGCAACCTCCAGACGGCGTTTCATACCACCGGAGAAGGTTTTTACGATATCCCTGCGGCGTTCGTCGAGGCCAACAAGCTGGAGCACATCGCGTATGCGTGTATCGCGTGTTTTGCGTGGCGTATGGTAGATCATACAGTGGTAATACAGGTTCTGTTCCGCTGTGAGATATTCATCAAGCGTTGGATCTTGAAAGACGATACCAATGCTCTGGCGTACCTGCGAAGCTTCGCGTTCAATATCATAGCCATTGATCCACGCCCGCCCGCTGGTAGGATGGAGCAAAGTACACAGCATTTTGATCGTGGTGCTCTTCCCCGCCCCATTGGGACCAAGAAAGCCAAAGGTTTCGCCGCGATCGACGTCGAGGTCTATTCCCTTCACTGCTTGTATTTCCCCGAAGGAGCGTGATAGTTTCTCAATGGTTCTACGTCAACAATGTGGTGAAGGACCGGCAGGGCCACACGTAGAAGAGCAAGTTCTTCCTGGCTCAGCTGTGCCAGGCGCCTTCGTAAGTTGGCTCGGCGGAACTGGTCATACAGAGTTAATGCACGCTGCCCGCGTTCAGTAGGCAGAACCCGAACCACTCGCCAGTCCAGTTCATCGCGCAAACGTTCAACAAATCCCTGGCTTAGCAGTCGTTTTACCATCGCGGTCACGGTTGGTGCGGCGACATCCAGTTGCTCGGCTAATTCCTGCATCGTGCACCGCTGGTGTGTGATCACAATGCGCAGCAGCCGGATCTGCCCGGTAGTCGCGCGTAACTCGGAAATATCACGCAATTCCGGTATTACCTGTTCAGTGCCCGCTTCACGAGGGATATCCGCCCGAATCTCTCGCAGCAGTCTGGGGATAAGATCGAGTAAATCATCTGCGATATCCGACTCATCTAAAGAAGAATATTCTGCCATTGGTTCATTTTCCTGTGTTTTATTTAGAGCGGCTAATATTTACACTGCCTATTACTTAGATACTCTAAGTAAATATTATCCTATTTGCAACGTTATTGTCAAATCCATAGACATTTGGAGATCATGCTGTCATCCTGAGCGCAGCGAAGGATCTCTGCGTCCGTCGAGTCAGATCCTTCGCTGCGCTCAGGATGACAGGCCGGATCCCTCTCAAGCGCGCTCACGGGAAGCCTTCTCTCCAAATATCTGTCAAATCCATAAAAGGCTTGACACATGGGATAGTTTAGTGCTAAACTTACTGTAAGTTTAGTGCTAAACTATCCAGAAAGTACAAAGAAAAGAGGTTACAAAAGATGCTTCGCTCATCAGTTCTTGCATGGTTACGGCTCTACCGTGTCGTCCAGAAAATTGATCGCGCGCAAAGCGCGTATCTCCGATCTTGGGACCTGAATACGGCTCAGTTTGATGTCCTGGCGCATGTAGGAGCGCATAAAGGAATCACGCAGCAGGAGCTGGCGGATAGCCTCCTGGTCACGAAAGGCAATATTTCCCAGTTGCTCGACCGCATGGAGAAACTCGATCTGCTCAAACGTTGCCAGGAGAAGCGGAACAATACTCTGGTGCTTACAGAAAAAGGACAGGAACTCTATGAGCGCGTTGTCCCAACCACGGAGAAGTTGATCGAGGAGCAATTTACCGTGCTCTCTACTTCCGAGGTCGCTGAACTGTTGCGCCTCGCGCGGAAACTCGATCAAGCGCTTCGCTAACCCTTTTTTATCACATGGGTTTAGTGCTAAACTCTGCTACAATCATATTGTTACGTTGAATTTGATATACTCAAAAGGAGAAGGAACATGCAATTAGAAGGTCTCCACCATGTCACTGCCATTACCGGTGACGCTTCCTTGAATGTCGCTTTTTATACGCAGGTGCTTGGCCTTCACCTGGTCAAGAAAACTGTGAACCAGGATGATGTTTCAGCCTATCATCTCTTCTATGGCGATGATACTGGCAATCCCGGCACCGAATTGACGTTTTTTGACTGGCCCATGGCTGGTCCTCAGCGAGCTGGCGCCGGTACCATCTCTGCCATCGCCTTAGGCGTAAATGGTCGTGAAGCCCTGGAGTGGTGGGTACAGCGCTTCGAGAGTTTCAAGGTACCCCATGAAGGCATTCAGACGCGTGGAGATAATGAAAAAGCGGTGGTAGCGTTTCGCGACCCCGAAGGACAGCGCCTGGAATTGGTCGATGATGAGGGACGACTGAAAAGTCTCCCCTGGAAAGGAAGTCCTGTTCCTGCTGCAATGGCAATTCATGGCCTGTACGCGGTGCGACTCACTGCAAGAGCGCTTGAACCAACAGCTAGATTGCTGACCGAGACGCTCGGCTTCCGCCAAAGCGGGACCTATCAGTCCGAACAACACAGCACGGTCTATGTCTTTGAAGTGGGGACGGGAGGGCCCGGAGCCGAGGTTCACCTGGACGTGCGCCCTGACGTACCCTTTGGTCGTCCAGGTATCGGAGGCGTGCATCACGTCGCATTTCGCACTCCCAATGACGAGGAACAATTGCAATGGAGAGAGCAGATCTCCAGGAAGATCAGCTCGGTGACGCCCGTCATCGACCGGTTCTACTTCCACTCGGTCTACTTTCGCGAGCCGGGAGGAGTGCTTTTCGAGATTGCTACCGACGGCCCGGGTTTCGCGACCGACGAAGATCCAGCACATCTGGGTGAGCGATTGGCCCTTCCACCCTTCCTGGAGCCACACCGGCAAGAGATCGAGGAGAATCTGCGACCAATTGTTCCATTTCACCTTGCCGCTTTGAGTTAATAGGATAAGTGTATCACGAGGGGCCATGTGCTTGGTACAGGCGAGCGCAAATGTGTTCCAGTTTCCCTGAGAGTGATGGCCCCCTCAGTTCCTTGGCAGGGTACCTGGGGCAATTTCTCCCGGTTGGAGTTATTCTTACGGGATGTGGTATCTTGATTGCAATGGCTGGTCTGTTTGGTTGGTTTGCCATACAAGAGCCAGCAACTGCATAACCATAGTGTCATCTTCCGAATGAAATGGGGCACATCTTGAGCAGTATTCTGGTAGGCAAGCTGTCTTAAAAACGAGCGTCGGTGAAAGCTTTCGCTCTCTCAAAAGAAAGGTTGGTAAGAGATGAACCAGTTGCCCGATTGGATGTACCATGCAATTGAAGAGTCGTTTACCTGTCAATTTGCCAGCACAACGGTCCGTGATATTCCGGTGGCCTTGCCGGTCTTTCTCAACCATTTTGATCCCGATACGGGAACACTGATTATCTCTTCTCCCGCCGCGATGAAACGCGTGGAGAATGTGCGCCAGCGCCCCAAGGTAGCAATCCTGTTTTCGCCGGTTGGCATTGGGCCAGGTGAGCCGCAACATGTGCTGCTGGTGCAAGGGCTGGCCGAGGTCGATGATACCAATCTTGAGTCTGGCTGGAAACGGTATTTTGCCGGCTGGGCACGACGGCAGACTTCCGCCCGCGAATCGTTAGCGAGAATGGAGCAGGCCATGCCAGGGTACACGCAACGAGCGCTCATTCGTGTCCGACCAACCCGCTTATTTCCAGCAGTCCCCTGAAGTGGTGGAGGTCAATCAATGATTGATTGGACAGAAGAACTGCTCACGCAAATCGAAGCGTTCAGCCGTGTGGTTCTCAGCTATCCGGGTATCGATGGCTATCCGGTGGTGCTGCCACTTCCTCTCACCTTTGATAAGGACAAACGGTGTTTTACCTTACCCATCCCGCACCAGAGACTAGTCCCCGCATCAGAAGAGCAGGTGTCGTTGACGCTCTTGCGCTATGATGAGCAAATGAAGGGTGAGCGATATCTGTTGTTCTACGGGCATATGACCGAAACGGGGAAGGAATGGACATTCACCCCTTCACAGGTGGTGCTTCGACGGTGGGGAAGAAGAGCGTAAGCGTGCGCGAACGCATTATCCTAACAGTTCATGCCTATCCCATCAAGTTGCCAACCCTCAATGATATCAAAGACGAGTTTGAGCAACTCGCAGACAAACTTGGTGTGAAATAGGTCTATTATTGTGCAGTCACATTTCTGGAGATCATACTCTCCTTTATCAGCTCACTGGCGCGATAGCGATAGGGCGCACCGGCGAGCCTGTAGCACCCTGTATTTTGAGCGGCAGGCAGGTGAAGGTAAATTCGTAGCACCTGTCCCGCGCCAGTTCCTCCAGGTTGAGATTTTCGATGATGTAGATGCCATGGCGGACGAGCAGAATGAGATGACCTGGAAGGCTCACGTTCAGGTCAGGATCAACGACGCCGATCTCATCCCATGCCATGTTGTCCGCACCTACCGCCTGCACGCGCTGACTGGCCAGCCAGGATGACGCGTCAGCGCTCATGCCGCCTGCGCGTAAGTATACCGTCGCGTCGTGCCAGATAGCCCCATTACCGGTGCGTACCAGCACGATATCTCCCTCACCTATCGCCATACCCTCGGATTGAGCCGTCGCCTCCAGGTCGGCGCGCGTGATCGGGTTGTCCGCTTCGGTGCGCTGCACTGCTTTGTAACGTGCCACATCCAGCAGGACGCCGCGAGCGATAAGCGGCGGGATGGTCTCAACGCCCAGCGCTGTAAAACCTGCCGGGGTTTGTACCTGCAGGTTAATCTCTTGCCCACCGTAGAGATGCATCTCTTCTGCCTGGTGGCACAGGGCATCGATATGCGTACCGGAATGTTCGGCCATATAGACGAAGCCAGAAGCGCTCGTTCTCGCTTCACTCGCGCCCTGCTCGTGGCGACGGTGCAGCGTATAGATTAATCCTGGCGCGTGGCCGGGATGGACGGGAGCGCCAAAATAACGCGGCTGCTCAAGGTCATAGACGCGAGATGTAGAAGTGAAATCCATGTTGTCCTCCTGAATTTTGCTCATTATAGAGTATCATTGCACTGTCGCGGGGGGGGGTTAATACTGAAGCCACTATTTCCTTATATGCGTATCTTCCTGCTACGAAACAGATCGATTCCGAACCACAAGGTCCAAATGGGTATGAGTAGTAGCACTCCCGCCAGTCCAAATGTGCAATAGGTGCGGCTACTCTGGCCGCTATCAGCCCGCCGCTCATCGAACGTTACGGCCAGGCGAGTGGCCAGCAGCG
>WNFJ01035559.1_pt1 | contig 11338 bp, 10 predicted proteins | sample 5400461 | NCBI WGS metagenome assembly WNFJ01 (sample SAMN13153349, study PRJNA577476) | soil metagenome | isolation source: 115 cm saprolite on Douglas fir-dominated hillslope | place: USA:California | collected 2013-09-17 | reverse complement strand
CACGCGCGCGATCGCTTCCTCGAGCTCGATCTGGCCGATCGCCTTCTTGTTGTTGCGGGCGGCAAGAATCGCGGCCTCATTAATAAGGTTGCTCAGGTCGGCGCCACTGAAGCCCGGCGTCTGGCGAGCGAGGACTTCGAGGTCGACCTGCCCATCGAACGGCTTGTTGCGCGCGTGGACCTCGAGGATCGCACGCCGGCCGCGGATGTCGGGTCGATCGAGTGTCACGTGGCGGTCGAAACGGCCGGGCCGCAACAGCGCCGGGTCGAGGACGTCGGGGCGGTTGGTGGCCGCGATCACGATCACGTGGGTGTTGGTCTCGAAGCCGTCCATCTCGACCAGCAGCTGGTTGAGGGTCTGCTCGCGCTCGTCATGACCACCACCGAGGCCGGCGCCACGCTGGCGCCCGACGGCGTCGATCTCGTCGACGAACACAATGCAGGGGGAGTTCTTTTTCGCCTGGTCGAACAGGTCACGGACGCGCGAGGCGCCGACGCCGACGAACATCTCGACGAACTCGGAGCCGGAGATGCTGAAGAACGGGACGCCGGCCTCGCCCGCGACCGCCTTGGACAGCAGCGTCTTGCCCGTCCCGGGCGGGCCGACCATCAGGACACCCTTGGGGATGCGCGCGCCGAGCGCGGTGAATTTCTCCGGGAACTTCAGGAACTCCACGATCTCCGTGAGCTCTTGCTTTGCCTCCTCGACACCGGCGACGTCGTTGAAGGTGACGGCCGGCTTGTCGCCGCTGAGCAGACGGGCGCGGCTGCGACCGAACGAGATGGCCTGGTTGTTGCCGCTTTGCGTCTGGCGGAGCATGTACCACATGAAGCCGCCGATCACCAGGAAGAGGATGACGTTCGGCAGGATGACCGAGAGCAGCAGGTTTGAGGAGCTCGGCTGTTCGGTGCTGAAGTTGACGCCGTTCTCGAGCAGCTTCGTCTCGATCTGGTAGGAGTCGCGGAAGGTCGTCTTCCACCGCTGACCGCTGTTGTCGGTCCAATCGACCTCCGTTCCGTTGCCCTTGATCACGGCCGTCTTGATTTCGCGACTGCTTGCCGCCTGAATCAGCTCGGAAGTCGTCTTATCGCCTGGCGCCGCGATCGTGTTGAAGCTCTTGTAGCTCGCCCAGATGATCGCCAGCAAACCCGCGAGCAGGATGAAGTAGAAGATGTTGCGGTTTCGGCCTCTCATGGCCACGCTATCTTAACACCGGGTTTTTAAGAATCCTGTTAGCCAACACGAAGTAGAACGAGTTCAGCGGGGCTCTATTTCGAGGTGGAGCTGGCGGCGTGTCGCAGAGGTGACGCGCTTGCTCTCGGCCACGGTTACGCCGGGGATCCAGACGATTTCTTCGCGGTCGGAAACGACCGGCAGGGCGTCACGGAGATGTCGCGGAACGTGGGCGTCGACCAGGATGTCCTGGAGGCGCTTGGCCTGCTCGAGCCCGAGTGGCCGCATGCGGTCGCCGGGCCGCCGGGTGGCGACGACCAACGGCAGCTGGACGAGGTCGGCATCGAGATGAGCGACCGGGGCGCGGGCCTTGAAGGCCGTCGGATCACAGGTGCAGGTCTTGACGGCCAGCCGCGCGGGTGATGGAGGGTTCGGTGCGGCGCTCGCCGACGGCTCGCCGCGGCGGAGGGCTTCGACCTCGAGGAACCCGGCATCGGGAACGAGCCGGCGGATGACGCGCCGCTGCAGCGCGGCTGGGAGCTTCGCGAACGCCACACGGTCGCGGGCGAGGTCGTCGGGCAGGTCCGCAATCGCGTCATCGAGAAAGCGGTCTTCTTCGCTGAGGATGTCCGCGGTGCGCGCCAGCAACTCCCGGGCGGCCGGATCGAAGGCATCGATCGCCGGAAGAACCTGTTGCCGCAGGCGATTGCGGGTGAATCGCGGGTCCTCGTTGCTTGGATCGCGACGCGGCGTGAGGTGGAGTCGTGTCAGGTAGGCTTCGACCTCTTTGCGCGAGATATCGAGCAGCGGCCGTGCCAGGTCGGCGTCACGCCGTCGCATGGCACCAAGCCCTCGGGAGCCGCTCCCTCGGAGCAGATGGAGCACGAGCGTCTCGACCTGGTCATCCTGGGTGTGCCCCAGGGTGATAGCGGTGCTGTTCGTTTCCGCGGCGATTCCCCGCAGAAACGCGTAGCGGGCGGCGCGAGCGGCGCTCTCGGTGTGAGGCGTGCCCTCAGCCGCACGGGCGGTGTGGAACGCGTAGCCCCACATCGCCGCCATCGATGCCACGAAATCGCGGTCGTCATGGCTGTCGGCGCGCCAGCCATGGTCGAAATGGGCGACTGTGAGGTGGAGGGGCACGGCCGGAAGGAGCTCGCGCAAGATCGAGAGGAGGGCCAGCGAGTCCGGTCCGCCCGAGACCGCGACCACGACGCGCTCGCCCGGCTCGAAGATGTGATGGAGGCTGATGGCGATGGCGACGCGGCTGGGGAGCATCATGGAAATGGCGGAGGCAAGGATCGAACTTGCGACATACCGGGTATGGGCCGGTTGCTCTACCACTGAGCTACTCCGCCCAGAGTATCGGTTAGTTTAGCAAGGATGTCGCCGTCATTTGCCGAGATTGCACCCCGATACGACGCGCTGCGGCCGCTCTCTGGCGGCGATCGCGCGCGGCTGGAAACCATGCTCCGTGAGGCGGCGTTGCAGCCCGGCGACCGGGTGGTCGAGGTCGGATGTGGCACCGGCCGGTTGACCCTTCCCCTGGCGGCGATGACGCCGGCGCGCGTTACCGGCGTGGACACGGAGACGCGGATGCTGGAGGTGGCGCGGAGCAAGGATGCCGCCGGCCGCGTCGATTGGATTCGGGGCAGCGCCTACCGCCTGCCGCTGGACGAAGGGGCGGCCGCGTTGGTGATGATGGTCATGGTGGTCCATTTGCTGCGCCAGAGGGTGCGCGCCTTTACGGAGGCGCGGCGGATCCTGCGCGCCGGGGGGCAGCTCAGCCTCTGGACGTTCACCCCGCGGCACGTCGAAGAGTTCTATCTGAATCCCTACTTCCCGAGCATCGCCGTCATCGACCGGCCGCGGTTTCCGTCGGTGGCGGTGCTGAGCGCCGAGCTGCGGCGGGCCGGATTCGACGGGCCGCGGATCCAGATGATGGAGGAGCCCCGGCAACTGGACATCGCCGAGGTCGTCGACCGCGTGCGCGGCCGCTATATCTCGACCCTGGCGATGCTCCCACCGCTCGAGTACCGGCTGGGTCTGCAGCAGCTCGAGGAGATGCTGGCGCGGGATCGCTCCATCAAGCTGGCGCAGCGCTCCGAATGGGCGATCATGACGGCCAGGAAATGAAAAGAGGAGCCCACGGGCTCCTCTGTTATTAGTGTGGTTGCGGCGGCGAGATTCGAACTCGCGACCTTCGGGTTATGAGCCCGACGAGCTTCCACTGCTCCACGCCGCGCGCAGCCTCAGATCGAGGCGAGAGCGTCATTCTAGGCGGGTCCGATCTCCCCCGTCAAGCCGAACGCCGGACTCTACTTGAAGCGACCGCCCCGCTTGGCTTCGATGTTGCGCTTGATGTCGAGCAGGCGCTCTTCGCTGGTCTTCAAGAACTTTGAAAGCTTCTCCTCGAAGACCGGATCGGCGCCTTCAGGCAGCTCGCGCTTTCCCCGGCCGCCGCGCCGATACGAGCGCGGCAGGACGGGCGCCGACATTCCGACCGGGCCGTCCGGCACGACTGCCTGCTTCAACGAAAGGTCCATCTTCCCGTTGGTCGAGTCCACATTGAGGACTTTGACCTTGACCTTGTCGTTCATCTTCACGTGGTTGTTGACATCGCGGACGTACTCGTTCGCGATCTCAGAAATATGAACCAGTCCTGTCCCCGATCCCTCGATCTGTACGAAAGCCCCGAAATTCGTAATCCCGACGACCGTCCCTTCTACTACCGTTCACTACCGTTCCAGGCGTTACAGCCACCTAACCCGCAGACCCTCCTAATGCCATAAATTCCTCCACCAGTTTTCGATTTTTCCGATTACGCCGCCGTCGTCCTTACTTGCTGATTGCCTCGCGCTCGGTGCCGTCCCCGGGGATGCCGATGTCCCAAGGGCGGCTGGTGTTGCCGAGTCACTGGGCTTAACGATGACATAAACCTGCTCGCCCGGCCGGGCGAAGCCGGATTTCCGGGCGGCTTCCTCCATCGCGCCCGGTGAGCCGACGATGGCGAGCTCCTTCCGTGTTTGCTCGTTGGAGGCGGCGAGCTGCGTGTTTCCATCGCGCAGGCTCTGCACCTCGTGATTCAGCCGCAGGTTGAGCACCAATTCCGATCCGAACGCCCACACTCCCCAGAGAACAATCGCCCCAACGACAAGCCAGATCAACCGATCGGGCGCGGCGAGGTGGACCTTTCCGCGGGAGGCTTTGGGTTCGGAGGTGCTCAAGACGTGGTCTGGGATCGTTTCAAGATCTAGCCGGCCCGAAATCGGACCGATTATAGGGACGCTTCCCCAGCTTGGCAAGGCCGTCAACTCCCGAAGGCGTCAACTATTGCGCTTGGCGGCCTCCCAATACCGGTCCAGTTCGTCGATCGGGAGGTCTTTGAGCTGCCGTCCCTCGGCCTTGGCCTTCCGCTCCATCATCCGAAAGCGCGCCTCGAACCGCCCGGTCGCCCCACGCAGCGCGTCCTCCGGGTTCATGCCGAGCTTACGGGCCACATTCACCAGGGTGAACAGCAGGTCGCCGAACTCGGCCTCTCGGGCTTCGACCGTCGGTGCCTCCCGGACCTCCTCCAGCTCTTCCCGGACTTTCTCCAGCGCGCCGTCGACATCGGGCCAGTCGAAGCCGACGTTGGCCGCCCGCCGCTGCAGCGACCACGCCCACTGCAGCGCCGGCAGCGACCGCTGCACCCCGTCGAGTGCCGATTCGCGGCCGTATTCGGCTGTCTTCAACGTTTCCCAGTTGCGAACGACCTCATCCGAACCGCTGACGACGGTCGAACCGAAGACGTGCGGGTGGCGCCGACTCAGCGGCGATCTCGGATTGCATCAAGACCTGGAGGAGGACGTCGCCCAGCTCTTCGCGGAGCTTGGGCATCGACTGCTCATCGATCGCCTCCAGGACCTCATAGGCTTCCTCCAGCATCGTGGCCCGCAGCGAGGCATGCGTCTGCTCCCGATCCCAGGGACAACCCTGCGGTGAGCGCAGGCGCCGCACGACGTCCACCAGCTGCCGGATCCGCTCGACGTCGTCAGCCACGTTCAGTCGCCGGCGCGATAGGCGCTGGCTTCGATCTCCACCAGCCATTCGGCGTCGAGCAGGCCGCGCACCCCGACCAGTGAGGTCACCGGCTTGATTGCGCCAAAGACCTCGGCGTGGGCGCGGCCGATCTCGCGCCAACGGCGCGGCACGGTGGTGAAGATCCGGGTGCGGGTCACGTCGTCGAAGCCGGCCCCCACCCCGGCAAGCGCCTCGCCGATGACGCGCAGGCACTGCCGCGTCTGCTCGTAGACATCGCCCTTCCCCACCAACGAGCCGTCATCGGCGGTCGGCGCGCAGCCGCAGATCTCGATCGCCGGACCAATCCGGACCGCGCGCGCGTAGCCGACGATGGCCTCCCACTTGCGGCCGGTGGTGAAGACGCGACGTGAAGGCACGGGGATCATGCTAGCGGGAGATGCGTTAGACGGCGACAGCAACGCGGCCCAGGCGTTCGATCTCGCCGAGCACCTCCACCAGGCGCTCCTTCCACTGGGCGCCGGCCTGTGTTATCGAGATCCGCACCTTCCCGAAGCGCACGTAGAGAAACGATCGGAACTGTGACTCCAGCCGCCGCTCGTCTCCATTCCAACCGGCCGGCAGTCGCATCACCAGCCAGTCGCCGTCCGTTTCGACCGCCGCGACGCCGGCCGCGCGGGCCAGCAGCTTGACGCGAAGCGCGTAGAGAAGGTTGCGCACCGGCGCGGGCGGCTTGCCAAAGCGGTCGGCCAGGTTGCGCTCGGCGGCCTCCAGTCCCTGCTCGTCCACGACGGCCGCGAGGTCGTGATAGACCTGCAGCCGAAGTTTCTCGTCGGGGACGTATTCCCTTGGGAGGAAGTGCTCGATCGGGAGGTCCAGCGTGAGCCCGGTGGGCATCTCGATCGGGGTCCCGGTCTTCTGCGACTCGACCGCGTCGCGCAGCATCGAGTTGTAAAGCTCCAGGCCGACGGCCGCAATCGCGCCGTGCTGCTCGACCCCGAGCAGGTTCCCGGCGCCGCGGATCTCGAGATCCTTGAGCGCCAGCTTGAATCCCGAGCCCAGGTCGTGCAGCTCGGAGATGACATCGAGCCGCTTATCGGCGTTCTCCGAGTGGGACCGCAGCGGGTTGTAGAGGAAGTAGGCGTAGGCGCGCTGCCCGGCGCGGCCGACGCGCCCACGCAACTGATACAGCTGGGCCAGCCCCATCCGGTGGGCATCGACCACGACGATGGTATTCGCGTTGGGGATGTCGAGCCCGGACTCGATGATGGTCGAGCAGACCAGGACGTCGGCCTCGCCCTTGATGAACTTGAGCATCACCTCGGCCAGCGTCGTCTCCGGCATCTGCCCGTGGCCGACCACCACCCGCGCCTGCGGCACGAGCCGCTTGACCCGCTCCTCGGCCTTCTTGATCGTCTGTACGCGGTTGTAGACGTAGAAGACCTGGCCGCCTCGCTGCAACTCGCGCTGGATGACTTCTTTGATCAGGTCGTCGTCGTCCGCCGTGACAAAGGTCTTGATGGGGAGCCGCTCTTCCGGAGGCGTCTGGATGACCGACAGATCGCGAATGCCGGCCAGCGCCATATGCAGCGTGCGCGGGATCGGCGTCGCCGAGAGCGAAAGCACGTCGACCGAGGCGCGCAGTTGCTTGAGCTTCTCCTTCTGCAGCACTCCGAAGCGTTGCTCCTCGTCGAGGATGACCAGGCCGAGGTCTTTGAAGCGGACATCTTTTTGCAGCAGCCGGTGGGTGCCGATCACGACGTCGACCTCGCCGACCATCAAACGGCGCAGAACGTCGTTCGCCTCGGCATCCGAGCGAAAACGAGAGAGCATGTCCACCTTGACCGGGTACGGTTGGAAGCGATCGCGAAAGGTCAGGTAGTGCTGCTGCGCGAGCACCGTGGTTGGCACCAGGACACCCACCTGTTTTCCATCCATGACGGCCTTGAAGGCGGCACGCACCGCGAGCTCCGTCTTGCCAAAGCCGACGTCGCCGCAGAGAAGCCGGTCCATGGGACGCGAGTCCTCCATGTCCGCCTTGATCTCCTCCATGACGCGGATCTGGTCCGGTGTCTCGTCGTAAGGGAACGACTGCTCGAGCTCCTGCTGCCATGGCCCGTCTTCCGAAAAGGCATGGCCCTCCACGAGCTGCCGCTTCGAGTACAACTCGAGCAGGTCGCGCGCGACTTCTTCGACGGACTCGCGGACCTTGCGCTTGGCCCGGTCCCACTCGCCCGTCCCAAGCCGCTGCAACTTCGGCGCCGCATCGCCGCCTCCGACGTACTTCTGGACCCGCTCGAGATGCTCGACCGGCACGTAGAGCTTGTCGCCCTCGGCGTACTCGAGCTGCATGTACTCGCGTTCCTGGCCCTCCTCGCCCATGAGCCGCATGCCGGTGAAGCGCCCGATCCCGTGGTCGACATGGACGATCAGGTCGCCCGGCTCGAACTCCAGCTCCCAGGTGGCCGAGCGCGCGCGCACCACGCCGCGGCGGACGCGCTGGCGCAAACCACCGAAGAGGTCGGTATCGCCGTAGACCTCGAGCTGCTGCGACGGGACGCGGAAGCCCTGCGCCACCGGCTGGTTCCCGAGGACGACGAGGCCCCGCGCCAACGGTGTCTGCGACCAGAGAAAGACGCCGCCGGCTGGGTAGACGTCGCGGTCCTCGAGCAGCTCTCGTAGACGAGGTTCCTGCTGCGTCACGATCAGCACGCGCGATTTTGCGCGCGCGTCCGTCCGCACGCGGTCGGAGAAGGCGTCGATCCGGCCGGCGTACGCGTCGACCGGCTCGAACCCGAGGTCGAGCGTGCCGATGTCCGCGCCACGGGCGATCTCGAGCCGGCGCCATCCGCCGGCGGCCTGGCGCAGGCTGCCAATCGAGACCAGCCCCGACCGCAGTGCCCGAGGCAGCTCGCCGCGCTCGATCTCAACGGCGACCAGCTCCTTGAGTTCCTGCTCGCGTTGTTCCGCCTGCGTCAGGGAGCGCCGGCCATCGAGGGAGAGGAGCAGAGCATCCGCCGGCAGATGGTCGAAGAGCGTCGGCTGCGATGGATCGAGGTAGGCCTGGAAACCTTCGATCCCGTCGAAGTAGGCGCCCGATCGTACCCGCTCGATGTCCGCCAGCCACTGATCGCGCACCTCGGGAAGCGTGCCACCGAAGTCGATCTCGCGCAGCGGCCCATCGGCGCCCGCCACGGCCTCGGGAGTCAGGATGACCTCCGCAGCCGGAAGGACGCGCGCTGTGGCGATGTCGCCGACCGAGCCCTGCGATTCGACCTCGAACTCGCGCAGCGACTCGAGTTCGTCGCCAAAGAATTCGCTGCGGATTGGGCGCCGCCTGTCAGGCGGGAAGCAATCGAGGATTCCTCCGCGGAGGCTAAACTCGCCACGGCCCTGGACCAGCGGCTCGCGCCGGTACCCGAGGGTTACCAGGCGGCGCACCAGGTCATCCAGTGCGTACGTTTGCCCTGGCTCGAGCGTGAAACCCCAGCGTTGCAACGCCTCGCGAGCCAGGGTTGGTCGGGTCATGGCCGGCCAGGATGTAAAGCAGACGACCGGTTCGCCGGAACCGAGCGCGTCGATCGCCTCGAGGCGGCGTCGCACGGTCTCCTCATCCGGCGCGAGGCGATCGAAGGGGAGCGTCTCGACCGCGGGAAACACGACCGTGCGCACATCGGCGCGAAACCACGCGCCCGCCTCTTGAAACGACCCTTCCGGATCCGGCACCAGCGCGAGCACCGGTCGCTTCGCGCGCAAGGCCAGCCAGACCGCGAAGACGGGGAGCGCGCTGGAGGGCAGACCGTGCGCTTCGATGGTGCCGATGGGCGCGTTCCACCATCCCTCGAGCCGCTCGCGGGCCGGGAGGGTGTCGAGCAATTCGATCAGGGTCTGTGTCATCGACCTCGAGCCATGCAAAAATCCGCCCTCGGCACCATGCCGGGGCGTTCGCAGGTCAGCTTACCATCGGGTCGGCGAAGTCAAACGCATCGAATCTGAGGACGTCAGCGGCGGCGCAACGTGTACCAGTGCGAGCCAAACGGATCGGTGCCCGGCCTAGCCTCGACCAGCTCGAAGTCGGAAAACCGAGCCCGCACCTCGGCGGGCGAGATGCCCTTGGGGAAGAATCGGCGGCGCCGTGCAGGCTGGGGCCCGAACGCGTAGAGCAAGAAGGTCGCGCCCGATCGTGCCATCCGGGTGACCTCGCGAGCGTACGCCGGCTGGGCCGCCTCCGACAAGGAGTGAAAGCACCCCTGGTCGAAGAGCAGCTCGAAGCCCGCCTGGATCGGGAGATCGTGCAAGCGCGTGACGTCGCCCACCAGGAATGCGACCGACAGGCGAGCCGCGGCCGCCTTTGCGCGAGAGGCACGAATCGCCCGGGGGACGAAATCCACACCGGTCACCTGCCAGCCTTTGCTCGCCGTGTAGACGGATGTTGTCCCGGTGCCACAGCCGAGGTCGAGCGCCCGGCCTGCAGGCAGGCGGCGAGCGCCCTCGATCACCTCGATGAGCTCCGGCGGCGAGACACCGCTATCCCACGGCTTGGAGCCGAACCGGTAGGCGAGCCGGAAGAAAATGTTGGAGGTGAGGCTCACGTCGTCGGCGGATGTTTGCCGCTATATCGCCGTAGGACGTACCACATGAAGCCGCCAATGAGAAGAAGCAAGATCACATTGGGCAGCACCACGGTGAGCAACAAATTGGATCCCGCCGATTGCCTGGCGCCGAACCGGACGTGATCCTCTTGAAATTTGTCGACCAGGACCCCTTCATAGCCGGTCGGGTAGAAGGTGCGGGCTTGCTGCCCATGGCTATCGGTCCAATCGACATGCTCGTCACTGCTATCGAACGTCCCGCTGACGACTTGCGTCTGGTCCAACGCGGTCAGCAGATCACTGAGCGGTTTCTCCGGAAGTCCCTTGGCAGCTTTGAAGCCCTGGTACGAGGCCACGATAACCGCTAGCAATGCCGCAAGAAGGATCGCGTACAGGACGTTGCGGCGTCGCACCCCCTGCATAGTGAGATTCTATGTGCGGCCGAGGCCCTCAGCCCGCGCCGGCGAAGCCATAGTCGAGTAACGCCGCCGCCTCGTCGAAGATGCGAGGCGACGCGAGCAGGACCACCATGAGGTGGCGGCCGTCGCGTGTGGCGGTGGCGATCAGGCATCCGCCGGCACGACCTGTCCAGCCGGTCTTGAGCCCGGTGGCGCCGGGATATTTGCGGATCAGATCGTTGAGGTTGTACAGCCCGTAGGCGTGGTGCGTTGGGGTCGCCGGCAAGGTGAGGCTGGGCACTGCTGCCATCGCCGCGACCTCCGGGAACCGCCGCACTAACTCGATCGCGGCCTTTGCCAAGTCGGCGGCCGACGTGTAGTGGCCGGGATCGTCGAGACCGATCGGGTTGACGAAGTGCGTGTCGGCCATGCCGAGTACGGCAGCCCGGGCGTTCATCAACGCGACGAAGGTCGCTCGCGGCATGGCGGCCTCGGACAGGGTGATCGCGGCGTCGTTTCCCGAATTCAGAAAAAGGCCGTACAACAGCTCACGCACCGTCAGCGCCTCGCCTACGCGCAGTCCCATGCGTGTCGAATCCCAGGGGAGCTGGTTGATCGACGGCGGGACGGTGACCAGTTGGTCGAGCCAAAGGTGGTCAAGGGCGACGAGCGCGGTGACGACCTTGGTCAGGCTCGCCGGAGCATGGCGCCCGTGCGGATCGAGCTGAAACAGGATCGTGCCGCTATCGAGGTCGAGCAGGATGGCCGACCGCGCTTTGATAGCGGGCGGCGGTGCCGTGGGACGGGCCAGCTCGTAGAGCTCGACCGTGCTCGACCCGGTCGCCGGAAGGCGCGATTCGGCCGCGACCGGCATCAGCAGCGCGAGTAGCAGCAGCCAGATCCGCATCCGCGGATCAAAGAACCATGCGCGGCACGCTCACGCAAGGGCCGTGCGGACCAACGAGATCGCCGCGATCCGCGTCAGGCGGCGGCCGCGGCGTCGCCTCGAAGGTCATCGAGGTCCGGGGCATCGTCGTCGCCGGCGGCGTCCTCGGCGCGAACCTCGGCAGGGCGGCGCAGCATCAGCATCGCGACGAACCAGGCCATGCCAATCGCGATCAAGATGTCGCCGGCGCTGGCGATGCCGGGAAACGGCGG
>WNFJ01742798.1_pt2 | contig 11339 bp, 14 predicted proteins | sample 5400461 | NCBI WGS metagenome assembly WNFJ01 (sample SAMN13153349, study PRJNA577476) | soil metagenome | isolation source: 115 cm saprolite on Douglas fir-dominated hillslope | place: USA:California | collected 2013-09-17 | reverse complement strand
AACTATCGTATCGAGGGGTTTACCGCGGAGGTCGCCGCGGCCTCGCTTGCGCCGCTCGCGCGCGGCCACGGCGTGCCGCTGATCGATGATCTCGGCTCCGGCACCCTCGTCGACCTCGTCCGCTTCGGCCTCCCGCACGAGCCCACGGTTACGCAGGCGGTCGCGGCGGCCGACATCGTGACGTTCTCCGGCGACAAGCTGTTAGGTGGACCGCAAGCGGGATTCATCGTCGGACGCGCCGACTTGGTGGCGCGCATCAACAAAAATCCGCTCAAGCGCGCGCTGCGCATCGACAAGGCGCGGCTCGCCGCGCTGGAGGCGACGCTCAAGCTCTATCGCGATCCCGGCCGGCTGGCCTCGCGATTGCCGACGCTGCGCCTGCTCACGCGCCCGGCGGCTGACATCGCGGCGTTGGCGCGCCGGTTGCGGCCGGCGATACAAGAAAAGCTCGGGGATGGCTTCGCGGTCGACGTCATGGATTGTGAGAGCGAAATCGGGTCGGGAGCGCTGCCCCGTCAGACCATGCCGAGCGCTGGGCTCGCGATCCGGCCTATCGCGAGGCGCGGCGCCGGGCGCTTGCTCGCGGACCTCAGTGCATCGCTGCGCCGCTTGCCGATGCCGGTTATCGGGCGCATTGCGAACGATGGCTTGGTTCTCGACCTGAGATGCCTCGATGACGAGGAGGAATTCATTGCAAATATCGCGGCGCTGGGGGTGCCGAGGACTTAAGGGCGGGCGGAGAATATGCCGCGACAGGCCTGACGAAGTCGGCGGGTCGATCTCCACAGGCATTCCGCCGACGACTGTGAAGCCACTTAAACGGTTCCCTCGGGCCATTTTGCAATGACTGGCCTCGATGCGAAGCCTGCCGCCGCGTCGCAACATAGCCCTTGACCTATGAGAACAAAAACAGAACAATAGGGGCGACATAGAGGAAAGATCAAGCAGGAGGCGTTCAGATGAGCCGTCTGCGCCGTGCTAAGGGGCGACCGGAAGCCGGCGCCTATCCCTATCAGGTCGATCTCATTCCGCCACTTGCGGGCTTTGACGACACCGTCGAGGAGGAAATAATCCGGTTTCTGGAGCGTCGCGCCGGCACATTCGACGTCTATGGGCAGATCGCAAACGGCGATGCATTCATTCGATACCGTTTCGCTCGCCTGGCGGACGCGGAGGTTTTCCACGCTCAGTTTGCGCCCTCGGCGGAAAAGGCGGTCCTCAAGAAAGTTGAGTGATGGCCTGGAAGCTGAACCCAGACTTCCGGGTTGCGGCCACGCGGTCGCAATTACCCTCGCGGCCTCTCGAAATAACGGGCTGCCATTGTGCTTTCGCGGGAAAGTCCTGCCGAACATTTTTCATGCCGCAGCGTGCGGCGTTTCGAAACCTACCGAATCGGCAGGCCGTTACTACGTCCAACGCAGCGGATTTGCGGGTGAGGGTCGCCTCCAATAGGAGGTTATGCACATGACAGACGAACTCACAATCGAGCAGATCCTGGAGCCTTCTACCGTCCTCTCACGCGCACTTGATTTCATGGAAACGGACCTCGATGCCGATGCATACAACGTGATATCGACCTGGGTCGCACGTGCGATCCGCGAAATCAGAGAAGATCTGGCGCGGGCCCAGGCCATAGACCCGGAAGCCCTCGAAGGCCTGCCTGCGGCTCGCATGAAAATTGAAGGCGGCAAACTGTGGTTGCGCATCTTCGAGGAAATTCAGGGGGCGATCACGCGTTACGGTTCGGGCTGGGAGGCATAATCGTGCCGCCGACGCAGATCGTCTTCACCAGTTGCCGGGATTGACGACGTCTCGCGAACGGCGCACCATCGGTTTTGATCACCTTTCAGGTTAGGTGATCATGGTGATACCTGCCCGCGTCGGCTGGCGCGGGCCTTTTTCCAAGACCGCTTCCAAGACCGCTTCCAAGACCACTTTCCAAGACCGCTGAGGCGAGTGCGTTGTATGTCTCAGGCGAGGCGCACTCAGCGCCGCCGCTGGTGGTTTCGCAACAGCCCGTCCAGCGCCGCACGCCCTTGGTCGGTGAGCGCGAACTGCCCGTTGGAACGCGTGACAAGGCCCTTTTCGAACAGGGCGGTGACGCCCCGGGAGTCGGACCATTCGGCGTGCGTCTCGATGTTGAGTCCGGCGTTATTGAATGCGGACGCGTGTCTGACGTCTGATTTGCCATGGGGGTCCTTTTCATCAAACCCCCGCCCACCGTTTTGGCATTGTCAGTGTGACCGACTGGCAGGGAGAGCACTAGCCCAAAACTCAGGCACGAGGCTCAATTCTCTGTAATAACCCCCGGGGCCTCGCCTCTGAGCGCCTCCATCATCCTGCCCCCGGGCCGCACCTTCTCAGCCTTCGAGTCGCCCTTTTGTTTCGGTATTTCCCACTGTGGACGGGCGAGTTGGGGAAATAGCGATGATTGATACCCGATCGCTTGCTGCCTGGCGGCGGTGATTCTGATCCGACGGACCTCGACCGGCTTGCCGCCAGCCTTGACTACCTCACGCTGTGCTGCTGCGAGCCCGCTACGGAGGAGTGCGGCCAACATCCGACGGCTGAAGCCGTGGCCGAGCGCGAGCAGTTCCTCGTTCGCGCCGTGCCGACTGCCGGCGAGCAGTTCTAGCCGCCCGTCGCTCGGCATCCAGGCGCTATTCAGTCACGATTGCGGCATGCACGAGCCGAACGGCACGTGCGTCACTGAAAGCTATCCGACAGAATCAAACGCCTGGATTCGGGCCAGAGTTGAGTTCGGCCATTTTTTGGCGAACCTCCTCCACCGCTGGGCCGGGATGACGAATCCGGCCGAAAGACGATCGAGTCATTGTGTACAGGCTCATGTCGCTATCAACAAATGTCCTTCATCCGACGAACCCGGCCTTTGCCGTCGCGGGCCGCAATCGCTCGAAGCGTGGCGGCCGCCCGTCGCAGCGGCGCTGCCCGCCGCCATGAGGTGGAATTCCGCAGGCTCGCAATTTCTGCTTGGAGGTTGGCAATTTCTGCCCGGAGTCCGGAAATATTCCCGGTCTCGGCTATGCCACGGCCGCCGAAACGCAACATCATCTCGACATCGCTTGCTTGCGGCCCCATGATGGAGATGGTCTGTGGACGGTATTGGTTCAGCCACGCTGGCGTGGTGGCGGCCAAGTCCGAAAGCTGCTGTTTGGACGGCACGCAGTCGAGGCGCAAATCGGCCGGTATTTTTGCGCGAAACGATTCGGGCATGTCGCCGCGACAATGCCAGTTCTGAAGTTCTCTCCAGAAGCGATGGCCGGCGCCAATGAAGGTCTCGGCACTCCATCGCTCCGGATGGGCAATGTGCGTTAAAAGCGGCACGGCGAGCGTCTCAAGCCTCGCGCCGCTCATCTCGCAAGCGACCGGAAACCAATGATCCCACCACGGGTCTGCGATCGAGAAACCGCAGTCGTCCTGTGGAATGACTTTGCTGTCGAAAAGAAATGCATCGAAACCGCCGCGCTGCGTAGTGGGATTGAGGTCGAGACCAAGATCGACCCGCCGCGCCAGCACGACCGTCCGATCCATGTGCGCCTTGAGATTGGCGACGAGACCTGGATAATTGACGATCTTACAATCGCTGTTGATGATGCTGGCGAAGCGCGCTCCGCTGTCGCGGATCGCGCCGAGGATTACGCCAATGCGCGGTTTGCCGTCGGCGGCTGTAGTGTGAAACACAACCGGAAGGTCGAGGCCCCGCAGCCGTTCCGTTTCTGCCGGGCCATTAACTGAGATCGCGTCGAAGCCGGCCGTACGCCACGAATTGAGGCATTCTCGCAGATAGACGAGTTCTACGTCGCCCGTCGGCGGCTTGATCGACGTGAACAGCGGAAACGAGGAGACCTGTCCCCCGCTGCCGCGATGTTGAAGGTGCGGCGTCACCAGCATGAACGCCCTTTATCCCCTCACTGAATGCGCTGAAGCCGATTTTTGATCCGGGCGGCAAGCGTTGTGGTCAATGTTGGTCTAACGGCTTCGGGCTCGCCACCCTCTATTCCGAAAGACGTTGTGCCTCCAAGACGTCACGCAGTATTGAGAAAATCCCTTTCGAGTCGGACTTTTAGCTTACGGTCTGGCGATGAGATTGCGTATTTGAGTAGCGGAGATCAGTTCGGACGCATTATCGAGGACAATGCGCTCGATATCATAGCCGACGTCTCGCCCGTAAAAGACGTTCGTAATGTTGGGCAGGGCTATCACAACGAAGCGACCGGCATGAGTTGATAATGCGGCTTCAATTCGTTGCTTCACGGCAAAAAAAGGCAGCGGGTTTTTCTAGGAGTTATGACCGACTGCCCACGATCCAACTCGCGCCCGCCAAAAATCGTTGGGTCGGTTCGTCGCCAGAGCCATATGACCGCCGTGCTGGCGATTGAGCGATGGCGCCGGTCGACGCATGCCGTGCTCAAGCGGCGAGGGTCGACCCGGACACGACGCACTTGCGTCGCAGCCGGAAATTTGCTCCGGGGACGATGCGCTTCCTTGAGTTCAATCGCAACTTCAGGACCGCCCGGCTTTTCGCACCACTAGGCGTCCCGGCCATATTGAACCGCTGACCCGGAGTCATGGCCTCGCCTGTCCCGGCCACCCACGTCTTTCTAGCTGAAAGACCGCAAGAAGAACGTGGATGCCCGCGAAAACGGGCCCCCGCCGCGTTACGCGGCGGGGTGTTTCAGCGCCGGCATGACGGTGGAGATGTGATTCGATTTCATCGGAACGCGCACGAGGTCCGGCGAATCCTCGCTGTGGTTACTGATGATGATGGATCCTGTGGTGCTTCGCCCCAACAACGGCGCCAGCGGGCTGCGGGCATGCCGCCCAACTGCCAAAGCCGAGGTCGCGCCCCCAATGGGGAGCCGCCGTGAAGCACTGATTTCCCACCTTCGTCGGCCCATAATTCTCCAAGGCACTGGCAGGGGCCGATGCCAGTAATGCGGTAAGCGTCGTCGCTGCCGCTGCAGTAATCAAGAAATGTCGCATTTGTCTCCCTCGAGTTTTTCGGGTTGCACATGCTCCAAGTTGTTTATTCCGTCACCTGGTTACATGGCATTTATATATCATCTACACTTACTAACTTATCGAAAATTTATTCTTTAGCAACAACAATTTGATAAATAATAATTTATGTATATTACTTTATGATTGTTTCTGTATCTAAAATTTATTATGCGGCAACTATCAATGTCGGAATTGCTCCAGCCGGACGGTGCACGACGCTCGTGTCGACCACCGGAAATTGTGCGTGCTACCGCGTCGAAGCGTGGTCAACGCAAATCCGCGGCCGGTCCTCGGCCGATGCCGAGCGCCTTGGTGATCTCGGAGACGCCGAACTTGCCGGCAACGTGACTACAGTTTCTCCGCGTACACGATCCGCTCGACGGGAGTGGAAGCGAGTTCTCGACCAGTCGGTGTTGCGTAACGGTCGACCAGTTCCTGGTAACCAATGTGCTCGATCACGCGCCAGCCGAACGGATCGGGGAACGCTTCCACGTGGTCTGGGTCCATGCCGACGAACGCTGCTCGATAGCGACTATCGCAGCTGGCATCGCGCCAGTCTTGGTTGTGGCTCGTGCCATGATGGCTCCTCACTGGGTTCAGCATCTCAAACAGCGGCCGCATGCGGTGTGTTCCTTGGTGAGACACCACTCGATCGCTTCAGATTGACCCTCTCGCAGCCGCATCGCTGGGATAAATCACACACGCCCTTGTGATTACAGGGTTCAGTCGCGGTTCATCGCGTTCGCCTTAATGCTTCCTGCAAGGGGCGCGCAGAAACAGGAGCCAAAACATGACGACCAAATCAGTCTTTGCATTGGCCGCAATTCTCGCGCTTGGCGGCCTATCGCTTCCCACCAACGCTTCCGCGGCCCATGGCGGCGGCGGACACGGCGGTGGTCACGGCGGCGGAGGTGGTCACGGCGGCGGCGGCGGACACGTCGCTGGCGGTGGACATATCGGTGGACACATTTCGGCTGGGCACTTCGTGGCTGGGCATGGACCCGGCGCACGCGTCGTGGTCGGGCATGGACCCGGTGTACGCGTCGCGCCCGGGCATCGCGTCCGTGCATTCGTCGCGGGTGCACACCGCCGTCATTTCTGGCACGGCCGTTGGTGGTACTACGGCGTCGGTCCGTGCTGGGTATGGTCGGACTTTTACGGCGAGTACGTGTGGGCCTGCGATTAAGATCTGCCACTGTCATTTCACCTCATTGGCGAGCTGAAGTGGCCGCCGCTGCGGTGTGAATGCAAGAAGCTCGTACGATCACCATTGACACCCTTCGACCCCTGCGCCGTGCCGTCGGCGCCGGGGTTTTGTGCGTCGGTCATTTATCCCCGCGGCCTCCGTCCCGCGGTCGAGAAAGCTCTCAAACGCGGCCGGACCAATACCGCGCTCACGACGATCGAGAACGAGAAGAAAGCCCGCGCCGGGCTTCGGCCGACATGGCGATGGTTTGCTGTTGCGCCCCGGACACCGAGCGTCGCACCGCGCAACTCAATGGCAACCGCTGAATTGACTCGTCAGGTTGGGTGCAACTCCGGCAAATGGAGTGAGCATCGTGATGCGCATGATGTTAATCAGCGTTGCCGTGGTGGCGGCTATCGCGAGTGCCTCGACAAGGAACGCCTCGGTCCCGCCGGGCGGCAGGGGTGGCTCGGGCATAGGCGTACACAGTGGACGCAGCGCAAGTGGGGCTCATGCCCGCCGGATCGGTCCGCCTTACGCTGGTTCCCGCCAGTTCCCCCGTCTCTACGGTTCCCGCGGCAGTCAGTATCGCTCGCGCTCTCATTGGCGCGGGTATCGCAGCGGTCCTTACGGCACTCCGAACGGCGATCCCACTCACCCCCGCCAGAGGCCCCCAAGCCGGTTCGGTACCAGGGTCGTATAGGCAGCCGAACTCGACTGAGCCATTCCTCTTACGGAGCTTGGGGGCGGGCGTCATCGCTGCAATCGTCAAAGGCATGCTGTAGAACGCCATTCGAACGGCCTGGGGTCTAGTTTGGGGCCAAAGGCTAATTTTGCTTCTTCGTTGTCGGTAGTCCATGCCATTAAGCGATTGCGATCGTTCAAGAAGGAGGAGAAGCGTCCCCGGTGGGGCGTCCGGACTTCAAGATCGCTAGAGCGTGCTTTGCGTCGTTCGGTCGAGTGCCGGAAGTGTCCATTCTATCGGCGTTTCCGGCACTCGGGGGGCGGTCCCGTTTCATCACGTTGGGGCCGATGTCGGGGCGTTTGCGGCCACGATGGGGCCAAGCGCGCGCCTAGGACTTCAACACAATCTCAGTGATCGGCTCAATGTGTCTTGATTGCAACAGATAAGAAAATTCTGGCGGCGCTTCGATGGCGAATTCTTGTAAATTCGCTATAAACAAGAAATATCTGGTCAGTTCCAGTATCAGATTTTGCCCGTGGGGGGCACTACGATGGGGGCGGGCGTAAGCACGAGGGCTACAATTGTAGCCGTTTTGCTCATAGGTGCTGCATGCCTGAGTTCCTGCGCGCCCCAGCCGCATTTCGATCAAAGCACCGTTCCTCAGTTTACATCGGGGGGCTGCGTCGATCCGGACCCTAATATCCGTTTCCAACTCATACGTGAGGGCAGATGCCCCTATGGGGCTGCTCAGCCCAGCATCATAAGACTTAAGCAGACAAAACGAGAGGAACAGACAGCTCCCGCTGATTTACGTGATCAACTAACCTGGTTTATTTGTAGAAGTATGCGGGAATCGTATGGCGATACAACGTTTCGAGGCAATTGTCAGGGTGAACAGCAGTTGAAGTCATTGTTGTTCTTCGAGCTAATTCCCGAAATCAATTCTTCCGATCCAACGGTGAACATGACGATATATGGGCCGAGCACTGACCTGGCGGCCAAAAAGCCGGAATACTGGGAGCGACATAAAGTTTCATTTCAACTTATTGTTGCATCTCAAACAGTCGTTGTTAGCGTACGTGTCTCTCAAATGCAAAAAAATCGAATTAATCTCAGACATATTAACTTTGATGACGTATTGATGGGCCTTCAATATGAACCAGCAATTTCCGAATTTCAAAATAAAATAGGTGATAGCTTGCAGAAATTTCAAGATAAGCTAGGTGCTAGCTTGCAATAAAGCAGGAGGAAGCGACCATGAAGTCGTCATATGTCAAGAATGCAAATGGAATTCTTATGATTACAATTCATTTTGGTGCAATTTACTATATTTTCTAGTCGGTGTCTGCGCGGCTTGAGCCTAAAGATCAACTATCTGTAGTGATGATATTGGCGCCGCTCACGGCGGCATTTGTGTCGCTGTTTCTGAAAGACCTCGTCAAAAGTGCAACGGCTACCGAAACCAAGAAACTAACATTTACTGCTTCGTTTGCTTTTGTTACGGTGTTTCTCACCATACTATATGGAGGGACGATATTCTTTTTACTATCAAATTTTTTACAGAACCAGGACGTTGGACCTGATATGTTAAAGCTGTACGTTGGCGTAATCGAAACTGTGGTCGGGGGATTTGTCGGAATAGTCTATGCGGAGTTGTACCAATAGCAGCGATTACGGACCGCTCCTCTCAATAATCCTCGCCCCGTCGCGATAATCGATCCGATCCCTCGGATAGAGCCGGACGGCGGTCTCATAGGCCGCGCGGCCTATGATCAGATTCGTGGCCCTGGCAAGGATTTCGTCCTCGCTGTTCACTCGGATCACGCGGAAGGGCGGGTCTTCGGGGAGCATGGGAGGGCCTCCAACGGGGAGGCCAAAGAGAACGGATAGAGAATAAGGAGTCAAGGCCAAGCACAGTCGCTAGCTACGGCGGTAGGTAACACGCTAAGGTGGAACCGAGGCCAGCCGTGGCGGAGGGGCTCATGTCAGACGCGGACGTATCGGAATGGTGCTTGGTCGTTAGGATCGACAATACTCGGCCTGTTGAAATCTCCGATCTTGGCCGCACCCTTCAGGCCTTGGGGAAGCAGTACGAAGAATTTGTCGTCTCACACGGCTACGACCAAACACCCCGCGTTCGTCATCATGGCAAAAACGTTGATCGCCACGGCGGCGGTTTCCGGCTGGTTTTGCGAGCGGGTCGTGGCTGTGGCCCATGCGGTTATGGCAACGGTCAGCATTGCGGCGATTCCAAACGACAGTGTCTTGCGCATCTAACGTCTCCTTAAGCGTGATGCAACCCGGCATGGCATCACCTCCTCGGTGGCCATGGCCATGGGCGGGCTGCTGTGCATATGTCGCAAAGGACAGTGGTTCTAATCTCAGCATCACGGTCACAGGGAACACTGGCGATGTGACTGTGAATGCAATCATTGTTGATTCTCAAAAAGCAAACGCAGTGCAGAATGCCGCAAGACGGTTTCTTGGCCCAAGCATCCCTACGCAAGACGAGTTTGAGCGTGAAGTGATGTACTTGCAGCAAATTCGCGGCGATCCAAAATCAAAGGTTGGCGATCGAGGAGTCATAGAGAAGTTCTCGCCGAAGCCGGTGAAGCTCCATTTCATGACGCCAGCGGTGAAGGCCAGCATTCTCGACAACCCGGAGAATCCATTCAAAATGGCATATGTCGTTGATGGTCAACTAAGCACCATCGAGGGTAAGCCCGCGTTGTACAAAGTAACTGCGGTCCACGATACATTTGAACGACCCTAGGCCAACCCCGCTACAGGGCTGGGACCTTAGCTCCGCACTCCTTGGCGATAACTGCCCAGCATGCGTGACGCAACGCGCGTTCTTCCGCTGACTGCGTTGGCGGAGCTTAAGGATTGGAGATGATCCCGCGACCCTGTTGCGATGGTACGCCAAGCGAACCAAAAAGGCCGACACTTCCGCCGCTGGTATCCTCGGGGCGCTATCGCGTAGCATCCTTGGAACGCCCTGAGAACCGATTTGGGGTCATTTTGGAGTCATTCGCCCTAGCATTCGCGCTCTGTTCGTTTGGTCAATCGTGCTAAGTAATTGATATTGCACACAAAGGAGGAGAAGCGTCCCCGGTGGGGCGTCCGGACTTCAAATCCGGGAAAGAGCCGCTTGCCGGTCCTTGGTGGGTTCGACTCCCACTCTCTTCCGCCAGTTCTCTGTTCGTACACGTTCCCCGGTGTTCGCCAGCGTACCGTCGTCACGATACAACATGCTGAAAAAACACCATATTTTTGACATTCTGTCTTTACATGTTCGCTGCCGTCCTTCATGATCCACCTCTCGGTGTGTGGGTACACTTGTTAGTTTGGCGGACGAAATGGCACGAACGATGCAACTGCTTTCTGCGCTTGAGGTGAAACGGATCACCAAGCCGGGCATGCATCATGTCGGATCTGGATTGTATCTCCAGCTCAGCGGTCCATGCGCGAGGTCATGGATCTATCGGTACAGGCTGAACGGAAAGACTCGTTGGGCCGGCCTCGGTTCGGAGCGAGACGTGAGTCTTGGTGACGCACGCAGGAAGGTCGATAACATCCGTGCCAAGGTGAAGGCGGGCGTTGATCCTGTTGCTGAGCGGAAGCAAGAGAAGATTGTTCGCAAGACAAGCGGCTCGAAAAAGACGTTCCGGCAATGTGTCGAGAGCTACTTGACCGATCATGAGAAGAACTGGCGCAATGCCAAGCACCGCCAGCAATGGCAAAACACGCTCGAGCAATACGCGGTCCCGGCTATCGGGTCCTTACCGATCACCGAAATCACTGCCAGCCACATTCTCGAAATTATGCGGCCCTTGTGGCTCAACAAGAACGAGACCACGCGCCGGGTCCGCGGCCGCATCGAGAAAGNTTACGCCGCCGATCCTGATGACCTCGCCTACATCAACCCAGCATGTTGGACCAAGCAACTCCGCCGGAGCCTTCCGAAGTTGCCGCCTGAGAAGAGACCAAAAAATCACAGCTCGCTACCTCATCAGGAGATCGGCGCATTCATGGCACTCCTACGGCAGCGCGATGGAACGGCTGCGCGCGCTCTGGAGTTCGCGATTCTGACGGCCGCGCGCACCGGCGAGGCGCTCGGAGCTAAGTGGTCGGAAATCGACATGCTGGCAAGAAAGTGGACGGTGCCGGCCGAGCGTATGAAGGGCAAGCGCGAACACCGCGTGCCGTTATCGGCGGCGGCCCTCGATATCGTCTGGCAAATGCAAGACTGCAAGTGTGGCGAATATGTTTTTCCGAGCGCCGAGGGGCGACGGCCGCTGTCCAATATGGCGCTACTCGCCGTCCTACACCGCATGGGGCGTCGTGACGTGACGGTGCACGGATTCCGAGCCTCATTCCGAAGCTGGGCGGGTCATGTGAAGGCCGAGGAAACGGACGTTCTCGAAGCAGCCTTGGCTCACGTCG
>WNFJ01622878.1_pt1 | contig 11339 bp, 8 predicted proteins | sample 5400461 | NCBI WGS metagenome assembly WNFJ01 (sample SAMN13153349, study PRJNA577476) | soil metagenome | isolation source: 115 cm saprolite on Douglas fir-dominated hillslope | place: USA:California | collected 2013-09-17 | reverse complement strand
TTACCGATTTCGGCAACGCTATCAATCGTTATTGCGAGAGGAGATCGCTCACACGGTGGCGACACCCGGCGATATCGAAGATGAGCTGCGTCATCTCATCGCCGTGGTCGAGGCGTAACGTATGGGAGAATCTTACGGAGTACAAAAGGAGAGTGCGCGGGAGACTCCGACCATGCTCAGGGTAATCAGAATTTGCCGGAAATGCGGCGCCAAAATTTTTGCCGACGCCCCCGAAGGACTTTGCGCCAGATGTGTGCTCAAGATCGCGCTGACCATGCCTCCGGAGGCATCTGTAGCCGGGGTCGCTGGCCCCGTCGGCATGGGTAAACTTTTACTCGGCGATGCGACTGCTGCCCCCGATACGAAGAAAGGAAAGCGCGCGGCCGAGCTGCTGGGAGAGTTGGGTGATTACGAATTACTGGAAGAGGTCGGGCGCGGCGGTCAGGGCGTGGTGTTTCGCGCGCGGCAAAAGAGTCTCAATCGCACAGTTGCCTTAAAAGTCATTAGTCTTGGTCAGTGGGCGAGCAAAGCGCACTTGAAGCGCTTTCGGCTCGAAGCGGAAGCGGCAGCCCGCCTGGAGCATCCCGGTATCGTGCCAATCCATGAAGTCGGCGAGCGTGATGGTCAGTGCTACTTCAGCATGAAATTCGTCGAAGGCGGACAACTCGACGAAGTGGTCAGGCGAACGCCGATATCAATTCGGCAGGCGGTGGAACTAATCGCGAAGGTAGCACGCACGGTTCATTACGCTCACGAGCACGGCATTCTGCATCGCGACATCAAACCGGGAAACATTCTGCTCGATCAAAAAGGCGAACCGCACCTGACCGATTTTGGCCTTGCGCGCTTAGTCGAATCGGAGAGCACTGTCACGCGCACCATGGAAGTCTTGGGCACACCGAGTTACATGGCGCCAGAGCAAGCAGTGGGAAACAACGCGGCTATCAGCAGCCTTACAGATGTCTATGGACTCGGCGCAGTACTTTACCAATTGCTGACAGGCCAGCCGCCGTTTGCTGGTGGAACAACCTATGAAACTATCAAGTTGCTACTCGAAACCGAGCCGCGACCACCGCGCCTCTTAAATCCAAAAATAGATCGCGATCTCAGTACAATTTGCCGGAAGTGCCTTGAGAAAGATCCAAAGCGTCGCTATTCCTCCGCTGTCGCGCTGGCCGAAGACCTCGAACACTGGCTTAACCATGAACCGATTCACGCGCGTCGCACTGGAATTTTCACCCGTAGTAGAAAATGGGTGCGACGCAATCTGAGTATCGCCGTCATGGCAGCAATGTTGCTCGCCCTGGCGGTGCTGTTAGGTGTGATCGTTTGGAAGGGCGAATTTCCACGGCAGCCGGTCACAACTGGAATCGCCGTTCTGCCATTTGAAAACTTAAGCGAGCAGGGAGAAAACGCCGCCGCCTTCGTCGATGGCGTGCAGGACGATGTTCTGACGAAGCTGGCCAAGATCGCCGACCTGAAAGTCATCAGCCGGACCAGCGTGATGGGCTATCGCGGCAAGCAGAATATTCGGCAGATCGGTGACGAGCTGCGAGTGTCCCATGTTCTAGAAGGCAGCGTCCGCAGGACCGGCACGCATCTTCGTCTAAACGCGCAGTTGATCAACGCGCGCACTGACACGCACGTCTGGGTCGAGCAATACGACCGCGATTTGAATGATCTGTTTACCATCCAAAGCGAGATCGCACAAAAAGTCGCCGAACGACTGAACGCCAAAGTCACATCCGCGGAGAGACTGGCCATTGAGGAAAAGCCCACCACCGATCTCGCCGCTTTCGAGCTCTATTCGCGCGCCATTAATATTTGGGGAGTTACCTTGGGGATGGCGGACGCGTCGCAGGTAATCGATCTGCTGAACCAGGCGGTGGCGCGCGATCCATCGTTTTTCCAGGCCTATTGCCGCCTCGCCGCGGCTCATGATCAGGTTTACTTCTTTGGCCTTGACCATACTCCTGCGCGGTTGGCCATGGGGGAAGCAGCCGTCCAGGAAGCATTGCGCATCCGTCCAAATGCCGGCGAAGCACATATCGCACGAGCAGGTCATCTTTATCAGGGATACCTCGATTATGATGGTGCTCTTGCTGAACTGGAAATTGCGCGCCGGAGCTTGCCAAATGATTCCCGGATATTCGATCGGATGGGTAAAATCCAAAGGCGCCAGGGTCACTGGGAAGAATCGCTGCGCAACTTCGAGCGCGCCATTGAGCTCGACCCGCGCAACCTTAACACGCTCCAGCAGACCGGAGTTAGTTACGGAGGCTTCCGGCGTTATGCTGAACACAAATCCAAGTTAGATCGCATACTGACTATTGAGCCAAACAATGTCAGGGCAAAAGCAGAGCGCGCATTCGTGGAAATGGCTTGGAAAGCTGATACAGGACCGTTGCATCAAGTGATCGATGAAATCCAGGCGACAAATCCTGCTGCCATGCCGCAGATCGCCTTTCTATGGCTGTGTTGCGCACTTGCCGAACGCGACGTCGCTGCCGCCAAAAACGCGGTCATCGCGTCCGGTGCGAACCCGCCCATCACCGATGAGCCTGTTAATTTCACTCGTCCATTCGTCGAAGGCGTTATTTCCCGCATGACAAATGACGAGCACAAGGCGCGGTTGGCTTTTACTGCTGCACGCGCGGAGCAGGAGAAAAAAGTTCAGGCTCAACCAGATTACGGCCCGGCATGGTGCGAGCTCGGTGTCATCGACGCTGCTCTGGGGCGAAAAGAGGATGCCTTGCGAGAAGGCCGGCGGGCGGTTGAGCTTCTTCCCGTGGAAAAGGACTCAGTCTATGGGATGGTCATGATCAAGTATTTGGCGATGATTGCTGCGTGGGTTGGTGAAAATGATCTCGCCTGCGAACAGCTTGCCACAGCCATCCGTCCGCTCAGCGACGTTAGCTATGGTGAACTGAAACTGATGCCGTTCTGGGACCCCCTCCGCGGCGATCCCCGCTTCGAAAAAATCGTCGCCTCTCTCGCGCCGAAGTAATTCTGTAGTAGCAGGGTGCCGCCTGTATCTGACGCAAGGCAGCCGACACTGCTGCCTCTACAGTCATTCGCATTTTTCCGCGTAACGAACCGCCAAATTTTACGGAGTACACCAGTGAATGGCCAGAAATGACTTCTCAATGACGAGAAATCAAGGAAGGCCAAAACAAGAAAAGGAAATTAGTTTATGAAAAACCAAAACATTATGTTCACAAGAAGCGTTCCCAAGATGTCGAAGGCCCGGCTGTTCAGATCGGTTCTGGCGCTGGGGGTAGTTGCGTTAATCATGCAAGTCTCCCTGCCCCGCGCCCAAGCCTATGATCTGAGTAGCCTCAACGGCCGTTACGCCGACTCTTTCTCGGGCTTTGAACCCCCCAAGCAACCAGGCGCATTGCTGCCCCTCCCACAGGCCATAAGCGGCTTTGGGGCAGTGTACGAGGTGGGCTTGTATACATTCAATGGCGCGGGCAGCTTCACGGCGCGCTCTGCCTTCCACTTCAGTGGCGGCTTCATAGTCAATGCGGATTGGAGTCTGAATCCCCTTTTCACCGGGACGTATACCGTGAATGCGGACGGTACTGGCACCATGACTTGGCCGCCGGGCCATCGCCGCCACTTCGTGATTGGCGATGGCGGAAACGAGCTTAAGTATATTGGTACCGACCCCGATACCGGTATCGTAGTCGGCGGTTCCATGGTGAAACAGTAGCAGTTGCAGCGGCGATGCCAGTGGGTGTTGATGGGACGGTAACACGGGTGTCACCCTAAACCGCTGGCGAAAGCCGAACTTCACAATCAGCCGTCACGCTTCAGCAGCGTGGCGGCTTTGCGATTCAGAGTGGCCGGATTACCCCCGGGGAGCAACACCGGTGTTTGAAGGGAGGGTAACATGGGTGTCGTGGTAAAAAGCGCTTCGATTGGTGCGACGAGATTCGACTTCTGACGAATTACGGGGTTTGGCGCGTCACATTCGCGCCAAATCCCATCATTCTTTACGAGCGGCTGCTCAGCCGCACTATTTCTGCATCTTTCGCTGGAATCCACCCGCGCAAATCATTCGGCAACGCCGCGTAAACCCAGTCGCCGCGTGTGCTTAGGATCTTAATCTCGCTGCCTTGAGGTAAAGTCAGGATGCTATTGGCAGTATCGGCTGTCGCAAGTCGCGCTTGCACATTGTCGCCGGTGATGATCGCTAGCGCGCGGCCTTTGCTGCCGTAGTCGATTTCGTAGGTAGCAAGAATCGCCAATGCCCAAATTGAAAACGACAGGAGCGCCAATGCAATCAAACGAGCAGATCGGCGGCGCGCAAAAATCAAGACGACAGTACACAAAGCACCCACCCAGAAAGCGATCGCTGCCGCGATACTGTATTGATTGAGGCTGGCAAATTGCAGATACCGTTCCGGCCAGCTCTGCTGCATTTCGAGTGCGCGCGCTTCATCGCGCGCGATTTGTAAATTTGCCGCGGCTTCGGGATGATGCCGTTCCAGCGCAAGCGCGCGCTCATAATTTAAAATCGCGCGGCCAAAATCGCCTGTGCGAAAGTAAGCGTTGCCGAGGTCATAAAACAAATTGGCGCTCCATTGTCCTGAGCGCGCAAGCGTCTCGTAGCCACCAATCGCTTCCTTGAAATGTCCCTGTGCATATTCCTGGTTCGCCTTATCAAAATCCGTCTGTGCAAATGCCGATGCAGCAACACAAGTCCAAATCACTGCGCAGCAAAGATCGACAAGAAGTGTTCGGCCTTTCATACGCGCAAATCCTCAATCAATTCCAGCACGTCGCGGCGGTTTTCTGCAGAAATCCGTTCCGAGCCGTTGTGTGCTCCGCTGTATTGCAACTCGTCGCTTTGCTCGAACAATCGCTTCAATCGTTCCCGCGAATCTCCATTTAGTCCAAACGTGTCCGCCGCCGTCTCTGCATCGATCGTGTTTGGATCGGCATTACGCGCCAATGCAGCCTTTACGCGAACAGCCCTGGAAGCCTCCGCGTAATATTCCCGCGGCGATACGTCATTGCGACGTAACTTGCGCATCAATTCAGCAGCTTCATGCTGCAACGCGGCGATTCGACGCGCCTCACGGTTGCCGATTCTGGCCTGTCGCATCTTCCATCCGGCAAGTCCAAGTAAAGCCAGCAGCGGAATCAATTGCGCCGTCCAGAAAATTGGACGCACGTAAAGCGGCGTGAACGATTGCACCCAACCGCGCTCGGTAAGTTGATATAAAATATCCTGCGGCTTCGCCGGCACAGCTGACGTTGTAGCCGACGCCGGTGATGCCGATTGCGCTGCAATGGAAGGGCCCGGCGCCGCGCCGCCTTGAACAGTAATCGCGATCGGATCGCTGTGCAGCGTCATGTAACGCTCTTTCACTGGATCGAAATACGAAAATGCGAGCAGAGGAATGCTTTGCTTCTTTTCATTGGGCGAAACCACCATTTCGAAAATTTTTGTGCCGCTAATTCCGACCTCGTCGTCCTGCTTGAACTTGGAAGACGGCGGATATTTATGCCAGCCGTGCTCATCCTCCAGGGCTGGCGCGTTGACGCGATCGAAATTGCCACGTCCGGAGATTGTCGATGTGACGGTAATTGGATCGCCCACCTGCACGCTGTTTGGCTTTGCTTCAGTCGTCATCGTAAAGTTCCCGATCGCGCCCGAAAAACTTGCCGGCGCGTTTGCCGGCAACGGTTTCACCTCGAAAGCGATAGGCTCGCTGTTGACCTCTACTTCACGCCGCTCGCCGAACTGACCAAACGGGTCCGAGAAGAACGGGTCCGAAAATGGGTCGTCGAGGTTAAACAGATCAAACGGCGAACGGGAACGCCGCGTCCCAGGTGCTCGCGGGGTTACTACTTGCACCTTTGCCTTCACCGGGCCGAGGTCAAATTTTCCAGCCCGCGCCGCAGCAATAGCCGTCTTAAATGTGACGACATCGTAAGTTCTCCCGTTGATCGTCTCGAGATTCTCTCCACCCTGTTGCAATTTTTGCGCCGTGAATCCTTGCCCGCTGACCTCAGGACCATCGATTAGTTTCGGATGGGCGCGGGGGTCAAATCCAAGCCGGATCTCGGCTGGCACGATCTCTCCGACAAAGGCACTTTTCTTTGGAACAATCAGTTCTGCGAAAGCCAATTGGTTCGTGTTTGCGGGTTGCGCAGTTTGATTGGAACGCGTCGAGCGATTTGGGGAATCGGAAACATTCAGCTTGAGAGCCGGTGTGCGCAGTGAACTTCTGCCCACGCGAATCGTCTGAGGCGGGATTGTGAATGTGCCCGGCTTTAACGGCAGAATTGTATAAATGTAAACGGTGCTCGAGGTCGTCGTCAGGTTATGCATCTCGAACTGGCGCGACGTGCCGGTCTGATGAATTTCCAGCCCGTCCACCGAAATCTCTGTGGGCAGGCCGGCGTTATTGGCTCCGGTTACTTTGATTTCCATTTGGACCATCTGTCCCACCACCGCTTCCGAGTTGCCCAGAACCGCAGTGACACTCGGTGACTCCGCGAATGCCGTGTTCGTTCCGAGCACCGCGATCAGCGCGATGAGTACAAGTCCTATCCGTGAACTGTGCATCGACATCTCCATCAACTATCAACCATCAACCTTCCGCAGTCGCTACCAGTCGTTATAGACACGGCGCGAGGCCTTGCGTTCATCAAGCTGGACCCGCGCTTCCTCGTCTTTCATCGATTGCAAAAGCGCTTCGGCTTGACGTTCGCTCATTTGCCCTTCTTTTTCCGCTTCCTCTTCGGCGACCTGCGCATTTTTATCGGACGGTTGTTGTGATTCCCCCTTGCCAGCTTCCTTCACTTCACCACCAAATTTCTTCTGGGGCGATTCTGTTGGAGTAGCGGATGGCGTTGGATTTTCCTCCGACCCTTCTCCATTTGTGGCCGACGGGGATGGCGAAGGCATTTCGTTACCATGGTCGCCGGGAGTGGGAGACGGCTGTTCGCCTTCGCCTGATTGTTGCTGATTTTGTTCTTTCTCGCCCGGAGAAGGGGAGGGTGACGGTTGGTTGCCCTTTTGTTGCTTCGATTGTTGCGGCTCGTTCTTGCCTTGAGATTGCTCGTTTTGTTTCTCCTCTTTTTGATCTTTACCGCTCCCGGTTTGCGATTGTCGATCTTGTGATTGCTGCTGCTGGTCTTTCTGCTGTTGTTGATTCCGTTGTTCCTGTTGTTGTTGCTGCTGCTGTTGTTGTTTGTTTTGTTGCTGATCTTGCTGCGATTGCTGGTTTTGTTGATTCTGCTTTTGTTGTTTATCCTTCTGCTGCGGTGATGGTGAAGGCGACGGCTGCGGTTGCTCCTGCTTCTTGTTCTTCAGGTCGTCGATCTTCTTCTTTACATAATCGTAATTGTCCTTTGCCTCTTTATTTTGCGGCTCGAGCTTCAGGGTCTGCTGGTAATGATCGAGCGCATTGGTCCAATCGCTCAGCTTTTTGTCGTCATTCTTCTGTGTTTGGCCGCGCTGGTAGAGCGTGTTGCCCAAGTTGTAGTGGCTCTTACCCTGCAAGTCGTTATCGGGCGAAAGTAAAGCCTGACTAAACGACTCCAGCGCCTTGCCGTATTCTTCCGATTTGTAAGCAGCCGCGCCGGAATCAAATTGTAGTTTATCCTCCGCGCGGGATGGGGGATTAGTTTTTAGCGTCTGCTGAAACTGGCTGTAAGCGTCGCTGAATTTGCCGTCGCGATATGCATCCAGCCCCGGAGCGGCACCGAAGCCGAACTGACAAACGACGAACCACAACGCTGAGGCCGCGGTTGCGATTTTTACCGGAGTGTAACCGTAACCTCTTTCGCGGCTGCGCTTGCGCTCACCAATCAAGATCGACAAGGACAACGCGATTAACGCTGCGCCCAGCGGCCATTCATAGCGTTCAATGGGCCGGCGCGACAGACGCACGTCCATCTCGGCGGCTTGCATTTTCGCGAGACCTTCGGTGTAGAGCTGCTGCATCGTGCGCGGTCCGTTTTCCAAATGGAGATAAAATCCGCCGGCGGCCTGCGCGACCTCTCGCAATCGCTTTTCGTCCAGCTTCGATTTTACGACCTGACCTGCAGAATCCTTAACAAAGCTCGTTTCACCATCTTCGCCGCTGATCGGAATCAGCGAACCAGACGAAGTTCCCACGCCGATCGTGAAGATTCGCACACCTGCATCAGCGGCGGCTTTGGCATTTTTAACGGCATCTCCGCTCAACTCCTCGCCATCGGTGAAAATAACGAGCGCGCGATTTCCTACAGCGCTTTTGCCGAAACTTTGCGTCGCAAGACTGATAGCCGCCGATATATTTGTGCCGCCTTCAGGAATGGTCTTCGTATCGAGATCATTGACTGACTCGATCGCGGCATCGTAATCGATCGTGAGCGGCGCCTGCAAAAAAGCGCGCCCGGCAAAAGCAATCAGACCAACGCGATCGCCTTGTAGCTCGTTAATGAGATCGTGAGCGGCAAGTTTGACGCGTTCGAGCCGGTTAGGCTGCACGTCATTGGAAAGCATGCTGCGCGAAGTATCGACCGCGATCAGCAAGTCGAGCCCTTTGCGTTTCACATCTTCAAATGTGTAACCCCAGCGTGGCTGCGCCAGGCTGACGATGGCCAGAGCGAGGCTCAGCAATTGCAATCCGAATCTTAGGATGCGCCGTGGACGATTTACCGTTCCGGCAAGCTGGGGCAGCAAACGCGCTGAAACAAATTCACGCAAGCGAATGATCCCGCGACGCTCCGCACGAATGAACAGCGCGATTAGGATCGGGATCAAAAGCAATCCCAAAAGCCATTGCGGCGCGCCAAAGCTCATAAGATCGACATCTTCTTCATGGCAGTTTCTTCCAGATGGTTTGCGACAATAAAATCTGCGCGAGCAGCAAACCGCAACCGCTCATGAGGCAGAGCGGAAACAGATCGCGATATTGCTGGTATTTTTTCACACTCACAGTCGATTTTTCCAGCTTATCGATATCGCCATAAATTTGTTCGAGCGATTCGGTATCGGTCGCCCGAAAGAATTTTCCGTCCGCAATTTTCGCGACCTCCCTCAACCCTGTTTCGTTAAATTCCACGCGCTGGTTTTCGTACAGCATATTCCCCAACGCGTCGGTGAGGGGCCCTCTTTGGGTGAAAATTGGGGCCGGTGCGATCCCATTGATTCCAGCGCCGATGGCATAAAAGTGAATCTTCAATGCCTTGACTGCTTCGGCGGCGGTATTCGGCGGAATTTTGCCGGCGTTATTCTCTCCATCAGTCAAAAGTACAAGCACATGGCTTTTTGAGCGCTTGTCGTTGAGGCGGTTGGCCGCCGCTGCCATGGCCGATCCGATGGCCGTGCCATCTTCGACCAGCCCGATCCGTACTCTCTCCAGGTTCTGCAAAAGCCAGTCGTGATCCAGTGTCATTGGGCTCACCACGTACGGTCGCCCGGCAAAGGCAATAATTCCGATACGATCATTCGGCCGGCCTTCGATGAATTTCCGCGTGACTTCGCGAATGGCATCCACACGCGTTGCTTCCTGCCCGCCGATGGTGAAATCCTTCGTCAGCATCGACCCGGAGACATCGAGCACGAGCATGATGTCGATCCCGCTGGCTTCGACTTGTGTAAGACTCTTACCGAGCTGCGGACGCGCGAGCGCAACGGCAAAAATCGCGAGCGATGCGAGCAGTAATGATCGAAGGATTTTCCCCGCGCGCGCTGCGCTCTGCTTTCCAATTGCACGAAAAGCAGAAGTCGATGAGAACGTCAACGCGGCAGCTGGCCCGCGTTTGCCGCGCAAATACGCGAGCAATGGAATCGCGAGCAACAGGAGAAGTAACCACGGGCGCGTGAAAGTCAGCCCGGTATTGGCCGGCCACCAATCAGACAGTTGCAAGTTGTTGGCCTCCTTTCACAAATCGGGTTGCTTCCTCGAGCAACAGCTGGCCGTCTGCCGAAGTCGCCTCATAGCGCGCAAATTTGATCAGGTCGCATCGATTCAGAAAATCTTCGAGCAACGACTTCTCATCGCTTGAAAACTGCCGCGCGTTGGTCAGCGCGTTTAGGAATTCTACCGATGTCTGGCGCGTCACGGGCAAACCATGTTGTTCGGTCACGTAGCGACGAAGAATATCCGACACACGGATGCTAAACTGATAGGGGTTAAGCCGATCAATCTGATCCCGCATCCGTTCGAGCGCTTCGAGTGCGCGATCCCGCGGCAATTGAGGCGGTTGCGGTCGCTTTCGTCGTTTCGCAATCAACCAAATGATCAAGCCAACGATTGTTAGCGCGAGAAACGTCCCGGCAAAGATCACCCATAGCGGTAGCAGCGAATAATCCACCGGTGGCGCAATATCGTGAAATTCTTCTGCCGCCAGGATCGACATCGTCATTTATCGAATAGCCAAACGGCGTACGCGTTGTTTGAAGAACGAGCGCAGCGCCGGCAAATAATCCTTTCCAGTCTGCAGCGCGATCGCATCGATATTGTTCCGGCGCAGCGTTCGCGCCAGATCGGTTTCGTTTTCGTCGGCCAGATCAGTGAAACGCCCCCGTGTCCCTCGATCGGCCGTGTTGATCTCGATTTGCTCGCCGGTCTCGGCATCCTCCAGAGTGATGATGCCAATGTTTGGCAAAACCTTTTCGCGTTCATCACGAATATGGATCGCGATGAAATCGTGCCGACGTCCGCTTACAGCCAGCGCCCGGGAGAAGTCTGGCGCTTGAAAATCCGAGATGAAAAATACGACTGCACGGCGCGTCACGATGTTATTTAAGTAATCGAGCGCCAGCGCCGGTTCTGTGCCGCGTCCCTGCGGTTCAAAAAACAAAATCTCCCGGATCAACCGCAGCGTGTGCGATCGGCCTTTCTTCGGCGGAATAAAAAGTTCGACGCGATCGGTAAATAGAATGAGCCCGACCTTGTCGTTGTTCCGGATGGCGCTGAACGCGAGTAGACATGCCACTTCCGCGGCCAACTCGCGTTTCGACTGCATCGTGCTCCCGAAATTTCCTGATGCGCTCACATCGACAACCAGAATCACGGTGAGCTCGCGTTCCTCGGTAAATTTTTTCACATATGCGGTGCCCAAGCGCGCGGTCACATTCCAATCAATCGTGCGAATTTCGTCGCCCGGCTGATATTCACGCACGTCTTCAAAATTCATTCCGCGACCTTTGAAAACACTGTGGTAATCGCCAGCGAAGGCTGTCTCGACAAGGCCTCGCGTTTTTATTTCCAGCGTTCGGATTTTCTTAAGGATCTCGGCGGGAGTATGTCTCTCTTCTTCCATCGACAACGTCACGGCACGGGCAGCCCTGCAAAAATCCGCTCAATAATGGTTTCACTCGTCAC
>WNFJ01016496.1_pt1 | contig 11339 bp, 8 predicted proteins | sample 5400461 | NCBI WGS metagenome assembly WNFJ01 (sample SAMN13153349, study PRJNA577476) | soil metagenome | isolation source: 115 cm saprolite on Douglas fir-dominated hillslope | place: USA:California | collected 2013-09-17 | reverse complement strand
CTTTTGTATCCACATTTAAGAAAGAGCCCTTGCATTGCTTTTGTAGAAGGTACTCTTAAAGTAGAAGACGAATGTTACTTACCTGATATCATGGTAACACGCAACGAGCAGGATTTAACGGAAAACAAGACGTATATAGAGCACCCAAAGTTAGTGATAGAAGTACTATCCCCTACTACCGAGAATGATGATAGGCGTGACAAACTTTGGGTTTATACACAATGTTTCTCAATCCAAGAGTATATTCTTGTAAGCTGGGATTATATGGTTATACAGAAGATGACAAGAAAAGGCACACAGGATCTAGATCGTTTTCAATGGATAGACCAATGGTACGGTAAGGGAGAAAGTGTAGAACTAGAAACTATCGATCTAGTGCTTCCAGTAGAGGATGTTTATGAGAAGGTTATTCTCCCTCCCTTTGATCCTTTTAGAGGGTATAAGAGAAGAAAAAGTGAAAAGGGAGAGTAGATCGACTTTCTACGCGTTTCGATTAGGCCAGAAGAGTACAAAATGAAAATCCCTTCTGCAAGCCAGGATCATCCTTCCCCGTATAACCCACTACCGACAAGTCGTAAAAGCGAGGCGGGAATGCGCAAAAAAGCTAAAAACAAGATGGCGAAACAGTCGCGCAAGAAAAATCGTAGATGGTAGAATGACGCCATTGTCAGAATGTAGCAGGACAGAATGTGACCTCTTGCTCATCCTCAGTACTCGCGCGGCGCACAATGCTTCTGCTAGGTGTTGTGTGAGCAATCTCGCGTCCTCCTTTGAAGACATGGAGTCGTGCTGGTATCAGTCGCAAGGCTTCAAAGGCTGAGGGGGCATCGAGGATGAGAAAATCGGCAGGTTTGCCTTCTTCGATCCCATAGCGGTCTTGAATACGCAAGGTCTTTGCGGCATTGGTCGTGATCAGATCGAAGACATCGTCAATCTCGGAATAGCCGCTCATGTGGCAGAGGAAGAGTGCAAGTTGAGCAGCTGCCAGCATATCGCCACGTCCAAGGGGAAACCAGGGGTCCATGATCGAGTCGTGTCCGAGGGCGACATTGACTCCAGCGGCAAGCAGTTCTTTCACCCGCGTGATGCCTCGACGTTTGGGATAGGTGTCGAAGCGTCCCTGCAGAACGATGTTGTCAAATGGATTGGCGACGATGTTGACTTGGGCTCGTGCGAGCAGGCGAATCAATTTAAATGCATAGGCATTGTCATAGGAGTGCATGGCAGTACAATGGCTTGCTGTTACTCGTCCCTGCCATCCCTGTTCCAGAGTATCAGCAGCCATGACCTCGGTAAAGCGTGAATGGGGGTCGTCGGTTTCATCACAGTGGCAGTCGATGTCACGATTGAATTCCTTGGCCAGAGCGAAGGCATAGTGGACATCCTCCACGCCCATATCGCGCGTCGCCTCATAATGGGGAATGCCGCCGACGATGTCGCAACCCAGTTCCATCGCCTTGCGCATCAGTTCTTTCCCGTTGGGGAATGAGAGAATCCCATCCTGTGGGAAAGCAACCAGTTGTAGATCGCAAATATCGCGTACTTCTTCGCGTATCTTCAGCAGCGCACGCAGAGCTGTAAGTTCGGGGTCGCATACATCGACATGACTGCGGATATGCAGTGTACCCTGTGCCACTTCCCATTGGATTTCTTCGAGAGCACGCTGTCTGACATCCTCACGCGTCAAGCTTGGTTTGCGTTCACTCCAGATCTGGATACCTTCTAGCAAAGTGCCTGTGGTATTGTAACGTGGCTGGCCCACTGTAAGCACGGCATCCAGATGGACATGAGCATCAATAAACGGCGGCACTACTAGCCGCCCTGCCGCATCGGATGAGAGGTCTTCTGTGATACGGGCGAAGATACCATCTTTCACAGCAATATCCGATAGTCCTTGGCGGCGATGAAATTGAGCATTGCGGATCAGTAAGTCATATTGCATAAAAAATTACCTTTTGATCCTATATGAATGAGTTGTTGGAAACCCACGTAACAAAGGAGGACAGCGGTAGCGTCCTCCGCCCGCTTCAGCGGGCCGTATATCTATGTAAGGACCCGCTTTAGCGCGTCCGCATCGTCCCCATATGAAAGATCCTATAGCAGCAGCATCGCATCGCCAAAACTGAAAAAGCGGTAGCGCTCACGAATCGCTTCTTGATAAACCCGTTCCATTAATTCTTTACCCATGAAGGCACTGACCAGCAAGAGCAGGGTTGAGCGAGGTAAGTGAAAATTGGTGATCATGGCATCGACAGCATGGAAGTGGTAACCAGGGGTAATAAAGAGACGCGTATATCCGTGGTAAGGTACAATACGTCCGTCATGCATACTGGCAATGCCCTCCAGCACACGAACAGAGGTCGTACCGACAGCAACGACGCGTCCTCCGGTCCTATGTGTCTCATTGATCAGTTCAGCGGTAGGTGCGTCCAGTTCGATTTCTTCGCTATGCATTTTGTGCTCACTGACATTCTCACACTCAACTGGGCGGAATGTATCAAGTCCCACATGCAGTGTCACAAAACCGACGCGGATGCCTTGCTGTCGCAGTCGATCTAGCAGTTGTGGGGTAAAGTGCAAACCAGCTGTCGGCGCAGCTGCCGAACCTTTGATGCGAGCATAGACGGTCTGATACCGTTCAGGATCTGCAAGTGTCTCATGGATATAGGGAGGAAGAGGCATGCGTCCAATTTCGTCGATGCGCTGGCGAACGGTTAGTACACTATAAGGATTAGCTTTTGGCTGGGCTGCATCCTGCCCGGGAACGGTGATTTGCACGATACGCCCACCTGCTTCTGTGCGCTGCAGGACTTCAGCCTGGAGTCTGATCCCTTCTGTTTCGTTGCCAAACTCGATGCGAGCACCTTCATGCAGGCGACGACCGGGGCGTACGAGGGTTTCCCAACAATCTGGGCCAAGATCTGGACGCTCGGCTAGCAGTAGAACCTCGACGGCTCCGCCAGTTTCGGCACGGCGACCGAGCAAGCGCGCCGGAAGAACACGGCTCTGGTTGGCGATAAGCAGATCACCGGGCTGCAAGTAAGCGCCAAGGTCACGAAAATGATGATGTTCACATGTTTCACTGGCACGGTTTACCACTAGCAATCGTGAAGTATCGCGCGATTCAATCGGTGTTTGAGCTATTAATTCACTCGGTAAATCATAATCAAAATCACTAATCTTCATGTTTAAAGATTTGCTTACGCTATCAATCAACTTTTTGCACCTCAAGCTTTTAAGCCTAGATGTTCATAGGCCGCAGGCATAGCGACACGTCCGCGCGGAGTTCGGGCGACAAAGCCTAATTGTAAGAGGTATGGCTCGTAGACATCTTCGATCGTCTCTGTATCTTCGCTTGTGCTGGCAGCCAAGGTATCCAATCCAACGGGGCCACCGTTGAATTTCTGAATGATCGTGACCAGCATATTGCGATCAGTCTGATCAAGTCCGATTTCATCAATCTCCATTGCATCGAGGGCTGCCCTGGCGACATCCCTTGTGATCACACCATCTGCCCTGACCTGCGCATAGTCACGAACACGCTTGAGCAGACGGTTGACGATACGAGGCGTACCACGAGCACGACTGGCAATCTCTTCAACACCCTCACCTTCAGCTGGCACTTTGAGAATACGCGCTGAACGTTTCAGAATTTGCCTGAGTGCATCGATCTCATAATATTCCATGCGATAGATGGCCCCAAAGCGGTCGCGCAAGGGTGCAGTGAGTGAGCCAACGCGTGTCGTAGCGCCAACAACAGTGAAGGGAGGCAGGGTGAGCCGCAGCGATTTCGCGCTGGGTCCTTTCCCAATCATTACGTCCAGGGCAAAATCCTCCATTGCAGAGTAGAGGCGTTCCTCGACTGGACGTGGCAGTCGATGGATCTCGTCGATGAAGAGTACCTCGCCCGGTAGCAGCGATGTCAGAATCGAAGCAAGATCACCTGCATGTTCAACCGCAGGGCCAGAGGTAGTACGAATATTGACACCCATTTCGGCAGCAATGATGTTACAGAGCGTCGTTTTTCCCAATCCCGGCGGACCATAAAGCAAGACGTGATCGACTGCTTCGTTGCGGCGACGCGCTGCCTCCAACAATATACTCAGGTTCTCTTTGATTTTCTCTTGTCCAATATATTCAGCCAGACGCCGGGGACGCAAACTCCCCTCGGTAGTCTGTTCCTCTTCGCTCACATGTGCCGAAACAAGGCGCTCCCTCATAGCATACTCCCGCGTGAAACTGGTGTTCTATAACTTGCGTCATTATTATATCAGAGGTAAGCGTCTAAGTCGAGCACTATTCGTAGGCGAGGATGATAATCCTCTACTTAATGGATGGGCTCATCTGGGTTACAGGCCGAAAATGCCTGGTAAACATCCTCTTCATTACGGGCAGAGATGAGCGCCCTAATCAACTGTCGTAAACGTTGGAGGTCGCTAAGAGCAGAAATTCTGGGTTTGGCAATATCTTCAAGCTGAAGAAAGTTTGCTTGTATAAGGTCGAGGGCTGTTTGCTGTAAATCCAGAATCCTTTCTTGTCGCTCTTCTTGTCGACCTTCTTGTCGACCTTCTTGTCGACCTTCTTGCCGACCTTCTTGCACAATCGCCTGATACATTGGATCAACGTGTAATAGATCACGTAACATACTGTACATACTATTGTACCTTTCTATTAACCATTCACGATCCGCCAATCCGGATTCCGATCTGTCGAATATTGCAAGCGCTAGGGTGAAGCCAGCCAGAGCCAGATCCTCGTTCTCTTTGGCATTCAGCTCACCAAACATTAATTGTACATTCTCACGCGTTGCCCCGCCTTTGGTCAACGGAAGCACCTCGACGAAGAATGTCTTCCGCCAAGAAATCTGCGACCTCAATCACCCGGTAATTAAATTTTAACACATCGCCTTCGATCGGTTCGGTCCAATGCAGCGGTGGCGGTTTCATTTTGCCATCATTCAGTAAATGAGCGACACACGAAAGAATTGGACGATTCAACTCACTTCTTGCCAGGACATTGTAGCGCAAAAGACGCTCTGGCATATCAGAATTGTAGTAGGTTTCGATCTCAAAGTGTATCAGGGCTTCTTGCCCATCTACCTCAATACCCAGTAATTTGTCGACTTCTAATTGCCAATTTTTCAACTTTTCGGGTTGTTGGTGTCCGGTGAAACGAACTCGCTGTTGTGACCCTTGCAACATCAGGTCAATAAACGCCTGTGGGTTCGCATGCACTAGCTTACGCATACTCTCCTCCCATTTGCCCATGCCATTTACACTCCTATCTTTTTTTCCTCACCGTTCACATGCAGCATGTCCCCTCTTCACCTATTCCCACATGAAACCGATGTTCTATGCTCATTGTACCAGAGTTAAGAATGCATGTCGAGCACTTTACACAGGAGTTTTCGCCACGAGTAGACGTCCCTACTAGCTTGTGCTATAACGTCTAAAAGAGCTTTTTTTAATAAAGGAGACACTATCCATGAGTCTCGATCCATTACAGCCTCCGTCGAGGATTCAGGCTAGCATGGTCATTCGCAATATTGGACAGCTAGTAACCGTCGCGCAGCAACCTGTGCCGGGAGCTACTGGTCCATTGCAAGTTATTGAGCATGCAGCCATGGCTATCCACGATGGCACTATCGCTTGGATAGGGCCAGATAATACGACGGAACCATTATTTCAGACAGACGAGGCGACGAATACGCAAGATATTTCTATTGTAGATGCCGAAGGTACGGTTGTTACGCCGGGATTTGTCGATTCGCATACCCATCTGGTTTTTGCCGGTGATCGTGCAGAGGAATTTCACCTGCGGCACTCTGGGGTAAGTTATACCGAATTGCTGGCACAGGGACGTGGCATTCTCACCACCGTACAGGCAACACGCAGCGCAAGTACAGAGGCACTACTGGCATTAGCTCAGGCAAGATTGGAGACCATGCGTCTTCATGGTACGACAACAGTTGAAATTAAGACGGGCTATGGTCTGGATAGAGTAACGGAGGAAGCTTCCCTACGCATTATCAATATGCTGATGGCACAGGAGAAGACAGCACTCACTCCACAGATGGAGATGCGCATCATTCCTACCTTCCTGGGGGCACATGTTTTGCCGCAGGAATACCAGGATCGGCGTGAGGCATATGTAGATCTAGTGATAGAAGAACTGTTGCCATCATTTGTTGGCCTGGCACGTTTCTGTGATGTCTATTGTGAGCGCGAGGCCTTTACATTAGAGGAATGTCGTCGCATTCTGACACGCGCTAAGGAACTTGGCTACCAGCTCAAAGTACACGCCGATCAATTTAGTTCATCTGGTGGTGCCCGGCTAGCATCTGAACTAGGTGCGACCTCAACTGACCACCTTGATTATGCCAGTGATGACGACCTGGATGCATTGCGAGAGGCAGGTGTGGTCGCGACATTGTTGCCAGGCGCCTCTTATACCCTACGCATGCCTTATCCATCGGCACGACGCTTGATCGATCGCGGACTCCATGTCGCACTGGCCACAGATTTCAATCCTGGAACCAGTTATTGTGAAAACATGCAGATGATCATGGGACTGGCGATGTCCGCAATGGGAATGTCACTGGAAGAAGCTCTAACTGCGGCGACTATTAATGGTGCGCGTGCTCTAGGATTGCAGGATCAGATCGGGAGCCTTGAGGTAGGTAAACATTGCGAACTCACCTTCTGGTCACTTTCTGATTATCGCGAGATTGGCTATCACTTCGGAGTTAATCAAGTTAGCACAACCCTGGTGCAGCGCTAGTTGTTGTTGGCCTACAATGTTTCACGTGAAACATTGTAGGCCAGTCTGGCCTTGAGGCATGAAGCCTTGAAAGGACAAATTCCATGACGAGTCATATGTCTACCCAAGAACCTGCTCATCAGATCACCATCAATGGGCAGGCACTCACACGAGCCGAAGTTATCGCGGTGGCTCGTCACTCTACTCCTGTCTTGCTAGGCAAACATGCAATTGAACAGATCCAAGTTGCACGTACATTGATAGAGACAATCACAGCAGAGGGACGGACAATCTATGGCGTTACTACAGGGTTTGGGCATCTGAGCACCGTACATATTTCGCAGGATCACCTGGTAGATCTACAGCATAACCTGCTCCGTAGCCATGCAGCGGGCGTGGGCGAACCACTGAGCGAAGAGGTGGTGCGTACTATGATGGTATTGCTCGCTGCCAGTCTAGCACGCGGCAAGTCGGGTGTGCGTGTGGAAGTTGTTCAACTCCTGATTGCACTACTTAATCAACATATCTCTCCAGTCATTCCTTCTCGTGGATCTGTAGGGGCCAGTGGTGATCTTGCTCCATTGGCACATCTGGGACTTGTACTGATAGGTGAAGGTGAAGCTATCTACCGAGGTCAGCGCTATATAGGAGATGAAGCACTGCGTCTGGCCGGGTTGACACCGCTGCGCTTACAGGCCAAAGAGGGGCTTGCCCTCATCAACGGGACACATCTAATGGAGGCTATCGCGCTCCTGGCCGTGACGGATGCTGAAATTCTGCTGAACAGTGCCGAAGTGGCCTGTGCCATGAGTATTGAAGGGTTGATGGGGAGCCATGTGCCGTTGGACCCACGTATTCATCGCAGTCGTGGACAAATTGGACAGGAGATCAGCGCTACTCATTTACGTGAACTTGTGAGCGATAGCGAGATCAACAATAGCCACCAGCCCTGTCCACGTGTGCAGGATCCTTATACGATGCGTTGTGCACCGCAAGTCTTCGGTGCAGTTTACGATGCCCTAAAGTATTGTACAGAGATCTTTGAGCGTGAACTAGGAGCTGTAACTGATAATCCCCTCGTTTTTCCAAGCGATGGAGATGTACTGAGCGGAGGTAACTTTCATGGGCAACCACTGGCTCTAGCGCTCGATGTGCTGGCCATTGCCCTGACCCAGCTGGCAAGCTTCGCAGAACGGCGCATCTATAGCCTGATGGGGCCGCATGCATGGGATCCTCAGGAGGCACCACTGTTCTTGACCCCTGACCCAGGACTCAATTCAGGCTTCATGATTACACAGTATGTTGCAGCGGCTCTGGTCAACGAATGCAAAGTCCTCGCACATCCAGCTAGTATCGACTCTATCCCTACGTCGGCTGGAATGGAAGATTTTGTGAGTATGGGGGCGACTTGTGCCCACAAAGCCCAACGCATCCTGGAACTGACACAACAGGTCGTTGCCATTGAGCTATTATGTGCCGCCCAGATGTTGGAATTTCGCAAGCCACTTCAACCCGGTACCGGTGTACAGCAGGCCTATACACTCGTACGTGCCCGTGTTCCCATGCTCAATCAAGACCGCGTACTGGCAGGGGACATTGCACTCCTGACCAAAGCAGTGAAGGAAGGAGTGTTCGCAACTATTCCTTCTCTATCGTAGCAGTCTGCCTCGGTAAGCAAAAGCATCGTCCCAATTTTCAGAAACTTGACAAAATTGGTCTATATAATGTACTATTCGCTTAGATTATAGAAATAGCAGCGAAATAGCAGAAGTAGGATCATAAGCTAAAGGGAGAATAAAGGAGCAATACAGTTATGGTAGCAAAAAGAGATGCATGGATGTCAGTAGAGGACTTTCTCGCACTCGACCGTGAAAAGCTAGATCAAAAATATGAATTTAGAAATGGTGAAATGGTCGCTATGTCCGGGGGTTCTACGAACCATACTATGCTTATAAGCAATATGCATGCGCTTATACATCCACAGGTGAGAAAGAAAAGATGTTTTGCACTTGTAGAAGGTACCCTCAAGATTGAAGATGAATGCTACTTACCTGACATTATGGTAACATGTAACGAGCAAGATTTAACCGAAAACAAGACCTATATCGAGTACCCAAAGTTAGTGGTAGAAGTATTATCTCCTTCTACTGAAGTAAACGATAGACGTGATAAAGTTCTAATTTATACACAGTGTGTCTCAATTAAAGAATATGTTCTTGTAAACTGGGATTTTATGCTCATACAAAAGATGACTAGGAAAGGCACACAGGGACTGGACCGCATCCAATGGATAGATCACTGGTACGGAAAAGGTGAAAGTGTAGAATTAGAAAGTATCGGCCTAAGCATCTCTGTAGATGAGATCTATGCTGATATTGTCCTCCCTGATATCGACCCCCTTAGAGGGTTTAGGAAAAAGAGAAAACAGTAATGCCTCAGAATTATTTTTGTTCTCATTGCCCCTCTCTACAAAGCCAACCTCATGTACGCGATTGGTCGTCAAGAATCACTATTTACATCAGCGCATAATCTCCCCACCATTGACCAGGATAGTCTGACCTGTAATGAAAGACGTGGCAGGCGAGGCCAGGAAGAGTGCCGTATTCAGAATATCTTCGGCAGTTCCCCAGCGTTGCATAGGTATTTCTCGTATGGCTTTCTGACGTGTCGTTTCTGACAAGCTCTGTGACCATTCGTTCTCGATGCGACCAGGAGCAATACAGTTCACACGTACATGTGGAGCAAACTCCGAAGCCAGACAGCGTGTAAGGGACATGATTGCTCCTTTGCTGATAGCATACATCTGATTGGGCAGCCCCGGTGCTCCATCCACTGCACGATCCCAGCCAGTGGTCAGGATACAGCCACCTTCTCGCATATGTGGTTCCACTTCGCGGCAGCAGCGCCATGTACCCATGATATCGACTCCCACCATTCGTTCAAAGATCTCTATTTCACTCATTCCCTTTGTTTCTTTGCTATTGGCACTGGCCCCTGCATTGTTAATCCAGACATCGATCAGACCTAGCAGAGCACGAGCCTCCTTGACCAGACGTACAACCTCTTCAGGCTTGCGAAGATCTGCCTGTACAAGGAAGGCATTCCCTCCTTGAGTCTTGATTTGCGCAACGACTTCTTGTGCACCTCGGCTCGAATGTGCATAGTGGACCAAGACCGTTGCGCCTTGAGCAGCAAAGCCCAATGCGAGTGTGCGTCCGATACCACGCCCAGCTCCGGTGATGACAACTGTTTTCTCCTGGAACATAGAGATAGCTCTCCTTCCTGATGTTTCACGTCAAACATTTTGCATTCATTAGCTTGGTAGAGCACTAACCTGCTGTTGACCTAGTTATCTGCAAACAATCCTTGCGATATTTGGTCCTAATACTACTTCGTGAGTTTCTCTTTTTCTCACTCCTCGCTGCCTCCGGCAGCTCGCCGATGTTTTTGTGGAGGTGGGAAATGTGGGCCAGCTGGCCCACATTTCCCACCTCCACAACCCCACAAAGCGAACCGCCCAAGGCGGTGAGAAGTCAAAACTAACGAAGTAGTACTAATACTTGTGATTGGTATGCAAACAGTTCTTTGGCCTTCACAATCTGTTTTCTTGTGACCTCTCCAGCCGTGTGCTACACTATTATTGTCAGGCTTAACAATGAAGGCAATGCAGCCTTTTTCTGGACTGTGTACTATGGAGTACACGATGGCCATACGAAGGGAGTTCAACGAAGAATGTACCACAATGCTTTTCGGGATTCTTCTCCCACACTTACGACCTCATTAGAAACTCAGCGTGCAATGCTCCGTCAACTTCGCAGTAATATCCTACAGCGGTATCGCCCTCATATTCAAGAAGGTGCTGGTCCTATCCGTGTCATGGCTCGCATTGTGTCCGAACTGGAACAGGAGTGTCGCAAGCACAATATAGAGGAGGAGATTATTCGCTCGGAGATTGTGAACCGCACTATTGGTGATGTAAACTTGCGACTGGTCAGTGAGTGCGAAGGAGAGCCAGACGGCCCAGGTGATTACCGCCGCCTCGCGGATGAAATCGGAGTTGCCCTTCCCAATGAGCAACTATGCGGTTATACTGCAACTGGAGAAACCTACCTCTGGCTGCGCACGCAGATGATGGAATGTGAGCGTCTCCTACTGGCACACCACTACGATCCACGCATGTATGATATTTATGGTACTGGTAATCCACTCCTGCGCTCATGGCTGGCCCGTGAGATGCACCAATGGGGCCTTGCCATGCAGGTCGAACAGATACACTTGGGGCTGGGAGCAATGGATACCATCGATAAGGTTCTGCGCGGCATGATACATGTGTATCATGCACAGGGTATCTCCGATGTTGCAGTGCTCTTCCCCCAACCAGGCTTTCTTGTGCCCGAGTGGCAGGCAAAATCCTATGGCTATCGCATATACAACTACCCGACGTTGCCCGAGCACCGCTTCAAATTGACCGGAGAACAACTCGATCAGATTCTGCAGGCAAACCCTGATATCTGTGTCATCTACCTCATGGTTACAAGCAATCCAACAACTTTTGCCTACACTCCATATGAATTGAATGC
>WNFJ01306168.1_pt1 | contig 11341 bp, 13 predicted proteins | sample 5400461 | NCBI WGS metagenome assembly WNFJ01 (sample SAMN13153349, study PRJNA577476) | soil metagenome | isolation source: 115 cm saprolite on Douglas fir-dominated hillslope | place: USA:California | collected 2013-09-17 | reverse complement strand
GTGACCGAGGGCGAGATCCTGAAGTTCCGGGCGATCAAGCCCGAGCAGCACTTCACCGAGCCCCCGCCGCGATTCAATGAAGCCACCCTGGTCAAAGAGCTCGAGTTCAATGGCGTGGGCCGGCCGTCCACCTACGCTTCGATTCTCTCCACCATCCAGGAGCGCGAATACGTCACCAAGGAGGGCGGCCGTTTTACGCCCACCGAGCTCGGCATGGTGGTCACGGATCTCTTGCTCGAGAGCTTCGACGATATCTTCGACGTGAAGTACACGGCGCGGATGGAAGAGGAGCTGGACGAGATCGAGGAAGGCAAGCTCGACTGGCGCGCCGCCATGGGCGAGTTCTACGGCAAGTTCGACAAGGACCTCAAGCACGCCGAAGAGCACATGACCGATATCAAGCGGATGGAAAAGCCCACCGACTTGAAGTGCGAAAAGTGCGGCAAGGACCTGGTGATCAAGTGGGGCAAGCACGGCAGCTTCATCGCCTGCACCGGATATTTCGAACGGTCTCCCAAGATCGAAGACGCTCTCGATCGTGTGATCGAGGGAATCACCACCGGCCGGCTCAAAGACCGCAGCGAGGTCGAGCAGCGTCTGGCGCGCATTGAAGCCAATCATCCCGGGCTTCACGATCTGTATGAAGTCGTTCTCACCGATACTCCCACGGGCCTGCGTCTGACCAGGGAAATCAAAGGCTGTAACTTTACGCGAGAGCTCACGATCGACCTGCCCGATCTAGACAAATCCGATCTAAGCGAGCAAGGCGAAGAGGAGTATTGCGAGAACTGCGGCCGCGGCATGGTGCTGAAGAAGGGCCGCTTCGGACAGTTCTATGCCTGCTCCGGGTATCCGGATTGCAAGACCACCAAACCCATTGGTGGCACGCAGAAAAAGGCGGATGTCCCGCTCGACGAACCCTGTCCGCAATGTGGCAATAAGCTGGTGCTGAAGAGCGGCCGTTTCGGCGAGTTCACTGCCTGCAGCAATTATCCGTCCTGCAAATACGTCAAGCAGAAGACCATCGGGGTAAAGTGCCCAGACTGCTCGGAAGGCGAAGTCGTGGAGCGCCGCTCGAAGCGCGGCAAGACTTTCTACGGCTGCAATCGTTATCCCGATTGCGCCTTCGTAGCCTGGGGTAAGCCGGTACCGGAGAAGTGTCCCGAATGCGGCAGCTCCTACATGATCGAGAAATGGTTGAAGGCTGGCCCGGTCCTGCAATGTCCGAATCCGGAATGCAAATTCAAGAAGGACATGCCGCCTCCAGTCCCCGACGCAGTAGTGGCCCGGGGACCAGTCCCTGTGGCTTAGGCGTTCACGATCGAAGGCGTTCGCCCTTGTAGTTATACAGGGGATCGTAGTCGATAGTGCCGAAGAGCTCCAGGATGCGACGCTGTTTGCGCTTCGCCACCTTCTCCACAAGAGCCGCTCTAACGGTTTCCTCTTTCGTCGGATGAGGGGGAAGATTACTCGGCATAGATCTCTTCATGGCGCCTTGTGTAGCCACTAGTCTAGCAGTGGTGTGCCAGGCGATTCGCCTGCCTGTTGGTTTGACGGTAGCGGCACCCCGTGGGTCAGTAGGAAAATGTGGGCCTGGTCCGCAGCTGTGGTACTATTCAGTTATGGCCCACAAAATAGCTCGACTCCCCCGGACTGAAACCTACACCCTTCCACTCGGCGAGCGTGGCCGTGTTGTACTGCCGGCGCCCGTTCGAAAGCGCCTCAAGCTGAATCCGGGAGACCGCCTCGTTCTGATGGTCGACGAATCCGGAGACATGCGTTTAGCGAGCCTCGCTCGGCAGATCGACAAGTGCATGGGCATGTTCGCCGGTAAGTCGCCCGAAAGAATCCTGTCCGAGGAATTGATCGCCGAGCGCCGCGAAGAGGCTCGTCGAGAGAACGAAGAGTGATCGAGACCCCGGCAGCCGTCCTGGACGCGTCAGCGCTGATTGCCTATGTCCGAAATGAGCCTGGCGCCTCAGAAGTTCGCAAGGCGTTCCATAAGGAAGTTGCAATTAGCGCCGTGAACTGGGCCGAGGTCCTCTCCAAGTTGGCGGACGCCGGGTTCGATCCAGGCGTGACTTCGAGAACCTTGCGCGAACAAGCGCCCATCGGACCAGCTCTAGCCATCTGGCCATTCGATGAACAGCTTGCGCAAGACGTCGCCCACCTCCGGGAGCAGACCAAGCGCTTCGGCCTCTCGCTCGGCGACAGAGCCTGTCTGGCCCTAGGCTTGTTCCTCAAAGTCCCCATCCTCACCGCCGACCGCAGATGGGGCGATCTAAAGCTCCGCGTCACCCTACGATTCATTCGCTAAGCTGGCGATCTGTTAGCATGAATTCGGCCCGATGATTATCACTCGTACGCCTTTCCGGATCACTCTGGGCGGTGGTGGGACGGACCTGCCCGCCTACTACTCCAGGCACGGCGGATTCGTGCTTTCCGCGGCGCTGAACAAGTACATGTTCATTTATCTGAACACGCCCATCGTGGACGATCGGGGGCGCGTCAAGTACTCCCAATCCGAAATGGTCGAGGACGTCTCCGAGCTCCAGCATACGCTCTGCCGCGAAGCCCTGCGGCTCTTCGGAATTCGGCGGGCTATCGAGGTCATCTCCATGGCTGACGTGCCGGCGGGCACCGGACTCGGCTCGTCGAGTTGCTACCTGGTCGGCCTGCTCAATGCGTTGCACACCTTGTCCCGACGCCCGGTCTCGCGCCAGGAGCTTGCCGAAGAAGCCTGTCATATCGAGCTCGATGTGCTCAAGAAGCCGATCGGCAAACAGGACCAATACCTCGCTGCCTTCGGCGGCATCACCGCGCTGCACATCGATCGCAGCGGGGCTGTCGATGTGGAGCCGATCATGCCCGGCCCGGAATGCCTGGAGGATCTCGAAAGCCGCATCGTGCTTTTCTATACGGGACTCTCTCGATCCACCGAGGAGATTCTCGCCGGGCAGACGCGCGACTTGCAAGACGGCTCCTCCGCCGTCGCTTCCTACTATTCGCAAATCAAGGAGATTGGCCTCGAGATCTACACTCACCTCAAGCGCGGAAACGTGCGGCGATTCGGAGAGATGCTCGACGAGCACTGGCGGGCCAAGAAGAAGCTCAGCGCGGGCGTCGCCAATCCGCGCATCGACCGCCTCTACGACGTCGCTCGCGCAAATGGAGCGCTGGGCGGCAAGATCTCGGGCGCCGGCGGTGGCGGCTTCTTCCTCTTCTATGCCGAGGAGGGCAAGCAGGAGTTGCGCCGCGCCATGCAGGCCGAAGGCCTCCGCGAGATGCGCTTCCGCCTCGACTTTGAGGGAAGTAAAATCCTGATGGACTTGCTCAGCGGCGAACAGTACCGCGATCATGACGCGCGCCTTAGAGCCGACGCCGGATCCTCATGTTGAACGCTGCCTTCATTGACCGCTACTTCTCGGAAATGCGCCAGATTCTAGATACAATATCCAGGGAAGATATCGATCGCGTTATCGAGACTCTGTTCGCCGCCTGGCGCGGCGGGCGGACAATATTTCTGATGGGAAACGGAGGATCGGCGTCCACGGCGACGCATTTCGCGTGCGATCTATCGAAGATTACGGTCTGCGAGGGGCGGCCTAGATTGCGCGCCATTTCGCTCTGCGACAATCCGGCGCTGATCGGCGCACTCACCAACGATGAAGGTTTCGCGCACATTTTCAGTGAGCAGCTTCGCAGCCTCATGCGCCCCCGGGATGTCTTGATCGGCATCAGCGTGCACGGTGGCAGCGGATCGGACAAGGCTGGCTTGTGGTCGCAGAATCTGTTGCGCGCCATGCAGGTGGCGAAGTCCGAGTTTGACGCCACCGTCATCGGCTTGAGCGGATTCGATGGCGGCGCATTCCGGCAGGTGGCCGATGTTTGCCTGACCGTTCCGTTTGCATCCACCCCGCAGGTGGAGTCCTTTCACCTGGCGCTCGAGCACTTGATCACATTCTGTTTGAAAGAGAAGATCGCGAATTGTCCGTAAAGAACAGGGGTGTCCTCATTACCGGAGGCGGCCGCGGCATCGGCAAGCGCCTGGCCCTGGGCTTTGCCGCCGCCGGTGCGCGCGTGGGCCTGCTGGCGCGCAGTAAGGCGGAGCTGGACCTGGCCAAACTCGAGATCGAACACGCCGGCGGCACGGCCCTGCGAATCCGCGCCGATGTGCGCGATTTCGAGCAGATCTGCGCGGCGGTGGATCGCATGCGGGTACATTTTGGCTCGGTGGACATTCTGATCGCCGCGGCTGGTATACAAGGGCCGATCGGCCCTCTGGTGGCCGCCAAGCAGCAGCAGTGGATGGAGACCGTGCAGGTCAACTTGATGGGCGTGGTTCACGCCTGCCAGGCCGTGCTGCCGCGTATGATCGAGCGGCGGTCGGGCAAGATCATCGTGATTTCCGGTGGCGGCGCCGCCTATGCGCGACCGAATTTCTCGGCCTATGCCGCGTCGAAGGCCGCGGTGGTGCGCTTAGTCGAGACCCTGGCCGAGGAAGTGCGCGATCAGAACATTCAAGTCAACTGCATGGCTCCCGGCGGAACATACACCAGCATGACCGATGAGATCATCGGCGCTGGAGCCCTGGCCGGCCAGAAGGAGATCGAAGACGCGCAGAATGTTCGGCTCACGGGCGGCGTGTCGCCGGCGAAACAAATGGAGCTGGCTATGTTTCTAGCATCGGACCAGTCGAACCACATCAGCGGCAAGTTGATTCACGTGAGCGACGATTGGAAAAAGATGCGCGATTCCAACATGCATCCCGAGGCCTACACGCTGCGCCGTGTGCTGAAGGTATGAGCGGCACGGTCCTGGTTACCGGCGGCGCTGGTTTCATCGGTTCCCACACCGTCGATCTGCTGCTCGCGCGCGGCTACAAAGTGCGTGTGCTCGATTCGCTGCAGCCCCGCGTGCATCCCCACGGCAAGCCGGTTTATCTTCCTTCCTGCGTCGAGTTCCAACAAGGGGAAGTAGAGAACCGCGAGCACCTGCTGGCAGCGCTCCAGGGTATGGACTTCGTCTTCCACTTGGCTGCCTATCAGGACTACATGCCCGATTTCAGCCGCTTTCTGCACGTAAACGCCGAAAGCACCGCGCTGTTATATGAGCTGATTGTGGCGCACCGCCTGCCGGTGCGAAAAGTAGTGGTAGCCGCGTCGCAGGCGGTCGCTGGAGAGGGAAAGTACAGCTGCGGCGAGCACGGCGTAATCCATCCCGGCCCGCGGCCCCTCGAGCAACTCGAGCGCGGCGATTGGGAGGTCCATTGCCCCCACTGCGGCGCCGCATTGACGCCTCTGCCGATCGACGAAGCGGTAGCCAATCCGCACACTGCCTACGGAATTTCCAAATACGCCGTAGAGATGCTCGCGCTCAGTTTAGGCCGCCGTTACAACGTCCCTTCCACCAGCGTCCGTTATACCTATGTGCAAGGTCCGCGCAACTCGTTCTACAACGCCTATTCCGGCATCTGCCGGATTTTCACGCTGCGCATTCTGAACGGCCTTGCGCCGGTTGTTTATGAAGATGGCCGGCAGTTGCGCGACTTTCTGGACGTCAGCGATGTGGCCCGCGCCAACGTCCTCCTCATGGAGAGCCCGGAAGCGGACCATCGCGTGTTCAATGTTGGCCCCGGCCGCGCGACCACGGTCCTCGATTTCGCCCGCCTGGTTCTGCGCGTCGCGGGCAGCGATTTGCAGCCGGTAGTCTCCGGCCAGTTCCGCGTCGGCGATACGCGCCACACGGTCAGCGACATCACCGCACTCAGCAGCCTGGGATGGAGCGCCGAGATACCCCTCGATCGCACCATCGAACGGTATATAGATTGGATACGGCCGTTTCAAGGGACTCGCGATTATCTCGACGCGGCCGAGGCAGCCATGCAAAAACAGAACGTCGTCCGGGGCGGAACGCTTACTCTATAACCTCGGCGCGAGTTCGTAGCTCGTACTCCTTCCCCCTTCCCGATTGCGAACGAGAATACCGCGTTCCACCAAAGGCAGAATGTCACGCAGGGCCGTGTCCTGTGAACACTTGGCGAGCTTCGCGTATTTCGATGTTGTCAGCTTGCCCGCAAAGCCATCCAGCAGACGGTTCAGCACGAGGCGCTGCCGGTCATTGATCGCAACACCTGCCGCAGCCTCCCAGAAGCGCGCTTTGTTGAGGACCGCCGCCAGAGTGATTTGTGCTCCATCGATGGCGCGGCCCAGGCAGCCGAGAAACCATTCCATCCAGGCAGTGATATTCAATGTGCCCTTCTGCGTATCCTCGAGAATGTCATAGTACGCCCCGCGCTCCTGCCGAATTTGCGCCGACATGCTGTAAAAGCGTTGAGGACTTTTTTCAGAGCGCGCCAGAGCCATGTCGGCGATGGCGCGGGCAATGCGGCCATTACCATCATCGAAGGGATGGATGGTCACGAACCAGAAATGCGCCAGCCCCGATTTGAGGACCGGATCAATATCTGGATTTGCGTTGAACCACTGCAGAAGTACTTGCATTTCGTGATCTAGCCGTTTCGCCGGAGCCGCCTGATAATGGACGTGCTCCTTGCCCAACGGGCCGGAGACAACTTCCATCGGACCGCTGCTGTCGTCCCGCCAGGCCCCAGCCCTGATCTTCGTCATGCCGCTGCGTCCCGTGGGAAACAGAGAGGCATGCCACGCGAAGAGCCTTTCAACGGTGAGTGGTTGCTCATAGTGGCGCGTGGCGTCGAGCGTCATTTCGACGATGCCCTCCACGTTGCGGTCCGCAGGCGTCAGTGCGCCGATATCCATTCCAAGTCGTCGGGCAATCGAGGATCGGACCTGATCAGGATCCAGCTTCTCGCCCTCGATTTCGCTGCTCTTGAGCACATCGGAGGTCAGGGTTTGAAGGTCTGCTTCTTGACGGAGGCCAAATCCAAGCGCTTGCATGTGGCCGATCAACCGACCCTGCCGGTGGCGGACAGCGGCCAAACGCTCGGCGAGCAACTCGCGATTCCAGGTAAACCGAGGCCAGTCCTTCAGTTCATGGATATACATTCTCCGCACCTCCTGCGGAGATTATCGCCCCTAATCGCCGCGCGAAGCAACAATTTGACTTGCCTTCTCCTCAAAACTTCAGCGCCTCAAAATCCTGCCGCATCGCGACTATCGACTCCCACGAAAAAACCGACCCTTCCCTTTCCACAAATTCGCAAAGGTACTCCTGCCGGAACCAGTCCTCGCCCTTAGCCTTCTCCTCCTCCAGAAATTCCGGCGAGATCCTTGGACAATCCGGAGCCCCCACGCTGATCCGCTCCCAGTCTTCGGCCCCGTGATCCCACTCCTCCCAGAAAAATCCGCGCCGGCCATTCGGGGTGCTCATCAGCCACAGATCGCCATTTCCAACGGCCAGCATCGGACGCACCGCCAGATAGAGCGCGTCATTAACCCGCGCCGCTTCGTCGATCAGCATCAGCGACACCGCCGAGAATCCGCGTACCGTAGTCTCGTTCCCCGGCACGCCCACGATCCGCGACCCGTTTGGAAACGCGATCGACAACTCATTGTCGCCATCGCCTCGTACCCGGATCCCGAGCCGCCGCACGAACTCTTCCGCCTTGCGCAGAAACTCGCCGCTCTGCCGCCCGCTCGGCGTCACCAGCAGCGTCAGGCTCCCCGGTCTGGTATGCGCGCGATGCACCGCCTTCAGCGCCGCGACCGTCGATTTCCCCCACTGTCGCGTGCAATTCACAATGCCGCGCCGCCCGCCGAGCAGCACTGCTGTCTGCTTTGCATCGGGCGTAAATCCCAACTGCTGCGCGAACGCCTCTGCGTCCGTCCCCTCGGATAATTCTCCTTTATTCGCATTCGAGCAAAAATACCTCATGCTATTCCACCGATATTCCACCTGAATTTATCTCCCAATTACGGTTTATTATTCCCAGTGTAACCCACTGCGGCAAGCATCCAGCCACTTTGCTCAAAATCCCCTGATTGTTTTCTTATACTTACATTTTTTCTGGACGTGTGACCGAATCGGTCACAACCTCTGGTAGCCCTGTAAACCAAAGAAAACAATTGAGATCAATTAAGCAAAACGCGAAAAGGCTTGGACCTCGGGAGTATACTCGGGCCAGGAGTGTAAACATGTCGTCGAATCTTAGATCGGAAACTTCCAGGATTAATGGAGCTAAATCGCGCGGTCCTGTATCGCCCGAAGGTCTGGCTAAATCGTCTCTTAATGCCTTAAAACACGGCCTTACTTCGGTTAGTATGATTATTCTCGATACCGAGGATCCCGATGAATTCGAGCGTTTATTAAGCGATTTCTTCGCAAGATACCAGCCCGCCGGCCCCGCCGAGGAGGATCTGGTCGAGGAGATGGTCGCAGCCCGCTGGCGCATTCGCCGCATGTGGGTCGTCGAAACGTCGTTATTGAATTCGGAAATTCTCGCCCAGTTGGCCAAGATCGTTACCACCGACGCCGGCATTCAGTTGGCGATCGCCTTCCGCGCCTTGTCCGACGACTCCCACGCCCTATCGCTGGTCTCCCGCTATGAATCCCGTCTGCAGCGTACTTATGATCGCGCCTACCGCATCCTTCGCGACCTCCAGCAATCGCGCCCTCCCGCGCAACCCCATGATTCTGAACCCTCTCCAGCTCCGTCTGCCGCTCCCGCACAAGATTGCGAAACGAACCCAGGACCCACCGAATCGGCGAATGGCGATATAAAAATTTGTAATGACGATCGGCTCTTGCATTTCCGAAACACTTGCCGTAAACTCAAAGGAAGCGATGTTGAACGCAAATCCAGCTCGATTTCTGCCCCTCGGCGTCGCCCAACCCCCTCTCCTTGTAAACAGTATTATTATTTTGGTCACCGTATCCGGCCCCGCGTGAGGCCACTCGGAAGGGTTTCCGAGGCCACCAGCGGGGAGTAAAAATCCGGCTGGTGGCCTTTTTTATTTGTGGGGCAGGTTGGCAACCTGCGCGCCGATTGCCAATCGGCGCAATGTAGGTCCTGAGCAGATTGCCCGAAGCAGTTTGTTAGAAAATAGTCTTTATAGGAAATGAAATGTCCACGAATCTGATGAGCGGCGCAAAGATCCTCCTCGAATGCATGGTTCGCGAAGGCGTAGAGTGCTTCTTCGCCTACCCCGGAGGCGTCCCCCTCCCCTTTTACGACGCCCTCTATGATCATCACATCCGCCATGTCCTGGTCCGCCACGAAGAGAACGCCGCCTTCGCCGCCGAAGGTTACGCGCGCGCTACCGGCAAGGTGGGCGTCTGTTGCGCCACCTCCGGCCCCGGCGCGACCAACCTCATTACCGGCCTGGTCGATTCGCTGATGGATTCCATCCCCATCGTCGCCATCACCGGCCAGGTTCACAGCAGCCTCATCGGCAGCGACGCGTTTCAGGAAGCCGACACATTCGGCATCACCCGCCCCTGCACCAAGCACAATTTCATGGTGAAGACAGTCGCCGACCTGCCGCAGATTGTCCACGAAGCCTTCTACGTCGCCGCCAGCGGCCGCCCCGGCCCCGTCCTGGTCGATATCCCCAAAGATGTTTTCATGGCGCAGGGTCATTACACCCCCGTGACCTCCATTCATCTGCCCGGCTACAAGGTCTTCACCGAAGGCCATACCGGACAGATCAAGCGCGCCGCCCAGATGATCTGGGGCCAACGCATCGGCGGAGTTGCGCGAATTCGCCGAGTTGATCGATGCCCCCGTGGTCTGCACGTTGATGGGCCTTGGAGCATTGCCCGCCGAGCATCCTAACTTCATCAGCATGCCCGGCATGCACGGCAGCTATGCCGCCAACATGGGAATGTCCGGCGCCGATGTCATCATCGCCCTCGGCGTGCGCTTCGACGACCGTGTTACCGGACGCCTGGCCGCCTTTGCGCCGCATGCCAAAATCATCCACGTCGATATCGATCCCGCGGAAATCGGCAAGAACCGGGCCGTCGAGGTTCCCATCGTCGGCGACGTCAAGCGCGTGCTCGAGAAGTTGATTAAGGCGACGGCCGAGCGCAAGGTTTCGTTCGGCGCTCAAAACTCAGCCGCGCGCCGGGACTGGTGGGCGCAGATACGCGCCTGGAAGGAGCAGTTCCCGCTCGTGCCGTCCGTCTCCGACACCGAAATCAAGCCGCAGCACCTCATGGCGGAGATCGACCGTCTCAGCGGTGGCGCCGCCATCGTCTGTTCCGACGTCGGCCAGCACCAGATGTGGGCCGCGCAGCTCATCCGTTTCAATGAGCCGCGGTTGTGGATTAACTCCGGCGGTCTCGGCGCCATGGGATTCGGCTTGCCTTCCGCCATCGGTGCGCAGTTCGCTCAGCCGCACAAGGTCGTCGTCGCTATCTGTGGCGATGGCGGATTCCAGATGTCCATCCCGGAACTGGCTACCATCGCCTCTCACGGATTGCCGATCAAGATCATCATCATGAACAATGGCTATCTCGGAATGATCCGCCAGTGGCAGGAGCTGTTCTATAACAATCGACTCAGCTCGGCCACCCTCGATTGTTTCCCCGACGCCGAAAAACTGGCCGGCGCCTATGGGTTCAAAGGCCGCACGGTCGAGAAGCCGCATGAGCTGGCTGCCGCGCTAGAAGCCGCTTTTGCCGAGCCTGGTCCCTATCTGCTCAATGTCAAGGTGTCGCCTTCGGAGAATGTCTACCCGATGGTTCCGTCCGGCGGCGCGATCAATGAAATGGTGATGGGCCCGCCACAGCCCGTGGCTGTACCGTAAAACGGAGTATCTAACAATGCTGCAAATCATCTCACTGTTACTTGAAAACAAGCCCGGCGCGCTGTTGCGCGTGACCGGCTTGCTCGGTTCGCGGGGCTACAACATCGAGAGCCTCACAGTCGCGCGCACGCTCGACCCGACGCTGTCCCGCATGACCATCGTGGTGGATGTCGATCCCAAACTTTACCCACAGGTCATCAAACAGATGAACAAGCTGATCAATGTTCTGCAGGCCACCGACGTCTCCGAAGCGCCGCTCGCCAGCCGCGAGCTCGTGTTGCTGCGGGTCCGCGTCCTGCCGGAGGGCCGCACGGCCGTCCTCAAGCAAGCGGAAATCTTCGGCGCCCGCGTTATCGATTCGGCTCCCGAAGGTTTCGTGATTGAAGCCACCGGCGACGCCGAAAAAGTAGAAGAGTTTTTGGAAGTGATGCGCAGTAACGGCGATATCGAAGTATCGCGCTCCGGCGCGGTGTCGATTCCGCCGTCCAACAAGAAGTTGCGCCTGCAACCCCCCGTATCGATGACCATACCGAGCCGCGACCGTGAGGGCGTGGTTTCCTGAGGAGTTTATAAATGCCAAGACGCTTTTACGAAAAAGACGGAAATTTGAA
>WNFJ01108987.1_pt2 | contig 11341 bp, 9 predicted proteins | sample 5400461 | NCBI WGS metagenome assembly WNFJ01 (sample SAMN13153349, study PRJNA577476) | soil metagenome | isolation source: 115 cm saprolite on Douglas fir-dominated hillslope | place: USA:California | collected 2013-09-17 | reverse complement strand
TTTAGCGATCGACAAAGCGCTGCAAAAACGGCGCGTCTCGATCAATCAAGGCGAGAACACTCATGTTGCCTGAAGGCGGATCAAGATGATCCTTTTCCTTCCCGCTGCGTTTCTGTCGTTTTTTTTCATTCTGCGCTCCAAGGGCCTCCACTGGCGCAGGGCGACTTTGGCTGCAGCAACGTTCTGGGGTACCTCTGTGGTTGTAATCACAGAAATACTCAGCGTTTTACGCCTTCTTACCCGCGCAGGGGTCGTCATTTCGTGGCTGACAGTTATTTTGATTGCCTTGGTTTATCTGCGCACCATCCGCCGAAAACAGGGACTGTCACCCGAATTTCCCCGAAGCATTTCTAGGGATCTTTCAGCACTGGATCCTGCAAGCAAGGCTCTTCTCCTGGCTGTCGGCGTAATTGTTTTCCTGGTAGGAATCACAGCCTTGATCTCGGCACCCAATATGTGGGACGCGATGGAGTACCACCTCCCTCGGGTGACGCTTTGGATGAGCAACCATAGCGTGCGGTTTTTCGCCACTCCGGACTATTCCCAGCTGATCTTTGGTCCTTGGGCTGAATACGCGATGATGCACGCCTACATGCTATGGGGCGGCGATCGATTCGTAAATGTTGTGGAATTTTTCAGCCTGCTTGGAAGTGTCCTCGGCGTTTCCTTGATCGCCAAGCAACTGGGTGCGGCCACCAGAGGCCAGGTCCTTGCCGCGGTAATCTGTGCGGCCATTCCCGAAGGGGTGCTCGAGGCTTCCGGACCGATGAATACATATGTCGTCTCCTTTTGGATCATGACGACGGTCGCTTTCCTGCTGTGCTGGAACGAAGATTCGAGTTGGTTAAACACAATTTTGATCGGCCTCTCTGCAGGTTTGGCCCTGCTCACCAAGGGCAGCGCTTATATCTACCTTCCCTTCCTTGTAATCGCCTGCTGGTTGATGGCGCCAGCGTCCATCCGGATTCGATTTTTGAAGCGCTCCATGGTTTTCCTCGTCCTAATTCTCGCTCTGAATTTCCCCCAATATATTCGCTGCTACGGTCTGACAGGATCTCCGCTTGGCTTGCCATTCTCGGATGGGGGGCCAAGGCTGCACTGGATGGTAGATCGCATCACGGTGCAAGGCACGGTTGCAAACGTGCTGCGCAACGTTTCGCTTCACATTTTTACGCCCAGTTCTGCCGCAAATGTCCGCATCGATCGGATCTTCCGAGCGGCGATCGAGCGACTGGGAGTCGATCCCGATGATCCACAAGCGATCTGGCCAGGCGATTCTTTTCATGCGAACCACTTTTCCTTGACCGAAATCCACGCTGGTAATCCCCTCCATTTCGCCTTGTTGGTTGCCTGTGTAGGCCTGTTTTTTTGGGCGATGGCTAAGAAGCCGGTGCCATCAAAGGCCATATGGTTTGCGCTAGGCTTAGGGTTTTCCTTCCTTCTATTCTGCACCTTGCTGCGTTGGCAAAGTTGGGCAAGCCGTCACCACCTTCCTATATTTGTCCTCGGCGCAGCGCTCACTGCACTCATGGTTGAAAAATGCTTGTCCCAAAGAATTGCTATCGTTTTGGGTTTCGCGCTGCTCGCATTCGCCTTACCTTTTGCACTATCAAACCGCACGCGTTCGCTGGTTCCCTGGAGCCTCGTTGAAGACGTTTACCGGCCACGATCGCGGCAATACTTCGCCGATCAACACCAAAAGATTTTTGCCGCCAATATCGCAGCCGCAAACGCGATCAACGAGCTTGCCTGCCGAGATGTCGCGGTCGACTCCTATACATCTCAACCGGTATCAGAACTCGATCACAGCCCTAAATCTTTCTTTGTTTTTCCCCTTTTCACGATGATTCACACCGACGGCAGACAGCGGTTTCTGTGGTATACGGGAGTGCACAATCGATCCCAGCAATATGCGGCGCAGGATCATCATCCCATCCCATGCGAAGTGATATGCCTGGACTGTGTCAATGTCGCTAAAAAGTGGGACGAATATCGGGGTATTGGCGGACGGGCCTCGGTCTTTGATTACATTGTCGTCTTTAGCGCCGCTGGTGCCATTCCGAATTCGCCAGCGCCAGACCAGCAACTTGAGATTACCAGGCTGAACGGTTCGGAACCAAAATGAAAACCGAAACAACGCCGCGGACTGCCTTCGTCGCTACGACAGCTGAATTGTCTGTCGTAATCCCGACTTATAACGAGCGCGGAAACATTCCTGATGTGCTCGCCGCGCTGGAGAAGGTGCTCGCAGGAATCGCATGGGAAGTGTTGTTCGTCGATGATGATTCACCTGACGGTACGGCTGATCTCATTCGTCAATTCGCGCTCACCACGGGACGGATTCGCGTCCTTCAGCGCATTGGGCGGAGGGGCCTCTCCTCGGCATGCATAGAGGGGATGCTGGCCACTTCCGCGCCATACCTTGCGGTGATGGATGCCGATTTGCAACACGATGAAAGCATCCTGCCAAGGATGCTGGAACGCATCAAGTCCGAATCGTTGGATATTGTCATCGCTAGCCGCCAAATCCCTTGCGGAAGCATGGGAGAGTTTTCGGCTCGCCGGATCTGGCTGAGCAATCTCGGAACTCGAATAGGCCGGCTCGTCTGCCACTGTGAAGTCTCCGACGCTATGAGTGGCTTCTTTCTTGTCCGTCGTGAATATTTTCAGCGGGTAGTCCGTCGTTTGACCGGAACTGGATTCAAGATCTTGATTGATCTCCTCGCGTCGGGCGAGGGCGCAGTCCGTGCCGGTGAGGTGCCCTATCATTTTCGCAAGCGACAGATTGGCGAGAGCAAATTGGACATTAACGTTGAGTTGGAATATCTCGTCATGCTGCTGGATAAGCTTATCGGCAATTGGGTTCCGGTGCGGTTCGTTTTATTCCTTTTAGTTGGTTCGTTTGGCATCGTGATTCATCTCGCGGTCCTGGCTGCGCTCCACTATATGACGAGAATTGATTTTGCGCTTTCCCAGGCGATCGCCACACTGGTTGCCATGACCACGAATTTCATTCTGAATAACGTTGTCACCTTCCGTGATCGACGCTTGCGCAAATGGCGGTTTGTTCGTGGACTCCTCACCTTTTATGTGGCCTGTTCGGCGGGAGCTTTCATTAATATCGCATTCGCCAAATTTCTCTTTCGGTTGGACGCCCCCTGGTACCTGGCTGGAATCTCGGGGATGGCCGTAAGTGCCATATGGAATTACGTCGTCAATGTCATCCTTACGTGGCGCCGCAGCCGCGCAACGTTAGGCTCGAGACTTGTCGAGGCCGAAGGGAATTGCATGGAGGTTCAGAATGGATTTTGAAAAAACGACCGTGAGTGCAGACCCCCACGCGCCCGTCCCATCAACTCGAACTGACGCTCGCTTAGGACTTGATTCCGGTGTGCTTAACCGCTGCTTCGACCACGAACCATTTGGCTTTACTCATGAGCTCAGCGGCCTCGGCATTTTTAAGCGGGAGTCGCTTTGCAGACTGGCGGAAAAGTTTTCCCGGTCGCCAAGGGATTACTTTATTGCTGGAAGTGCGCCCTCGGCGGAGACGAAATTCTACTCCGTCCCAAACGGAGGCTTCAAACCTCGCGAAGCTTTGGAAAATGTGGATAAAGGACACTATCGTATCCTCCTAAAGCGTCCCGAAAACCATGACGCCGAATTCCGAGAATTACTTGAAGTCCTGTTTAAACAAGTAGCTGCATTGCGCCCGGAACTTCGCCGGGAGCGGATTCCTCGTTTAGAAGCGGCCGTCTTGATCAGCTCCGTTGCAACCACAACTCCCATTCACTTCGATCCCGAGGTCGGTTTCTTTTCCCAAATCGAAGGGGAAAAATTTTACCACGTCTATCCTCCCGATTGTGCCGGCGAGTCCGAACTGGAGCGCTTTTATATCCGCGGCCGAGTGGACATTGGCAATGTGGATTTTTCCAGACTGGATGCCTCGCGCGAGTATGTCTTTAAGCTGGGTCCGGGGAAAGGACTCCATCAGCCACAGAACGCGCCTCACTGGGTTCAAACCGGCAACTCTCGTTCCGTATCATATACATTTGTTTTTCAAACGGATGCTTCACGTTCTCTCGGCCGGACCCGAGGTTTCAACTATTGTCTCCGGAGAGTCGGATTCCGCCCTGAGCATCCGGGAGTTCACCCGAAAGTGGATGCCTTCAAGGCTGGTGCGATGCATGCTGCGTTGCCGTTTCAATTTGCCGGAAGAATCTGGAACAAGGCGCAGCGCGTTCTTATGGGGAGAAGACTTTCTGGAACCTGAGAACACTCCCGATCAGCGCCACTGCGGTGCTGGAATAGAAGGAGCGCAAGTTGAGCGCGAGGGCCATTATCGTTGATGTCCTGGATTTGGCGCCCTGTCGCATATTGCTTTCATGGCTCGCCCGGCTGCCCCATGGGATTGGAATTCTAAATAAGCTTAGTCATTACAGAGGTGTCTTCGCTAACCTTGAGGAAGCTCGCTGGGTGGCGGCGCGTAGGACATACGCTACGCACAATCACCCGAAATTCATAGAGCTCGAATTTGAGCTTTCGAGACGCTTGCGGGCTAGCGACTATGCGGCCCTCTATTGGCTGTTACGAATAGCGGCAAAGCAACATGACCTCAAAGTCTTTGACTTCGGGGGAAACGCTGGCAATCTTTACTATATCTATTCCGAATACTTGAAAGATGTGGTCCAGAATCTAGCGTGGACTGTCTTTGACCTCCCCGTGCTCGTCGAAGAAGGCTGCAGGATAGCGGCTGAACGAAAAGCGAAGGATCTCCGATTCATAAATCGAATACCTGATCCCTTTGACGCGAACGTCTTGCTCGTCTCGGCGGCGCTCCACTACTGGGAAACGAGTATTGGATGTTTCATGCATCAGTTTAATACGCCACCTGAACACGTTATTTTAAACCGAACGCATGTTCACGAAGACCAGCCTTCTTTCATTACCGTTCAACGTACGGGCGCATATGCTGTGCCGTGCATAGTTCGAAATGCGTCGGAATTGGTATCTTCCTTCGTGGCCGCGGGTTACGTATTAGTGGACCAGTGGCTCGCACCCGAGCAAGGGCTTCGGATGCCTCTATTCCCCGCTCTAACTGCGCGTCATTCGTATGGATTTTGTTTCCGGCGAAAGAATTTGCCCACGTGGGGCTAAAGGGAGATGTCAGCGATGACAGATGTTGCGAACTGTGATGTCAGAACCGCGGATCGCTGGATTTTCGCCGATCCAGAGGAGTTTCGCACGAAATTCAACCGGCAGAGCTTCGAAGTGAGCCACAGCCTTGCAACTCATCCGCTCTTTCAACTCCCGGAGCTGATGCAACTCGCTGAACGCACGCTGCGAACTCGGCCGAAGGACCTGCACTACGACGCGGGAAATGTGCGGGTAGATCAGCGTTGGGATGAAATACCTGCGGCTCCCTTCTCCGCTCAAGAGGCCTTGCAGCGCGTTGAGAATTGTGGCGCATGGTTCGTCTTCAGTTCTGCGCAGCGTGATCCTGAATACCGTTTGTTTTTGGACCGAGGCTTGGCGGAAATCAAGACTCACATTGGGCCCGGAATCGATTCGCAGATTATGGTTGAAGACATCATAATTTTCGTGACTTCACCGAAGCGCGTCACGACCTACCACATTGACCGCGAATGCAATTTTCTGCTGCAAATCCGCGGCACAAAGACATTGCACGTTTTTGATCGAGAAGACCGCGAGGTGGAAATTGAGCAGTTTTGGTCAACTGATTTTAACGCCGCGGTCTACAAACCGCACCTCCAGCATCGAGCGCGATCTTATAAGCTCCGCCCTGGCACCGGCGTCCACATTCCCGTGAATTGCCCCCACTGGGTCGAAAATGATGACAATGTCTCAGTATCGCTCAGCGTAAATTTTCAATTCAAGGATTTGTTGCGGGCCAATATCTACCGAGCCAATTTCCTGCTTCTGAAGCTCGGCCTTCATCCCCTGCCGCCTGGACGATCTCCTGTTCGGGACAAGATGAAGGCTTTCGCAGTCGCGCCGGCGATCTGGGCGAAGAGAGCCTACAGGCGCTAAGGACTTCATTTTATAGTCGCCTCAAGCGAATTCCGCGAACTATGATCTCTAATCTCAACAAGGTTGTGAGTGTGTTCGGGTCCAAGAGGAACAATGGCTAGCACATTTGTGCGGAGAACACCCGAAAGCGCAATGGAGTATAAGCAGCTCGGTTCTTCGGCTGAGCGTATCCCAGAGATTGGTTTAGGAACTTGGAAGTACTCTGGAGGCGTGGAGCCGCTTCGTGCCGCGATCGCGTGTGGTGCTCACTTTATTGATACTGCCGAGAGTTATGGCACCGAGGAGGTAGTGGGAGAGGCAGTTCATGGACAGCGCGCTCAGGTTTTTCTGGCGACAAAAGTAAGACCACGTAATTTTAGTTACTGCGATCTGATCGCCGCAGCCGATCGGAGTTTGCGCAGGCTCCGCACCGATTACATTGATCTCTATCAGCTCCATTCGCCGAATTATACTGTTCCAATTCACGAGACCATGGCTGCTATGGAGACTCTTGTTGATGCCGGCAAGGTTCGCTTTATAGGTGTGAGTGGTTTCTCCGTCCGCGAGTTAGAAAAGGCTCAGGCAGCACTGTCGAAGTGCAAGATCGTCTCGAATCAGGTGCGCTACAGCTTAATTGAAAGGACGATTGAGCAGGATTTATTGAGTTATTGCCGAAAAAGAGAAATTACCGTAATCGCCTTCAGTCCGCTGGGCACGAATTTCGCGCGCATAAGGTCGTCCGATCCCCAGGGAGTGCTGACAAAACTGGCTAGAGAATACTCAAAGACGGAGGCTCAAGTCGCGTTGAATTGGCTCATCGCCAAACACAACGTGGTTGTGATCCCTCGGGCTTCCACAACAGTGCATGCGGTGGAAGACTGCGGCGCATCAGGCTGGCGACTCAAGTATGCCGATTATGGTCTGCTTAACGCCAAGATAACCTATCGGAAGCGGAGTCGTTTCACACTGGCCATAAAACCCGTCGTGAAGTATTTGTATCAGTTGACCGGCCGCCACCTGTGAACTCCCTCAGTCGCTTAATACTAAAGCATCCCAAATTGATGAGTTCTTGGCAGTGAATCCTTGACCGGAGATATTTCGTGACTGCCTCAAGCACCTCTAACCTCGATCTCGGGGCTCCAACCGACGAACGGAGACTAGTATCGTTTGCTCAGGTCCTTCGCGATAAGTGGGCAATTACTCTTCCCATTTCGTTAATCATTCTGGTGCCTTGCTTCTGGCATGAGCACATCGAGGCTGGTGACCTAGGAAGCCATACCTACAACGCGTGGCTGGTACAACTTGCAGAGTCCGGTAGAGCACCTGGTCTTAGCATCCAAAGTATGCGGCAGAACGTTTTATTCTATTGGATGCTCAGTGCTCTCGTTTCTGTTTTCAGATTTGACCTCGGTGAAAAGATTGCGGTTTCTCTGGCGGTGCTTCTCTTCTTTTGGAGTGTAGTCATTTTCGTCTTCGCGGTCTGCCACGATGTCCCCTGGATTTCCCTGCCTGGTGCGGCCATGCTTGCATACGGGTGGACATTTAACGCAGGCTTTTTCAACTATTACCTCGCGATCGGATTGTCGTTTCTGGGCTTGTCAATCTTCTGTGGCCAAAAGGGGCTAAAGCGGCTTTACGCGTTGCTACTCGCGCCGTTGATGCTTCTGGCTCATCCCCTCGGACTCGTCTGGTTCTCGGGTGCAGCTCTTTATACATTGATTGCCGAGAGAGTTCCGCCACGCCTCCACATTTTCTTGCTGGGTTCTGCGGCGCTGTTGCTTTTGATAATACACAAGATCATGTGGAGTCACTTCAAGGTGGAGCCCGCCGCTAGGCGCATCTACACCATCAACGGAATGGATCAGTTGGTGATCTATGGCAACCGCTACAGAACTTTTTGGCCGGGACCCTCTTACCATTTGTAATTGCCTGTTTCATCTGCGATGTCGTGGAGGGAGGTAGCGAAAAATGTCACTGGTTCAGGATCAGTCTGCCATTGCAGCTTTACATAGTTCTGCGGTAACTGGAGGCGGGCGAACGAAACGATCGACTTGGAGTTCATCCGGGGTTCACACCATAGGAGCCGCGACGGTTGGCGGTGGATTTGGAAGCTTGGTTCAGTGCTGATGAATCTTTAACCTTGTAGTTGTCTCATTGATCGTTCGAAACTCAGAGAGAGTGAACTAGTTTAGGATTTTGAAAGGATGAAATCCCCGGCGATCAGAGCGTCTGTACCGGAGCAGAAGTAACTCCGCACGGCATCGCGGGGCGTGATTACCAGGGGCTCTCCAAAGAGATTAAAAGACGTATTGATTAAGAGCGGCGCTGGCGAGTTCTCTCCAAATCGCTGTAGCAATCGCCACAATGATGGATTTGCGCTCTGCTCGACGATGTGCAACCGGACGAGATTTCCTGGAAGGACGAATTCCTTGAGAATCTTGTGCCATTCTGGGTTCGCGGAACCCATCGTAGTCATGAAACGGCCAGCTCGGGAGCAATCGAAATACCGTGAACAATCTTCCTGGCGAACGCAGAGTGCAAACGCACGGTACGGCTCTCGATGCTTTACATAGTCGTTTAAGTTTTCCTTGACGTACGGGGCCCAAGGGGAAGCGAATAAGCTGCGATGTCCCAATGCGCGGGGGCCGAATTCGGCTGCGCCTTGAAACCATGCGACGATTTTACCCGCATACAAGAGTTTGAGCGCTTCCTGGATTTTCCGATCTTCCAGGTCTGTCACGTGGTAGCAAACCTTGCAGTTATCCAGAACGAGCTTGATTTCCTCGTTAGAGTAAGTGGGGCCGTAGTCCAACCGCTCCAGTGGAGCAGTTCGGGGCTTCTTCTGAACCTGGTGCAGGGCCAACCAAGCGGCACCTAGAGCCGTACCTTCACTTCCGGCCGCCGGCTGCACAAAAATTTGCTCGAAGCCAGTATTTTTCTCCACTGCCCTGACGATCAAGGGATTGAGAAACAGTCCCCCCGCCAGGCACAGAAACTTCGCTCCGTACTGCTGGCGAAGCGCTTCGAGCAGTTCGGTCACAATCCTGGAAGACGCTTGTTGCACGCTTGCCGCCACATTCGCTCGATGGGCCTCGCTCGCCCCTTTACCTTGTAGATCAGAAGTACCCAAACGTCGATAAAACTCCTTTGAAAAGGCGATTTCGCCCGTAAAGCCACGCCTGAAGAAACGCGAATTGATGCGAGGCCATGGAATTTTGCCACGGGCTTGACGCATAACTTCCAAAAAGAGATCGACAAAAATCGGGTCGCCGGTTGTGCTGAGCCACTGTGTTTTGTGCTCTTCCGAATGCTTCCTAAATCCTAAAAGTCCCGTTACTTGCGAAAAAATCCAAGCGATCGAGTGTGGAAAGCGGATTGAATCGAGTTCGCGAATCTGGATTCCTTCGCCAATAGCTACCAAACCACAACGGCCATCGCCCTCCTCATCGAGAGTGACAATCAACGCGCGATCGAACGGAGAAGCATAGAAGGCACTCGCCGCATGACACAATGCGTGTTCAAACTGTAAGAGGCGCCTCTGGTTGTTATCGAAGAGGCGCAGGATGCGGAAATAGTTCAGTTCGCGGGCCAATTCTCCCAAGGCCTTGGTTTGGTAATAGGTGCTCGAAATAGGAGCCTTAAAAGCCTCGCCAGCGCGCCAAATTGCCTCTCGGCTCCACTTCTGCAAGGGCTGGCTGCCTGTGGCGATCGTATTCAAGTCTTTCCATTGAATACGGGCCTTCGCGAGACAGAAATTGATTGCGTTCCGCGGAACACCCTGAGATCTGCGAGTCCTGAGAAGCTTGCCTTCCTCGATGGCTGCAATTATGCCCGCGTCACCGACCAAAACTGCGGCGGGATCATGTTCCAGTGAGGAAACACCTAGAATATGCATTCGTTAAAGTGCCACGAGGAGTATACGTCAAGACTCTTTTCAGATAAGGGGGAAATTCTCGCCGACGAACACATCTGGTTAAGACTCATTCGCGCTGCCGCAGCGATTCACAATTCAAATAGCTTAAGACGTTGTTCGAATTGTCGCTCTTGATTCGACTTCGAAACTCCATTCACTACTAGTCGCTATCAGTAAAGTACTATAGCGACGCAAAGGAGGAATCGTTATGCCACAGATTGTTACTTTCGATGTGCCTTCATCACATGGCACCTCTCCGGCCGCGATAAACAGCGGAACGGAGGTCACTGGGAGCTACACAGACGTAGGCGGCAAATCGCATGGTTTCCTGCGGAAGCGCGACGGCAACATTCTGCTGTTTTGTCTACCAAGTGCCGACGAAACGTTTCCCGTAGCGATCGATCAGAGCGGGCAAATCACAGGATGGTACAAGGACGCGAGTAGTAGCGGGGCGAAGGGCTTTATCCGTCGAAACGATGGCGCTATCGTAACATTCGAGTTCCCAAACTCCACCCAAACCGTACCAACCGCCATCAATGCCCACGGCGAAATTACAGGCCATTACAGCGATTCTATCGGACCTTCACACGGATTTGTTCGGAGGCTAGACGGCTCATTCATATCGTTCGATATGCCGAATTCGAAAGAGACTTCTCCGAACGACATAACGGCCGCTGGGGTAATTGTGGGACAATGGGCTGACGCAAATAACCGTCTCCACGGTTTCGTCCGGCACCGCCAAGCTGCAACGTCATTCGACGTGCCTAACTCAGCCTCAACAACTGCCATGGCGACCACACGCGCTGATCTCATTCTGGGCCGCTACACAGACCAGAATGGCCAACCCCAGTGTTTTCTTCGGCAGCAAAACGGCACGATAATCGAAGTCGTTATTCCCGGTGCAAGTTCTGCAACTGCTTGGGCGATCAATCCTGGCGGCGACATTGTGGGCATTTGGATCGACGCGATGGGAGCCCACAGCTTCCTGCGCAATGTAAATCGAGCGGTTACCGGGATTGATGTTCCTGGTGCAACTTACACGCAGCCTGTTGGGCTGAACCAAGCAGGAGAAATTACGGGCTATTATGGTGACGCAAATGGGGGGACACACGGATTTTTGTGCAGCTACTAGCTAGCTAACCGTTGATGAAACCTCTGTGACCTTGCTAAAGCAACCTCTTTGGTTGAGCCAGCCCGAGCCGGTTGCCCTAGACGCCGTGCCCCGTCTGCGGCGCGAAATCGACCAAATCTTCTGATTGGGAGTCAAATGGACGTCTTTGCACGGCTCTCTCTTCAGCCCCACGGCCGAGATTTACACCGAATATATGTGGCTGGCGGCAACGCGGCCAGAACTATTCTCGCCCAGAAATCCGGGCCCGAACCCTGCCGCATTTCCTATCA
>WNFJ01229494.1_pt1 | contig 11342 bp, 12 predicted proteins | sample 5400461 | NCBI WGS metagenome assembly WNFJ01 (sample SAMN13153349, study PRJNA577476) | soil metagenome | isolation source: 115 cm saprolite on Douglas fir-dominated hillslope | place: USA:California | collected 2013-09-17 | reverse complement strand
GAACGCCTTCAGCGCATGATCGAGAACATGTTGTTTCTCGCGCGGACGGACAATTCGAAGCAGCACCTGAAGCTTAGCGAAGTCGACTGCCAATTTGAACTCGCCAGGTTGACCTCGTATTTTCAAGGCATAGCCGAGGGAGCGGGCGTCCACTTCGTCATCAATGGGAATAGCAGGATCCTGGCGGACCCGCTGATGTTTCGGCGGGCAGTCAGCAATTTACTGTCGAATGCGCTCGACCATGCCGCCGTGGGATCCGACGTCGAACTGCGCACTTACCAGTCGGAAGGATACGTAGTCGTCGAGGTCACGAACAAGGGCCAGCCTATTCCACCTGAGCACGTCGAGAAGATCTTCGATCGGTTTTATCGGGTCAATGCGTCGAGACAGGGGTCAGCAAAAAACACCGGCCTGGGCCTCGCGATTGTGAAATCCATCATGGAATCGCATCGGGGCAAAGTCGACGTCATGAGCCAGCGCGACAACACGACCTTCGCATTGTATTTTCCGCGCCTCGCCTGAATCCATCATTTATCGCATCGGCTTTTGAGCGACAACGGTTGGGAACATACGCGCGCGGTCATCGATGAACCTGATATCGACAAAACCCGCATCCTCGAGTTGCGCCATGGTTTGCGCGTGCGTACGGAAGGCGCTCCATTTCGCTTCAATGATGCGTACAAACATCAGGTGCTGAAGCGCCAGCGAGTCACGGTCGACTTCTGTCAGATTCCATGGAGACTCTGTGGACAGAGCCGGCGGTGGTGTCAGGAAGCTGGTGACCAGCGTGACCCCCGGTTTCAGCGTGTTGAAGAACGAGCGATACAGCGCCTTTACGCGAGCATCGTCCGGTTCGTAGATATTTAGGCCGTTGCTCGCGAGTACGTCGAACTCCCCTTCTGGTCCAGAAATCCAGGCGTCCTCGCAGCGTAGCGACAAGCGATCAGCTAGCCCGCGTTCTTTCGCCAGCGCCAGGGCGCCGTTCAACGCCTCTTGATCGAGGTCGATGCCTGTCAAGGTGATATTGGACTGCCCGTCATAGTCGAGCAGCAGTAATTCACCCATCAACCCACAGGGAATCGATGCCAGTGCAAGCCCCGGTTTGAGCAGGGCTTGTAACTGTTGACGGAAGATCCCGAAACGTTCCCGGGTTGCCAGTACAGCGGGCAACTTCTCGAATATCCGGACCTCGAGCGGGGACAGTGAGCTCGCCGATTCGGCACCTTGACGGTAGGTCACCAACTGATGCGTCCAATACGCATTCAGACCACGATTCTCAAGCAGGAACCGGCCGAGTTCGAAAGCGGACAACTGCTCCAGCAAGCTGATTTGCTGGTCAACGGTTGCACCCGGAAGATCGCCTGCCTCGCGCAACCGTGCCTTGATGGCCTGCAGCAGATCTTCCCAGACATTTCGTGAGTCGGCACCGTGAGAAATCAGTCGGTTGTGACTAGTGTCTGAGGCTTGGGATTCAGGTTTTTTCATTCGTCAGCCTGCGGCTAAGAGGATTGTCTGATCGATTTTATTCGAATGCGGGGTCTATCGGCACGCGATATCCAACTGCAAGCCGGTTGGTCTCGTTCGCCATGCCGACGACGGCAAGCAATTCCCCGAACATCTCGTCGGTCATGCCTGCGCGACGGGCGGCCGCCGTGTGGCTCGCCACACAATATGCGCAGTTGTTGGTCACGCTGACCGCAACGTAGAGCAGCTCTTTGATCAGCGGATCCAGTGCTCCCGGCGCCATGATGTCCTTGAGGCTATGCCACGTGCGCGCAAGCGTCGGAGGGTGATTCGCGATGAATTTCCAGAAGTTGTTGACGTCGTCCACTTGACGGGTGTGCATAATATCGTCGTACACCGCGCGGACCGCGGGTGCGCCTTGGTCGTACTCGACCGGACCTGGATAGCTCATGTGTTGCTCCTCGATAGCGGCACGATTTTGCCTTTGAAGATTATGCCTTCCAACGAGCGGAGCATGCCGAAAGCGCGCGCTGCGTCGTCACCTGATACTTGCCCATTTGCCGACGGCCCAGGGCGGGTCTTGACCACCGCTTATCGACGTGACGATGCCGTTGCCAGCGCGGCGTTCGCGCGCTGCAGCCATTCCCGGTTGTGTTCCCTGGCGTGACGCGGCCAGTGTTTGGCATCATGAGCAATTTCCGCATACAAGCTGCTGGCCCGTCGGCGATCTGCTTCATCTGTTTGCCCGGCTAGCCAGTCTGCAAACAAGCACCGGGGTGCGGCGTCGCTCGCGCACGCCAAGGCCTGCTCGAAGGCCGCCTGCGTGCCGGACGCCTGAAGCGCGGCCAGGGTGCGCGCATAAAGCAAAGACGGTTCGGGCTGCTGACGCGCCCGCGGGTTGGCAGCGAACAGGCTGGACAAGGTGGCGTCGGCTGCCGCGTGGTGACCAACAGCGAACTGTGCCCGCGCCAGGCCGAGCAGCAGCGCCGGGTCAGTGGCGAAGGGGCCGTTCGCAGCGGCCTGATAGTGTTCGAGCGCTTCGCCGGCATTGCCGGCCTCCAGCAACGCTGCACCCAGGCGCATGCGGTGCTCGACGGTGGGCGCGCGGTCGAAGTCGGAGCGCGCCTCGCGTATGACACGATTAGGGTCGACCAGTTGAGAGATGGCCCGCGTGGCCACGCGCGCGCCGCGCGACTGGCGCAGGCTTGGCAGGTAGATGGCGAAGAAATACACGAGGCTTCCCAGCATCGGGAAAGCGAACAAAAGCAAAAGCCAGTATATGTTCTGGCGGCTACGTACCGCATGCACGGCAAAGTAGATCGCAACAATTACGTGAAGACCGATTCCCAGGTATGGCATGTGTATTCGTTTTTGAGGGCTCAGAGTTATGCGGCGGGTCCGCATCCTTTGCGTTCCTCATATACAGAGTAGTACGCGTCCAGCAAATAATAAAGTTGCCCCCGGCTCAATGTCCAGGTCGTGGGATGAAACCTCTCATGAGCGGGGGCACATGCGCTCCACCGGGCTGCGGGCTAACAGCGCTTGAGCTTGATGACCCGCGATATCTGCCGGATGGTGAAACTTGTATTCCGGGCGTAAGGCTCACAATCCAGAGGCGCAGTCAGCGATTCGGCGACAGCGTAGTTACCTTCGTATCGCAGTCGATCCGTCGCCTGCTCGATGAACACAGGGATGGAGCCGCCCTGCCTTGCAAGCGTTCTTCCCGCTGCCCGGGCCGAGCTGCTAGTGTTGCAGATGATCACGTCAGGCGCTTGAGGATTCAGATCCGGCCGCAGGCAAGCGGCTACAATTTTTCCTTTGCTAGCCGGCAAAAATGCCTGTTTATTGCCCCCGCACACCGCGTGAATGTATTCGCGTGAATATTCTTTTCCTAATTCGAACATGCTATCTCCAGCAACGTATATACAACACTCCCACTACAACCTCGAAACGATAGCGGAACGTGCGTAAAAAATAGATCAAATCTATTGCTGCAGAGATAAACCGCCCGTATGTATGGGTTCTTGCGGTCCTGGCTGTATGTGCGCGGCAGGCAGCCGTGTGGTCAGTGGTGACGGGAGCTAGAACATATCCGCAGCCGCTTGACGCTCTGCACCCTTCCCTTCGGGTTCTCGCTCAGACCGGGACGGGATAAACGGCCCGGTGATCATATTCGAGTAGCTTTGCCCTGGCCCCACCATCGGAAACACATCGGCGTTCTGGTCGACCATGACTTCGAGGAATGCCGGCCCGTCAAATTCTACAAAGGCCTTAAGTTTGTCCTCGAGTTCGCTCATTGCTTCAACGCGATAGGCAAACTCAAACCCGTCGGCCTGTGCCGCCATCACAAAATTCTTGCGATGGAGCGACTTGTCGCTCACGCACAATCGCCCCTCGTAAAAGAGACGTTGCCACTGCCTGATCATCCCGTCACCAAGATTGTTGAGCAGCAGTACTTTGACAGGCACGCCGTACGTGGTTGCCGTCTCCAGTTCGCCAATATTCATGCGGATGCTGCCGTCACCGTCGATGTCGATCACAAGGGCATCGGGTCGCGCCAGTTGGGCGCCGATAGCTGCGGGCAAGCCGAAACCCATCGTCCCCATACTGCCCGAAGTAAGGAAGCTTCGAGGTTCGACGAAGTCGAAAAACTGCGCAGCCCACATCTGATGCTGTCCGACGCCCGTGCAGATGATTGCTCGCCCTCCGGTAATTTCACTGAGCTTTTCGACCACAAACTGCGGCTGAATCGCCGGGTTGTTCCGGTCGTAGTTCATACCGTAGATCCGCTTCAGTTTCTTTATGTGATCGAGCCAGCCCGAAGGCGATTGCGCGGCTGGACCGTGCTTCATCAGTGAAAGCAACGCATTCTTCGCGTCGCCTACGTGCGTCCAGTGCGCCCGTTTAACCTTGTTGATCTCCGCCTCATCGATGTCGATATGCGCGACATACTGCGCTCCGGGCGCAAATGCGTCAGGGCGGCCACCGGCGACCCGGTCATCAAACCGGGCACCCACCGCGATCAGGAAGTCACAGTCTTCCACCGCGTAGTTCGCACAGGCCATGCCGTGCATGCCCAGCATGCCAAGCCCCAGTTCGTGTTTCACGGATATTGCGCCAAGACCCATCAGCGTGGTCACCACGGGGATCCGATAGCGCTCTGCAAACTGACGCAACTCAGCCGTCGCGCCGGCCGTAATAATGCCTCCGCCGGCATACAGCAACGGTCGCTTGCTCCGCGCCAGCAGATCGAAGAATTCGGTGCGCTTGTCCTCTTCGAGACGAGCGCCTTTGGCCACCATTCGAAGACGGTCGGAGTAGCCTCGAAACTCCAATGTACCTTGCCCACGGTAGATTCCGGTCCAGTTCTGGATGTCCTTCGGCACGTCCACGACAACCGGGCCAGGACGGCCGGTGCGAGCGACTTCGAATGCGCTCCGCAGTGTCTGCTCCAGCTTTGCCGGGTCGGTAACCAGAAACACCTGCTTTGCGCACGCCGACATGATGTTGAAGACGGGGGCTTCCTGGAAAGCATCCGTGCCGATCATGGCACGAGGTACCTGTCCGCATATGAGGACGACGGGGATTGAATCACCGTTACAGTCGGCGATCGGCGTCACCGCGTTCGTCGCCCCGGGACCTGACGTAACCATGAATACGCCAACTTTGCCGCTCGCGCGCGCATAACCAGCGGCCATGAAACCGGCGGCCTGTTCATTGGCGGGTACAACGAGGTTGATCTGGCGCTCGGGATTTTCCGCGTGCATTTCGTTGAAACGAAAGACAGCGTCGTACGTCGGCAAAATCGCGCCGCCGCTATAACCGAATACGGTATCGACACCCTGTTCGCTGAGTACGCGCAGGATGATGTCGGCACCCGACATCGATTCGCCGGCAAGCGGTGGTTTCGGGAGGGCTTCTAAAGCAGCGTTCGGGGTTTGGGTCATGGCTGGCTCGCATGGAAACGGCCGCTGACAACATCAGCGGCCAAAATCAAAGGGCGATTTCCCTTCCAACTCGAGAACAGCATATGTTCCGTACCAGCTTATGGTCGATTGCTCTGACGGGTTCTCCGTACAAAGCACAGCCCACCCAGCACTTTTTTGATGTGCTTCTGGAAGAATCGTGAGAAATGGTTCTACCCATTCTGACAATGATTGAAGCAGCGCGCACGCCCAAGAAGCTTGTATATGGGTCAGGATAGGCCGCATTTGGGCCATTACGATACCACTTCCGCTCCACGCTTTCCAACAACATGCAAACGGTCGCCGCTCGGGCCGATTGTCCGCGCCCGGGCAGCTGAAATCCTGCATACAGGATCATCGCAACACGCATGCGCTGTCACATCGCGAAGGCACTCGAAGTAAGCGCCGCCTGTCTCGCCGCGTGTGCCGAGTGGTAACCGGGCGCAGTCGATGCGGATGCGGGCGGCCCGGCATACAGCAGTTGCGCAGCCGAAGGCAGGATCTCACGCAACTGCGGTTCGATCACGCCCCATGCACCCTGGTTACGCGATCCCTCCTGACACCAGACTACTGTCTTCAGATTCGGATAGCGCGCAAACTCCGCAGCCAGCCGCTGGGACGGAAACGGATACAGCTGTTCGACGCGGATGAGCGGTGTATCGGCAGCGCCAGACGTGCGGCGATGTTCGAGCAGTTCGAAGTAGACCTTGCCCGAACATACGATGACGCGCTCCACGCTCGACGCCCGTGACGGCTCGACCTGCGTGTCTCCCAGGATCTCATTGAACGCGCCCTTGGCCAGGTCGTCGAGCGCGCTTACCGCTTCCGGATGACGCAACAGCGACTTGGGCGTCATCACGACGAGCGGCCGGCGATCGAAGACGACAGCTTGCATCCTCAGCAAATGAAACAGTTGCGCAGGCGTCGTCGGTTGGCATACCCGCATGTTGTCCTGCGCGCATAGCTGCAGGTATCGCTCGAGCCTCGCCGACGCGTGTTCCGGTCCTTGCCCCTCTTGCCCGTGTGGCAGGAACAGGGTCAACCCGCTGAGCTACCCCCACTTTGCGGCACCCGCTGCGATGAACTGGTCGATCACAACCTGCGCACCATTCGCGAAGTCCCCGAACTGTGACTCCCACACAACGAGCGCGTTGCGGTTCACCGTCGAATAGCCGTATTCGAAGGCCAGCACGGCCGCCTCCGACAAAATGGAGTTCGTCACGGTAAACCGGCCTTGTGCTTCGTCGACGTGTTCGAGCGGGATGTACACGCCGTCCGACCGACTCGTCCGTCTTGATTGTGCAGAACGGCGTGACGGTGATTGAATGTCCCCCTCGCGCTGTCCTGCCCGCTCAACCGCACATCGACCCCAGCGCCCAGCAACGAGGCGAATGCCAGGTGCTCGCCCATCCCCCAATCGATCGGCTTTCTTCCGGCCGCCATCTCGCGGCGAGCGGCCATCATCTTGCCGACCAGCGGATGGAGTTCAACACCGTCCGGAACGGTCGATATCTGCTGAGCCAGGGCACGCACCTGCGCGGGCAACGGAGGGCCGTAGGTGACGGGACCGGGATAGTCCTCGAGAAACTGCGGCCATGCCGGTATTTCGTGTGGCTCGATGGATGCCGCAGGCGCCTCGCTCTTGCGCGCACGCTCAAGACCGTCGCGGCATGCATTGACGTAGTCGTCGACCTGTACGGACGTCACCACGCCTTCCTGAATCAACTGTCGAGCGTAAATGGTCCGTGCGCCTGGGTGGCTCGCGATCGAGCGATACATGAGTGGCTGCGTGATGCTGGGCGTGTCCTGTTCCTGATGCCCGTGCTTGCGGAAGCAGACGAGATCGATGACTACGCTGCGCTTGAATGCTGTGCGATAGTCCCCCTTTGGCGCGTGCCATGCCCTGCACGACCGGGTTGACGATTTCCAGATGTGAGGGATTGAATGCAAGCACCACATCGACCGGCCCGTCGCTCGTCTGCGTGACACTGCTAAAGCCCTTGTGGTACTTGACGTCGCCTGCTGGAAGATGGTTTCCGTCCTTGCCGTCGAACTCATCGAAGAGCGCGCGCAAGGGCTTGCCGACAGTGTTCACCAGTACGTTCAAACGTCCGCGGTGCGCCATGCCGATCACCACCGTGCTTACCTTCTTCGATGAGCCATACCGGACGAGTTCGTCCAGCAGCACGATCAACGATTCCGCGCCTTCCAGCGAGAATCGCTTTTGCCCGACATAACGGGTGTGAAGGTACTTCTCCAGTCCTTCGGCGGCCGTCAGACGCTCGAGAATCCGATTTTTCTCCGCTACTGAAAACGAAGGTCTCGCTCGTGTTGACTCAAGCTGCATCTGCCACCAACGCCGCTCGCTGACATCGGCCAGATGCATGAACTCGGCGCCCAGCGTGCCGCAATATGTCTGTTCGAGCGCCGAGATGATGTCGCGGAGCGTTGTGTCTTCGTCAAAAAGAAACGTGTCGGCCGTGCTGAATCGCGTAGACATATCTGCCGCCGACAAACCGTAGAACGTTGGCGAGAGTTCGACCGAAGCCTGCGGCAAAGTCCACAGCAGCGGATCCAGTTTCGCCTTGCGCGTGCCGACCATGCGGAACGCGGCAATCAGCGACTGCACCGCCACCTGTTTTCTGGCGACTGCAAGACCGTCATCGAGCGTCATCTCCGCAGCGCGCGACCGCTTGCCCAGAGCGACAAAGGTGGAAACGACAGGTGCGTGCGGCTCGTCATCGCGGTCGCTCCCGTCGATGGCGGGGGTTTCGCGCAAAGCATCGAAATAGGCGCGCCACTCATCCGCGACCGACACCGGGTCAGCCAGGTAGAGCTCGTACTGCACCTCGACATAGGGGGCGTTTCCCCCGAACAAGAAAGAGCTTTGAAGTTTTTGCATCAGCATGATGAATCTGTCCTTGATTGGCGTCAGGTCAGAACGTCGACCGTGCATTGATGAGATAAAGAATAGATAGTCGGCACTGCAACTGGAATACGCAGATCGCGCGGTGCCTGGCCAATCGGGATGAGATTCGGGCCACGTAGCAGTTGTCGGCATGCGCAGCCTGATGCGGGCGGTGACGTTCGATTGCACCGTGTGGAGCTCGGCCGCCGCGCGGTTCATGCTGCCGTTTCGCGCGACCGATTCAAAAATGCGCAGGCCGGAGGCGTCCATCGCGGGCCTCGCTATCGGAAACGAAGATAGGGGTTATCACATCAAGTCGCCGCAGGATGCCGCCAACCTTGTTAAGCTGCAAGCCGTCCAAACGGAGCGGGACATGGCTCACGCGGGTTCGCGGCGAGCCGCGGCCGCCCGGGCGTCTTCGCGCACGGCGAGTCTTACCGGTGCCGTGCTGTAAAGGCAGCCGCGCTGCCATAAATGGCGTTCCCCCAACTCAGCCCTTACGGGTAACGAATGCGTGCGCGGACCCTTACCAGCGTTCTCGGGTTGCATGCCCATGCTCCATGTAACAAGTGATTATCGGCGCAGTGCCTTTATCCCGCCGCGCTTCGCTTATATAGTCGCTTGTATCTGGTCGTTATCAGTGGTGCATCGAGCGGCATCGGTCTGGCACTTGCCGAGGCCTATCTGAAGCGAAGCTTCAACGTGACCGGCAACGTGCCGACGCGCGAACGTCTGCTCGCCGCCGCGCAGGCGGGTTCGTAGTGGTGAAGCGTCAATTGAAGGTACCAATGGCAGCGTGCTTACAATCAATGAGGGTCACGGCATGAAAGTCGCCATTGTTATATTCGATGGTGTGCAGGCGCTGGATGTTGCTGGCCCCCTGGACGTATTCGCAGAAGCAAACACATTTTTGCCTGAGCATCAGAGATATCAGGTCTTTCTCGTTGGATACGAGGCTGGCACCGTGTCCTGCTCGAACGGGATGGGACTCTCAATTCCTTATGGCTATGCGGACTTCGACACTCCATTTGACCTGCTGTTGATAGCAGGAGGACCGCAGTTGCCCGATGCCCAGCCACGAAGCGAGTTTCTGAAGTGGTTGCAAGACCAGGCGCGCGGCGCAACACGGTTTGGCTCCGTTTGCAACGGAGCGTTCGTGCTCGCGCACGCCGGGCTGCTTGACGGTAAGGAAGTGACGACCCACTGGGCAGATGCAGGCCGCCTCGCTGATGAGTTTCCCCAGGCGTGTGTGCAGCCCGACAGGATTTTCATCCGTGACGGACGCCTCTTTACCTCTGCCGGCGTGACGGCAGGCATAGACCTGCGTCTATCGCTCGTGGCGGAAGACTGGGGGCACGAGCTTGCGGTGCGGGTTGCGAAACGTCTGGTCGTCTACATCCAGCGAGAAGGCGGGCAGTCTCAATACAGCCCTTACCTCGGAGTACGGAAGGAACAGGATCCGATCGTCGGCAAGGTGCTCCGATACGTGACCGAGCACATAACGGATACGCTATCGATCGAACAGCTTGCGAGCGCAGTTTCAGTCAGCCGACGGACCTTCTCGAGGCTATTCGCGAAGTATGCAAAGGTGACGCCGTCCGCGTTTGTTGAACAGGTTCGCGTTGACACCGCGAGGAAGCTGCTCGAGGAGACAGATGCTCCTCTCAAGACTGTGGCGTTCAATTGTGGTTTTCACAGCGCCACGCATATGCGAACGACTTTCTTCCGGCGGCTTGACGTAACGCCCAGACAGTATCGCCAACGATTTCGCGGTGCGGCAGGCACGCAGCAGTGGGCTTCTAGCGGTGTCAACGAGCAAGTCGAATCAGCGGGGATGGAAAGTGTGACATAGCTTTCCGGTCTGCCCGAGGTTGGGCTGGTCAGCGCAAGCACAGACGGTATCGTTGAGGTAGCCTGTTGTTCCCGGTCGGCAGTTCGAATGTACTTCATGAAAAGGCTTACCCCATCCGTGACTCGCTCCGATTCACTTCAATGTCTTCCTGATATCCTTGAACCGGGCTTATCAGTGGTATTTTGCGGCATAAATCCGGGCGTCCGTGCGGCATCGACCGGCCGCCACTTTGCCGGCAGAGGCAATCGATTCTGGCGGGCCGTTCATCTCGCGGGTTTTACTCCTGAACAGATTTGTCCTCAAGACGACAACACACTCCTGCAGTATGGTTGTGGTCTCACAACCGCGGTCTCGCGTCCGACCGCACGAGCGGACGAACTATCACAATGGGAGTTCAAAGCGGCTGCGACCGAACTCGAGCGGAAGATTGAACGACATGCACCGCAATGCGTTGCCTTCCTCGGAAAGATGGCGCTCTGCGCAATGTCGGGCAGGCGCGACATCGGCTGGGGCCTGCAACCGACAGCATTCGGCGGCGCCCGCGCATGGGTGTTGCCGAATCCCAGCGGCCTGAACCGGTCATTCAGCCTCGACGCGCTGGTGACTGCCTACCGGGAACTTCGTCTTGCAGTCGCGCCGGCTGGTTCGGCTTGGAGAACCCGCACAGTAGACTAGTCCGCTAGTTTCGACTTGCCCATCAGCACTCCTTATTTGACCGAACCCAAAACTGCAGCGGCTCCTTCACTCATTCGAAAAGCGACTCGGAGCCACCCGACCGGACGCTGTTGCTGACCGCGCTCCTTGCTGACGCGTTCAACCTCGGGCTGCAGAAGATGGCCGCTGCCTGTCCAGGCACGAGCGTGGCGAAACTGTCGTGGTTGGTGGTCTGGTATATCCGGTGCGGTTGCTGTCTAATCCCGTTCGTTTTCTGTATTCCGGAAACCCGGCTACGTGCCGGGTGCCTTTATTTGGACGCTCAGATCACTTTCAGCGTACCCATCATGCCGAGGTCCTCGTGCTCAAGAATATGGCAGTGAAACATCCGATCGCCCGCCATCTGCTGGACCGTGGCGATTTGCACCGTCTCGCCCGGCTGCACGTTCACGGTGTCGCGCCATGCACGGTAAGGCTCAGGCGTATTCACCGCGCCCTG
>WNFJ01580540.1_pt1 | contig 11343 bp, 10 predicted proteins | sample 5400461 | NCBI WGS metagenome assembly WNFJ01 (sample SAMN13153349, study PRJNA577476) | soil metagenome | isolation source: 115 cm saprolite on Douglas fir-dominated hillslope | place: USA:California | collected 2013-09-17 | reverse complement strand
AGATCGCAACGTAGTCAGAACATCGCATTGGGTATCGCCATAAATCTAGGGTGCTCCACACCTGCCATTCACGAAGGACAGTTCGGGGTCGAGAGTTCGCGTTCAGCTGACCGCGGCAGTCCGCCGAACCCAGTCGGCAGTTGGTCAAAACAACCGCCACGGCCGCACGTGCCTTAGAATGGAAGTTGTCTCGGGCAACGCTTCTTAATAGAGCTTAAACAAAGTGCCAGAATTATTGCCGCCGGCGGATGTCATGCCATAGAGGTCACCATTGCCGTCCTCAGTGAGTCCACCGCTGGCCCAGGCTCCATCCGCGAGACCACTGAAGGAATAAAGCAGCGACTCAATGCCAGCGGACGTGATTCTATACACGGCGCCGCTATTGGATGCGCCGCCGAGGTAGGTTATCCCATAGAAATTGCCATCACTGGCTTGAATTAGAGGGCCTTGGCCATAAGTGCCATCCGCGGGAGGCCCCATGAAGGAATGCATCAACGTCAGCGCGCCAGTAGATGTGACTTTGAACACCGTGCCGTTGCCGGCGGCTCCGCCATTAATTGTTGTCCCCCAGAAACTTCCGTCGTTCGCCAGGACCAGGCTGCTTTCTGGGTTGGCACCTGTTGCAATGCCGAAGGAATACAACACAGTCTCGATACCCGCCGCAGTAATGCTGAAAATCGTCCCGTTCGCGAGAGCACCACCTTGGCCGGCCGTTCCATAGAACTTGCCGTCGGTGCCCTCGACCAACGTACCATACGCCGGAATCACACCGTCATTGGGTGAAACGCCGAAGGAGTAGAGCACAGTCTCTGTGCCAGCCAAATCAATCTTAAACACGGTTCCAAGGTTTGCTGTCCCGCCGATCGATGTCATGCCGTAAAGATTGCCATCGCTCCCTTGGATCAGGCTGCCCAGCGGCGTGTCGCCATCCGCAGCACCACCTGCAAATGAGTGCAGAATCGTGCCAATTCCTCCAAGTGTTATCCTAATCACTACGCCTTTATTGCTCGCGCCTCCGGCAGAGTTCATGCCATAGAAGTTACCGTCGCTCGCTTCGATTAGATTGCCGTAGGGATGGGCACCGTCCGCGGTCCCGCCAGCAAAGGAATAGAGGACACTCAGTTCCCCAGTGCGAGTAACCTTGATGACAGCGCCGAAACCGAGAGATCCATAGTTCGTCGGCATGCCGTAAAAATTACCGTCACTGGCTAACAGCAGGCTCCCCCACGGCGAGGTACCCTCGGAGGGGATAAACGAGTGGATCACCGTCTCAACTGTCGCGCCGCAAGACACGCCGATATTACTCACGTTGGACGCGCCGACGCCGCCCGAGCCGCTGCTGATCACGCAGTGCGTCGCGGGCGGATGGTGTTGGATGGTGATCGCATAGGCGGATCCGGAGGCCAATGCCGTGTTCATGGAGAATGTGCTGGAACCGCCCGGGATTATCGTCGCATCAATCCCGTTGTTGAGCAGCACCAGACCTGTCTCATCCCCGAGCCCCGCGATTGTACCGCCGACGGTGTATACATTGGTTTTACACGTCACAACGACATTACTAACGTTTGCGTTGGCTGTGCCAGAAACTGCGGTGACGCTGCAAGTCTGCCCCGCGGGCTGCGTGAGGATGGTTACGGCGTAGGTGCTACCGCTGTTGATCGCGGAGGTGAAGGTGAACGCGCCGCTCGTAGTCACGGAAATGTTGCTGCCACCGTTATTCTGCAGGACAAGCGTTCCAGTCAGCCCTGACACAGTTCCGCCGATGGTGAAGGTCGCGGGTGCGCTGGGGCTCCCACCACCGCCGCCGCATACGCCCACTGTGGCGAGCAAGACGAGGCCGAATGTGATGCGTAGAAGCGAGCATCCCTGCACAAGATTCATTGTTCTTATTCCTGGTATATCTCTTCATCGTAGATGAGTCCGGCGCCCAAAACAAACCTAATTGGCGGCGTCACGTTCAGTAGGCATGCCAAGAAATGTTCACTTCCAACGCGCACAAATGCGACCGCAATGACTTATGTTGAACATATCGCCGTCTCAATTGAGAGCCCTTTCTGCTCATGGTTTGAGGTGCGCTGAGCTATAGGAGCCGAACGAGCACAGAGACAGCACGAACGAGCAACTCGAAAGTTCGCGTATTTTATTTCCGTAAAGCGGACGCCGGCCGCGGGCAGCACTGGGTCGTGACGAGCCAATGGAAGACAGTAGCGTTCGTCAGCGGCTCTACCCGGCCAACTCCGGTCAGTCGGCGGGCTAGAAGGACCGCCGGCGGTAAAATGATGCAGATTGTTTGACAAGCTCAGCCGTTTTCTGTCGCCCAGTTGATAGTAAGCTACATGTAGAACAAAAGGAGTGCCAAATGGGCGCATGGGACATGGGGGTGTTCGACGATGACTCAGCTTTGGATTTTCTCGGGGAACTTACCGAAGCGAAGGATCCTTTGAGCTTGATGAACCATTCCTTCGTGTCGGCCGCTGCCAGCAAATATCTTGAATACGACTCAGCGCAAAGGGTACTCGTTTCCGCCGCCGCAATTGATACCCTGCTGAATGGCACTCAACACAGTGATGATCTTGAGGATCTCAATTCTTGGGTGGAGCGTAACCGGAGTCTAAACGTGACTCCCTTGAAGGCTCTCGCAGTTGCCGCAATACGTCGAGTACTTTCCGAGGGAAGCGAGCTAGGGGAGCTCTGGTCGGAAAATGCCAAGGACTATCCAACGTGGCGAACTGGATTGGAATCACTCGCAGCTCGCCTCGACAGCTAACTATCAATTAGAGCAATCGCGGTTCGCGGGCGACAGTCTCGGGAAGGGGCCATTTGCTGACTCGAATGGGCAGTGAGTGACATAATCCACGAAGCGACGATTTGGTGCCCGGAGTTTCGATCCTGTGCGGAGGACACGTTGGCTCAGATGAACAAAGCCTCTGACACCCATTGCCCTCGTTCAGTTGAACGTCCCGGTGCCCCCAGAGGAACTGACGGCACGAGGATGTTCTGGCCAGCAACCAGATTGGTAGTCGGCGAGCGCCGTCGCGGTTGCCGTGCGTTTTGTTCCCCCGGCGTTTCGCGAGCCTTCGCGTTTCGGAGCATACAAGTGCATTCATCCAATGGCTTGAAGCGCGCATCGGGGATTCTCTTGTGCCTCCTCTTTTTTGGGGCACTTGCAAGAGCCGAACCAACCTCGGAGTGCCAACCGACCATCAACCCTGACTTGCTCGCGAAACACTACGATCTCGCGACCGGGAAGCTACCGGCACCGGATTATCTGGACGTGGTACTTGAATGTAACGTGCCTCGCGTAGGTCATCTGGACCGAGTGCCATCTAATTGGCTCGAGGCAGAGCGTGCTGTCTACTCCTCCGCCTTGGAGACAGCGAAGGCCCAGATCTTGGTGGTCCCTTTTCAAGTGCAAGGTTACGCGTTCGACAGGATCGAGCGCGCGCTCATGTCGATCGATCTCACCTATGAATTGAGCGCGCGGCTCGACGTTCCGGATCCAACACTGGTCGCGCGTGCTGTAGGCGAGGGCTCGCGTCGTATTGATCAGGCCGCTATTCTCGAACTTGCCCGTCGCGTTCACGTTCGCAAGGTCATCGTCCCGTTCGTTGGTCACGACGACAGTCATGCGATGACAATCACAATCCAAGTACTCGATGTGGCGGCCACTAACAGCGGAATGCGTGTATTGGAGACGAAGCAACTGGATTGGCGCGCAATCCCGTTCACGAACGACGCTCCGCCCTTCATGAAGTTTCACGAGATGCTTCCGCAAATGCTGACGGATTTGTCGCTGGCATCAAAACAACGCCCCCATCTGTCCCGGAGGAAGGAACAAGTCAAGGTCAGCAGTTTTTCGGTAAGTCCTACCGACATGGTGTCGGAAAGCCACCTGCCGGCGTCAGTTGTGCTATCCGTGCTGGGTGCGCTCGAATCCCCGACAGCCGACCTGGCTCGGGAACGCCTCTTCGAGCGGGCATTGATCGACTCGATGAAATTCGACGAACCTGGCGCTAACACTCTGTTTCTTCAGACCTACGCGCTGATGAATCTCCAACATCGGCCGGCTGCGCTAGCCCTGCTGCACAATTCATCGGAACCCGATGTCGTTGTCCTGCGAGCGCTGCTAAATGGTGATCTGCCCGGAGCGCACGGCGCGGTGGCGAACGTCACCGACCCGCTCAAAAGACTGTTACTGCAAATCAGCATCGAAGACATGCGTCAGGACTACGGCGATCCCACTCCCACCGATCTAAAGGGCGCTCTCGCCCTTTTCGGGACTCATGACGGTGACTGGCTGCCCTTGGTGAAGGGACGCTTCGGTGATTCGAACTCCTGGACAGTGGACTCCGCGGAGGAGATCAAACTTCTGCTCGACCGGGTGTTCCCGCGTCCAGAGCTGGAGCTTGGAAGCATAGAGGCAGGCGATGCGTTGCTTCGAACCACCCCAAATGCTTCTCTCGACATCGTGATCGATATCGCGAGCGCTCGGCACGTCCGCAAAGTCGCCGCACAGCTCGCGCCCGTCAAATGTTGCACCGGAGAGAGTGCCCACGCAACTCAATGGGACCTGCTCTGGCTTATCGAAGGACGGGCGGAGGCTCGGCTGATCCGAAGACTGCAGATGATTTCAGGTCACCAGGGCAATTTGCGGCGGGCGCTCTCGGTACTCGATGACTATGAGCCGTTCTTTAGCGGCCACCCCGGGATGGCCGCCGAACGAGGCCTGGCGGCCTCTGGGCTGCTTACGAGTGAGCCTGATGACTTGCGCGCGGCGCGGCGCGCGGTGATCAAACAGAGCGGTTTGCTGGCCGCGCAGGCGGCCTCGGGAGAGAACCGGGTCGGATTTCGCGGCGTCGGCGCTCTCGGCAATGTAAGTCCGGATATCGCGGGTCTTTTCTGGCACGTATATGCGTACGATTTTCCGCGGCGCTCGTTCTGGCCGCTACTCACGGTGCTGAAGGATCGATATTTCGATCAACCTACCTACGAGGCGTCCGCCAGGGAATCGCTCCTCTACAGCACGACGGACCTGGACCCGATCGCAAACGTACCCTCCGCCACGGATGAGCAGAAGCGATCGCTGGCGGATGATCTGCAGACGAGGTTCATCGGCGCACCGGGTCGCACGGGCATCCTGGCGCTATTACATCCATCCACGGCCCCACCGCTTGATCCGATCGAGGAGTTGCGGAAGGAAATCCAGGAAGAACCCGACACGTGGCTCAATTACTATAATCTGGGCGTAATGCTCGTACGGCGCGACGACGACTATTCGGCTGCGGCCACGCTCTTTTTGAGCTATCCGCAGTTTCATAGGCACGATCCCCCCAACCGTGTGGCGCTGTCGCACGAGGCCTACGATGCCGCTGCCTATCTATACCTTCACGGGCACACTGAACTGAGCGAACCCCTATATAGAATTGCTGCCAGTCAGCATACGGGCTCAGAGGCCGAAATGAGCGCCACGAGCCGCCTGTTACTGCTGTCGGGCAACTTCGACGGCGCGATGGCCGCGACTCTTGACCGAGCGACTCGATACCCAAGCGCCTACGCCTATCGTGATTACCTCTCCTTTCTCCATGCAACAGGTCATGGAAAGGAGGCGTGGCAGGTATTCCCATCGCTCTCCGTAGAATTCGACCTACCTCTGGTGTGGATTTCCGCTCTCGTCGGGCATCGAATGGAGGGTCGGTCTGAGAGTTATGTGCGCGAATGGCTGCAGCGACCGGAAATCCGGTCTGATCGGTTGCACGCGCATCAATTTGCCCCCGCGTTTGCGATCATGTGGAGCGCTACCGACCGTATGCCGCCGCCAGGCCTGGCGGACCTCGTCGCGAACCTTACCGAAGGCCCCGATCCGCATCAGTCCGATATAGCTAATTTCGCGGCCGGCTATACCGAACTCCGCTATGAACACTGGCAGAAGGCCTCGGCTGCATTCGCAACGAACAACCAGTATGCCCATGCTTTGCCTTACCGAACCATGGCGGCAGTCAAGACAGGTGACCGTAACTGGCTCGATAGCACCTACGGTAACTCCACATTTCGTATTCAGTATCCCGCTCAGTTCGACGAGTCGTTAGGTCATGCAATCTACTCCGGCGACCGTCACGAGAATGATACGGCGCTTGAGTTCCTACGCCGTGCTTTCAATGATCGGCCGAATACTGATGACCGTGTGATCTCAGCAGAGTACGAGTACGCAGAGGTTTGCGAGTGGCTCTATAAGGAGACTCACGATCAGCGCTTCATCGACAGACTCCTGCAATGGGTAGAGTCCTATCAGAACGTCCAACCGACCCTGGCGTGGGTCTATTCGATGGAGTATACGTACAAGAAGCCCGGCGCTCCCAGAATGCGGGCCCTAGCGTTGACGTTGTATCTGGACCCGCAATCGCCACGCGTCAAAAACGCAACCCCAGCTGAGATCAAAGAAGCGCGCGAGTGGCTGAAGAGTAACAATCCGTTTCTGAAGCCCGCCGTCCAGAATGTAGACGATGCACCGACAACCACCGCGTTAAACTCCGCTTTGCGACGAAGTTGGTAAAGCACGGGTTCGTGATTGGCCCTAGCAACGGTGAGAAAAGATTCTTTCGCAACTACGATTGGGCACCAGAAAGCAGACATTGGCGCCCACCAACAATGGGTCGATGATGGACGAATGAGACAATAGCGAACGAGCTCGATCGAGGGGCCGATCGACGCATTCGATCAACGGAACGGTTGTAGCCGCATCGAGACTGTGGGAACTGGGCGATAAGCTAAGTCGCGTCCCAGGACAACGCAGGGACACGCCAGGGAACGAAAAGTGGAGCGGGCGATGGGAATCGAACCCACAAAACAATTTTTTATTTCCCAATGTAATCAACGTGATATGAGCTGCTCGCACGACCGCGTGTGACTGCCGTGTGAATAAACGCCGTTTACATAATGCCAACTCTGCATTGATTGTGTGTCAAATGTCCCATTTCTGCCATCTAATACCTTGCTGTAGTTAATTACAGTTGATTTTACGCAGAATAACCACAAAACTCGCCATCCGATTAGACGATGTGAGAGGTTAGGACATGCTGGTTGAATTCAGCGTCGCGAACTTTCGTTCGATCCTTTCCCGGCAGACCCTGGGACTGGCCGCGAATGCGAGAGACGAACACCTCGGGCGAAATATTGCATCGGCGGGCGCAGACTTGGACAACGTTCTTAGGTCCGCAGTCATCTACGGTCCCAATGCTGCCGGCAAAAGCAATCTGCTCCGGGCACTCCAGACCCTCCAACAACTGATTGTCATATCCGCCGTTGCGACACAGGAAGGACAAGTCCTTCCCGTCGCCCCGTTTCTTCTGGACAAGGCATCTGCCGAGTTGCCCTCAGAGTTCGGCATTGTATTTGTAGCCGCCGATGGCACACGGTACGAATACTTTTGCGCTTTGACCTCTCAACGCGTGGAAAAGGAATGGTTGGTTGCGTACCCGAAAGGTAGATCACAGCGCTGGTTCGAACGCGAGTTCCATCGCGACACAGGAACCTACGACTGGTGGTTCGGACCGAATTTTAAGGGGGAAAAAGCCGAGAAAAAAGTCTGGCAGGAATTTACTCGTTCGAACTCCTTATTCTTCTCGACGGCGATTCAGCTCAACAACGAACAGTTGAAGCCGGCGTTTAATTGGATCGCACAGAATCTTATCGTGCTGACGGCCGGCACCAATTTCAATCCATTCCTGAGTCTGGAACTGCTACGGCAAGAGGACGGCAGTAAGCAATTCATGGAGTTTATGCAAGCCGCCGACATCGGCATCGCGCGCATCGAAGTTCGTGAAGAGGAATACCAGGGTCAGCCGATACCTGGCCCGATACCCGGTTCAACAATGCAATTCTTTCCGATGGCACCTGCACCGGGTGTGCCCCAAGCTACGCCTAAGCGCATCAAGATCGTCACGTGGCACAAGCGCAACGAGACGTCGGAAGATGTGCCACTCGATCTGTTCGCCGATGAATCAGAGGGCACACGCAAGTTGTTCGAGTTCACGGGTGGCTGGTTGCGCGCATTGTCAATCGGCGCGACGCTTTTCGTGGACGTTTCATGGCAACAAAAATGCAAAAAATGCGCAGCTCATCTTCACGACGCACGATACAACGTTGCTCGACTCGAATCTTCTACGTCGAGATCAGGTATGGTTCGTTGAGAAGAGCGCAGAACAATCGACACACTTATATCCGCTCCTTGACTATCAGCCACGCAAAGACGAAGCACTTGAACGAGGATATATGAAGGGCCGGTACGGGGCCGTTCCGGCGGTAGGTGAGTTAGGCACCTAGCCCTTGGCTCGTCACCATATATCGAAGCTGCGGGGCAAAAAGTCGTTTCAAAGACGTCAAGGGCAACGCGCGCCTCGCTCGATTACCCTTATCGTGTGCGAGGGTGAAACTGAGCAGATGTACTTCCAAGCCACCCGCAGCCACTTTGACCTAACAACTGCGGAGGTCGTTGTCGCGGACAAAACGAAGGGTTCGGCTCCAATTAGTGTCGTCGATTATGCTCAGGAGCGTGCCCGTGAGCCCGGTGGCTACGACCATATTTTTTGTGTATTCGATCGCGATGGACACGAAAGTTTTGACCGAGCACGCACCAAGATCCACGAGTTAGCCAATCGCGCCCGGAATCCGCTCCCAATACACGAAACAATCTCAGTGCCGTGCTTCGAGATGTGGGTATTGCTACATTTCGAGAAAACCGACAAACCCTTCCAAAAATGCGACGACGTTGCAGTACAGATTCAGCGCCAGCACGTAAATGGGTACACAAAGGCCGATCCTCATATCGCAAAGCAACTGATGACGCACATTGAAGCGGCCCTCACTAACTCTGTTTGGCTCGCAAATCGTGCTGGAATTATCGACGAAAATCCGAGCACATCAGTTCATAGATTGGTTCAGCATCTGAAGGCGGTGAGTGCATCTATAACACAACTCTAAAGTTGCCTATTATCCCAAGGCATCGGTGATGGTCTGCTTCGGCTAGTGCAATTTTGATCTACAACAATCATGGAGCATCTACGTGGCTCACCAACTCGAGCTGAGATTTAAATACCAATGTGGTCGCGTCGAAAGACGTTGAAATTGCAGTTACCGAATCTGCGTCCGGCAAGCTGGGCACGCTTCTCGTCAGTCAAGGCAATATTGAATGGCAGCCGGCGTAAAAATCAATAAAAAAGCATCGGCTTTCTTGGACGAGTTTGCCAGAATAATGGAGCGAGACGGAAAACCCGTGCGCGCAAAGCGTTGACCCAGATCATGGTAGTAACGGCCTATCCGCATGCGGAGGCGCTGGCGTATATCTATGAGCAGGTCCGGAAGCAGGTTGCTCGCTCGCTGCGGGCGCTGCGCGTCTCGGGCATGACCGCTACGCTCGAGACCCGCGCACTGCAAGTGGCCCAGAGCCAAATGGACTTTATCGAGGCCTTCTCGGCTCTCGTTCAAGATGAACTCGATCGGCGCCGCTCACGACTGATTGATCGGCGACTGGCCGTACAATCCGAAAATCCCCAAACGCTAGGTCCTCGAACTCGCCGCGCTCAAGTTTAATTCCTTCGCCGGGACCGCGTCGTCCCGGTCGCCTGCCAGCTGAGCGACCACGCGAGGAGTGCTCCTGCACGGTGCCTCCCCTTGATCAGGCAAAGTTCCGGTTGGGTTGGGCAAGAAGTTGCGGCGGTCCTGCCGGGCCGCCGCAATCTCGATACCGACAAGTAAATGGCGGGGTACTAAGTACTCTTGAGGTTGCTTCTTGCCTGTGCGATCGCTGCCTCGACCTGAGGTTTCGCAGCCTCGATGGCTTTTTTGACACAGGTAGTAGCGTCGTCGTCCGCGAGCGGTTCGTCCGCCAAGCACACCTGCCGCGCGGCGTCGCGCACGCTGTAATTGAGCATTAGCACGCCGTATTCCGTCGTAAGTGCCTTTGGATCGACCTGAACGCGCGCAGTGCTCGTCACCTCCTCGATGGGCGTGCCGACCTCATCGCGGCCGACGATATTCTCGGCTGGCGCCGAAACCGTGATCGGGTCGAGCTGGACGGGGTTGAGCGAGTCGGGATCCGCGGCATGCACGCGAGCGCTCATGAGGGCGAGCGCCCCGACGGCCAGGGCCATAGGCAGGCTGCGGCTCAGGGGGTTCATCTGAATCGAAGTCAAATAACTCATTCGCAATCTCCTTCAGGTTGACGGCAAGCTTGCCGCAGTACAGTGAGGATTTTGCTCGGGCTCTTGCACCGGCTTATTTCGAACGGTCCCGGGTCGCGTTTCAGTTGTTATAGTCGAACCGCCGGATGGCTTTCGAGGCCATAAATGGGGGAGCGGGCCCCGGCGAACTTCTGGGCGGTGTTCTCGCAGAAGACGGTGGCGACTCGAAATGCTATACCCGCAAGGCCGAGGATTCCCCAACGCTCGTAAGGCTCCGTGTTCTTCACGGCCTCAAAGCTGCCGGTCACGAGTGACAAGAATGGGTCGGTGACGGACGGCAAAGACCACGGTGCACGAGCTCGACCGACGGGCCGATCCACGGAATCGATCAAACGACTGTGCACATTTGATCGCCAAAAGACCGGTTGTAGCCGCATCGAAACTGTGGGAACTGGACAAAAAGCTCGGAGGCGCCCTAGGACAACGTAGGGAGACGCCAGACAACGAAAAGTGGAGCGGGCGATGGGAATCGAACCCACCCGGGAGGCGCTTCCGGGCCTTGAAAACAAGCGCTTTGGCGCGTTGGCGGATGCCAAGTGTGATTGGCGTGTGAATTTTCGTGGTATGTGGGGCCACGTAGGGCTGCGTAGGGATACATCGGTGGGCGCAACCCCGGGCTCGGGACTACCAGTCATGTGTCTCTGACGGGCCATGGGGCCATGACCCGCCGTCGGCAGCAATCTGACGACTCCATAGCGGTCGTTGAGACTTTGAGCGTTTGTGTGCGTATTTCAGCGAACGTGGTCATCGATTCCAGGCCATCTTGAGCGCCCCGGTGATGTCGGCAGCCGGCCCGGCCCAGCGAGATGATCTGTTCACGATGAGGGCTATGAGTCATCGAGCGCTGCCTCGCCGGACGGCACCCCGTAGCCGGGGCACGGGCTGCGACCGCCGACCTGGAACTCGAGGACTACGACGCGCTGTTTGCTCGACGCACCATCTATACAGGGGAGCGCTACGGCGAGCCCCTGTTTGGGCTGGTGCATCGAATCAGGCAGTCAACAACTCACCAAAATCGACGATTCGCGAAAAAAACTGACTGCGAACTACTTCAGAGTGAACGCCATTGACGTGAATCAATACCGGCCTCACTGAGAATTTCCGAGGA
>WNFJ01229045.1_pt1 | contig 11343 bp, 7 predicted proteins | sample 5400461 | NCBI WGS metagenome assembly WNFJ01 (sample SAMN13153349, study PRJNA577476) | soil metagenome | isolation source: 115 cm saprolite on Douglas fir-dominated hillslope | place: USA:California | collected 2013-09-17 | reverse complement strand
CCAACAACTCGCGGAGCAATTGTGAGAAATGCTCCCGCAGCGGGCCGTTGATGTAGTTTTGACAGGCCTCGCGGATAGCATCGAGGCGTGCGGCGCGCTTTTTGCTACTCAATCCTTCCAACTCTTCGACGGTGGCCGCCTGACCGATGTCTTCGCGAAAGACAGTGATGTCAATGTCCTCGGAAAAACGCGAGATTAATCCGTGCCCCTTGGAAAGCGATGTTCCGCCTTTAAAGAGAAGCCTCGGCCCCCCGGCTGCGAGGCCGTTGAAAAGAGCATCCAGCGTCCAGCAAACCCAAAAGTCCTTTTCGATGTTCTGCTGGACCGTGCCAAGTCGGTTGCCGGCACCGATGAATAAATCGCGGCGATCAATAGCGGAAGCCGCCAGCACGGTCGCGAATCCGGGGATCATCGCAATCCTCTAGGGTGAGCGTTCTGATCATCGTGGGATTGATTCATTGATTCTGCTGTTTATCATGATGATCGTTGTGTTGGTCGTCATGGTCATCCTGCTGATGATCTGGCTGCCGACCATTCTCGCCCGTGGGATTCTTTCCGGGCTTGGCTGCTTTGGGTTTGCCTTGAGGTTGCCCCGCGCCATCGGTCCGGCGAAGGAGATCACGCACGATGGTCTGCATCCACTCCGGAAGCGCGGAAAGGCCTTGGCGCAGGTCATCGCGGATGGCGGAACCATGAGTTGGATCTTGCAGCACAGAGACGAGGCGCGCGCGGATTCGATCCATGTCGTGGGGCAGCAGGTCGCGCAACCAATAGAGCGCCTGAACAACGCGCATGGCGGGACGCCCCGCCCAATGGAGGCGGCTGGGTGCCGCATGCTGAAACGTAATGGTCAGATTGCCGAGCTTGATGGGTTTCAGCCGCGCATCCGTAAGCACGACCGCACGCGCCGGTACGGCGTCGGTGAGACCCAAGTCATTCGCTGCCGTGATCCCATCGACAACCGTACGTACGCGATCGCGCCGGGAGAGCGCATCAACAACCTTGCGATAGTCGGGGTACGTTGGTTTGCCCGTGAGTTGGTTGGTCGCGGGTTTATCGTAGAGACCGCGAGCGATCCGGCGTATATCTTTTGACGCAACAAGGCGGTGTAGTGCCAAGTCGACTGCTCCGCGTGGTCCGAGGTCTACGAAATCAACCGCCGTCCAGATGTCGGACGCCCCCTCGGTCATGCGGTCCAAGATCGCAGGTTTAAGGTTTAAGGCTGGGCCTCGCATGATAGAACCCCTTCAATTTGAAAGAATAATGTAGCATACTTCTTTCAATTATGCGAGTGCGCATCGCATTTGAAAGAAATATGAAGCATAGTTCTTTCAAATCAGGCTTTTGATTTCAGTTTGCGCATCTCGGGTGAGTGCAGCCAAATTAACCCGATCGGTGCTCTCGCTGCCGCATCACTGGGTGTTACAGAGATATTCAAGCGGCTCGTTCCCGTTAACCCGGACCGAGGCCCACTTCACGACACTCTGAGCTTCTCGTTCTATACCTACTCCGACTCCGACTGGGCTGGCCCAGAACTACCCACGGCATTGAATATTGGAACGCTTCTTCAAGTTGGTGCGGGAGCCATTGGAAATGGCATTGTTCACCTTCTGTCGCAACTAGGGCTAAACGGCAGGGTAGTAATCGTAGATAGGCAGGACTTTGCGGATGAGAACCTGGGAACTTGCCTACTGATTGGCCCTTCCGACATCAACCAGCCAAAAGCAACCACGTTGGCAAATTTCATTCCTGGCGCAGTGGGGTACAAGGAGGAAGTCGAGAGCTCTATAAGATCCCGAGTCGGCATCGACTTTGATGTCCCAGGAATCGTCGTGAATGGCTTGGACCACATTGGTGCGAGGCGATCGGTTCAGGCAATTTGGCCTGACCTCGTAATTGATGGCGCGATCGGAACCTTCTCATGTGAGGCTACGTTGCATCCTTGGGGGCCAGACTGGTCCTGTCTTCTTTGTGACTTTGAAGAACCCACAAAGGATGTACTGGCGGAGTCAAGCATGCTGACGGGTCTTTCAAGGGGAAAATTGCACAACCCACTCGATCTCGTGACCGAGGAGGATATACAGGCAGCGCCGGAGGAAAAGCGTGATTATCTCTGTGGCTTCCTCGGAAAGACCTACTGCTCTGTTGTTTCGGAGGCTGAAATGGGGCGGGTATCAGCAGGGAAAGCCAACTTCGCAGCATCTGTCCCCTTTGTCGCGTGTTTGAGCGCAAGCATGGTTGTTGGCGAGCTTGTCAGAGCCGCTTCGCATTGGACACCAGAACTCGAAACCGGATTCCAGTTTGATGTCCTCGTTGGTCCACAACGAGGTATACGCAAGAGCCATTCGCACAAAATCCAATGCATTTGTTTAACCCAGCAGAGCCTCATAGATGGAATGCGCAAGGAGAGATCAGCAATGATTTGACGCTGAGCCGACATACGCTGATTGGGCCCAGTAAAAACCGACGCTACAAACGGCCTCAACTCTTCACCATCGAGTGCCGGCTGACTGTCAGACTGCCACAATTCCTCGTTCCGGACATGCCAAAGAAGAAAGAGAATGAACGCTCCCAACCACAAAAATCTGGCTTGAATCAGGTTTCTTGTGCCAAGTCTCCGAGAGCAAATACCCTACAGCATTTCTTGCTGCAAAAGCGGGCTAGTGCCCAGATTGCGTTGAATGGGACCCGGCCTGATGGGTCATGTGGTAGTTGCGATTGATTTTGTCTATTTCGTCTTGCCCTTGCAAGATGCCGATGAGGAGCGCGACGGCCCCAACTGAAGTCATCAAGCCCGCAATTGCTTTGCCCGGTCCCCATTTCCGTGCCAGTGGCGGAAGCACAAAACAAAACCCCAGAACCCAAACCAGCGACAGAGCGAAAACGGGAACGTTCACATTTGAGGGAGCAATTTGTTCTGCGGTTTTCTTGAGAAACGGCCAGTAGTCGTGCAACAGTTGAAGCCGCCCCAGCCAATCCACTATGCCCCAAAATACACTCCAGGTGAGGAGTAACCACCCAGGCAACGCGATTGTCCCAAATAGTTTCTTGCGTTCTGGATCGTCCATACGGACAGGGCACGCCTAATCCCTTGATCTATTCTACTCGTCAAAATCTGGAGGGCCGAGTTGCATTGCATTCAATGCGGCGGCGAGCGATCGCAATTCCAGCCATGGAAAAATCGATCTAATCGCTGACAAAACGCAATGCTCAGGATGTTGTTCACTGCGTTGTGTACCCGCAAGTGGGCTACATCTGGAAAGCGCCAGCACTGTTTGCGCCTAACTGATTGTTGCACCACTCATCCGAGCTCTGCTGTTACAGCATCGCTTCCAACGCGCTCACAATTCTGCTATCGACCACCAATGGCTCCTGCTCGAGCCACAGACCCTGGTGCGCAAGCTCGCGCACCAGTTCCGGCGAGTCACCAAGATCAAGATCGTTGGACCATGTGATGCGGAGACCCTTCGAGTCGATCAGTTCCCTCCAAAACGACGGAACAAACCACCTCACGTCGGGATATCGCATCCGTAGGTGCAGAAAGATGCGGACGCCGTTAGGGTCGAGGTCACCGAAATGAATCACCGGTACCCGCCCTACCCGCTCGAGAAGCAGGACTACCGTCGCTGTGTCCCAGCCGGGAACGTGAGCGAAGAGCCATCCCTCGAGCGCGGGCAGATCGCGCCATGCGCCGAGATTTTCCACCAACAAGACAGCGCGGACTGTTCCCTCGAGCGAAAGCCCTTCTTTGAAGGCGCGCTCCGGAATCGCAACCTCGCCGAGCACTTCCGCGATGGCTGCGAGATCCGCGGCACCACGCCGAGTTCGTGCGACGAGCCCCGTCGGTGGACGCAGTCTTACTGAGCCGTCGTGCGTCGCCTTGGTATTCCCAAGCGCAGTTAGTCTTCGCTCCGTGAGTGTTGCCTTTGAGTGAGGTGCGGCGAGCGCCGCAGCTGTGCGCCGGTTGAGTTGCTCGGGCAACGTTGGAAGCCGTCCCGCGCGGCGTGCGTCTTGGAGCTTGCCCCAACCTTCCGGCGTGGGTGGTAGTCCGCTGGCGGTGAGGTCGGTGAGCACCTCGCCCCACTCTGGCCAGACCCGTCCGATCAAGGCAACTAGCTCGGGTCGCCGTTCCACGACGAGCGCGATCTCATTGCGGCGGCCGGTCGCCCGCGTCCATGGCAGTTCGGCGAGGGCCTCGTAAGCCGACGTCTGCGCCCGGCGGCGCTTCAGACTGCCGCGCACGAGAAGTTCCAGTAGCACGAGACGCTCTTCCAGTGTCTCCCACATCATGCTTCTGCCCTCGTGCGACGCCCGCTAACGAGCACCTCTTCGCGACCATCCGGCGTCGTGCGGCGCACGAGCCGGTAAGTCGTATTGCCCTCCGCGCGCGCGACCTCGGGTGCAGCGATGAGGAGCTGCAAGTCAAGCGTCTGGCAGAGGTCGAAGAGCACAGCGAGGTTATCATGTGATAGGCGGTTCGCTTCATCGAGAAAGAGGAAGCGCAACGATCCATGAGACTTCTTCCCGCGCAGAAGCGACGCGTCGCGCTCCCATTCAGTGAGGACCACCATCATCAGGGCAGCGCCGACGCCGATCGCTTCACCCGTCGAGAGGCGCGTCGGATTGGCGATCTCCCAGTCGGCGCTCGCCTTGCGTCGGATCTCAACCTGCAGATGCACGTACTCCCGGTAATCGAGCAGACGCTGCCCGCCAGTGCGCCCGCCGCCATAGCGGCGGAAGATCTCATCCAGGGCGACCTCGATGGGCAGATCATCCTGGAACAGGAGTTCCTGTGCCGCACCCTCGCGGAGCGCACGCAGGACCTGCTCCATCTTCTCGACGGGATGCAGGCGGACGCGGATCCCTTGGATGCTCCCGAAGCTTACGCCCTCAAGGTTCTTGTTCAAGCGACTGACCTGGCCGCGAGCCTTGCGGATCTGCACGTCGATGCCGCGCGCCACATCCTCGCTTGCGCCGCGCAGATCGTTCTCCTGGCGCGACAGTCGCTCCTCGAGGCTCGTGAGCTGATCGCGAAGACGAAGGAGTGCCTCGCGTGGATCGTCGACCTCCGCAATTTGAGCGGGAAGACGGCGACGAAGCCAGTCGCGCACAGTGAGCCACAACTCGAGCATCCCATCAGCGAAGTCCGCGTCGGACATGTCGCGCAGAACCTCGAGTTCGGTGAGCAAGGTTGCGCCGCCTTGAGCACCGCCAAGGCGCTCGAGGAGGAGTGTTCGCTGCGTCTGCGCTGCCTGGACAAGATTGACTTGGCCGTGTACGTCACTCAGATTGTTCTCGCCAGGGGAGAGGACGCCCCCAAGGAGATTATGCTTCATCGCTCGTTCGCGCAGCCGTTCCCATCGGGCAACGGCCGGCTCGGCTTCACGTCGCTCGCTGGCCAATTTCTCGCCGGCCTCCTTCGCGCGCTTCTCAGCCTCCCGGTAGTCACTTTCCTGGCCTCCGCGGGTGCCGAGAAGCTCATCACGAAGAGTGTTCTGGGCGTGCAACTCGCCGTCGATGCGCGAGACCTCTTCACCGGCGACGCGCACAGCTTCCTCGGTGGGTGCGGGAATCTCCAGCGACTGGAAGCGCGCTCCAGCCGCCATATGCTGTTGTGTCGCAACCCGTCGTCGACCGTCGGCATCCTGCCAGCGCGAGGTCGCCTCGTCATAGCGCGCGTCGGCGCCGTGTGCTAGGCGCTCCGCAGCCTGTTGTGCCGTCTCGGACTCGTAAAGCTGTGCTTTAAGCGCAGGGACAAGAACCTGGTCATCGGCCAGCCGTCGCGGTGCCTCGGACCAGCTGAGCGCCTCGGCATTTGCGCGGACATATTCCAGTGCATCGACGGCGGCATCCAAGCGCTCTCGCTGGCGCCGCAACTCATCGACGCGCAGGCACAGGCTCGCGAGCTCATCATCTTCAAGCGGCCGGCTTCGAAGAACCGAGAGATCCTTGTCGACGATCTCTGCAGCGGGCGACACCCGCGCCACCTCGACCTGCGCCGCGAGGGCCGATTGGTAATCTCCTTCAATCGACTGCAGACGATCTACGTGGTCCGGCGGATCCAGGAGGAACGCCTCGGACAGCAGGCCGCGCAACCCATCGATGCGCGGACGCAGAGTGCTTGAAGATTCCGCGTGCCGTACCGACTCGGCGCGCAGAAGCTCGGTCTGCGCTTCTGCCTCCGTTATCTTCCGCCGTACATCGGCCAGCTCTGGCGCCGGGTTGCCTCCAAGCCAGATCGCATGGCCGGCGAGGAGTGCCTCACCGTCGAGCGTCAACCGCTCGAGATGCCTTCGCTTCGCACGCAGCTCCTCGATCTCCAATACCATCTCCTCAGCCTTAATACGCAGCTCAGACGCTCTGGCTTCGCGAGCGCGTCGACCAAGGCGCGGGCGAACAGGGATCCTTGAGACGCGGAGCGCGATCCCCTCATCGACGACGACATCCGCGGCGCCGTCCGCGGCGCTGACAGCTGAGGATGCCAGGTCTTCGAGGTTTGCGTCGCGTGACACGAGCAGCACGTCTACAAGCGTCTGCGGCCGGCTCTGCATCGTAAGCGCTGCCGAGTGCGGATCATCGACGACCAGTGCCTGGGCGAGCGGACCGAGCCTGGCCTCGAGGACGCCCGCCTCGTTCAGCCCAATATCTTCAAAGCTACTCGCCACGAGGTCCGCCCCGATCTCGTCCTTCAGCCGAAGTAACTCCGGTGCGAACGGCCCTCCCGCAGCGATGAGTTCGCGCGCCTCACGAATGAGGCGCTCTTGAGTCTCGAGCGTCGCCTCCTCGGCCTGGCGAATTGATGCGAGACGCTTCGCGACGGTACCGCGCGCAGCATCGAGGCTTGCGCGATCGAGGACAAGAGACCCCAGGTGCTCACCGAGTCGCCTCGCGCGTGCGTCGTGCTCGCACCACTCTGGCTCGCTCGCCGCAAGATCGTGCCTCCGGCCTTCGAGCTCATTCAGGCGGCGACCAACATTCGCGAACTCCACCTGTACGGAACGCTTCGCCTCCTCATGCTCCGCGCGCTCGGCCTCCACGCCCTCGAGACGCAACCGTACCATCGTACCCGCCGGCTCCCGGGACAAGGCGACGTCAAGCCTTTCAGCCAGCGTCCGAACGCACGCTTGACGCTCGGCGAGTTTGCGCGCTTCGCCGAGATCCCTTGTAAGCGAAGACACGCGCCCCGCCAGGGCGACCTGATCACGATATCGACGCAGGGCGCTCGTCGCAATCCCAACTGTATCCCCGATTGTCACGTCACCGGAAACGAGGAACCTCAGCGCTGCAAGCACCTCGGCGTGGCGACGCCGGTGCTCGTCAGCATCGGCGAGGCGAGTGCTTGCCTCACGGCGCGCGCGGTCAACCAAGGCGAGTTCGCTCTGAGTTCGTGCCAGATGCTCGTCAAAATCCGATGCCGCGATGGGAACACCGCCAAGCAGCTCTTCCGCCTCACGCAACCGGCGCACAGCTTGACGGTAGGCGAACGCTCGACGATGCAGTTCTTCGATCCCACGCTGGATATCGGCAAGTCCGGAAGCGGCCCGCTTGTAGTTCTCCTGCGCGCGCCGCAGTTCGTCGCGTCGCCGACTGCGCACGTCGTCTGCTTGAGCGCGCGTTGCGGCGGCGGTGCTGAATTCTTGGTCAGCAGCTTGAAATGCAATCAGGCAGCGCGCTAGCTCGTCTGCGGCTGCGAGCGCATCACATACCCGGACAACCCAGGCCTTAGCTGACTCGAGAACACGCTCGATCTCTTCGCGCTGCGCCTCAATCCTTCCAAGCGCCGACACCGTCTGTGCGAGTGCGGCCGCGGCCGCGGTCTGCGCTTGGACCGCCGTGGTCCGCGCCGCCTCTGCTTCAGCTACGCGACGCGAAAGGTCATCGGCACGCTCCCGCGTAGCGAGGAAGGCCGCGGCAAACATCGTTTGGCCGGCTTTGAACACGCCGCCGATCTCCTGCTCAAGGCGCCGCGACTCCTGCACCTCGGTACGCGTACGCCGGCAAGCGTCGAGGTTGGCCTTCATTCGGTGGAGCGTATCAGCAAGGCCTCCTTCCTCCTTGAGCAGGAAATCACGAAGCTCCGAGGTGAGCGCGCGCGAGAGACCTCCTGTCATGCTCGTGCGCAACATCTCGTTTAGCCTGTTGCGCTCTTCATCGGTACCGAGGCGAAGTGGAGTGACGCCCTGGTCGAAAAGCGCAGCGAAATAGTCACGTGCTGAGGGAAACACCTGCAGTCGTCCTCCTAAGCGGGCCGCATTCTCTCGAAGCTCGTGTAGCTCGGGGACGACTTCGGTATCTCCCTGCGCCATGAGAAGTAGATCCTGGAGTCGGACATCGTCACGTAGCCCTGAGATGATAAACGGCGTCGGTTCGACCGAGGGTTCGCCCTTGCGTTCGAGGTGGACACCCGCGACCAGCCTGTTCTTCCCCGCGAGCGCAAAGTCCATTGCGGCGTATGAGGGGCGTCCGGGCTCGCCAAGTCTGCCCCAGATACCCTTATCGCCTCCAGTCGCACCGGTCTCGCCAAGATTGGTGAATCGTAGCCGCGACATGTCGGGCAGGAGCACGACGTAAGCCGCGATCATCACCGTCGTCTTGCCAGCACCATTGGCGCCTTCGAGCGCGGTGACGTGCCGATCGAGCAGGTAGCGCTCGTAGAACACGCCCTTCCAGTTCACCATGGCGAGAGCATGAGCGCGCGTGCGGTTCATTATGCGGGCTCCTCATTATTCGCACCATCGTCCTCGGTGCTCGCTTCACCAAGGAGCGCCTCGCCGCGGGCGACGAGACGCTCGAGAGCCCCATTCAGATCCTGCAGTCCACGGACGGGATCTGCAAAGCGCATGAGCGCGGGCCGAAGCCGCAGTTGCACGCCGTCGACGATGTCGACGAAGCCGAGGTCAGCGAGCCGCCGGAGCGCTTCACCAACCTGGGCACGAACCGTTTCCGCCGCGACGCGCTCGTCGTACTTACGCTTGCGCGGGTTCAGCGTACGCACGAGCACGTCGGTGCCGAGAAGTCCGGATAGTCGCTGCAACAAAACCTCGCGGCCGACGAGCCCACCGTGCTGGAGTGTAGCCGGGTCGAGGTAAAGCAACGCGAGCGTCTGCCCGACCAGCATTTCGCCGGCAGACAGCTGTCGCCGGCCGAGTCGATCACCCGACGGCAGTAAGTAGAAGTAACCGTCGCTCTGCTGGACGAGCTCGCAGCCAAAGCGCCGATAGAACGGCTCTAGCAAGGCTTGCGCATCGACGAGATAGTCGTAGGCGGTGCCGTCATCTCGGCCGATGTGCCGACCTCGCCGCAGCATGAGGTCGACCTCGGGGAAGTGCTCGTCGCCGATGGCCGCTTCAAGCGTATGGAAGGTCGAGTCCGTCACGACACGCCTTCGCGACCGCTCACCGTCCAGTCTTCGATTTCGAGCCGCTCTTGCACCCGCGCCCAGGGGCGCTCGCGCTCCGCGTGCACTGCTGCCAGACGGGCGAGCGCATCAGCGACGCGGCCTGTGGCTGCGTAGTGCGTGGAGTTCGGCAGCGCCGGTAGCACGCGCGAAGTCACTTCGACCAGGGTATGCGCACCCTCTCGGACTGCCTCCACGACCATCGCCTCTATGTCGGCGAGCGCGTTCTCAGCGTCCATCCACTCGGGCGCGAACTCACGATCGGCGCGCGGCCTCGCCACCATCGGAAGCTCCACGCGTGCCTCGAGCTGGCGAAGCAGACGGATCGACGATGCGTCGGCGACGAGCAGATGGAATCGCCGCGATGACCATCCGGCGAGTTGGTCACGCAGCCGTTGGCTGAGCGCGCGATCCGGATCGAGGCGAACAACGTCTCGTAAATAGCGGTGCACGTACTGGTAGTACTCAGACCACGCGCGTTGCCGCGCACCGCCCCAGGCCGCGATGCGATCGACGTGCTCAATGACGCGCTGGACGGTTTCGTTTGCTTCTGTGATCTCGGCCGTGATCGCTAGAGTCTGGATCTCCTGGAGGAGCGCAACGAAGTGGTTTGTGTCGCGCAGCAGGATCTCGTTCAGCTCCCGCAGAGTGTTTGCCGTCGTGTCGAGGAGCGCCTGGCACCGGTCGACCGCACTGAACCAATCGGCCGACAGCATTGTCGCGATTTCCGCTTGCACTTCCTCCTGCTGAGCATCGAGCCCGCGCTGTCGGCGTTCAATGCCCGCGACGAGGTCGCCCACGGTCACCCGCAAGGGACCGACGACATTCCGTCGCCAGGCTTCTTCCCCGTCCACCTTCTTGGCAGCCGCCAACACCTCTGCGAGTTGCGCGCGGAGCGTGCCCGTGAGTAGAGTAAGGCTCTCACGCGTGAGCGCCTCGTCAGCGAGGAAATACTCGATGACAGCCGCAGCGAGCCGCGTCAGCGCGTACTCCCCCGCGCGCACAATCCCTGCCCCATCGACGCGAGCAAGCATGCGTTGTTCACGAAGCCTCTGGATCGCGTGTGTCGCGCGTTTGCGGGGATTGTCTGCGCTCGGCTCGACTACATCGCAAACCTGCTCGAACATATCGACGAGCATGTCTTCCTCGAAAGATGCCAGCGCCGCCTTGTCAGCCCTCAAGTAGAGCCCCGCGAGAAAGCACAGATCGACCGTTTTCAGATCGAGATTGACCTGGTCGCGCACAAGCGACGCGATAGTGCGACTTGGATCGGGGGATGTCATCGTGGCGGCCTCTGGCCGATTTCCGGGCAGGACTTCATTGTGTTACGAGCCTACTCTCTATAGTTATTCGCTCCGCTGTGCTGGGGTCAGTCAATGGTATCGCAAGCGTTGTGTCCACCGCGGGAAAAGCGCCGGGGTTCTGTTACGAGGCAACGTCTGAATTCTGCACGGCGCACAGAAATGGCCGCCGGGCTCGTCCCCCTGAAACTCGAGGATCGCGGCAGCGTATAAGATACTGATGGAACTCTGTGAGGCCGACATCAGGTGCCTGGATGCTCATGCCCACTTCGGTAATTTCGTGTTCGACCGGACGGCGGAAGCCATTCGTCATTACAAGGCGGGCGTGCGGATTGGCCTATCTGTCATTGGGGCAGAACTTCGAAGGGCTTCTCCGGTGGGGTGACGTTGACAACCGGCCGTTTCTCCGATGCATGCACGGGCACGGCCCTATGCTGGTGGCGTCCGGGTCGGTTCGAAGAGGCCGAACGTGTATTCGATCGCATGCTGTGGCTCAACCCGTCTGACAATCAAGGCGTGCTGGGCCTGATCGGTCCGTTCCGGGAGAGACTCAACTGGGAAGATGATTGAGCATGACCTCAACGGCGATGGGTCAGCGAGTTGATATTGAGAAGCTGCGGGCCGCGCTTCGGCACATGAGCCGCG
>WNFJ01478002.1_pt1 | contig 11344 bp, 8 predicted proteins | sample 5400461 | NCBI WGS metagenome assembly WNFJ01 (sample SAMN13153349, study PRJNA577476) | soil metagenome | isolation source: 115 cm saprolite on Douglas fir-dominated hillslope | place: USA:California | collected 2013-09-17 | reverse complement strand
ATTCCGAAGGGTTGAGATCCGGCACGCGACGGAGCCTCTTGCCTTGGCCGGGTTCGCTTGTCACGCACTGGAAGTGCGGTTCACGAGGCGCTATCAGCTCCTCGGAGCAACGCAGCGCGGGCAGAGCGAGACTTTCGCAGGCGCAGCCGCCCGCAGTGTACAATTGCTTCTTGGAGCTTCATGTTCGACGAGTTCGGCATCAACGCAGGGTACGTCGAGGAACTGCACACCCGCTGGCTGCACAGCCCCCAATCGGTCGAAGAAGACTGGCGTCATTTCTTTGAGAGGGGAAACGGTGGGGCCCCCGCCCTCGTGGGGCCAACGGCGCCTTCCAGCTCGAGCAACGGCTGGGGCACGACGACCAATGGTCACGCAATCAGCGCGCCGATCGAGGTTCGCGCCCCCGCGGCAACCGTGGCTTACCGCGAGTCCGTACGCGAAACGGTCAACGCGGCGACCGAGCTGCAGAGCCGCGTCGCCCAGTTGGTCAACGCGTACCGAGTGCGCGGCCACCTCTTTGCCGACGTCGACCCGCTCGACAATGCTCCGGCCGCTTCCCCGGAGCTCGACCTCGCGTACTTCGGACTGAGCGAGGCCGACCTCGACAAGACCTTCTCCACCGCTGGAATGAGTGGCCTGCCCGAGCGCGCCACGCTGCGACAGATCGTCGAGCACCTGAGCGAAACGTACTGCTCCTCCATCGGGGTCGAGTTCACTCCCGTGGAGGAACCCGAGCCGCGCCAGTGGCTCCAGCAACAAATGGAGTCCACGCGCAACCATGCGTCGCTCGATCGCACCGAGCTCGTTCGCATTCTGACGAAGCTCACGGAAGCGGAAATCTTCGAGCAATTCATCCATACCAACTACGTCAACGCCAAGCGCTTCTCGCTCGAGGGGGCCGAGAGCATGATTCCGATGATCGATCTGCTCATCGAGGCCGCGGGACAGCACGGCATCGAGGAGCTGGTCATCGGAATGGCCCACCGCGGGCGGCTCAACGTTCTCGTGAACATCATGGGCAAGAACGTTCGCGAGATCTTCGCGGCGTTCGACGACAAGAAGCCGGAGCGGTTCCTCGGCGCCGGTGACGTAAAGTACCACCTCGGCTACTCGAACGACGTCGTGACGCGCGCGGGGCGCCCGATTCACTTGTCGATCGCATTCAACCCGAGCCACCTCGAGTTCGTCGATCCGGTCGTCGAGGGGCGAGTGCGCGCGAAGATCGATCGGCGCAAGCGCAAGAGCACAATGCCCCTGCTCATCCACGGCGATGCGTCCTTCATGGGCCAAGGGGTCGTCGCCGAGACGCTCAATCTCTCGCAGCTCGAGGGCTACTCGACCGGCGGAACCATCCACATCGCGGTCAATAACCAACTGGGATTCACCACTGCACGGACATCGCGCGCATGCTGCGCGTCCCCGTGTTCCACGTGAACGGCGAAGACCCCGAAGCCGTCATCCAAGTGACCAGGCTGGCCATCGAGTTCCGCCAGCGATTCAAGCAAGACGTCGTCATCGACATGTACTGCTACCGCAAGTACGGGCACAACGAAGGGGACGAGCCCCGCTTCACGCAGCCGGTGATGTACTCGCTGATCGACAAGAAACCTACGGTGCGCGAGGTCTACGTCGCGCGTCTGGTCGCGGCGGGACACATCTCGCGCGACGAAGCCAACGCCATTGCGGAAGAACGCCGCGCCACCCTCGAGCTCGCGCTCGAAGAGGCACGCAAAGGCGACTTCCATCAGATGCCCGAGGCTATGGGAGGCGTCTGGGCTCCGTACCGAGGGGGGCCCGACGCGGGCGTCCCCGAGGTGTCGACGGCGTACCCGAAAGACAAGCTTGCCGAAGCGGTCGTAAAGCTCGCGACCGTGCCCGAAGGGTTTCATCCGAATCCGAAGGTGCTCAAGCTTCTCGAGCAGCGTCGCGACCGAGCCCTGGCGGGCCAGTCGCTCGATTGGGAGCCGCCGAGCACCTGGCATACGCGTCGATCTTGCTCGAGGGCCATGGCATCCGCATCGGTGGTCAGGACTCTCGTCGCGGAACGTTCTCCCACCGCCACGCGACCCTCTTCGACACCGAGACGGGCGAGCCCTACGTTCCTTTGGCCCACCTGGGAGACGGTAACCACGGCGTCGGGCGCTTCGAGATCTACGACTCGCCTCTGAGCGAGGCGGCCGTGCTCGGGTTCGAGTACGGCTATTCGCTCGACCGGCCCGACAAGCTCGTCGTCTGGGAAGCGCAGTTCGGCGACTTTGCGAACGCCGCTCAAGTAATCATCGACCAGTTTATCGTTTCGGCCGAGGACAAATGGGGCCGGCTCTCGGGACTGGTCTTGCTCCTTCCACACGGCTTCGAGGGCCAGGGACCGGAGCATTCGAGCGCACGGATCGAGCGGTTCTTGCAGCTCGCGGCCGAGGACAACATCCAAGTGTGCAACTTGACGACGCCTGCACAGTTTAATCGGCTCTGGCGCAAGCCGCTCGTCATCTTTACGCCGAAGTCTCTTCTGCGGTGGCACGAGGCGGTCAGCACCATGGACGAGATGGCCAACGGCTCGTTTCAGCGCGTGATGGCCGACGACGTGGTCGATCCTGAGAGAGTGGGTCGCGTCCTTCTTTGCAGCGGCAAGGTGTACTACGACCTCGCATCGGAACGTCGTAAACAAGCGCGCCAGGACGTCGCGATCGTACGCCTCGAGCAATACTACCCGCTGAGTGACGCGCTCCCCAAAGCCTTGGCAAGATACCGAGAGGGCACGCCCGCGGTATGGGTTCAGGAGGAGCCGCGCAACATGGGCGGCTGGTACTTCGTGAACGCGCGCAAGCACGAGATCTTCGCCGGTCGCCATCCCCTCTCGGTCGTTTGCCGACCCGAGAGCGCAAGCCCGGCCACCGGCAGCAAGGCCGCGCACGACCTGGAGCAGAAGATGCTCATCGACGAGGCTTTCGCCGGGTGATCGAATGGCTTGATGCCTGGGGATTCGCCCTTCTGGGCGGCTGCCTCGTATCGATCGCGTTTCTCATCAACCGTTTCGCGCCCTCCCGGCGGCGGCGAATCCGTCACGCTCTGTTCCTCTACCTTCTCTTCCTGGTCCTCGTGGGGGCCGAGCGAGTCCTAGTCCACGTGCACGTGTCCTCGGTCCGGTCGTGGACTGAGCACGTTCACTTCGTCGCGGGCCTGATGGCCGCCTTCACGTGCGTCAACTTGGGCGCTCTTGTGGTGTTCGACTTGGTGCTGCCTGTGCTCCGTGTGAGCTTGGTCGCGATCACCGGAGATCTCGTCGTCGGCTTCGCGTATGTGTTCGCCGCCATTGGCGTGCTCAAGGCCTCCGGCGTCTCCCCTACGTCGGTGCTCACGACTTCGGCCATCGTCAGCGGCGTCATCGCACTCAGCCTGCAAACCACGCTCGGAAACATCCTCGGCGGCGTCGCGCTGCAGCTCGACGGTAGCGTGCACGTCGGCGACTGGATCGAGCTGCCCACCGGCCAACAGGGCAGAGTGATCGCCATCCGATGGCGCCACACCGTCGTCGAAACACGCAATTGGGACACGATCATCGTGCCGAACGCGAACTTGCTTGCGCAAAACATCGTCATTCTTGGGAAGCGGTCGGGCAAGCCCGTTCAGCACCGCATGTGGGTGTACTTCAACGTCGATTTCCGCTTTGCTCCGTCGCTCGTGCTCGACGTCGTGCAAACAGCCCTGTGGGCCGCTCCGATCGAGGGCGTCGCCGAAGACCCTAAACCGAGCGTCATCTGTTACGACTTCGCGAAAGAGGGCCGCGACAGCTTCGGCCACTATGCAGTGCGCTATTGGCTGACGGATTTGGCCAGCGACGACCCCACCAGCTCACGAATACGAACGCGTATCTACACGGCCCTCAAACGCGCCGGGATACCGCTCGCACGACCTTCCCAAACGCTGTTCGTTGTCCCCGAGGAGGACGAGAAGACGCGCGAGGCGCGTCACAAGGAACAACGCCTGCACGCGATCGAACACATCGATCTGATGGCGCCCCTCACGCCGCTCGAACGCGAGTTCGTGGCGCAGCGCTTGCGGTATGCCACCTTCGTCGCCGGCGAAACGATTACCAAGCAAGGATCGGTAGCCCACTGGCTCTACATCCTCTGCGCGGGCAGCGTCGAAGTGCGACGACACCTCGAGGGTGCGGCCCTCGCCAAAAAGGTAGCCACCATCAGCGCTCCCGGCTTTTTCGGTGAAATGGGCCTTCTGACGGGCGAACCCCGAGGCGCCGATGTCGTCGCTACGACCGATGTGGAATGCTATCGACTCGACAAGGAGGGGCTTGAGCGAATCTTGCACGACCGCCCGGCGGTTGCCGAGCAGATGGCCCATACCGTCGCCCGCCGCCAAGTCGAGCTCGAGAGTGTGCTCGAAGAGCTGGACGAACAAGCCCGACGCGCTCGAATGGCAAAGGCGCAGACGCACATTTTGGACAGCATCCAATCGTTCTTCGGGCTCACCAGAACGACGCGCGCTTGAAATCTAGGATGGCGCGGCTTGGTCCGCGGCGACGGCACCGGGCTTCTTGAGCGCGTCGACACGCACGAGAATCGTTGTGATGTTGTCTCGCCCGCCCCGTTCGTTGGCCCTTTCGACGAGCAGGCGGGTCGCGTCGTTGAGATCCGGCACGGACTCCAGCGTCGACTGAATCTCGGGCGCCTCGACCATGCGGCTAAGGCCGTCAGAGCACAGAAGATACGTGTCTCCGGGCAATGGAGACTCGACGTTGATGTCGACTTCCACCGTCTTGTCGATGCCCACGGCGCGACTGAGCAAGGCAGACGTCTTGCCTTGGATCCCGGCATTGCCCAGCGTGTGGTCCCTGGTCAGCTGGGTGAGTTTGCCGGCACGCAAGCGATAACACCGGCTGTCGCCCACATGAGCAATGCACACGAATTGGTTGTTGGGAGAAAAGTAGGCGCAGACAACCGTCGTGCCCATGCCCGTGTACGCGCCGTTGGCCTGCGCTTCGCGGTAAATGCGCTCGTTGGCCATAGAGATGGCGCCGCGGAGCCGGGATGCCCGGCGGGGCACGGCCGGCGACCGCGCCGGCCCGAAATTCGAGGTGCGGAACGACTCGGCAATGGCGTCGACGCAAAGCTGACTCGCGACTTCGCCCGCGGCATGCCGGCCCATGCCGTCGGCAATCACGAAAAGGTGGTGGTCCTCCAAAATGGCGTACGCGTCCTCGTTGTGCGCTCGTTTCAACCCCGGATCGGTCCGGGCCACGGCGGTCACCAAGATGAGCGGAAAGGGGCCGGTCGGCGCATCGTCCTCGTCATCGACAGAAATATGAACGCCCAGCGAGCTCTGCGAACCAGAGGCATCGTCCTGATGCAACTTCGGCAGCGGAGCCGGCTCTCGCTTCGCCTCCGGCGTCGAAGCAGGCGCAATCAAAGGCTTCGGCGCCCTTACCGGTTGCAAGAGCACAGCGATCACCCACGAGACAAGCCCGAGAACCACGATCGCCGTGACGACGTACAACATGCGAGGGTCGGGCATTCACGCAGTACTTTATGACAATGCCTGGAGAGTCCCAACACGCAAAATTATCCTTGTTCGCATAGCCTGGACCCCTTTTCGCCCATGCCACACCCGTTTCTCCTTTGTTTCTGCCTCTTGATGTGCGCCACCGCCCTTCTCGCGGGATGTTCGACGCACCTAGCGGGCACGAACGACGCTGCGGTCGAATTCACCGTCGACGCCGACCCCGCGCAGCCGCGCCTTGCGCTTCCACAGGTCGTTTCTCGGGTGAAAGCACGCCTCTCCGCGGCGCAGGTCGCGGCCGACGTCGAGGCCACCCGCGACAACCGTGTTCGCGTCGTGCTCGACGAGGACGAAACAGGCGCCGTCGATGCGCTCCTTTCCTGGCGCGGCGGGCTCAGCGTGTACCTTGCCGATGACGCTACCCCACTGACACCCACGGACACGACCCTGCTCGCCGCAATGGGGGCGCCACGAGCGGACGGTGGGGTGGATCGCTATTGGAAAGGCGCCGCCGGCCCGGTGGCGCGCGCGGTCAGCGAAGCAAGTCTTGACGACCAGCACATCGCCTTCGCACAACGACTCACGACCGAGGAATGGCGGACGCGCGTCGCCTTGTTGCCGGCCGTTGTGCATCTTGGCGCCCAGGGCTCGGAGATCACATCCATCGAACGGGCCGATCACGGCCGTTCGTTGGCGCTGCGCTTCGATGCGGCCGGGCGCAGTCGGCTCAACGCCGACCGCGACCTCGATCCGAGCGCGACCGTCGTCATCGCACGAGGTCGCACACTGCTCGCGACGCTTCCATGGGGAGCGGTTCGAACCGAGCCGCTCGTGATTCCGTTCGGCGAGGACATCACGTCCTATGGCCGCGCCCACTACGCAAAGCGCCTCCTCGAGGCGCCTCCCCTTCCCCCGATGCACCGCTCGGCGCGAATGAGGCTTGCCCCCCGGTGGGACGTCGGGATTCTGTGCGCTGTCCTGCCCTTTGCACTGTCGTTCGCTTGGCTTCTCTTCGTGCGGCGCTTCGACCGCGGGCGCCCCGAGCCTCTGGGAATCGTGGCCGCCACATTTGCCCTCGGAGGGCTGTTCGTCGTCCCGGCGGCCGTCGTGGAGCTGGCGCTGTCGGCCGCCACCCCATGGCTCGATCCTGCGGTAACGACGCTTGGCGGACAGTTCCTCGCACTGCCGCTGGCTCTCGCTGTCTTCACGTTGGTGGTGGGCGCGGTCGAAGAAACTGCCAAATGGTTGGGGGCTTGGTCTTTCGCAGCACGCCGGCGCGAGTTCGACGAACCCGTCGACGGCATCGTCTACGGGTGCGCCGCGGCTCTCGGTTTCGCGGCGGTCGAGAACATCAAGTATTTCGCGCTCGGACGCATGTCCGGCGTCGTCATCGCCGTTCGTGCGTTCATGACTGTCCCAGCGCACATGTTTTTCGGCGCCATTTGGGGGTACGCGATGGGCCGCAGGCTCGTGGCTCCTGCGACAAGCGTGGCCGCGTTCCTTGCCCTGGCGGCTCTCGCACACGGCGCGTTCGATGCCATGCTCGCGATCGATGGTATGCGAATCGGCGCAGTATTGCTGGTACTGGTGCTCGCATCGCTGTTCATCGTGCTCCTTCGTCGCGCGCTGCAGCATGGTGTGGTGAGCGCCGCGGGCGGGCGTGCCGACGGCCAAGGCGAACCCCGCACACTCCTTCGCGTCGGTTCCCCTTTCGCGTTTTACGCTTCCGCGTGTGGAATGATTGCATCGGCCATCGCTCTCACCGTGCTCGGCAGCGCCTACGAGCTTTTTCATCACCGCGCGGGTCTCGTGTTCGTCGCGATGGCTACGGCAGCGATGGTCCTCTTCGGTGTTTTCGCCAATCGAACGGCGCAAACAATTCCGCTCGACGTTGTCGTTGACGCCGAGGGGGTCACCTTCGCGGGCGGGCGAACGCCCTGGTCGGCGATCGAGAGCGTGGACGAAGCGACCGAAGCCGATGGCAAGTCGGCGTTCGTGAATGTCTACCTCAAAGACACGGTCTTGCGCCTTGGACCCGCGCGGGAGTCGCGCGCCCAGGAGATCCGGCACGCGATTCTCGGGCGGCTACGCGCCGCTCCCCGTTCGCCCTGACCCCAGCGGGACGCCCGCTCGCCGGGCGACGTTTCGGTGCTCAGAGGCGGCGGGGTCCCGTCGCTGAGCCGCTCCGCTGCGATCGATTGCATCAGGAACCAAAGGGGGCGTTTGCTTTGGCCACGACCCGACAACGAGCACTAGTCGATCGCCACTAGCTCCACTTCAAAGACTAGGGCGGCGTTGGCGGGAATGGTGGGCGGGCTGCCGTTTGCGCCGTAGGCAAGCTCGGGCGGGATACGCAGTTTACGCTTTCCGCCCACCTTCATTCCGGGCACGCCTTGATCCCAGCCCTTGATGACCTGACTCTGCCCGATCGTAAACTTGAACGGTTCGCCCCCATGGTCATACGAGCTGTCAAACTTCAGTCCGCTCAAGAGCGTGCCCGTATATTGGACACGGACAGCGTCGCCGACCTTGGCCTCTCGCCCTTTGCCGACGATGAGGTCTTCGGTCTCGAGCTTGGTCGGTGCGGGCAGAGCGGGCGCCCCCTGCGCGGGCTTGAAATCGCTCTGCGGCTCGTCGACGCGTTTGGAACAAGCCACAGTGGCGACCGACAGGGAAGCGCAAAGAGCGACCCGTGTGACTCGTCTCATCAGAACGACCGCCCAAAGGACAGGCCCGCGGTGCCCGGGCCGAATTGGGGCACTACGCGCCACCCGCCAAGAAGCTGCTCCGATGGCTTCTTGTCGTATTTGTGCGGGTTGTCGCCCGTTAGCAAAAGAATCGTCCCCGTCACGAGCACCGCGCCGCCGACTCCGGCACCGACCCACCCGACCGTTTGCAGCGTTGAAGCGTTGTCCACCTTCGACTGCGCATTCTTCGTTTGTGCTTCGCACGCAGCGATTTGCGGGTCTGTCATTTGCATCGAGGGGTCGCACGAGCCCCCTCCGAAACGCACGTGATCCCTGGCCACTGCATCGCGCGCGACCCGGCTGCTCGAAACCTGATCCCCTTCGAGGACACCCAGGATCACGCCGCCCGCCGCAATCACCGCGCCGACGGCAATCGTCACCCAGCTCCACGCTCGGCGGCTCTCCGCGCTCGAAACGAAGTTCGCTCGCGTGTCGGGCGTCGGTTCGAAGACGACCGATACCGCCGCCGTGCCGCCGACCGGGACGTTGATGTCGCGATCCGCGGGCAGAAACCCGCCGCGCTCGATGTGAATGCGGTGCGGGCCCGCGGGCAAGCGAATCGGTCCGCTCAAGAGGCCAATCTCCTCGTTGTCCGCGCTGACGACCGACTGGGTCTCGCTCGCCTTGACGGCCAGCCAGCCGCCCTCGCGATCGAGAGCCGCCTTGTCGATGTCAGGATTGAGCGTGAGCTCTCCCCGTGCCCCATCTTGGAGCGTAATTTCTCGCGTGACCGGCAAGTATCCGGCCCGGCGAACTTCGACGCTGTGTTTGCCCGGTGCCACGGTCACGCTCGCCTCGAGGGGCGTCTTGCCGACGCGCGTCCCATCGACGAGGACATCGGCCGCGGGGAGCCGGCAGCGCACTTCGATGTGGCCGAGAAGCCCCTCAATCGCGACGAGCTCCAGGCGCGCCTGAACGCGCTGTCGTCCGGCCACCAGGATTTCCTGCCGCGCGGGCGCATAGCCGGGAGAGATGACGCCGATGACGTGAGGTCCCCCGGAGACATCGAGGGCGGAAGGGAGCGGCAGCTTTGCCACCTCGACGTTGTCGACCTCCACAGTGCCGTCTTTCACGTTCGTGGTGACCTCCACCTGGCCAATCTTCTCGCGCTGCTCGGCGAGAACTTGCTTCGCGCGGTCGACATTCTCGGGCTTGAGCGACTTTGCGCTCGCGAGAGCCTTGTCGAGGGCACGCGCCGAGTCGACCGGGCGATTCATCGCCGCATAGACCAGCCCCACGTTGTAGAGGACGGTGGGCGCCGGAACGAGCGCGTACGCGCGGAGAAATTCCGCCAGCCCGCCCGAGAGGTCGCCGGCATCGACGAGATGGATCCCCCGATCGAAACGTTCGGCGGCCTCCGCGCGGCTCGCGTCGAGCGCATCCGCTTGCGCCGTTGGAGCCACGGATAGGAGTACGAGCAGCGAGAACGCGGCAGCCAGCGCGCGAGGCGTTCGATAGAGGGCGGTTCGCTCAAACATAAGGGCCAAAGTTATTGGATTGTGCGCAAGGGTGGAACCGCGATCTTGCCCTAGCCCGATAGGGATGCCGTCCTAGCGGTTTCTCCCCCTCGGCGGTGCCACCAGCGTGCCGGACTAACGAAACGGGTTGTCGTGCGATAGGCCCAGGTTCCTGGCGTTCGAGCGGGAGCTTGGAGCGGGCGACGCCGCGGCTGCCTTGACGGATGGCGGCGGCTCCACCGACGACAGGGGCGGCGGCAAGTCGGCGGTTTCCGCGAAGGTCACTGCCGGCGGCGGCAATGCGACAACTTCGGTGACGGGAGGCGCCAACTGGCCGGGCGAAGCTCCGGCGCCGGAAGGTTTGGACCGCACCAGCCGTACGGTCGCGGCCAGCACAATGCTGATGGTCACGGCGCCCACGGCCAGCGGCACAAGCACCAGGTTTCTGCGCCTGGGAACCCCGGCCGGCGGATTGCGCGACGAGACCATCGGGGCATCGGAGCGTGTCAGCGCGGCTCGGGCGATCTCCGCGCCGCGCGTGCGAAGGGCGTCCGGCCGAAAGGGAGCCAATGCATCGACCAAGGCACGGGCACTCGGCATGCGCTCGGTGCGCGAGGTGGCGAGAGCGATGCGCACGATGTCCGAGAGGCCGGGCGGCAAATCCGGCCTCAGCGTCTCGATGGGCGTGGGAGTCCCGGTCAACATCCGCGCGGTGAGGGCATGGATGTTCGGCGCGTCGAAGGGCAACAAGCCCGTCAGGCATTGAAAGAGCACGACACCCAGCGCGAAGACATCGGTCCGTGGGTCGACGTCCGGCATCCCCATGATCTGCTCAGGAGACATGTACGCGGGGCTCCCGTAGAGCATCCCGGCCTTCGTCCGCCGCGTCTGGCCGGCGGACATGTTCGAGAACTTGGAGACCCCAAAGTCGAGGATCTTCACGAAAGGGCGCCCGTCACGCATTGTAATGAAAAGGTTATCCGGCCTGATGTCGCGATGGATGATCCCGGCGCGGTGCGCCGCGTGCATCCCCTCCGCCGCCTGCGCGATCAAGTCCGAAGCGCGGGCGGGCCCAATCACGCGCTCGCGGGCGAGGAGCGAGCCGAGCGTCTCGCCCTGAAGGAGCTCCATCACGACGTAGGGCTCCCCGGTGGAAAGCGTTCCCGCGTCGAATGTCTCGACCAGATGCGGGTTGCCCGCGCGCCCGGCAGCGGAGGCCTCGTTGAGAAAGCGGTGCACCAGGTCCGGGATCAGGCGCACCTCAGGGTGCAGAAGCTTGAGCGCCCGCTTGTGGCGCGTCAGCTCGTGGTCGATTGCGTAAACCGCCCCCATCGCCCCCGCGCCAAGGAGCCGCTCGATCCGGAACTTTCGGGCAAGCAGCGTCCCGGGCGGGAGCACGGGCGGGTGGTTCATCGGGCCGAGATGCCTTGGATCGGGTCCCTCATGTCCGCCCACACAATACGACCCAGCTGGACCGGGCGCCAGCGGGCGAGCAGACCTGACCCTACTCCCACTTCAGCCGGAGGTATTTGCAGCGGGAGGTATTGCTACTTCAGCGGAATCGCGGGAAGACGCTTGAGCGTCTTGCCTGCGGGGTCGACAAGAATGCCCACGGATTCCAGAGCG
>WNFJ01475561.1_pt5 | contig 11344 bp, 10 predicted proteins | sample 5400461 | NCBI WGS metagenome assembly WNFJ01 (sample SAMN13153349, study PRJNA577476) | soil metagenome | isolation source: 115 cm saprolite on Douglas fir-dominated hillslope | place: USA:California | collected 2013-09-17 | reverse complement strand
CCGCCGGTCCCGCGATCGGGCCTTTGATAGCGAATCGCCGGACATGCGCCGGCCGTCCACACTCCGGCGCCGGCCTTGTCGACGTAATCGAAAGCAGCCTTTGCCTTGGCGAGACCGGTGGCCGAGCCGCTCACTTCATGCTCGCGCGCCCCCGCGATCGCGTCCCACAGGTACTCGTCGCTCCATGGAACACAATTCGTGGTCGTGGCACACGGCGAAGGAGGGGCGTTCATGGTGCCGGCGAGAGCACCGAGCAGTGCAGGGGCCGTCGTCTCGGCATTGGCCAGCCAGTCGAGATAGAGCGCGTAGGTCATCGAATCGTTGCCCCAGTCGTGGTTTGTGCCTGCGCCGCCAGGCAAGGCCCTCCACTTGCCGTTCGTGTAATAGGTGCTCATCATGCTGGTCAGCGCCCGTTTGGCGTAGTCGGCGTACGTCGTCCCGGTCGGCGCCGCGCGGTCGCTCGCCTCCGCGCCGTCGCCCGGCGTGCCCGACCCGTCTCCACCGTCCAACCCAGCGACTGTCGCGTCCGCGCCGTCCTCCACGGGGACCGACGCGACCGCGCCGTCCCCCACGGGGACCGACGCGTCTGCGCCCTCGCTCGGAACAGTCGGCCCGTCGCCGCCGTCGCTCAGGGTGACGGCAGCCTGTCCGCTATCGTCCGCTGTTGCCGACGCGTCGCCGCCGCCCGGCGTGTGTGGCCCGCCTGCGTTGCCTCCTTGGTCCGCACACGAGAGGCCCGACACCAACGCAATTGTGACAAAGCAGCTCTCGATACGGCGCTTCGTGACGGGCCTCCCTTCGGCTCTCGAGCCTCTCCATTCTACCTCGGACTTCGCTACTGGACGATGTTGCCCACGATCTTGCCGTCGCGAAGTTGCACTTGGCGATGGGTGCGCGCGGCGAAACTGAGCTCGTGCGTCACCATCACGACGGCGATGTTCTCTTTTTCCGCCAGCTGGCGAAAGATCTCGACGACGGTCTCTCCCATTTTTGAATCGAGATTGCCCGTTGGCTCGTCGGCGAGGACGAGACGCGGTCGTCCTGCGATCGCTCGCGCAATGGCTACGCGCTGCTGCTGACCGCCGGAGAGTTGATTCGGCCGCCGCTCGGCAAGATCGGCGAGCTCCAGCTGGGCAAGGACCTCGCGCCCGCGCTGGTCGATGCGTTCGCGCGAGACCCCACGACGGCGCCACAACGGGACGACGACGTTCTCGAGGACCGACAGCTCGGGCATGAGGAAATGAAACTGGAACACGAAGCCCAGGCTCTTGCCGCGAAGGTCCGCGCGTTCGTCATCGTCGAGCTCGGAGACGTCCGCCCCGTCGAGGAGCACGCGTCCTTCGGTCGGGCGATCGAGAACACCCAGAAGATAGAGCAACGTTGATTTCCCCGACCCGCTTGGACCGGTAAGCGCTACGTACTCGCCTTGGTTCACTGTGAGGTCGATGTGATCCAACACACGATTCTTCACCTCGGCTCCTAGGTCGCGAACGAGACCTTCGGCGCGCAGGAGCGGCCGTGTTGTCATGTTGCTCATGCCACCATCCCGCGAAGGACGTCGACGGGCTCGACGCGCGCGCCGCGAAGCGCGGGGAGCACGCTCGCAAGAAGCCCGACGATGAGGGCAAACGCCAAACCGTAGAAATACATCTTCGGATCGTCGGCGACGAGGATGTGGTCCGAGCGCCCGAGGGGTGTCGATGCCTTGACCTCGATCGTGGAAACGGCGGAGAGAATGAAATGCCCGGCCGTGCTCCCCAGAACGCCGCCCAATGCGGCGACGACGGCACCCTGCAAGAGAAACATGCGCAGAATGTCGTCGCGCTTGAATCCGGTCGCTCGAAGAAGCGCGACGTCTCGTGTCTTCTGGAGCACGATCATGATCTGAATCGCCAGAATGCCGAATCCGCCCACCACCAGAATCGATCCGATGATGAACGCGGTGATGATGTCTTGAACGGTGAAAAGGCCGATCAGATTGGCGTTCACTTTCTGCCAGCTCTCGACTTCGACCCCGAAGAGGCGCTCCATCCGTTCGGCGTAGAGCTGAGCGGTCTCGGGGTCGGCGAGGCGAACTTCGATGCGGCTCACGATGTCAGAACGCGAGAGAACGGTCTGCCCCATTTTCAATGGAACGAACGCGCGACCATCGTCAATCGCTTGCACCGAGAAGCTGAAGGTTCCCATGACTTTCCCAGGCAGCCGGACGCTGCGGGGCCCGACGAGCGTGACCGCGTCGCCTATCTTCACCCCGAGCTTCTCGGCCGCTCCAACGCCGAGGAGAACGCCATCGCGTGACTGAGCGAACTCGGGCCACGAGCCGGTGAGCATGTACTCTCGGATCTCCGTGACTTGGTCCTGATGCACCGGATCGATTCCACGAATCTCGCACGGCAGCTCCGTGCCCGCGTACGTGAGAAGCGCCGAGCCGCTCACCGACGGCGCAGCCGCTTTCACGCCGTCGAGGCTGGTCACGGCGTGCAAGATCTCGACGGGCCGCTCGATGCGCGTACGGCGCTCCTCTTGGGTCTGGTGCGCGACACGCGCCGCAACGAATTCCTCGTAGAAGCGCGCCAAGAGCGGTGGCACCGTCGAAATCTTCTTGTCCGTGATTGCCACTTGAGGCGTCACGCGGACGATTGTCTGGAGAAACTTGTAGCGAAACCCGAGCTGAATGCCGCGCATCGACACGAGCGTCATCACGCCAAGCATGACGGCTACGATTGCGATGACGCTCAGAAGGCGTCGCTCCCAGAGCATGCGCAACGCGAGGAAGACAACGACTCGCATCAGCGCGATGCCGTCCCATCGGCGGCCGGAGAGGCGAACACGTCCGCGTTTTGTATGGTTGCGCGAACGCGCGTCTTGTCGTGGGCGAGGAGTTGGGTGCCGCCGATCGCGACGACGTCTCCTTGCTCGAGACCCGAGACGATTTCCGCGCGCAGTAAATCGTGGATCCCTACGGTCACCTTTCGCCGCTCCGCGCGACCGTCAGCGATTCGCCAAACCTGACTGTCTTTGATCGCGTCAGCCGGTGCGAGCAGCACCCCTTCGCGTTCCGCCACCAAAATATTCACCTCGGCCGTCATGCCGCTGCGAAGGCCGGCGGGAGGATCGTCGAGCCGCACTTTTGCGAGGTAGCTCTTCGTCTCGCGATCGGCATCGGGAAGCACCATCACGACGTGACCCGCAAACGAGCGCTTCGGAAAGGCATCGAGACTTGCCGCAACCCGCGATGCTGCCTGACCGGCCGCGCCGTCGTAGACACGGGCAACATCGGCCTCGTCGATGCGGACTTCGAGCAAGAGACTCTTCACGTCGCCGAGCTTGAACAGCGCTTGGTTGACCGCGACAACTTCGCCCGGCTCGACGTAGCGTGCGAGAACGATGCCGTCCTGCGGCGCTCGCACGTCGGTGTCCCAGACACGCGTTGCGAGGCCGCTCGCGACCGCCTGCGCGCGATTCGCGCTCGCTTCGAGATCGATCTTCTGGGCCGTCAAGTCCGCTCGGAGCGCTGCCTGCTGAGCGACGAGCTCCGTCACGTGATCGCGCGCTCGATCCTCTTCCGCGCTCGCCAGCGATCCCGATAGAACGAGCGACTGCACCCGCGCGAGGTCCCGCTTGGCCGCGGCGAGCTGCGCGTCGAGTGCGGCGATCTTGGCGCTCGTCGCTGCGAGGTGCGGGGCGTTTTGGCCAGCCTGCGCCGACGCAGCGGACGCCTCGACCTGGCCACGCCGCAGCTCGAACGCCGCCATGGGATTGTCGACGCGCGCGAGCAGATCACCCGTTCGAATCGCGTCTCCTTCACGCGCTTGTAGATCGGCTACAGGGCCACCGATCTTGGCTTTCACGAGCACACGGCGCTCGGCCTCGACCGTTCCGGTTGCGTAGATTGCATCGACGGCTCTGCCGCGCACGACAGGCATTGCGCTGACCTCCACGGGGCGCATCCACCGCACACCGATGAGCCCGGCCATGCTCACAACGACCAAAGCACCCACGATCCAACGAAGGCGTCGCCGCTTCCTCATGGTCTATTGATCTGGTCTTTTTGAATGGTATAGTCAAGCAAAACAGACCATGCTGGTCTACACGTAAGTGCGCGTTAATAATGCCAAGGCCTAGGTTCCAGAGAGCACCGATTGAGAAGCGAGATGCCGTGCTCGACGCTGCGGCAAAAGAGTTCGCGCGGCATGGCTACGATGACGCGTCGATCAACCGCATCTTGCTCGCAGCGGGCTTCAGCAAGGGCTCCTTCTACTACTACTTCGACGACAAGCTCGATCTGGCCGCAGCCGTTCTCGAACGCGAGTCGACGCGATTCCTCGAGATCTGGTCGGAGCTTCGTTCCCCGAACTCCAAAGACGAGTTCTGGGCCGAGCTAGGCAAGCTGGTGGATCGCAGCACCGCGCAAATGCACAAGTCGCCCACGAGTGACGCGCTCATGCGATTGGGAAGCGCGATGGCTCGTCATCCGGAGCTTTTGGCGCGCTTGTCGGGCCCATTCGTCGAGGAGGCCACGGAGAAGCTCGCCACCTTCTGGAGGCGCGGGCAAGAGGTGGGCGCCGTGCGTACCGATCTGTCGATCAGTACGGTGATCGCGATCCTGCAAGAGATCAAGATTGCCCTCGTCCGATTGCTCTTGCCGCACGATCGCGTACCCACCCCCGAGGAATTCGAACGGTACGTCCTCGTTCACTTCGATCTCATCCGGCGAGTGTCGGAAGAGCGATGACAGCGCCTGCATTTGCGGGGCTGTGCTGATAACCTGCGTGCCATGGCGAGCTGGCTTGCGAGCGATACGTCGGTCGCCGCAGCACGAGTTCAGATCGACCTGCTCCGACAGGCAGGTCCCGCGCGGCGCGGCGCGATGACTCGTTCGCTAAGCCGTACCGTCATCGATCTTTCGCGTCGCGCACTACGCGAGCGAATGCCCCATGCGACGGAAAGAGAGACGCTTCTTCGATGGATCGCACTTGAATATGGCAGCGATCTGTCGGGGCGCGTGGCAGCGTATCTCCGAGAACGCAATCGATGACCAACGACGTCGTCGCGGCACTCGAGCCGGTCGTCGACGCCCTCGTGGAACTTGGCNNNCGGAGTGCCTCGCTCGACGCTCGACGTCGGCGTTGCGGCCGAGTTACATCAAAAGCACGTCGCACCCTTCGTGGCCCGTCTTTCGTCTGCGTACTACGTCGATGCCGACATGATCGAAGACGCGATCCGGCGACAGGCCTCATTCAATGTGATTCACCTCGCGACCATGCTGAAGGTCGATGTCTTCGTTCGCAAAGCTCGCCCGTTCGAGGAGGAGTCGTTTCGCCGCGTGACCCGGCGACCCCTCGACGAGGCGCCGGGGGCGCGCGTGTTCGACATCACCACGGCCGAGGATATCGTTTTGCACAAGCTCGAGTGGTTTCGAATCGGCGCTGAGGTGTCGGAAAGACAGTGGAAGGACGTCCTCGGCGTGATCGCCGTGCAGTCGGGCGCGCTTGACGTGGAGTACCTTCGTAAGTGGGCTGGCGAGCTCGGTGTGCGGGAGCTGCTCGAGCGTGCGTTCGTCGAGGCTGCGCAGGGATAAGCGCTGACACGGGCGCAAGGGGACTGATGAAGCTGCACGCCGGACAGCTCCGCCTGACCGCAAGCGACGTAGCGACGTTCTCCGCGTGCGGGCACGCAACCGGCCTTGACGTTGCGGTCGCCACAGGCCAGCGCTCCCGCCCGCCGTTTTACCCCGACGCCACAGCTCAGCTCCTGCGCGAGCGCGGTCTGGCCCACGAGGCGGCGTATCTCGCCAAACTGCGCGAGACCCGCACCGTCGAGGCCGTGCCCGAGCACTCTTCCGATGCCGCGCAGCGAACAATGGAGGCCATGCAGCGTGGGGCCGACGTCATCTACCAGGGCACGCTGCAGACGGGCCGATGGCTCGGACGGCCCGACTTCCTCATGCGTGTGCCGCATCCGCACGGCACATGGGGATGGTCGTACGAGCCTGTGGATGCGAAGCTCGCCCTGACCGCGAAGGCACACGGGCTGCTGCAGCTTTGCTTCTACGCCGAGCTCCTCGCTGTCCCTCAAGGCGTACGCCCCGAGCGCATGACGCTCGTGCTGGGCGATATGCAAGAGGAGACCTTCGCGACCGGGCGCTATGAGGCCTACTTCCGGTGGGTCCGCCAACGCCTGGAGCAGGCGATCGATTCGCCGCTTGTGACGTACCCGGAGCCCGTGGACCATTGCGATGTCTGCGACTGGTTCCGCGACTGTGACGCGCGACGTCGGGCGGACGACCATCTCTCCTTGGTCGCCGGCATCTCCCGCAGCCAGAGGCGAGCACTCGATCTCGTGGCCGTGCGCAAGCTGCGGGAACTGGCGACGCTCCCGCGCAACGTGCGTGTCGAAGGCATCGGCAGTCCGGCTCTCGCACGAGTTCGCGGACAGGCACGGGTTCAAGTGCAGGGGCAGGACGCGGGCGAGGTGGTCTACGAGCTGATCCTGGACGTCGAAGACGGTTATGGATTATCGCGCCTACCGGAGCCCTCCCCGGGAGATCTCTTCGTCGACCTCGAGGGCGACTCGTACCCAGCTGCCGCACTGGATGGGGACCAATTCCCCCCCCTCGGGGAGGGCATCCACTACCTCTTCGGGATCGCCGAGCGCCCCACCCATGCGGCCGGCGAGCCGCGGTACATAGGGCTTTGGGCACTCCGGCCCGGAAGCGAGCGCGTCGCGTTCGAGCGACTCATCCAGATCATTCAGGACCGCCGGGGGAAGCACCCGGACATGCACGTCTACCACTACGCTGCCTACGAGCCAACGGCGTTCAAGCGACTCGCAGGACGATACGCGACGCGCGTCGACGCGCTCGACGAGCTGTTGCGCGCAAAGGTGTTCGTCGACCTCTACGCCGTCGTGAGGCAGGGCGTGCGAGCATCGGTCGAGAGCTACTCGATCAAGCGCCTGGAGCCGCTCTACCAGTTCGACCGGGAGGTGCCTTTGCCCGTCGCCAACCGCAGCCTTGCTGCATTTGCGGCATGGCTCGAGCGCCGAGGCACGCCCGACCTGCCCCTGGAGCTGCGCGCAGCCGTAGAGGGCTACAATCGCGACGACTGCCTTTCGGCGCTGCGGCTGCACTCATGGCTCGAGGAGAGGCGCGGAGATCTGGAGACGCTACGAGGCTCCCCGTTGCCTCGACCCCTGCCCGTATCCGGCGAAGCGAGCAAAGACGTCGCCGAGAAGACCGCACGCGTCCGCGAACTGATGGACGGGCTTCTCGCCGGAGTCTCCGACGAGGCGGAGCTTCGAGACGAAGCTCAGACCGCGCGGTACGTGCTCGCCCATTTGCTCGAGTGGCACCGGCGAGAGGACAAGTCAACGCACTGGGAGTACTACCGCCTCTGCGAGCTACCCGACCAAGAGCTGGTGGAGGACAGGTCGGCGATCGGCGGCCTCACCTACGAGGGCGTGGTCGAAAAGGTGGCTAAGTCGTTCGTCCACCGGTATCGGTTTCCGCCACAGGATCAGGCCATCGATCGGGCCAAAGAAGTTCACGATCCGAAGACGGAGAAGCCGGCCGGCACGCTCGTGCGTGTCGATGAGAGCGAAGGGATCCTAGAGCTGAAGCGCGGCGTGAAGTCGGACGTGCCCCATCCGACTGCCATCATCCCGTACGGGATCGTCGGCACGCCGGAGCAGCGCGATAGCCTTCTTCGGATCGGCAAGCACCTTCGCGATCGCGGGGCCGTCTCGACAGCTCCTTTCGCGGCCGCCATGGAGCTCCTTCACCGCGCCCCGCCACGCGGAGGCGCCGGCTCGAGCGACGAGGAGACGGCAATCGAGCGTGCGCTCGCCGTGAAAGGCTCCGTGCTTGCCGTTCAGGGTCCGCCGGGAACGGGCAAGACGTATTTGGGAGCGAAAATGATCGTCGCCCTTCTCAACGCGGGCAAGCGAGTGGGGATCACCGCGAACAGCCACCGCGTCATTACGAAGCTGCTCAACGACGCGTGCGCGGCAGCACGCAGGGCGAACGCCTCGCTGCGGGCCATCCAAAAGAAGGGCAGTGATCACGAGGCGTGCTCGATTGATCCGCTCGTGACGGTCACTGACGACAATGGTGCCGTCGCCAAAGCCCTCGGAGACGGCACGGCCAACGTCGCCGCCGGGACCTCTTGGATGTGGGCACGTGAAGACATGGCCGGCACGGTCGACGTGCTCTTCGTTGACGAGGCCGGACAGATGTCACTGGCCAACGTGCTTGGCTCGGCACCCGCGTCCGAGGGCTTGGTCCTGCTCGGCGATCCGCAGCAACTCGATCAGCCCATGAAAGGCGTGCATCCGCCCGGAGTCGCCGTATCCGCGCTCGGACACATTCTCGGAGACGCCACGACGATGAGCCCGGAGCGCGGACTGTTTCTCGAGCAGACGTGGCGCATGCACACCGATGTGTGCGCGTTCATCTCGGAGACTTTTTACGAGGGCCGGCTTCGGTCGCGACCGGATCTGTCGCGGATGCGACTCGACGGGCCCGCGTCGCTTTCGGGGACGGGCCTCCGCTTCATGCCCGTGGGCCACCGCGGAAACCGCAGCGAATCGGTGGAGGAGGCCGAGGCGATTGCGAGCCTCGTGGATCGCTTGGTCGGCGGAGCCTCGACATGGACCGACCGTCACGGGGAAAGCCACGCTCTGCGTCGCGAGGATGTCTTGGTCGTCGCGCCGTACAACGCGCACGTCGCCCTTCTGCGCAAACACGTTCCAGGAGCCGTTATCGGAACCGTGGACAAGTTCCAAGGGCAGCAGGCCCCGGTCGTCATCTACTCGATGGCCACATCGTCGCCCGAGGACGCGCCGCGCGGCCCGGAGTTTCTCTACAGCGGACACCGCCTTAACGTGGCCATCTCGCGCGCTCGATGCACCGCGTTTCTCGTGGCCAATCCGGATTTGTTCGAGAAGCGGTGCAAAACGGAGCGCGAGATGGTTCTCGTGAACGCGTTCTGCCGGTACCTCGAGGTCGCCGCGGTCTGCCGTCTGTGAGGGGCCCGCTCGCGCTCAGTCGAGAAGCCACACGTCGAGCCGCGCGATCTTCTTCGGGTCGGCGATGAACTGCACTTCGACGATGCGCCCTTGCTCGACCTTGAAGGCCCAGATCGCGCGCGGGTGGCCACCGGGCGCCCACGCGGCGCCAGGCGTGCCGTCGATGAGCGCGGGCCGCGCGGCCTGAGCGCTGCCGAGGAAGACGCGAGCAACGTCGGCGGCGCCGCGCAGTTCGCGGACGAGACGCGGCGCGCCCTTTGCTTCGTTCGCGGCTGCGGCTTTCACGGCAACGGCGTCGACGCGCAGGACGACATCGGGATCGAGCACGGCGAGCACCGCCTCGAGATTGCCGTCGCGCGAAGCGGCCATGAAGGCTTGGGCGACTTCGCGCTGGGACGGGAGCTCTTTCTCCCTCTCTCCGGCCCCCTGCACGCGCTTTCGCGCGCGGCTCGCGAGTTGGCGCGTCGCGACCTCCGACCGCCCCACGATGGCGCCGATATCCTCGAACGACAGCGCAAAGAGATCATGCAGCACGAAGGCGACTCGTTCGGGCGGGCTCAGCGTGTCGAGCACGATCATCATGGCAGAGCCCACGGCGTCGGCGAGCAGGAGCTCGCGCTCCGGATCGGTCGGCTCGGGCGCCGCCCGCGTCTTCCGCGCCCGGAGCATGTCGAGGCACACGTGCGTGATCACCGTGGTGAGCCAGCCACCGAGGTTGTCCACCGCGCCGGTATCGGCCCGCGTGATCCGCAGCCACGTCTCCTGCAGGGCGTCCTCGGTTTCGCTCGTCGAGCCCAGCATGCGGTACGCGACCGCACGCAGGCGGGGCCGGTTCTCCTCGAATCGCGCGCTCAGGGATGCATCGGTCACGTTCGGCTCCTGTCGTTCGTCATGGAGATGACGAACCAGGGGCCCCCATTGTGACACGCATTCGAAGGAGCCCACTCATGAGCACGGTGAAGAACCCGCCGGCCGGTCTATGAAGACGAACGGAGCCCGCGCGGCGCGACCGCGGTCACGTTCCCCCCTGCTAAAACGTCAGTGGGTAAACGGAACCGCCGCCGGCCGCGAACCAAGTGCCGGCGGGGGTCGTCGTTCATAGGAGCATGCAAATGAAGATCAAGATAATGACCGTCTACGTCGACGATCAGGCGAATGCGCTGCGGTTCTACAGCGAAGTCCTGGGCTTCAAGAAGAAGGCGGATTTTTCAAACGGGGGCTATCGCTGGCTGACCGTCGTGTCGCCCGAAGCGCCCGATGGCGCGGAGCTGCAGCTCGAAGCGAACACCAACCCGGCGGCTCGGACCTTCCAGCAAGCGAGGTTTCAGCAGGGCCAGCCGGCGGCGATGTTCTTCGTCAACGACGTGCAGTCCGAATACGACCGCCTCAAGAGCCTTGGAGTGAAGTTCACCATGCCGCCCAGCAAGGTGACGGGCTCAGCCATCGCCATGCTGGACGACACCTGCGGCAATCTCATCCAGATTGCAGCCCTCGATCGCCAGCAGAGCTGACACCGGGGTTAATTCGGAAAGGAGCGTCGACATGAAGCAGAAGATGATTGGGTACTGGATCTGCACCGTCGTCATCGCCCTGTGCATCGGATCGGGCGGCGCCGCACAAGTCTTACGCGTGCCGCAGAACGTCGAAGGGCTGACTGCCCTCGGCTACCCGCTGCACTTCATTGTCTTGCTCGGCGTTTGGAAGGTGCTCGGAGCGCTGACACTGCTTGCGCCCGGCCTGAAGCTCGTGAAGGAGTGGGCCTACGCCGGCATCTTCATCGATCTCTCCGGCGCGGTCGTGGCTTCCGCAGCCAACGCGGGGGCCGCGTTCCACGTCATCGCGCCCATCGCACTCATCGGCATCCTCGCCGCGTCTTGGGCGCTGCGCCCGGAGAGCCGGCGATTGCCCGACGCGAAAGAAAGGGCGGCCCCACCGAACCCGCCGTCTGGGGCGCCTTTGCTCGGCGTCACCGCTCGACGCGGCACGGCCCAAGAGGGGCCGGCCGGCGCGACCTGACAGCCATGAATCGAGGAACGTCTTCCTACGCTCTTCACGCGCGGCTCCGAAGAGGACCTGCGGCGCTTAGGAACGTCGATCCGATCGTCGCCATTGCGCCTTTGGTGTTCGCTTAAGGACTGAAGGCGCTCGAAGACGAAGCGATCGCGCTCGAGATCGGGCTCTTGCGAGGCGATCGAGAGCCTAAGCGGATCGCTCACGGGCACTAGGTACGCGACGATGAACACTCGTCGTCGGCGAATGAACCTTCGAACCGCGCAAAGGAACCTTTGCCGGTCGCAGATCGACCAAAGCGCTTCCT
>WNFJ01228934.1_pt1 | contig 11345 bp, 16 predicted proteins | sample 5400461 | NCBI WGS metagenome assembly WNFJ01 (sample SAMN13153349, study PRJNA577476) | soil metagenome | isolation source: 115 cm saprolite on Douglas fir-dominated hillslope | place: USA:California | collected 2013-09-17 | reverse complement strand
CGGGTTGGATTGTTGATCGAGCTCTGGAAGGAAAACCGCGTCGATTGCCGGAATATCGGCATGCACCGGCACGTGATACTCGGCGAGATCATGATTGACATAGTAACCGAAGCGGGGATCGAGGGTCATCGCTTCATGCAGCGCGGCGCCCACGCCGAATACCATTCCGCCGATCGCCTGCGAGCGGGCCGTCTTGGCATTGAGGACGCGGCCGGCGGTGAATACGCCCAGCATGCGCCGCAACCGCAACTCACCGGTATCGGCGTCGACGCCGACTTCTGCAAAATGCGCACCGTAGGATTGCTGCGAGAATTCCTTGTTGTTGCGGCCGGGCACGATCTCGCCGTCGGCATCTACCCCGCTGCCGACAAGATCAGCCAGCCTTATCGAACGTTCGCCCGACGCGATGCTGCCATCGGCAAAGCGTGCGGTCTTTACATCCATGCCGGCCTTTTGGGCGAGCTTCGCACGTAAGCTCTCGCACGCCTCGAACAGGGCCGAGCCGGCACTGCCGGCGCCCCACGATCCGCCCGAGCCGGCGGCCTCCGGAAAGTTGGTATCGCCGAGTTCGACCCGGATGCGATCGGCCGGCAGGCCGAGCATCTCGGCTGCGATCTGCGACAGAATGGTATAAGTCCCGGTGCCAATGTCGGTCATCGCCATTCGCACGGTCGCAGTGCCGTCGGGGTTTAATCGGACATTGGCGCTCGAGCGCCGAAGCGGGTTGCCGCGCGTCGCCGCAGCCATGCCCATTCCGACCAGCCATCGTCCGTCACGAACCTGTCCCGACTTCGCATTGCGCTTGTCCCAGCCGAACCGGCGCGCACCTTCCTGCATGCAGGCGACCAGATGCCGGCTGGAATAGGGGATATGCTGTTCAGGATCCTCGCTTGGCTCGTTGCGTATGCGCAGTTCGATCGGGTCGAGATTGAGCTTTTCGGCCAGTTCGTCCATCGCGCATTCGAGCGCCATCAGGCCGACGGATTCACCGGGCGCGCGCATCGACGAGGCCACGGGAATATCCAGCGGCGCCAGACGATGTCGCGTTAGGCGGTTCGGTCCGGCGTAAAGCGTTCGGGTCTGCAGCGCCGCGCCCTCGTAAGTTTGCTCGCTGGGTAGATTGCCGGAGAATACATCGTGGCCGATGGCAAGGATCCGACCGTTCCGGTCCGTACCGAACCGGACGCGCTGGATGGTATCCGAGCGGTGTGTCGTGACATGAAAGATCTGCTGCCGTGTCAATGCGGCTTTCACCGGCCGCTGGAGCTGGCGCGACGCGATCGCCGCCAGAATGGCGTCGGCATTGACCCAGAGCTTGCCGCCGAAACCGCCGCCGACGAAGGGGCTGATCAGGCGGACATTCTCAACCGGAATTTTCAGGGTTGTCGCGATGACCTTTTGTCCCTGATTGAGCATCTGGTTGGCGGTATGGAGGATCAATTTGTCGCCGTCCCACGTCGCCAACGTCGCGTGGGGCTCCATCATGGCGTGGCTCTGCAAAGGCGTGGTGTAGGTCACGTCAACCTGGACGGGCGCGCTGGCGAACGCGCTCGCGAAATCACCCACCGCACTGTCCGCCGCCGGAGCATCTTCCGGGTGTGGAACGCGAGCCTGATCGAGGTTGTGGCGAAGCACGTATTGTCCGCTCGACCGATCGTACTTCACCTCCACCAGGTAGGCGGCGGCCCTGGCCTGTTCAAAACTTTCAGCGACTACGAACGCAACCGGCTGGCCGTACCGTGTCACGTGCGGGCCGGTCAGCACCGGATGAGCCTCGCGGTGATTCCCGGCGCCTTGTGTGGGTGCGTTACGGTGGGTGAGGACGAGGACGACGCCCGGCGCTTTCTCCGCCGCGCGCGTATCGATCGATCTCATCGATCCCTTTCCGATCGAGGCTTCGACCACGAAGCCGTACAACGCGCTCTGCTGCTGTACTTCATACGCATAGACCGCACCGCCGGTGACTTTCAGCGGCCCGTCGAGGCGGTCGAGCGGCTTGCCAACCACGCCCTCTGCGTCAAGAGCGTTCGAGCCAACCGGCGAGTTCATTTCCATGGATCGGCTCCCTCAGGTCCGGGTAATTTCTGCCAGCACGCTGTGCAGGGTTCGCCGCGTCAGCGGAATCTTGAAATCATTGCCGCCAAAACCGCGGGCTCCGTCGAGGACTGCATTAGTGGCTGCGTTAAAGGCAGTTGGGTTAGCGGAGGCGTTGGCCAGTTTTTCCTCGGCCTGCGGGACACGCCATGGCTTGTGCGCAAGACCACCGAACGCGAGCCGCGCCGAACGAATTCGTCCGCGCGCCGAATCGACGATCGCGGCGACCGAAACCAGCGCAAAGGCGTAGGAGGCGCGGTCACGGACTTTGCGGTAGATCTGCACACCCGGGGGCGGCGGAGGCAGTGTGACCGCCGTGATGATTTCACCTGACTTGAGAGACGTCTCGATCTCGGGAGTCTTACCGGGCAGACGATGAAAATCCGCGATCGGAATGACGCGGGCCTCGCCTTCGCGATTGACCGTCTCTACTTTGGCGTCTAGCGCCCGCATCGCCACCGCCATGTCGGACGGATGCGTGGCGATACATTGATCGCTGGCGCCGAGGATAGCATGAATGCGGTTGAAGCCGGCAAGAGCTGCGCAGCCCGAACCGGGACTGCGCTTGTTGCAGGGTTTTGTCACGTCATAAAAATAGTAACAGCGCGTTCGCTGCAGCAGGTTGCCGCCGGTGGTGGCCTTGTTGCGCAGTTGCGCGCTCGCGCCCGCAAGCAGGGCGCGGCTCAAGACGGCATAGTGCTGCCGCACGCGGGAATCGGCTGCGAGGTCGCTGTTTCGAACCAGCGCGCCGACCCGCAGGCCGCCATCCGGTGTCTCCTCGATTTTGTCGAGCGGCAGCGCATTGATATCGACGAGCGCCGATGGCGTCTCCACCTGCAACTTCATCAGGTCGAGCAGGTTGGTACCGCCGGCAATGATTTTTGCGCCGGGCTTCACGGCAGCGGCCGCAGCCTGCGCAGCCGATTCGGCGCGTTGATAGACGAAGGCCTTCATGTCGGCATTGCCGCAGCTTGCTTGATGGCCGCCACGATGTTCGGATAGGCCGCGCACCGGCAGATATTGCCACTCATCCGTTCACGGATTTCCGCTTCGGTCAGCTGAGGCTGCGGCTGTGCCAGATCAGCCGTGACGTAGCTCGGCATGCCCCTCTGGCTCTCGGCCAGCATGCCGATGGCGGAACATATCTGTCCGGACGTGCAGTAGCCGCACTGAAAACCATCATGTTCGACAAAGGCCGCCTGCAACGGATGCAGCTTGTCGCCGTCGGCCAGCCCTTCGATCGTGGTGACGGATTGCCCGTCATGCATCACCGCCAGGGTCAGGCAGGAATTGATGCGGCGTCCTTCGATCAGCACCGTGCACGCGCCGCATTGACCGTGATCGCACCCTTTCTTCGAACCCGTCAGTGCGAGATGCTCGCGCAGCGCGTCCAACAAGGTCGTACGGGGATCCAGCGTCAGCGGATGAGAGTGGCCGTTGATCCGAAGCTCGACCTTTAGAGGCAAGGGCGGTTCCTCGTCATCGAGCGGACCGGCAGCAAGAGCTGCACGCGGGAGCGTGGTCAGGAGTAGCGCGGTGGTCCCGGTCTCGATCACCGTGCGGCGGGTAATCTCGATTGCATCGGGCGCTAGGGTGGATTCGTGCTCGTCCATAACGGTTCCATGTTTGAAAGATCGGTGAAGGTGCCTGCAGGAAGACATCTGGCTTACGGCTGGATGTCTTCCTGCTGGGCGGAGGAGACATCCGGCTTACGGCCAGGTGTCGTCCGGAAGGTTGATCACAATGGGCGTCGCTGTGCTCCGCACCACGACCCACCGAAACGGCTCCCTTTCCGAAGGATTGATTTCCATGTGCGGCAGGAAGGCGGGGACGTGAATGAAGTCACCAGCCTTTGCGCGGGCTGCGTATTCTCCGTTCGCGCCCCAGCGTATTTCGCAGATGCCAGAGAGGACGTAGGCAATGGTTTCCTGTTCTCCGTGATGGTGAATCCCGGTCTGCGACGCCGGGCTCACTTCGAACAGACCACCCCAGATCGTTGACGCAATGCCGAGCGCCGGAGCGATCGCTGCGCGGCGTTCGGAACCAGGCGTTTGTGCGGTCCCGGAATCAAATTCAGCCGGGCTGACGATATGGATTGCACCAGGTGCTGTCATGGCATCGCGGATCATGTTCGAAAGCGCATGCCATGAAGTTAGGCGGAGGCTCACGAGCGAGCCACTAAATTGGGGTTTAATGAGATCACTACGATTTGAGGCGGCATTCGGCAGGTAGGGAGTCGAATGTGAACACCAAAGCGCCGTCTAACGCAGAATTTAACGGCAAAACCGAAGTGGGCCCACATATCAGTTCGGCAAGCCAAACTTTTTTGGCTTACATCCAAAGGAGAAGTTCAATGACCAAACTCAAGCTGTTATCGGCTGGATTGATCGCTGCCGGCATGATAGCGACGCCCGCCATGGCGCGCGAAAATCACGTAGCGAAGCGGCACGTCGCAGAGGAAACCAATGCGAATGCCTTCCTCCCCGACTCCGGTTTCGTTGACGGCCGTGTCTGCATTCCGGCACCGCGCGTCGGCGCATTTGCTACCGCGCCGTGGACCGGCGACAATGTTCCCTGCGAACCCTGAGTAGTCATCATCGATCAACGGCGAGCGGAGGGGGCTGGCTTTTCGGCCCGCTCTGGCACGCTCGATCAGATCGATCGGCTGCTGCGGTGCTGCAAAGGTTGAAACGTTGAGAGAGTCGGGCTGGAAGGGACGTTCCAGTCCAACTCGCCCTGTGTCCTTACCACCGCGCATCAATGGAGATGCGCGTGCCTCGCTCTCATCTTCTGTTCATAGAGCCGCCTTCTAAAACACAATTTAGCGGCGGCGCCAGCGCCACTCCCCATCTAGTCCTTGCACTGTGAGCTAGGAGACCAAGATGAAATTCACATTGATTGGCGCCGCCGCTGTTGTCGCCGCGGCATTTGCAACTCCCGTTCTGGCGCAGGCCGTTATCTCGGACCCCGGCCGTTGCGCGCAGTTCTATCCGAACGCAAATTGCGAGAACCTGGGACCGGGCAATCCGTACACCGATGGTGGGTACTTTCGTAACCAGAACTGGCAGAATGGGAGCGCCATGATGACCCGTCACGCACGCCATCACACGCGTCAGCGCCACGCCGCCAAGTAGACCTCATTAAAAAGGCGGCCGGATTGGCCTCCTTTTTAAACACACGATCCCAGGCTGAGGCGATAGCATCGTGAATTGCAGCCCGAGAGAATGGAGTTTTAGCATGCCGGCTTTCACCAAATGGTCCCCTAATGCAGCTGCGCTAACGCTCGCAGTTGCGCTCAGTGTGGCCTTGTCAATCCCAGCTTTCTCCGAACCGGCTCCTTCGAGCACGGCAATGCAGAACCGGACTGTTGCTTCATTCGAGCGTGGCGAACTGGTTCGGCTGCGTTCGGGAGGGCCAGTGATGACCGTTAGCAGCATCAACGGCGATCAGGTGGATTGCTATTGGACGGACTCGACTGGCCAGCCTAACGCTGACAAATTCCCAATCTACGTGCTGCAGAAATTCTAATGGTCAGTCATTTTCTCCTCCGCCTTCATAGCTACGGTTACGCGCGAAAGACTGTGATTGACGCTGGGATGGACGAGGACTGCTATACGCCCAGGAAGACAAGCAAGGCTTTTTCCGCCTGGCTTGCAGTGCGTTCGTTATGCCGCAAGGCAAAAAAAAGAGCGTTTCGGCAGATCGATCTTGACCCGATGAAGTGTTCCCGCAGCTAGCGACTGTGCCACGACCAGATCCGAAATCGCAGTAGCGCAGTCGCCGGATTCCACAGCGACGCGTACGGCCTCGTTCGAGGGCAGCTCAAGGCGGATATCAAGGTCCGATAACTTCATGTCAAAATTCTTGAGTGCGGCCTCGAACATCGATCTGGTGCCGGAGCCTGGCTCTCGCAGAATCCAGCTGGTCTCTGTCAGAAGCTTTGGCGTGACGCGCGTCTTGCCGATCCACGGATGGCTCGCTCCGACCACCACGGCCAACGAATCGCCTTCCATCTTTCGGATTGCCAGCGAGGGATGGTCAACCTCGCCCTCAACGAAACCGAGATCTGCATTTCCGTCTTGGACAGCTTGAGCAGCCTGCTCGGTGTTTGCGATCGAAACGTGCAGATCAAATCCGGGATGGGCCTTCCGAAACGGCTCGATGCGTTGCGGCAGCCAATAATTTGCAACGGTCTGGCTTGCTGCCAGGGCCAATAGCCGCGCTTGAGGCCCGCTAAGTCATCTAAAACCTGCGCCGCAGCCTTGGCGCGAGCCACGACCGCGCGAGCCTCATTCAGGAAATCGCGGCCGGTCTGGGTCAGGACGATGCCGCGGCCAACGCGGTGGAACAGTTTAATGCCGTACCGTGCTTCGAGTGCTGCGATAGCGGCGCTCGTTGCTGATTGCGTCAAATTCAATTCGCTAGCGGCTTGCGTGACATGCTGCCGTTCCGCAACCGCGATGAAAATACGAAGCTGCTCCAAGGTCATGATGCTAACCCATCAATTTGATCAGCGCGAGGCTGAAGCCCGCGATGAACAGGGAAGCGAATGCCCCGAGCAAAGCGGGCCGAAAACCTCTCGCTGTCAGTTCGCCGATGTTTGTTTCGAGGCCCATCGCGGCCAATGCAATCGACAACAGCAATGTCGTCGCGGCGACGATGCATGCCCTGGTATCGGCGGGGATCGTGACCAGACTATTGACGGCCACGAGCGCTACGAATCCGAGTACGAACAATGGCATCGGCGGACGTGCCGGTCGGCTCGCGTCCGACTTCCGATGTTTCGCCTGGCGCGCGGCCATCAATCCGATTGCGATGACCATCGGTGCCAGAAGCATCACGCGGGTCAATTTGGCGATCGTTCCAAATGCGCCAGCCGTTTCTCCATGCTGGAATGCCGCGGCAACGACTTGGGCGATTTCATGGATCGACGTGCCGGTCCAAAGTCCGAACGCATGCGGGTCGAGATGCAGAAGGCCTGGGAGTAACGGATAGGCGAACATCGCGATCGATCCGAACACGGTTACGCACGCGACTGCGTAGGCAACGTCTTCGTCATCGGCATTGGTGACGGTATTGGTGGCGATAACGGCCGACGCGCCGCAGATCGACGTTCCGGCCGCGATCAGCTGCGCGAGCTTGGCTTCGACGCCCAACAGTCGTCCCATCCAGAGGGTGAGGGCGAAGGTAGCAAGCAGTGTCGCTACGATAATGCCGAGACCTCGGCCGCCGATCTCAATGACCTGGTGTGAGGTCAATTGGAGCCCGAGCAGGATGATAGCGATACGAAGCAGGCGGCGAAGACTGAATGTGATGCCCGCTTTTGCCCAGGCAACTGTCCCGACGATGTTGTGGAATGCTATCCCGATGACCTGGACAGCATCATAGGGCTGAATGCCCCCATCCCCGGCAGCTGTCTGACGGCGAACGCCGCTCCCGCCACCATCGACGTCAGGACAACGCCCGGCAATATTTCGCGCGCTGTTGGGCCGGATCGTCGTTCGGTGGTGGAGGCGAGGCGGGCGCTCCCTTTGTCGTGCGGCTGTTCGGCAAGATCGGTGTTTGAGATCAAGGTCATGAGTTGGCTCCAGCGGCTTTCCAACTCAATATCGAGAGGCTCAATCCATCAATCCAACAGATAATAGTAGTTAAATCGATCGAATTTGTAACTTGATTTGCGTGCGAGCTTAATTCGCTGGAGCATCATCGCGGGGTTCACGAATTGCACCTCTCACGCCTCGGCATCGCGCCGCTGAGTGAACTTGATAAAAACGCAACCCGGGTCCGACGGATCGCCTAACGTAGAATTTGGCCTACAGCTCGCTCAGAGCCACGCGCCGCCTCGGAAGCGGAGGAGGCGCCGGAGTAGCGCTTGACACCATCGTGATCGATGACAAATACCGGGCGGTAATAATCCTGCACTTGCTGGTCCTCGGACATCACAAGATGTCGACTGTCCAGGATGAGCCAATTCCCATCGAGCCGTGCCGCCACAACGGCGTGGTCCTCTTCCCTCGCGTCGTCCCGCAGGATGACGATCCGAAGGTCATCAGAGGAAACGCCGGCCTCCTCAAGGGCAACAAATTTGGCGATCGCGTAATCTTCGCAGTCTCCGGCACCTTTGGCGAGCGTGACGAGAGGCGGGGTCCAGACATCCTCCGCACCGTAAAGTGCCTGGTCGCTCATTGGCCTTATTTTTAGATTGATCGCGCGATTGATTTCGCCGAGTTGGGCGCGACCTTCCAAGCCTCGTGCGCTGTCAACTATGGCCAGGAATTGAACCGCCGCCTGCGATTGACAAGATGCGTAATTTTCTTCGCAGAACCTCAGCACCAGCCGCTCATCATCAATTTCGCGTTTGACGTCGAGCCATTTCTCCAGCACCGCACCCGTAGCTACCGTCGAGGTTGAAAGCCCGAATGGTTCACCGGCCCGGTCGACTGTTGAAGTCACGGTCCCAGCCAGGATTTCCGTTGGTGCGCAGATCAGAAATAATCCCCACGCAAGCAAAATGGCATGCCACGTGTTCAAACCGCGTGTTCTCGACATGTAGCTCTCTGGATATTTTCGTCTCGGCGAAGCGGCGGCTTCAACGCCGAACGACACGATGCCGCGTGGTTACAACGAGTGCGAAACTTCCGACGCTTGTGCTTCAGCTCTGTCTGATCTGAAGCCGGTGGACTTAGCTGGGGCCTAACGCCGAACTAGTTACGAATCGATCTCGTCCAAGCGCCCTTGAAGAACAATCGAGTTTTGCCCAATCAACAACTCGTGTGCCGGACACCCCAGCGCGGAGCATGACAATGATGGATCAGGTGCCCTCAGGCTGAACGTAACAGAATACGTAACCGGAGCTGCCCAGGAATACGATGCCGTGTCCTGTTGGATTGCCCCTGTCCCATTTGAGCTTGTTGTTTGGAATTTCGATTTCCGTTCCGATATCGACGTGAGGCCGCTTGAGCGGTTCGTCCGGGCGATCATCCGTGATGGTGGCGTAGGTCTTGCCGTTTCTGACATGGACCTCATCGGCCCAATAAGCGTCGGCCTCGCCGCAGCATGATGCATTCGGCACATCTGGCTGCATCAACGCCTGGTACCATTGGCGGATTGCAGGATCTGAGCCGCCCCATTGTCCGAGATCGCGGGCGCTGGCACCAGCTATCAGGCAACCAAAAAAACTGAGACAAAGGATGATGCGTTTCATCCAACTCGCTCCTGCGCTTTCCGGCGAGCTCGCTAAAGCAATGCTCGTGCTGAACATCGCTGCGGCTTCCCAGTGCTGTTGACCCTTGCAGGCTAGGACGATTGAGATCGATGGCTCAATTGTACGTAGGTAAGCGCCCAACATCGAAACGGAGGAGGAGTGTTATACGGAGGTTTGTAGTCCTTGCCTTTGACGCATCCGTTCCGCTGCCATGGGTCGCTGAACACTCAGGCGTGACGAGCATAGCGCCGGTTTCGTCCTATATCAGCGCTGAGGCGCCTGGCTTGCGTTGCGCAAGCCTTCAGCGCCAGCGCCATTCAACTCTGAGAAACGGAAAAGCTCACAATGACGAGAATTGGCGTTGCAATATCGGCCATATTCTTCTGCTTTTCAGCCGGGGCGCAGACCATCAGCGTCATGACGCTTGATCAAGCGGGAGCGGAGACCGTGCTGCAGGCCGCAAAGGAGAGTGCGCAGCAGCGCATTGCGCCCTCGGCCATCGCAGTGGTTGATCTCGCCGGCGACCTGCTTGCCTTCCAGCGGATGGATGGTGTCCGCCCAGCAAGCGCGGACCTTGCTATCGAGAAGGCACGAACCGCGGCGCGGCTGCAGCGGTCGACGGCGGAGATCGAGGACAACATCAACCAGGGGCGAACGGCCTTTGTCACTGCCGGCATCTTGGTACTCCGCGGTGGCACGCCGATACGCGTGAACGGCGCAGTCGTGGGCGCAGTAGGTGTTGCCGGCTTAAGCAAGGAAACCGACGCCGAGATTGCCAACACGGCGGCGGCGGCGCTGGGCCCCTCGCCGATGACTGCTCAGCGTCCGTGACAGAGATGAGTTACTTGGTCTTGCCGTCCTTGTCGTATTGCGAAATGAAGGCCCAGAGATCGTTGACCTCCTTGTCGTTCTTGATGCCGGCGAAGGCCATCTTGGTGCCGGGAATTTTTGCTTTCGGGTCCTTGATGTATTCCTTGAATTGGGCCTCGTTCCAGGTGATGCCGGAATTCTTGTTGGCATCCGAGTAAGAATAATCCGGGGCGGTGCCGGATTTGCGGCCATCGAGGCCATTGAGCTCGGGGCCGACTTTGTTCTTGGCGCCTTCGCCGATCGAATGGCAGGCCATACATTTGTTGAACGAGGTCTTGCCGGCCGCGACGTCCTGCGCCAGCGCGGCCGTGGCAGTGGTCGAGAAAGCGATGACGACCAGGATGCGCAGATTCAGCTTTTTCATGATGCGCCCTTCGTAGGTTCGATGCGGCGGGCTGCAGTGCCGCCGCGGCTGTTTTCGCGGAGCGCACTCGCGTATGAATTCACTTGAATGCGCCGAGCGCGCGAAGCCGATATTGGGCTCGCGTTTCGTCAGCACCATTAAATTGAATTTTATGAAGCGCTTCGGGAACTCTTTCTGGACCGCCAGGATGATTTCCCTTGTGGTGCTGGCACTCGTCTCCAGCGTTGGTCTCGTTCGTTACACTGCCGAACTGGCACTACGGAACGGCGCTTTTCCTGAAGGCCGGTTATCGGCTCACCGGTTCTGATCGGATGATATCCCTTGCCTGTCAAAACCGAACTTTCGGCGAACGGCCACTCTTGGCGCAGAGCGGACGGTGATGCGCGAACAACATCTTGTGACCGATGAGGGATGAGGAGAACGGACGTGGCTGGCTACTGACTGGGTTTCAATGGCCTCATAGGCTAGACTAATCTTCGTCCGGCTCGCGCACGACCGGCGGTTCGTCGGCCTCTTCCTCTTCGTCCTCGTCCTCATCGTCTTCATCAGGATCTCGGGGCGGCATCGTGTTGCCCATGATCACGAAGGGACTCCAGTCAATCAACCTGGCGGAAGATTCCTCGGGGATGTGTGGTGTCATGTTGTTGCTCCTCGGGTGTGGACCCTAGGGGATTTTACCCCTTCTGCTCTGATTTCCGCATGGGGGTTAGCGCCGCAGCGTTTTTCGGGGCATGCCAGCGGTGGTCGGCTGCGGCGGCTCGTCAACACGACCGTACCAATCGCGACCATGTCCATGCTGCGGATAGTTTCCCG
>WNFJ01028612.1_pt1 | contig 11345 bp, 8 predicted proteins | sample 5400461 | NCBI WGS metagenome assembly WNFJ01 (sample SAMN13153349, study PRJNA577476) | soil metagenome | isolation source: 115 cm saprolite on Douglas fir-dominated hillslope | place: USA:California | collected 2013-09-17 | reverse complement strand
AGCAATCCTATCACAGGCGGCGATGACGTCGGCAAGCCCTTGTTCGCGCGGTCTTCCTTGCACGTTACGCCTGGTGGGTCGATCGCGTCGCCGAACAGCAGCTGCTCGGCGAATTGCGAGCATGACAGCGGGACGTTGGCGGCTTTGGCTGACGTTGCTTTTGGGCGAAGCGGCCCACAAAATCGCGCCGATGGCAGCCAAAAAAATCGACCTGCGTCTGGCCGCGGCCGCCCTCGGCGCCGTGGCGGCCTATGTGGCGCTGGCCTATCTGCTCGCCCCGTTCTTTTGGCGCCATTACGAACATCAGGCTCGCCTCGCCGGGCTGGGGGCGACGACGCGCACGGCCCTGGGCCTCCCGGGCGACGCGATCAATGTCGGGCTTGAAGGCGCGGAGGAGGACGTACTCTGCGCCATGAATGCGGCCGGGTGGACGCCCGCCGATCCTGTCACGCTGAATTCGGCGTTGCGCATCGCCGGCAGCGTCGCGTTTCGCCGACCCTACCATCGCGCGCCGGTCAGTCCTCTCTTCTATGACGGCCGGAAGCAGGATCTGGCCTTCGAAAAGCCTTCCGGCAAGAGCGCGGCGACCCGTCATCATGTGCGTTTCTGGAAGGCGCTCGGAAGACGGACTGCCGGTCTGGCTGGGAGCGGCGACGTTCGACGACGCCCTTGGCGTCAATCACTACACCGGACAGATCACGCACCATGTCGCCCCGGACATCGATGCCGAGCGCGATCTCGTTTCGGTCGATCTGGCGCGGGCGAAAAAGGTCGAGGCGACCTATTGGGTCAGCGGTGTCGGCCCGACGCTGTTCGCCAGGAACGGCGGCGGCGACCCCTATTTTACCGATGGCGAAATCGCGGTTTCCAAGCTCGTCTCCGGCTGCGAGGCTGAGGGCGGGGCGCCGGTCGCCCTGCCGCCGCCGGCCAACATCGCGGCGAAGAACGCCGTATTCTCGTGGCTTGTGGCGGTTTGGCGCGCGCTGCGGTAAAGGCGCCTATCCCGCGAACACCACGGTCTTCCGCTGGTTCAGCAGCACGCGATCGTCGAGCACGTTGGCGATGGCCCTGGCGAGCACCCGGCGCTCGATGTCGCGCCCCTTGCGCACCAGGTCTTCCGGCGTGTCGCGGTGGGTGATCCGCTCGACATCCTGCTCGATGATCGGGCCTTCGTCGAGATCGGTGGTGACGAAATGCGCCGTCGCCCCGATCAGCTTGACGCCGCGCTCGTGCGCCTGGTGGTAGGGCTTGGCTCCCTTGAAGCCAGGAAGGAAGGAATGGTGGATGTTGACGCAGCGCCCCTGTAGCTTGGCGGCGAAGCCGTCGGACAGAATCTGCATGTATCGCGCCAGAACGACGAGATCCGCTCTGCTCGATTTGACGACCTCCCAGGCTTGCGCCTCCTGCTCCATCTTGGTCTGCCTGGTGACGGGCAGATAGTGGAAGGGAATGTCGGCGAAGTCGATGTGTGCGTAAGTTTCGCGCGGATGGTTGGCGATGATCGCAACCGGCTCCATCGGCAATTCGCCGCTCCGCCAGCGATAGAGCAGATCGACGAGGCAATGGTCGAGGCGCGAGACCATGAGCGCGACGCGCTTGCGCTGATCGGCCGGGCGGATGGACCAAGTCATTGCCAAATCGGCGGCGATCGCCCTGAACGTCTCGCGCAGGGCCGCGACGTCCGAGTCCCTCTTGGCGGGGTTGAAAACGACCCGCATGAAGAAGTTTCCGGTCTCCGTGTCATCGAACTGCTGCGCGTCGAGAATGTTGAAGCCGCCGTCGAAGAGCGCCGTCGAAACCCTTGCGACGATCCCGGGGCGATTGACGCAGGACAGAGTGAGGATATGGCGTGCGCCCGACATCGGCACTCCTCCCTAGCGCCTTGCTAAGGCAGATCAAGCCTCCAGCGCAAGGGCGAGGAATCTTCAGAACGGCAGCGACGGGCTGGCGGACGCCGGAACCCTCCGCGACCCAATCCGGCGTTAGTTTCGCCCGCCATTACGGCTTCGCGCGCCTGAGCAGGTCCTCGACTTCCGGGAGAATCCGGCTGACGATGATGTCCACTCCTTCAGCGGTTGGATGCAATCCGTCTTTCTGGTTAAGCTTCGGGTCGGCTGCGACGCCGTCGAGGAAAAATGGATAGAGCTCGGCGTCATAGGCTTCAGCCAGCGCGGGATAAATGGCGGCGAAATCGCGCCCATAGTCGGCGCCGAGATTGGGGGCCGCGCGCATGCCGGCGAGGAGCACCGGCAGATGGGCGGCGCGCGCCTTGTCCAAAATCGCCGAAAGCGCCTGTTGCGTCGCCTTGGGCGGCAGGCCTCGCAGCATATCGTTGGCGCCGAGTTCGACGATCAGCGCATCCGCGTCTGGCGGCGCCGCCCAATCGTACCGAGCGAGCCCGTCGGCCGCAGTATCGCCGGAAACGCCTGCGTTAAGGACGTCCACGTCCCAACCCCTGGCGCGCAAACCCGCCTGGAGCCGGTCGGGAAACGCCTTCCCGGGCGGCAGGCCAAGGCCTGCGGTCAGGCTGTCGCCGAGCGCGACGAGGCGCAGCGTGCGCGCCGCGGCTGGCGCGGACTGCGGCGAAGCGACGATAAGCGCAAGCGCGAGCGCCTGGACGCAGAGGCGCCAATGCGCATATGAGGGCGACCCTGCCTTGAGGAATCCCGACACAATGACCTTCCCAGCGGTCGCGATGCGCGGCGTCGACCTTAGCCTCGGCCGAGGCGCCGCCCGCGTCCATATCTTGCGCGACGTAAGCCTGACAATCGCCAAGGGCGAGGCAGTCGGCATCATCGGCGCTTCCGGCTCAGGCAAATCGACGCTGCTGATGATCATGGCCGGATTGGAGCGGCCTGACAAAGGCGAAGTCGAGATCGATGGCGTCAGGCTCGGCGCAATGAACGAGGACGCGTTGGCCCGATTTCGCGGCGCGCGTGTCGGCATCGTCTTCCAATCCTTTCACCTCATTCCGACCATGACCGCGCTCGAGAATGTCGCCGCGCCCCTGGAGCTCGCCGGCGCGAGCGACGCGATGGCGCGCGCCACGAACGAGCTCGAGCAGGTGGGCCTGAGCGATCGGCTCAGCCACTATCCGGCGCAGCTCTCGGGCGGCGAACAACAGCGCGTGGCTCTCGCCCGCGCGCTCTGCCCGCGCCCCTCGCTGCTGATCGCGGACGAGCCGACCGGCAATCTCGATGAGGCCACTGGACGAGCGATCGTGGACTTGATGTTCGATCTGCCGGCGCGGCGCGGCGCGACGCTGGCGTTCGTCACCCACGATCCGGCGCTGGCGTCGCGTTGCGACCGCGTGATTCGAATGCGCTCAGGCGCGATCGAGGGCGCCGCGCCCGTCGCCGTGTCGGCATGAACGCGCCAGCGACATTCCCTCGCGCCTCCCGTCGTCCCCCGATCGCACGGTTCGCCCTGCGCGACTTGCGCGGCGGCCTCGCGGGCTTGTGGATATTTCTTCTCTGCATTGCGCTCGGCGTCGCGGCGATCGTCGGGGTCGAGAGCCTGGCGCGGGCGCTCGAGGCCGGCCTCGGTCGCGAGGGCCGCGTCATCCTCGGCGGCGACGCCTCGTTCTCGCTCATTCACCGTCGCCTCGCCCCCGATGAGCAGGCTTTTCTCGAGGGCTACGGGTCGCTGTCGACGATCGCGACGATGCGGGCGATGGCCCGGACCGAGAGCGGTGATGCGGCGCTGGTCGAGATCAAGGCGGTCGAGCCGTCCTGGCCGCGTATTGGCGCCGCGGATCTTGCCCCGCCAACCTCGCCGACGGTTGCGCTCGCCGAACAGGACGGCGTTTTCGGCGCAGCGGCGGAAGAGGCGCTGCTCGCGCGCCTCAATCTGAAGCTCGGCGACTTCATTCAGCTGGGTCGGGCAAAATTCTTACTGCGCGCCGTCGTGACGAGTGAGCCCGATCGTCTGGCGGTCGGCGTTGGCCTGGGGCCTCGCGTGCTCATCTCACAAGCTGCGCTGGAGGCGACGGGGCTGGTGCAGCCGGGGTCGCTGGTGCGCTGGACGACCCGGGTCATCATGGGCGGGAATGGCGGCGCGCCGGACGAAGCCGCCGTGAGAGCCCTCCTCGACAAGGCCAAGCAAACGTTTCCGCAAGCCGGCTGGGAGGCGCGCTCGCGTCTCGCCGTCTCGCCCGATTTCAGCCGCGACCTCGACCGCTTCGCCGAGTTCCTGACCCTGGCCGGACTGTTGTCGCTTGTCGTCGGCGGGGTTGGCGTCGCCAACGCGGCACAGGGCTTCGTCGAGCGCAAGCGTGCGACACTTGCGATCCTGAAAGCGATCGGGGCGACGGGAGCGAGCGTCGTCATGCTCGCCCTCGTCGAGTTCCTCATCGTCGCGCTCATCGGCGCGTTCACCGGCGCCGCACTGGGCGCGGCGATCCCGTTCGTCGTCGATCGGCTGTTCGGCTCAATGCTGCCGATCCCGCTCGCGCCGTCGATAGAGCCGCAAGTTCTATTGCTCGGCGTCGTCTACGGGCTTCTGACCGCGCTCGCCTTTTCGGTTCTGCCCCTCGGGCGGGCGCACGACCTGACTGTCGCCACCCTCATCCGGGATCTGGCCCAGGAACGTCAGGGTTGGCCGCGCGCTCGCTATTTCGCCGGCTCCGCCTTGGCCGGGGCGGCGCTCGTCGCGCTCGCGGTCGCGACGAGCCCTCAGCGGTCGGTCGCGACGAACGTGGCCGGGGCGACGCTGGCCGCCTTCATCGTTCTACGCATCGTCGCTGCGGCGATCGCGTTCTCCGCCAGCCGGGCGCCCGCTTCGCGTTTCGTGGAGTTGCGCATGGCGCTCGCGGCGATCTGCCGGCCCGGCGCGCTGACCGCCTCGGTCGTGCTGTCGCTCGGCCTTGGACTTTCGGCGTTGGTCGCGCTGACCCTGATCGACTTCAACATGCGCGCCGAGCTCCTTCAAGCCGAGCCGGGCGTGACGCCTAGTTTCTTCTTCCTCGATGTGCGCAGCGCCGACGCCGGCGCGTTTCTCGATTTCCTGAAGCGCGAGGCGCCGGGCGCCAAGGTCAGCGAGACGCCGATGATGCGCGGCCGCTTCGTCAAGATCGGCGACAAGCCGGTCGAAGCGGTCAAGGCCCGCGACGACGTCGCCTGGGCGTTGGAGGGCGACCGCGGCGTGACTTTCGCCTCCAATCCTCCGGAAGGCTCCGAGGTCGTGACGGGCGAATGGTGGCCGCGCGATTATTCCGGCCCGCCGCTCGTCTCGATGGAGAAGGAGGTGGCGGAAGGCCTCGGCCTCGCCGTCGGCGACACGGTCGTGGTCAATGTGCTGGGGCGCAACGTCGGGGCGAGGATCGCAAATTTGCGCAAGGTCAACTGGCGCAGTTTCGCAATCAATTTCGTGCTGGTCTATTCGGCCAACGCCTTCAAGGGCGCGCCCTATAGCGCATTGTTCTCAGCGGCTCTGCCGTCGGGCGACGGGACGGACAGGGAGATCGCGCTGCTTCGCGCGGCGGCGCGTGAATTTCCGGAGGTCGCCAGCGTCAGGGTGCGCGACGCGCTGGAAAACGTCGACGCGCTGGTCGCCAAGCTCGCGTTGGCGATCCGGGCCGCGACCGGCGTCGCGCTTCTGACCTCGGCGTTGGTGCTCGCCGGCGCGCTCGCCGCTGCTCGCAGGGGGCGCCTCGCCGACGCCACGATCCTCAAAATCCTCGGGGCGACGCGAACCAGGCTGATCGCGATGTTCCTGATCGAATATGCGCTTCTGGGCGCGGCGACGGCCGCATTTGGGGTTGGCGCGGGGGCGCTGGCGGCCTACTGGGTCGTCAAGCGGTTCATGCAGTTCGAATTCGTCTTCGACTGGAAGCCTGCGCTCGCGGCGGCCGGCGGGGGCCTTGCGCTCACAGTCGGGCTCGGCATGATCGGCGCGTGGCGCATCCTCAGCCAGAAGCCGGCGGCGTTCCTGCGCGAACTGTGATAGGAGACCGGCAAACTGGGCCCGCGCCAGTCGCGAGAAAAGACTGCCGTGACGGCGATCGGCGAACCAGGTTCGGGAGCGAACGCCATGACCCCTCTCATGCAATCTTACGTGCATGGCGCGAGCTCGACGCCTCTTCTCGGCGAGACGATCGGGGCGCTGCTGCGCCGAATGGTTGACGAAGGACCGCAAAGGCCTGCGCTGATCACCCGTCATCAAGGAGTCCGCTGGGCCTACGCCGATCTCCTGCGCCGCTCCGAGGACCTCGCGGTCGGCCTCAGGGCGCTGGGCCTGCAAAAGGGCGAGCGCGTCGGAATCTGGTCGGCCAACAACAGCGAATGGGTGCTGGCGCAATTCGGCACGGCGCTCGCCGGACTCATCCTCGTCAATATCAATCCCGCCTATCGCGCGCATGAATTCGACTACGCGATCAGAAAATCCGGTTGCAGGACGCTGATCCTGAGCTCCGGCCACAAGAACAACGACTATTTCGCCTCCCTGCGATCGAGCGCGCCCGAGATCGACGCCGCCAAGCCCGGCAAGCTGACGTCGCAGGCGCTGCCCAACCTCGATATCGTCATTCGCTTAGGCGCGGACAAGACGCCCGGCATGCTCAATTTCGACGACGTCGCCAAGCCCGCGACAACCGAGGAGCGCCGAGCGCTGGCCGCCTTCGGCGCGGCGCTACAATTCGACGATTCGATCAACATCCAGTTCACGTCCGGCACGACCGGCGCGCCGAAGGGCGCGACGCTGACGCATCACAATATCGTCAACAACGGCTATTTCATCGGCGAGGCGATGCGCCTGACGCCGGACGATCGCCTCTGCATTCCGGTGCCATACTATCACTGTTTCGGGATGGTGCTGGGCAACCTCGCCTGCGTCACTCACGGCGCCTGCATGGTGAGCCCGTCGGAAGGCTTTGATCCGGTCGCGACGCTGGAGGCGGTTGAGGCCGAGCGATGCACCGGCCTGCACGGCGTGCCGACGATGTTTATCGCCATGCTCGATCATCCGGAATTTGCCCGTTTCGACCTGACGACGCTGCGAACCGGGATCATGGCCGTGCCCGGTCGAGGTCATGCCCCGGGTCGTCGACCGCATGCACATGAGCGAAGGGACCATCGCTTACGGAATGACCGAGACGAGCCCTGTCAGCTTCCAGAGCGCGCACGACGATCCCTTGGAGCGGCGGGTCTCGACGGTCGGGCGCATCCAGCCTCACATCGAAGTCAAGATCGTCGACGCGGAAGGCCGAGTCGTGCGGCCGGGCCTTCCCGGCGAGTTGCTCGCCCGCGGCTACAGCGTCATGCGCGGCTATTGGGACGATCCGGCCGCGACGGCGAGCGCAATCGACGAGGCTCGCTACATGCATACCGGCGACCTGGCGGCAATCGACGCGGATGGTTATTGCAACATTGTCGGTCGGCTCAAGGACATGATCATCCGGGGCGGCGAGAACATCTATCCTCGCGAAATCGAGGAATTCCTTTTCACCCACCCGGCGATCGCCGACGTGCAGGCTTTCGGCGTCCCCGATCGGCGTTACGGCGAGGAGTTGTGCGTATGGATTCGCCGCCGCGAGGGCGCGGCCCTGAGCGAAGCCGACGTCGTCGCCTTCTGCCTCGCCTCGATCGCGCATTACAAGACGCCGCGCTATGTGCGCTTCGTCGATAGCTTCCCGATGACCGTCACCGGAAAGACGCAGAAGTTCCTCATGCGTCAGACAATGATGCAGGAATTGGCGCTCGCGGAACAAAAGACCGCTTGAGCGTTCCCATGCCGGCCAAAGAGTCGCGGCGCCAGCGCCGCCAAAAGGCTGCATTTGTAGTCTTCACTCGCAATTCAGAAAATTACGGTTCTCTTGGCAATTCGATTAGGCGCGCTTAAATGTGCGAGGAGGACAGGACTGGGAAGGCCGGGGAAATCCCCTGCGACCGGTTCGTCACAGGAAGGCCATGAACGCGAATTACCGAAATTTCGCCCTCTGGGTCATCATTTTCCTGCTCGTCCTGGCGCTCGTGACCCTGTTCCAGAGCCCGGGTCAGAAGGCTCCCTCGACCGAGATCACCTTCAGCCAATTGCTGACCGACGCCGATGCCGGCAACGTCCGCGACGTCACGATCGCCGGCCCGGAAATCACCGGCCACATGAAGGACGGGCACGCGTTTCAGACCTACGCGCCGAGCGACCCCAGCCTCGTCCAGACGCTCTATAAAAAGGACGTGACGATCACCGCCAAGCCTCCGTCGGACGGAAACAACTGGGTTCTGACGATCGTCTCCAGCGTTTTGCCCGTGCTGCTGTTCCTCGGCCTGTGGGTCTACATGACGCGGCAGATGCAGGGCGGCGCCGGAAAGGCGATGGGCTTCGGCAAGTCGAAGGCCAAGCTGCTCACCGAGGCGCAAGGGCGCGTCACCTTTGAGGACGTCGCCGGCGTCGACGAGGCCAAGGAAGACCTGCAAGAGATCGTCGAATTCCTGCGCGATCCGCAGAAGTTCCAGAAGCTCGGCGGACGCATCCCGCGCGGCGTATTGCTCGTCGGTCCGCCCGGCACCGGCAAGACGCTGACCGCGCGCGCGGTGGCGGGCGAAGCCAATGTGCCGTTCTTCACCATTTCCGGCTCCGACTTCGTTGAGATGTTCGTGGGCGTCGGCGCGAGCCGCGTGCGCGACATGTTCGAGCAGGCCAAGAAGAACGCGCCGTGCATCATCTTCATCGACGAGATCGACGCCGTCGGCCGCCATCGCGGGGCCGGGCTCGGCGGCGGCAACGACGAACGCGAACAGACGCTCAATCAGCTGCTCGTCGAAATGGACGGGTTCGAGCAGAACGAAGGCATCATCATCATCGCCGCGACCAACCGGCCCGACGTGCTTGACCCCGCGCTGCTGAGGCCCGGCCGCTTCGACCGCCAGATCGTGATCTCGAATCCCGATTTCATCGGCCGCGAGAAGATCCTCAAAGTTCACGTGCGCAAGGTGCCGCTCGCGCCCGACGTCGATCTCAAGGTGGTTTCGCGCGGCACGCCGGGCTTTTCTGGCGCGGACCTGATGAATCTCGTCAACGAGGCGGCGCTGCTCGCCGCAAGGCGCGGCAAGCGGGTCGTCACCCGTCAGGAATTCGAAGACTCGCGTGACAAGATCATGATGGGCGCCGAGCGGCGCACGCTGATCATGACCGAGGAGGAGAAGCGGCTGACCGCCTTTCACGAGGCCGGCCACGCGCTTGTCTCGGTCTCGATTCCGGCCTCGACGCCGATCCACAAGGCGACGATCATCCCGCGTGGCCGCGCGCTCGGCATGGTGCAGTCGCTGCCCGAGCGGGACCAGATTTCACAGAGCTACGAGCAGCTCGTCGCAATGCTGGCGATGTCGATGGGCGGCCGCGTCGCCGAGGAGCTGGTTTTTGGCAAGGACAAGGTGACCTCGGGCGCCGCGGGCGACATCCAGCAAGTGACCAAGATCGCCCGCGCCATGGTGACCCGCCTCGGCTTTTCCGACAAGCTCGGGACCGTCATGTACGGCGAGAACCAGGAAGAGGTGTTCCTCGGCTATACGATGGGACGCCAGCAGAACATTTCGGAGGCGACCGCCGAGACGATCGACGAGGAGGTCAGGCGTCTGGTGCAGGAGGCCCACGACACGGCGACCCGCATTCTCACCGAACGGCGCGCCGATCTCGAAACGCTCGCCACCGGCCTGATGGAGTTCGAGACGCTGACCGGCGACGAGATCGTCGGGCTGCTGCAGGGCGTCAAGCCAGTGCGTGAGTCTGCAACCGACAGGGAGCCGCCGGCCGCCCCGCGCGCCGCCGTCCCCTCAACCGGCAAGCCCCGCCCGATCGGTCCGGAGACCGGCGGCCTGGAGCCGCAACCACAGACCTAGCGCCGCCCGACGGGAATTGGCGCGCCTATCCTTGCCGGTTGGGCGATCGAGCTTGCTTGACCTCGGGCTCGACCGGGCGGCTCGGCGTGTGCGGGACGGCGGGGGAGTCGCGCCGCGCGGGGCGGCGTCAATTGACGACCGGCGCGACATTGGCGCGCCGGATGAGCTCGGATGTCGACTGCCCGTCGACGAGGGCAATGCGCTCCACGCGTCCGCCGGAGGCGCGCACAATGTCGGCGCCGACGATCTGCTCTTCGGCGTAGTTGGCCCCCTTGATCAGAACATCGGGCATGAGCGCTCCGATCAGGTCGTAGGGCGTGTCTTCCTCGAAGACGACGACGAGATCGACGCAGTCGATTGCGCCAAGGACCGCGGCGCGCGCGACCGCGGGCTGCACAGGCCGAGTCGACCCTTTGAGCCTGGAGACCGAGTCGTCCGCGTTGAGGCCAACGACGAGACGGTCGCAATGTCGCGCCGCGCCGCGCAGGATCGCGATATGCCCCGGATGCAGCAGATCGAAACATCCGTTGGTGAAACCGACCGAAAGCCCCTGGCGGCGCCAATGCCCGCGAATCGCTCGGGCTTCGCCGAGCGTCGCGACGCCGCCCTTGCGAAACGCTGAGGGCGCGTCGTGCGCCGCCGCCTCGGCGCGCAATTCGTCGAGCGTGACCGTCGCCGTGCCGGGTTTGGAAACGACGACGCCGGCCGCGAGATTCGCAAGACGCATGATCTGTTCGATCGGCAGCTCGCCGACCAGTCCGCAGGCGAGCATCGCGAGCACGGTGTCGCCCGCGCCCGAAACGTCGAACACGAGTTTCGCGCGCGTGGGCATGTGAATCGGCGTCATGCCGGGCGAATAGTAGGACATGCCTTTTTCCGAGCGCGTGACCAGCAGCGCCGCGCCGGTCAGGCGCATCAGCGCCTCGGCGGCCCGGCCCAGCTCCTCGTCGCTCTGGCAGGAAAGGCCGGTCGCAGTCGCGAGCTCCTTGCGATTGGGCTTAATGACATCGGCGCCGGCGTAGGCCGAAAATTCGCGCCGCTTCGGATCGACGATCACGGGAACGCGAGCGCGATCGCGCCGGCGAGCACGCGATCGGTGATCATGCCCTTGGCATAGTCGGAAATCGCCAGCGCTCGCGCGCGCGGCAAGGCGGCGTCAAGGCGCTGAAGCACAGCGTCCTCGATTTCGGATGGAATTGGCGAGGAGTCCTCCCGGTCGATGCGCAGGAGGTGATGGCTGCCTCCCATCACCCGCGTCTTCGAATTCGTCATCCGACCGGGCGTCACCACTGCATCGACCGTCACGCCTTCGGCCTTCACCAGCGTGACGAGTCCCGCGCCTTCCGGGTCGTCACCGATGCTGGTGATCAGGGTCGGGGCGCCCCCAAGCCGCGCGATGTTGCAAGCGACGTTTCCCGCTCCCCCCACGACCTGTTTGTCGTGCCGGCGCCGCAACACCGGCACCGGCGCCTCAGGCGAAATCCGCTCGACGTCGCCGTTGATGTAGATGTC